>Ga0315336_1000850_pt1 | contig 70591 bp, 58 predicted proteins | sample ASW5metaG_FD_204512 | JGI IMG/M metagenome (GOLD analysis project Ga0315336, IMG submission 204512) | Ammonia-oxidizing marine archaeal communities from Monterey Bay, California, United States - ASW #5 | ecosystem: Environmental > Aquatic > Marine > Intertidal zone | place: USA: California... | reverse complement strand
CGATAGGGGTCGAATTCATATAGTCCTGTTCTCTTTTTACGCGTGTTATTAAACAGTGAAAAATATATTCATGAGCGGTCACGTTCTCTGAGTAGATTGAGTTCGTCATAAAGACATTTCTTGGCAGGAAAGAAAAAAGATAAATCACAAAAAGAATAGATGGAATTTGTGTGTGAATATAGATGATTCGCCATTTCAACAGTTCATGTATATTTTAGTGGTAGACACATATTGTCCAAATTGTTCTAGAGATATACACTTTTCTCTTGCCGGCGGGGCCACGCATAAGTCGGAGAGAAGGAGATAATTTCCGATTAACGTGATTTTACCTTCCAACTTCCATCTAGACAATGAGACTGGTATGAAAAAACGCTGCGGTTTTTGCATTATTTAGCCCGTTTGACCGAGACCTTTGCGAGAGGATGTTTGATCGTGTTCTTCGAAAAAAGGACCGGATTCATATCAAATGATCGTCGTATTTTGGAGGAGTGTTGATGGTTGATTTTAAACTTACCGAACAACAGGTCATGCTTCGTGATCTGGCGCAGAGGTTTGTTCGAGAAGAGGTTAATCCTGTCCGAGCCGAACTCGACCGTGAACCCGATCCCCATAAGGGCTTCTCTTGGGATTTGCTCCGAAAGGCTGACAAGGTGGGGCTTCGCACCCTCTCGCTAAAAGAAGAGGATGGCGGCATCGAGGCCGATATCATTACACGGTGTGTGGTAGGTGAGGAAATGGCGACGGGGGACTTAGGTTTTGCGGTCTGTCTCGACCAGATATGGAAGATATCGGGCGCCATCGTTAAGCTCTGCAACCAAGAACAGCGAGAGCGCTTTATTCCATTGTTTCGAGACGATCCCGAATGCGTCCTATCTATTTGTATCACCGAGCCTTCTGGTGGATCGAACTACATGCCACCCATGGAGAGGAAAGAGACCATCCAAACACGGGCGAAGCTCAAAGGAGATAAGTGGGTCCTCAATGGGTCCAAATGCTTTATTTCGAACGCCGGCCTCTCGAAGCTCTATCTCGTATTTGCGATGACTGATCCGGACAAAGATTTTTACGATCGATTTAGCGCATTTCTCGTGACAAGCGATTCACCGGGATTTTCTATTGGTAAAACCGAGGACAAGATGGGCCAGCGCCTCGTCTGGAATAGTATCGTTAACTTCGATGACTGTACCATCCCTAAGGAAAACCTCGTCGGACGTCGCGGCGGCGGGATGCCCGACGTGCTAAAATTTCTCGCCGAGGAGGGGAGCAACATCCAGGCGGGAGCGACTGTCCTCGGGACGGCCCGAGCTGCTTACGAGGCGGCGGTCGAGCATGCCAAGGAGCGGTTCGTTGGCGGAAAAATCATGATTCACCATCAGCTGACCCACCACAAGCTTGCGAGTATGAAAATGCGCCTGGACGCGGCTAGAGCCTATCTCTACCGAGCGGCATACAATATCGACTCGTCCGATGAAGAAAACGACTATTCCATGGCCCCTATGGCCAAAGCCTTCGCTGCGACCACCTCTTTCGATGTTGCTAAAGAGGCGCTCGAACTATTCGGGGCTTATGGCTATATGAAGGATTATCCGATGGAAAAATATTTACGCGACGCGGCAAGCTTTCTTCACTCGGACGGCGTAAACGATGTGCTTCTTGTCCGCGCGGCACGCCTTCTCTACGATCTTCCAGCAGAAATGTTCCAGTAGATAAGGAGTCCGCTTTGGAATAATTGGGTTTTTGGGAGAAATTCCACTTGTGACTTTTGTGTGAGGTTTTCTTTAGTGGCTTATTATAAATCGAAGATTATTCGTATTTATCGATCTAAGGTTCCGGAGTCCATCGACTTAAGAATGCCCTCACTCTCCTAGCCTAGAAGATGCCGTCCCCGATCCTTCATGATGGCCTGCTTCTGGTAGGCTGATGCGATCACTTCTTCCTGGTTGAAAGCCGCAAGAATTTCCGCCGCCCTATTCATCGGATAATGATTGGCCTCGATATCCATTTCGAGGTGAAAAATTCCTGTGCTGGTGAAAGCCCCTGTTGCACCCACGGGACTTGATTCCTGTCTTTATACGCCCACTGCCTAAGGGAGATGATGTCCTATTCTGAGAGAATTTGTGTTTTACCTCTTCAGGGCTGATTAAGCCCATGAATTGGTCTCCATTAATGGAATGGAAATATAGTCATTATAGGGTGCTGGAACTGGTTATGCTTTATTATAAAAAACTAGTAGAAGTGTGGCATTCACTCATTCTATCGCTATGCCTATTAGACATAATTGCGACCAGTAAGGAGTTTTTCTGAAATATTCGAAACGGTTTTTTTCGTTTTGAGCTTTCCAACAAAATTCTATTATTTTTATGAATATTTAGGAGACATTCATGGCTGAAGCCAAGGATATGGGCGGTGTCGTAGTAGGCGAGAATATGTCTTTTTTGGACGCTAGTGAAAAGGTGTCTGGCGAGCCATTGTATTTGGATGATCTTCAGCTTCCCGGAATGCTGGTCGGAGTCGCTTTGAGGAGTGAGTATGCCCATGCAAAGGTCCTCTCAGTGGATGCAAAGGCTGCCCGTTCCCTCAATGGTGTCGCTGCCGTGCTTACCGGGGAAGATATACCGGAGAATTTTTGCCAGACGCCTCATGCGCGTGGGACGCCTCTAATTGCCCGCGACCGGGTTCTCTATATGGGCGATGTACTGGCGCTGGTGGCGGCCGAGACCCATGAGGTGGCGATCGAGGCGCTTCGCCTGATTCAGGTGGACTACAAGCCGCTTCCGGTGATTGTCGATCTGCGTGAATCGCTAAGTAGGAACGCCCCCAAAATTTGGCCCGAGGGAAATCTGCTCAACCACGGGAAGATCCGGAAAGGGAACATTGAGGAGGGTTTTCGGGCCGCTGATATCATTATCGAGAACGAATACCGGACACCCCCAGTCGATCATCTTTATTTGGAGGTTGAGTCGGGGTGCGTTGCCCCGCTTCCGGGTGGCTCTTACCAGGTGTGGTGCTCGACCCAGCAGCCCTTTCTTATTCGCCAGAATGTAGCTCGGATCCTTGGCCTTGAGGGTGAATCTGCCGTCCGCTTTGTCCAAACTCTGCCAGGAGGTGGATTCGGCGGAAAAAATGAGGCTAGCCTGGATGTTTCCCTACGCGCGGCACTCCTTGCCAGGGCAACCAGGAGGCCGGTCAAGCTGGTCTATTCGCGCGAGGAGAGTCTAGTTGCCTCGGCCAAACGTCACAGCTCAATCATCCATTACAAAACGGGGGCGTCCAGGGACGGCCGAATTGTGGCAGCCGAGATCGAAGTCTATCTCGATAAGGGTGCCTACGCGGCGAGTGGCGGAGACTCGCCGCCGGCCTTCAAGCGGGCCACCTACCATTCTTGCGGTCCTTATGACGTCCCAAATGCCAAGGTGGATGTGTACTGCGTCCATACCAATCATCCCTATGGGGGGCAGATGCGCGGCCCCGGTTGTCCACAGGTCCATTTCGCTTGCGAACAGCAGATGGATCAAATAGCCAAGGCTCTCACGATAGATCCTATCGAGTTGCGCCGTATCAACGGTCTCAAGCTAGGATCACGGACGGCTTGGAATCAGCGCCTTGATGAAAGCGTGGGTTTGCTCGAAACCCTGGAAAAGGTTGAGACGGCCTCGGGATGGGAAAGGCGTAACAGCTCCCCACGCCGTGCGCCAGATGGGCGCCTCAGGGGGTTCGGTGTGGCAAGTTGTTTGTATGGGACCGGGAACGCCTACTCTCCTGCCGAGGCGCGTCTCTTTATTACTTCGGAAGGAAAGATCCGAGTAGCGGCTGGAGTTGTCGATTTTGGTCAAGGGAGCAAAACGGTTCTGTGCCAGATTGCCGCCGAGACGCTCAAAATTCCGTTTAGCGAATTCTTGATGGGTGCCGTAGATACAGCAATCGATCCTTTTGGTGGTACCAGCTCGAGTTCGAGAGTAACGATGCAGGGCGGAATGGCCGTTTATCGTGCCTCCTTAAAGGCTCGCGAGGAGCTTCTCCGTTTGGGTGGCCGATTGCTTGAAGTGGAGCCGGATGATCTTGAACTCTCCCGGGGGGAAATTCAGTCGAAGGCGCATCCTGAGACCAAAGTATCCTTGACCCAAATTGCAGATGCCTACGTTACTGACTCACTTAAACAAATTGGCGCAGCCGACCATATTCCTCCTGCAGCAGTGACGGACAAAGAAACCGGTCTTGGGAATCCCTATGAGGTCTACGGGTTTGGAACTCAGGTGGCTGAGGTTCTGGTCGATGCCAACACGGGCGAGATTGAGGTAACTGCGGTCTGGGCTGCGCACGACGTCGGCAAAGCTATCAGTCCGATGGGTGTTGTTCAGCAGATTGAGGGCGGTGTTTACATGGGCCTTGGTTTTTGCATGATGGAGGAAATTGTCCAGCATGAAGGCCGGATGCAAAATCCCGACATGCACGGCTATCTGGTTCCGACATCCGAGGACGTTCCAGACAGGATGGAGGCTATCATCGTCGAGGAGCCCTATTCTAACGGCCCTTACGGTGCTAAGGGGGTGGGGGAGCAGGTAACGGTGCCGACTGCGGCTGCGATTGCCAATGCGGTCTGCGATGCCATCGGTGTAAGGTTCCAGGAACTGCCACTCACACCCGACCGGGTGGCCATGGCTATTACCAAAGAGAAAAACGGCAGAAATGAATAAAAGCAGGCTAGTAAATTGAAGGAAGGAAAGGCTACCCAATACCGAGGTGGGTTTTTTTAATTTCTTCGTTTTCCCAGAGTTCCTGGGGAGTGGAGTCGTAGACGACCTGTCCTTTGGCGATGACGCTCACCCGGTCCACCGTTTTGATAGCGAATGGAGTGTTCTGCTCCACCAGGATTATGGATAGGCCTTCGTCCTTTAGGGTACGGATAGCGGTTCCCATATTTTGAATAATAAGCGGGGCGAGTCCCTCGGAGGGCTCGTCCAGAATTAGGCATTCCGGGTTCGTCATCAGTGCACGTCCCACGGCGAGCATCTGCTGCTCGCCTCCTGAAAGAGAGCCTGCGCGCTGTTCTTCACGCTCGCCCAGCCGCGGAAACAATTCGTATACTTTCCCAACGTTCCAGCGGTTACTTGAATCTGTCTGCTCGGCGACAATCAGGTTCTCTCGGACGGTCAGGGTGGGGAACACCCGCCGGCCTTGGGGGCAAAGACCGATACCTAGCGCGGAAATATCGAAGCTAGTGTGGTCAGTAATGTCTTCGCTGCCGAAGAAAATTCTTCCGCGTCGTGGAGGAACGAATCCCATAATGGAATTGATTAGCGTGGTTTTTCCCATCCCATTTCGACCGAGGATGCCGAGCGCCTCGCCCTTTTTGACCTCAAGACTTAGCCCTTGGAGGACATAAGAGTCACCATAGTAGGTGTGGATGTTTTGAACGGATAATAGAGCGTTCATTGGTTATCCCCGCCCAAGATAAATTTCCTGGACCTGTGAATCATTTCGAATCTGATCGGCGGGCCCCTCGGTTAACAGTTTTCCGTAGTGCAATACCGAGATGTACGAGGCAACTTCGAAAATCACGTCCATATCATGTTCGATAATGAGGATGGCGATATCCGAGTCAAGTGACTTAAGGAATTCGGCCATTTCATGAGATTCGCCAGTGGCAAGGCCTGCCGAAGGCTCGTCGAGAAGAAGTACTTTCGGGTCGCTCGCTAGGGCGAGAACAATTTCGAGCTGTCTCTGCTCGCCGTGAGATAAGTTGCGGACCTCCTGGTTTCGTAACTCCCAGAATCCGGCCTGGGTTAGGAGCACCTCGGTTTTTTCATGAACTTCCCGAAATTTTGAAAGTGGTTTGAACATCACCATTTTCATCTTCCGTAGACCCTGGACAGCGAGAAGCACATTGTCCATCACGCTCAGACGAGGGAAGAGGCTCGTGATTTGGAATGTCCGCGACATGCCGAGAGCGATGCGCCGGTGTGTGCTCCATTCCGAAACATCCTGCCCGAATAGAAGTACTTTTCCCGAGGTTAGGGGAAGCACACCTGTGATGAGATGAAAAAGAGTAGTTTTTCCCGCCCCATTTGGACCGAGAATACCCCGCCGCTCCCCCTGGCCAAGATGAAGGGTCACGTCATCGACAGCAGTGAGGCCCCCAAATTTTTTTATGATGCCCTGAAGTTCTAGCGAGAGTTTCTTTTCGCTCAAACCGGAATTCTCCATCAATAAGCAGTCACGAACTTGCCCACCGCCCAGAAAGATTTTTCCTCCAGGCGGTGGGCATATTTAAAGATGCTATTTGCAGTACTTGCAGCCGGGGAAATTTTTACTGTAGACAGGCTGCTTTAGAAACTCATCAGGAGAAAATTTATAGAACTGGCTCACCGCCGGATACGTCCGGATAACTTTATTCCATAGCGAGTTGGGCTTTACGCCTAGTCCAAGCCGATCACCCGGAACTCGCACGACCTTTCGGATGTAAATGTTCTGAACGACGTTGCCGTGCGAGCCAATGTAGAGCGGTCCGCGAACGGCGTTGACTCGGATCTTCCTGAACTCTCGCATAAAACCCGCCATATCGTCCGGATTCCAGTTATTCTTCTCGAGAGCCTTATGAACCCATAGTGCCGTGGTGTAGGTGGTCTCCGAGTAATAGGAGGCCATTTTTCCGTAGCGGCTTTGGTATTCCTTAACGAATGCCTTGTTCTTTTCGGTTGTGAGTGCGGCACTGTACTGCCCTGCTGTAATGTAACCGATTGCCTCTTCACCCATCGATGGGAGGATAAACTCATCCGCGCATGTTATCCCGCCGAGTAAGGGCAGTTTGAAGCCCGCGGCTTTGTACTGCTTCGGAAAAGCTAAAGAGCTGGGCCCAACCACTAGGGCCATAACAGCGTCGGCGTCCTTGGAAATTTGAGGCAGATAGGGACCAAAATCTTTTGTGCCAAGTTTAACCCAAATTTTCTTTATGATCTTTCCGCCGCGTTTTTCAAACTGGCGCTGAAAGCCGCCAATAGTCTCGTAGCCGAATGCATAATCCTGACCTATGGCCACGATCCGGCGGTACCCTTGGTCGTAAGCATAGTCAGCGAGGGGATGGGCGCCCTGGCTAGAGGTGAAACCGCTCCGGATGAAATACTTTGGGGCCTTGCGCTGGGTCATGTCATCTCCAGCCGGAACCGGCGAGATGTAGAGTGTCTTGAATCTATCTGCGACGGCACCAAGTGCGTAACCTGTGCTGGCTAATAAACCGCCTACAAAAAAGTGCACCTTGTCGCGCCGGATAAGCTTGATCGCCTTCTGACGGTTGACCGAAGGCTTTCCGGTCGAGTCCTCGTGGATAAATTTCACCTTAACTGGACCCATCATGTTTTTTTTCTGGGCAAGGTACATTTTGAATCCGTTGGTCATGTCCTTGCCTATCTGGGCGAAAATGCCCGTCATAGGTGCGATGAACCCAATTCGGATTTCCTTCGCGGCCTGCGCCGGACCGGCCAGTGCCGCCATGGCGAATGCCAATACTGCCAGGATGGATAGAATCTTTTGTTTCATTTTGACTCCTCCCCAATGTACTGCAAGAGAAAAAGGCTGCGACACTCTAGCCTTTTGAATTTTCGGCCGCAGCTGAAGAACCCCGGAGTTTGCTTGCGAATCCTAGTATGCCGTCCACCCCGTAGAGGCGGCTCAGGATGATGGTGATAATGTAGACCGATCCGAGAATAAGTGGCCAGCGTTCCACATAGATACTGACGAATTGCTGGAGGGAGCGGATGATAGCGGAGCCAATGACCGGGCCGATTAGTGTGGCCGGCCCCCCAAGGGCGACCATGAATAGTGCCTCTGCCGATGTAATAAGTTCCACATCCGGCGGGCTGACGAACAGATTATAAAGTGTCCACATAACGCCAGCGACCCCGCTAAAGGTCCCGGCAATAATAAATGCAAGGTATTTGTGGAGCCAGATATTGTAGCCTAGCATCTCCATGCGCTCTTCGCGTTCTCGTATTCCCACGAGCGTTCGCCCGAAAGGACTTTGTACAATTAGGTACAAAAGTCCGAGGCAGATCAGAAATACGCATAACGTAAAATAGAAAAAGGGTAGCCCTTCTTCGAGAGAAATTCCGAACAAAGAGGGGCGTCCCGGAACGATAATTCCATTGTCCCCCTCGGTTACAGCGCTCCAGCGATAGGCCAGGCCCCAGATGACCATAGCGAGCGAGAGCGTAATCATCAAAAAATAGACATCCTTTGCCCGGACGGCCAGGATTCCAAATAAGGCTGAAAAAACTACCGCCACAAGAATTCCGAAAAGAAATAGGTAAAATAAACCCAGGCCAGCCGAGCTCGACCAGGTATAAATAGCGTATGTCCATGTCCAGCTCGTTTTGGTCATGATGATCGCAGCGGCGTAGGAGGCCACCCCGAAATAGGCCGCGTGTCCCAGCGAAGCCATGCCGGTATAGCCGAGAAGGATGTCCAAGCTCATCGCGAGGATTCCAAAGACAAGAATTTCCGTGATGAGAGACTGGAGGAATAAATCTAGGAATGGTGCAACTGCCGCCAGAGCCGCAAACACGCCTGCCACAATGGCAATTTTTCGGCTTTCATTTTGTAGAAACATGTTTCCCTACCCTTTTCCGAAGATGCCCGTTGGCTTAATGGCAAGGATGATAGCCATTGGCGCAAAAAGGGCGAAATAGGAGAGTTCGGGAAATAGTGCTGTGCCAAAGTTTTCGATAAATCCCACGACGAGGCTTCCAACAACGGCCCCTGTCAGACTGCCCAGCCCGCCGATGATAACAACCGCGAAGGCGTAAGGGAGAATTTCGAAATCCAAGCCCGGATAGATCCCGAAAAATGCCCCCCCGATAACGCCCCCAATCGCCGCGAGCGAAGCACCGATAGCAAATATGCTCATCGAGACGATGTTGGTGTTGATTCCGATTCCGCGTGCCATCTCGGGGTCGTCAACCGTTGCGCGCATAATGGCCCCAAGGCGAGTGCGTTCAATGCCGAAGAAAAGAACTACCGCCACGATGACGGCGCTGATGATCATCAAGAGGCGGTATCTTGGGAAGAACATCCCCGCAATCTGGAAGCTTTTCTGGAAAGGCCAGGGCGCATCAAACATAAAGTTATCCCCGCCCCAGGTGTAGAGCGATCCGTCTTGGAGAATAAAGGCAAAGCCAATTGTGACCAGCACCTGGGCGAGGGTGTCCTGGCCGAACCGCCTGAGGAAGAAGCGTTCGATGAACATCCCGCTGAGGGCGATTAACACCACTGCGGCGGCTATCGCTGCAGAAAGTGCGAGAAAATTCACGTTGGGTATCTTGTGCACCTTAACCGTGGGAAAGAAGAGCTCAATAAAGCGGTACCCCCAGGCCATGCTCGTGACAATTTCGATGACGATGTAGGCGGCGAGTAAGCTCACGAGTGCACGACCATCGCCAGAGGTCCGGGAGAGGCCGCGCCAGGCGAAATAGAGAGCAGTCCAGACTGCAATCTGTATGAGGCGGGGCATAATCGAGGTGTTCCCGTATATGATGTTGAGGAATTCAAGCGCGATGTAGCCCCCAAAAAGGAAAATTGCCGCGTGGGCAAGATTTACGATGCGCATAACGCCAAAAATTAGCGACAGCCCGCTCGCTAATAGGAAAAGAAGGGCCGCGTAAGACAGGCTACTGTAGGAGAGAACAATAATATTTGAGAGTGAAAGCGTAGTCATGCAGCGTTTACCTCAACTAACCGCCTGTCCGGTGCACAAACCCTCTTCCCGACAAGCTGGATAACATCCTCTCTTACGATACAATTCCTTGTGGGAAGGCCGCATTTGCTCATGTTCCTGCACTTGGGTCAAGGCCAAGAATCCCCAGCAGTCCCAGGTCCGTCTTAAAGGGAGCCATCGAGGATACCTAGCGATAGTGGGTGTCCTGCCTTCTTGCATCAAGAGCCACATCCATATCGACAAGAATTTCCTCGAGGATTGTCCCCCCGATCTCTGCAATTCATGGTTGGATACGAAATATGGTTTCTCTATTTCCCCAGTGCAATAACTTGCCGAGCGAAAATTCGCCCTTTCCCGGGACAAGGGCGCTGAATCCTCCTTTTAGCCCTCCAGGGGTTTGAGATTGATCCAGGCGTCAATGAGCCGGGGCTTTCCCGAGGCGAGGCCGGAGCGGATGGCTTTGATAAGTTCGTTGGGCGTGTCCGCCCGGGCCGATTCCACTCCCATGGCGTTGGCTAGGCCCTGAAAATCAAGCATTGGATCGTTGAAGTCCATACAAGGAAACTGGCGGAACTCGTTGGCCTTTCCGTTTAGATTGAGAATGCGCTCCTTGAGGATTCGGTAGGATTTGTTGTTGGCGATGATCCAAACAGCGTTCAGGCCGTAATGAGCTGCTGTCCATAGGGTCTGAATAGTGTACATGGCGGACCCGTCCCCTGATACGCAAACGACAGGCCGGTTGGGCATGGCGGCTTTTACGCCGAGGGTGGTGGGGAGGCCCATACCGATTCCGCCGCCCTTCATCCCGAAGAGGTCAGTAACCTTGTCCCCGATTCCTCGGCGGAGACCGTTTCCTCCGGTGGTGAGCGATTCGTCGACAAAAGCTGCGCCTTCGGGCAAGGCTTCGCGGATAGCCGCCTGGAAGGCGGTGCGGGACATGCCGGCCTTGGATTCTTCACCAGGAATTAGGGTGGGATCGATTTTTTCCCAAAACGCGCCTGTTTCGGCTGTCACTCTCTCGCGCCGCTTTTTGGCTTTTTGGCGCTCAGGGGTGCCCCATTTCATCTCTAGCTCATTGGTCAGGATTGGGAGGGTGGTTTTTGGGTCCCCGTATAGGGCTACTTCGATGGGAAAGCTCTTTCCGATGTCAGAAGTGTTCAGGTCGAGATGGATAGCGCGTATGTGATCCGGGATCGGATGGATATCGGGTGGAAAGGAGAGAACCAAAGGTTCAGAGGCTATGAAGAAAACAACGTCGGCTTCCTCTAATTGTTCGCGCATCTTTCTGGCGACCCGGGGCAAGTCTCCGGCGAACTGGGGGTGCGTGACGGGAAAGCTAAAGGCGTTGGAGGCACACTCACCGAACACTTTTGCTCCGGTAAATTCGGCGAGCTTTACCAGTTCTTCTTTAGCCCCCGAGCGTGCAATACCCTGGCCGGTTACGAAGACGGGCCGGGCCGCCTGCGTGAGCAGGTCTGCCGCCCTGGCAATAGCATTCTTATCGGCTGGAAAGCGGGTGGGAATCCGCGTTGGTGAGCCTTTGATTCCCCCCGTTTCGGCTTGGAGAACGTCGCCCGGAAATGAGAGGAACACGGGCCCGGTTGGGGGCGTCAGGGCGGTTTTGATAGCCCGGCGGAGGGCGTGTTCAACATCGTCTACATGCCGGACCTCGTAGGACCATTTACAAAAAGGATCGGCTATCTTCGGAAGGTCGTCCCACAGGATAATCTCGTGGAGATGGCCAGCCTGGCCCTGGTTTCCAGCGGCAATCACGAGCGGCGAGCCTGCGCGCTTAGCGTTGTACAGGTTTCCCATGGCGTTGCCGAGGCCAGGAGCTACGTGCAGGTTGACAACGCCGACGTTGCCCGTCGCGAACGCGTAACCTTCGGCCGCGGCGACAGCTATCGATTCGTGGAGGCAAAGATAGTATTCCAGGCGCTCCTCGTTTACCAGGGCATCCATAAGCGGGAGTTCGGTGGTTCCAGGGTTCCCGAATATGCAACTAACTTCTTCGTCAATTAGGGTTTCCATGAATAAGGTCCCACCGTTTCTTCTCATTCAAAATTCCTTCTGGCTAAAATGAGGCTAGGTCATGAGAGCGTCAGCTCTTCCTTCCGCCGCGGTTTTTCCTGCGAGTTCAAGACATTTTTCTGTGTTGGGCGGCATAATTAAGCCTGCACGGGCGTCGCGGTGGAACCGTTGCAAAGGATGATGCCGCATTAGGCCACTTCCTCCCGCAATCTTGATTGCTTTTTCGGTGATTGAGGCAGCAGTTTCGGCCGCAGCGTATTTGGCCTCGTTGATAGCACCATAGGCTGCACCGGCGCCCTGGGTTCCCATCAGCCATCCGGCCCGTCGTACCATCAACTGGGCTCCGTCGAGGGCGATTTTCATCTCTCCGATTTGTCGGGAGATCGGCGGGTAGGTGGCAATGGGAACGTTGTCGGGCTGGAGTTTCCGGTTTTTGGCGTAATCTAGAACCCAGTCGAACGCGCCGCCGCCGGCCCCAAGATAGACGGCCGAATATCCATAGCCGAATTTTGGCAGAACGTCCGGGCGGATGGGGTCGCCACCGTTTCCAACGATATCGTTCGCGGCGACCTTTACATTTTCATAGGTCATCGAGGAACTTCTCGTTGGCCGCATAGAAAAAGAGTCCCATTCGGTGTCAATTTTCATTCCTGGATCGTCGGAGGAGGCCACGAATAGGTAGAGGCTTCTGGACAAATCATCATCGTCACCAAGCTGGCACCAAAGCACACAGTAGTCCGCTTCTCCAGCCATGGAGCAGAAGTATTTTTTCCCGTTGATTACATACCCGTCTCTGGAGCTAGTCGCTTGGGAGTCCATCACCATTTTTCCGTGGAGGCTGGATGTCTGCTCACTGGCGTGGCTGGCAAAAATTTTTCCTTCGTGGATGGCTTTAGCGTAGCGTTCGGATTGTTCCGAATTTCCAAGAACGCAGGTCAGGACATGAATGATTGAGCTTTGCATATGAAAGAGCATGGCGGTGGAAGTGCATCCTTTTGCCAATTCGTAAAGAACCACCGAATATGTCTCAGGATCACTATACAGGTCCCGGCCGCCGAGGTGTTCAGGAAGAGTGAGTGCAGTAAATCCCTCGCGGGTTAGGTCCTCAAAATTTTCCCTTGGAAAATTCGCTTCTTGATCATAGTTCTCTGCGCGTGGAGCGAAGATGCCCTGGGCGATAGATTTTGCCCGCTCAGGCAGGTCGGCATATTTTGGGTTAATTGAAAAATTCATGTACATCTCTTGTTGGATAGTTAATATCGTTTTCCACGGTTTAGGGAGTTCCCGCCATCATGGGATTTTCTTCGATTAACGACTTAGCCACGGTATCCAGACATTTTTCGGAATTAGGAGGCATGACAAGCCCCCCGCGGGCTTCCCGGTGGTATCTCTCCAGAGGACAGTTGCGCAAAAGACCGGAGCCGCCTGCAACTTTAATGGCATTATCGGTAATTGATGCCGATGCTTCGGCGGCGGTGAATTTAGCTGCGCTAATTTCGGGGAAGGCTTTCTCGGGTCCGAAGGATTTTAATGTCCAGGCAGCACGTTGAATCATCAAAAGACCTTTTTCCAGCTCAATCTTCATTTCCCCTATCAGCCTCTGGATTGGCTGATAGGATGTGATGGGTACGTTTTCGGGTTTTAGTTTCCGCTTTCGTGCGTAGTTCAAAATCCATTCGTACGCAGCGGCACCGGCTCCGAGATAGACTGCTGAGTAGCCAAGTCCGAACTTGGGGGTGATATCAACGCGAATAGGGTCACCGCCTTTCCCAATCAGACAATCAGTAGTTACATCGACGTTTTCTATTAGCAGGCCATGACTGACGGTCCCGCGCATGGCATAGGAATTCCATTGGCCATCAATAGCGAAACCGGGGTGGTCGGCGGGGCAAATCAAGAAACTCATGCTCTTTCGAACGTCTGGATTGTCTCCCACTTGGGCCCAAAGCGTGTAATAGTCCGCCTCGCCGGCCATGGAGCAAAAAACCTTTCGTCCGTTGATGACGTATTTGTCGCCGATTTGTTCGGCTCGGGTGTCTAGCTTCCGATTCCATTGGGTGCTAGTGGTTGCCTCACCGCCATGACTGGCGATGATTTTGCCGTCGCGGACGATGGAGGCTATGCGCTCTTGCTGTGCAGGTGTGCCTAGAGTGATAAGGAAATGAGTTATGGAGTTGTGCATGTGAAGGAGCATAGCGGTGTTGGTACAACCTTTGGCTAGCTCATGAAGGATCATCACGTAGGCGGTGGGATCGGAATAGAGCTCATGGCCGCCGAATTTTTCGGGGAGGGTTAGGCAGGTAAATCCTTCCCGTATGAGGATGTCAAAACTTTCTCGGGGAAATTTAGCCTTGCGGTCGTAATCCTCTGCACGTGGAGCGAGGTATTCTTTGGCAATTTTTCTCGCGCGCCCAAAAAGTTCCTGGCTTTTCGAATTGAGAGTCAAATCCATTTCAGGAACCGTGGATAAGCTGTTTGTTGTCCACCTCTCCAACTAAATGTTTCTCGGACTTCAGCCATCTGCGACGACCCAGTCACGGGCCTCGTCTCCGTAAGCGTCAATACCATTTTCGGTCACGACCACGGTATCTTCAAGCTTGACGAATCCAATTTCGGCATTTTTGAGGTCGGTTTCGACTGAAAGGACCATCCCGGCCTCAAGGGGGCGGTTAGCATAGGAGCCCGGGTAAGGAACTGCTCCTCGGCCGGTGAGATGAGGTGCCTCGTGCTGGATCATCCCCATACCGTGTGCGAGGAATTCGATTTCGTCTTTATGCGTGCACTTGGCTTGCTCACTAAGTGCCGATTCAAATATCTCATCGCCTGTGGCGCCGGCCCGGATTGCCGAGCGGGCAGCGGACTGGACCGCCTGGATCTCGTCGAGGAGATTTTTCATAAGCTGTGTAGGTTTTCCGATCACTGCCATGCGACAAAGGTCACCTAGGTATCCCTGAAGATTTCCGCCCGAGTCGAGGGACAAGATATTTCCTTTTTCCCATCTCGCGTCCGAGGGCGCACGATTAAAGCTGGGTCCCGTGCAAGTTAGGCAATACTCAAAATCCAGGCCTCGGCTAGTTTCTTCTCTACGGATATTTTCTGCGATTTCGTAAGTCGTGGTCCCGGCTGGAGTGGACCCGATGACAGAAGTCATTGAAGCTATAATTTGCTCGGATGCTTTCTTGAGTAGGGCAAGCTCCTTGGAAGTTTTGATAGCCCGGAGTTCCTCGAGAATGAATATGGCATCCACAAAAACAGCCTCCGGAAGATCTCTCCGCATGGCCTCATAGGCGTCCGCTGGCAAAAACCCCTTCTCTATTGCGATGACTCCTTTTTTGAGGCCAAGGCGGTGGATTTGGGTAGCAGCCTCTGCCCCGGCTTTTTGGCTATGCCACTGGTTGTTGAAGATATTCGAAACCCAAAATGGTTCTATCTCATGCTGCCACGCTTCCATGGCATTCCCAATGTAAAACGCTTTTTCGGGTCCATCTTTTGGATAGCCGAGCATGGGCAGATAGCGGCTAATGCCGATAGCGTCCTTATGAGCAAAAAAGAAAAAGATATATCCACCTGTCAGATAGCGAACGTTGTCTTTGCTAGATGCAAGGAGAAGGTCAATCCCATCATTTTCCATGAGAGTGTTTAATTTTTCATGGTCAAATGGTAGCTTCAATTATTTTCCCCTTTCGAGTGAATGTAGATTTGTTGTCTGACGAAATCAAAAATTCATTTCATTAATAACGGCGAAAAGACTAATTCAGGTAAAGGTGTGAATTCGCCGCCCGAGGAAGTCCCCACTCGCACACCTGAAGTGTCCCATTCCCCTAATTAGGTAGCTTTAGATTGTCATGGGGGAGTGGAAAATGCAAGGATTGAGGCCTGCGTGGAATCCTTCTAGCCAGAAAGAATTATGGTTTTGGTTTTAAGGACTGAGGCGGGTTCTCCCCAATAACGTAGAGGAATGAATTCTCTGGGGTGCTGCGGCTAAAGACTGGCTGGATGTAAATAGTTCTCCTCTATGATTGTGCACGGACAATCTCTTAGGGCCCATGTCTCATGAATACTGACTAAGCCTACTATCCTACGAAAACCCTTTCTGACTACTTTAGTGAGATGGGGGTAATTGGTGTTTGTTTTCTCCTTCATTTTTGATTGCATCAAGTGCAATTCTACGTCGATTGAGTTCGGGGCTTCCGCTGTCATTTTTCTATGCCCATACCATTATGGCTGATTGCTCAAATTGGAGTGTTCCGTCAAATATATGGGTAAACCCTCAAAATGTTTGATGAATTTGGATTATATTAGGCGATTCTGCCAAACCCAAAAAGTGCTATTGGGAAGTTGCTTGATATGCAAGACAATTTATTAACGTGCTTTAAATACGTGCGGATATGATTTTTTTGTTTGTCGTGAGATTTCTTATGTCTCAAATTTTTCTTAGATCCTCGCTGTGTAACAGACTTAGCACGCAATATTGTAGTTTAAGGGTGGCTGTTGCTAGAATATAAAAAAATCGATGGTCGATTATGTAAAGGATCTGGCTAGACAAAGGATATTCGCCACATCATGCGTGCAGAATTATTATTAACATTCATTTCAGGAAATTTAAATAAGTATCTTGGCAAGCGTATGCTAACGGATAGAAATAATTAATTTGTAACTAGCTAATACATTTTGTGTCTTGCTCATTTTGAAAGAAAATTTTTGATGCCAAATATTTCAGTGCTACTCATGTCTATGTCGGTCGCTTTCGTTTTTTCTTTCGGAATTGTTTTGGTGCTTACCCCTTGTATAAAAGTCTTTTCCATCAAATACGGTTTTATCGCTCAGCCTGCTGGTACGCGCTGGCATAAAGAGCCTACTCCGCTGATGGGCGGTATTGCGATTTTTATCGCATTTTTTTTGGGACTGACGTATTTCTTTATTGATATTCTTAACGTCCGTCTAGTGGGGTTTTTTTTAGGGGCTGTCGTCGTATTTTCAGTAGGCGTTTGGGACGATGTATCCAATCTCCGGCCTGTTACGAAGCTGCTCGGCCAAATAATCGCGGCGTGTATTGCCGTTTCGACGGGCATTCATTTTAATTTCGGTGAGTATCAGTTTCTTGCTGTTATATTGACCGTATTTTGGATCGCCTCGGTCACAAATGCATTCAATCTTATCGATAACATGGATGGTCTGTGTGTCGGAACGGCAAGCATTTCGGGGCTGGTTCTATCGGCATATGCGTTCGTGAACGGTGATTCAACCGTTGGCTTGATATCAGCTGTTATCGCGGGATCCTGTCTAGGATTTCTTCGGTACAATTTCCCTCCCGCATCGATATTTTTGGGCGACAGTGGAAGTATGTTGCTTGGTTATGCTTTCGCGACCGTATCGATCATGGCGACAATGGGAGGTGTGGGTAACTTCCTTGCGACCCTGATATTCCCTGTGTTGGTTCTGGGCGTGCCCATATTTGATACGGCATTGGTTTCTTTCTCACGGCTCCGGAAGGGAATGCGCATTTCGCAGGGAGGTAAAGATCATACCTCCCACCGGCTCGTGATTCTTGGTTTGAGCGAGCGGCGCACAGTTATTATTAACTATTCCTTTAGCTTGATTCTAGGTGTTGCTGCCTTTTTGTACGCCTATTTAAATTTTTCGGTTGTCATTGTTTTAGTTGCGCTTTTGGTATCGGGGGCAGTTGTTTTCGGCCTTTTCCTTGGGGAAGTGAAAGTGGATCAAGTGGAGTTGCCGGCTGCCTTAAGCGAGATGAATGGTGCTCCCCCCGCAATTCTTGGGACCAATGTTTTTCATAAACGTGCTTTCATAGAAATGCTAATTGATCTTGTTTCTATTTGTTCGGCTTTTTATGTAGCGACTTTGCTTCGCTATGAGGCCCATCTTCTTCCCTCTCAGGTTGCTCGAATTTGGGTGACGCTCCCGATTACCATTCCCGTGAAGCTGGTTATTTTGTATTCATTCGGTCTCTATCGGAGCATGTGGCGCCACTTGGAATTCGTGGATTTGTTGCATATTGTCAAGGCGGTAACGATTGCATCGGCCGCAAATATCTTTGCCATTCTCATGATTTGGAGATTTGATGGTTATTCGCGGTCAGTTATAGTTATCGATTGGATGCTAATGGTTATGTTGATTACTGGATTTCGGTTACTTTTCCGGGGGCTTCGTGAATCTTTTCCCGGTGGGCAGAAAAACTCTGAAAAACGGGTTTTAATTTTCGGTGCGGGCGATGCCGGTGAAATGCTTGTCAAGGAGATACTGAATAATCCTCGCATGGGATATCACCCAGTCGGTTTTATCGACGACAATCCCGGAAAGATTGGCCGGAGAATGTTCGGATTTGAAATAATGGGGGGCCGTAGCGACTTGAGGCGTGTTGTTGTCGAGGAAAATGTCGAAGAAGTCATCGTCGCAATTCCATCGGCGTCTGAAGAGGATTTGGTTGAATTTTTCGATCGGTGCAGTGATCTAGGGGTTCCTTGCCGTCGGACGCATAGCCTAATCTGATTACAAGTCCTACTAAATTTTAAGTTTTTCCCAGAGAGAGGAGATTAATTTATCAGTGCATCAGAATGAATGTAATTTTAAACCTCTGGAAGATACATTCTATCCGCCGCTAAACTCAGTTATCTGAGCCTTCTAAAAAATTATTTGACCTGAAGATGTCTTTTTCTGGAACCCCTCTGAAATTTCAGGAAACTTTTCGTGGGCTTTATATGCTGGAATCTGGAAGAAATGAACGGATTATCGGGATCTTGTTTTACATACAAAATATAATTAGTCCTGAAGCTTCATTGGTTTGATGAAACCTGTTGTGCATAAGGACTTAATAAAAAATTCAATATTTCAGGGCTGCAGATTAAGTGTAGCCGTATAGGAAAATTTTGAACTGTGTACTTTCTTGCTAGTTTTTTTTCGAGATGAAACAATTCGATTCATTCGGACAGGGTTCGGTATCTGACTTTCCGTGAGGTATGCCTGCCTGATTATCATTAATTAGTACTTTTACTTTTTCAGTAGGTAAAAATCTTGGATGGCCTGGACAACATATTCTTGTGCTTTTCGGGTGAGTTCTGGATAAATTGGGAGTGCGAGAACCTCGTGGCATGCCTTTTCACTTTCTGGGAAGTCCCCTTCGCGGTAGCCCAGATACTGGAAGCACGGCTGAAGATGAAGAGGACGAGGATAGTATACACCAGTTTGAACTTCGCGCTCTTTCAAATACGCCCGAAGAGCATCCCTCTTGCGTGCTCGGATAACGTATTGGTGAAAAACATGGCGACCTTCGGGGGTTTCGGGAACGACGATATTTTTTTCAAACAGGTCAGCTTCCCGAAAAAGTGAATTGTAGAAACGCGCGTTCTCCAGGCGGCGCTTCCCCCATTTGTCCAGATAATTGAGTTTTACTCGAAGGATAGCTGCCTGAATGGCGTCGAGCCGAAAATTTCCCCCCACCTCCTCGTGAATATATTGAGCACCTTCGCCGTGGACTCGTAATTTACGCAGGCGATCGCCCAACTCTTTGTTCTTTGTAATGATCATTCCGGCGTCTCCGAAAGCGCCTAGGTTTTTTGTTGGGAAAAACGAAAAGCATCCAGCGTCGCCGATCGCGCCCGCTTTGCCCAGGCTCACAGTAGCGCCAATGGCCTGAGCGGCGTCTTCGACGACAGAAATATCTCGATCTTTTGCAAGTTCTAAAAGAAGTCCCATTGAAGCGCAGCGTCCGAACAGATGGGCAGGGAGTATGACTTTCGTTTTTCCGGTGATCATGTCTTTTGCTTTTTCGGGGTTTATGTTGAAGGAATCCGGCTCTATGTCGGCGAAAACTGGCTTTGCACCCAGGCGAGATACAACTCCAGCTGTGGCAAAGAAAGTGAAAGGGGTTGTCACAACTTCGTCGCCGGACGTGATACCAAGAGCTGTCAGTGTAAGAAGAATAGCGTCTGTTCCGGACGAGACACCGATGGCGAACCGAGTGCCGCAGTAGGTAGACATTTCTTTTTCCAGAGATGCCACTTCAGGGCCCAGGGTAAACTGTTGACGTGCAATTAAAGGGTCGAGAGCCTGATCGATTTCAGGTTTGAGCTGTTGATATTGTTCAGTTAAATCAAGAAGCGGAACACGCATTGTGTCTAATGCTCCTTTTTTTCTGAGGGCTTCCTTCTCGGGGACTAGAATTAATCACCAGAAACCATATCCTTTTTGCGACATAATCCCAAGACGTCTTTTCATAGGTATAAGAATAAAATAAGTGATCAAGGAATATTTGTGGAAAGGCCAAATACCTATAAGCGCCATAAAGGTCTCAATGTCGAGATGACCTATGTGAAAGAGGTGAAGGAGAGCCCATTGTTTTGATACGTGCGGCCTCCTGCTTCATCTGGAAAGACTGGGTTGCTGCCTTACGCTTGACCCTAAGAACCGTGGCGATCCAATAACATCCCGAACGGGAAAGTACGCTAAGTAGATCGCCTACAATATACGGGATAATGGTAAAAAATGATGAGGGTGATCACACGCGAATGAGATGCTTGGGGGTTGGCCGATCGGGATAGATCTAAAATCGGATCAATGATGGGGCTTACTGTAAATAATTTATTTCTTGGATGACGTGGATTTGAAATTTTAGTTGGAATTTCAAGAAATAATCGAATGATGCGACACTTTTTTGTTTCCGACGAGAGCGGCTGCGGTGAGAGCCCAGAAAAGAATAGAGAATCGAAGAATCAAAAGCGTGTCTTCGATGATAGAAGACAGGAGAAATACGGAGAGCGCCAGAACAACATAAGAGTTCCAAATTGACGGAAGCCCGCCTCTTTTTTTAATTTCCCATAGAGCGGCCCCATAAAGAAAAATGATAGAGAGAAGACCCAGAAGACCGCGCTCGACACAGGCGGAAAGAAATATGCTGTGGGCGGAAAGGCCAGGGGGGACTTTATTGGACCATCCTTCGATGCGAATATTCCAAGGAAAGGGCAAAATATTTTTCGGTGTTCCGGGACGGTTTATTTTTTCGTAAAGATCTTTCCAGGTGGGTGGAAAAAAGTAACTTTTATTAGAAGAGTTTAGTTGTAGCTGGTCGAAATGGACGGGCCCGTGCCGGGGCTCCGCAACCATACCCACAGTTAATTTATCGTATTTTAAGTGTGATGAATTTTCGGAGTCCACGTAAGGGAGTGCCGAAAGAAATGGTTTTCCTTTCATAAATTCAGTTGGTGGCTGCCGCCACTTAGGCAATAAACTGAATATGTTTGTCCCATTGTGCAAAAAGATACCGCCGATTAATAGCGGCCTTTTCTCGACTGTTTCGTTTTTTATACAAAGCTCTAACTGAGATATTTTCCGGTTGGAGTTTGTATCCATTTTGGTGGTGATAAAATGCCAATTTCCATGGTCGATTTTATTGTACGTATGAAATTTTTTAAGCTCCGGAGGATCGAAACTATTATCATAGCCCGTGACCAAGAGAAAAGTGTTTGTCTTGTATTTTTTTCGAATGTCTTTACTTCGTTTGACCCATGCGCCGAATCTAACCGTAGGGTTGCGGGAGGGATTACTTTGCATTTCTGGGAATTTTTCCAGGTTTAATTTCATTTCAAAGGGGGTATTCTGAACCCTCAGCGCAGGGTGATCTGAATATTCCGCAGTGGAAGTCCATCTGACGGACTGACGATTAGTGTCCGGAACATGCTTCCATCCCGGAATCCCTTTTAGACGCAGGATAGATGGTGCGAAGAGAATTTGCGAGCCACTTATGTTGTTTGGACTCGATGATCTGGTTTTTCCATTAAATTGTATAAAGATGCGGCCGGCACCAGGCTGGCTAGTTCGCACGCGCGCTCTGGCAACGACTCCCTCCAGCAAGGATTGAGTTTCTCCGCTATTTACAACCCATGATGGATTATTTATTTCATATTTTAACCATACGGCATTTTTGCCTGGAGCCAGAGTTACGCCGCTCTTCGATGGCCGAACGTGTCTTCGAAGCATATTCCTGGTGATAAGGCGTCTGCTTGCGGGTCGCTTATCAAAGGGTATTTTCCGCTCGTTCAGCTGGAAAATTTTAAGATAACTCCCGGGACCGGAGCCAAAAAATGGACGTCCCTGGATTCCGGGAAGGACGACTTTGTAAGGATAGGCGCGGATGGAAAAGGAAGCCGCCCGACTTAATTTTGATATTCCCCATAACAGTGTGCTGCAGGAAACGATGAATACGCCGAAAATGGTCACCCAGAGTACGAGGGCGGAGTTTGAGGTTGAGTTTGATACGGAAAATCGCCCGAAAAGCCACGGAGAACCCACCACAATCAGAAGGAGGGAGAGGCCTCCTAAACTTTTTGCAGCATAGATGATTAGCATTCCCGCTACAACGATCCAAAATGGCACTACCCACGATTTGCGAGGGTTGTCTGCCATGGAGCCGATCCCCAGGGCAATGGCGAAGGTGGTGTAGGTGGCCATGTAGTTAGGGTGTGCAATCGTAGAAAAACGTGGAGGATAAGGAAAAATCCCCTCCCCAGCCAAGAGCGCGAGACGCGGGGGGGTAATTCCTAAGAATTCAACCGTTAGTTGAGCGGTTGACCCAAAAAGAACGATGGCAGATGAGATTAAAAGAGCTTGTATCATTTTGAAGGGCAATCCGAGGTCGTTACGCATGACATCACACGAAGCGAAAAAGAAGAGAGCGATAAACAGCGGTTCAAGAAGGGCCGTTGTATGTATTAGGTAATGCTCTTCCTGTGTCCACCCAATCGCGAAGCTCACGCCCAGAATTGTCAGCGTGAGTAGCCACGCGATCCTTAAGATCGGTACGTGAAACAAGTGGCGAATCGAGCCGTTGATGAGGCTCCGAAACAGCCAGACCAGGGAAAACGAGACGAGGAACAGTTTGTCGAATGATAGGGTCATCCCCAGGATCGGAAGTTTGTATTGAATCGTGATGAGGGGTGTCGCAAAAATTCCAGCCAAAAGAGCACGGGACGGATTGATGATCGATAGATAAAAAATGCAGGCGCAGGAGAACATGAGGAGTCCGTAAATGCCGAAGTCAAAAGAGGCTGACTGGAAAACCCAAAGCAGAACGAGAAAGGAGATCCCGCCGAGCGCGAGAGAGGTAGCCCACGCAAGCTTGCTCAAGACGTATTCAAAATTTACTTCGAACATGAAATAAGCCTTCTCTACATCTCCCACAGGCCCAGAAAAATGGCACTTTGTCGTGGCGGGTTTCGTAGAATTCGACCTTTATGAGTGGCGGATGAGCCATGTATTGAATTAAAAGGGCGGAATGGAATTCGATAGCAATTTACTTCATTTTATAGAGTAGGAGAAGCCGTATAGTTTGGGATGTTTTTCGCGTTTACACGATAATTTCTTTTATTCCATTTTGCTGAACTCGAAACATCGTATTCTTGGGTCGCTTATCGTTAAATTCCAATAAAAAATCACTAAAATTTTCAAGTTGCCAAGCAATTATACACGCGCCCTCTCGAAGTTACGATGCCCTCGTTTCCGGAGTAGGCTTGTATTTAATTTCAACATTTATATCTCTTCATGAGTTCTGGGGGGATTAATCTGTGACCGACTTGATTGTCCGAGTTGGATTCGTCATCGATCCTTACAATGAATTTGAAAAGAATCATGGATGTGAAAATCCGTCAAAGACGTGTCCACCGAATCGCCCTTAAAATTGAGCTCAGGGAATGCAAACCTTAGACGCACGGGGAAAGACCGTGCCGCACGGCTTGGTTGATCTACACGAACATTTTTTGAAGGGACTAGCCATTACGGGGTGAATCTTGAAGGGGCGATGCTTTCGCGTGGGGTGACTACGGCGGTGGAAACCAGAAGTGCGGGAGCATAGATGTTCCCGAATTTCAGTGCATGGATTCTCGATCCGGATCGAATAACAGTCCGCGCGTTTTTAAAAATTTCGACTGGGGCTCTCTTTATCGAAGGGCTGGGCGAGAATATCGATATTTGAGCTTTCCGGGTAGATGGTGCGATGGATTGCTTCAATACGTATCGCGACTTGCACCTCGGCATAAAGATCCGTCTCAGTCAGAACGTTGTCGGGCGGAGCGGCGGTAGGCACCTTTTGACGCTGCCCTCGATGCCGCAGAGGCTCTCCAGGTTCCGCTCATGGCCCATGTGGGGAATAATACCGTTTTCGGTTCCGAAGATTCTTCGGCGCCTCCATCCCGGGGATGTTTTGACGTATGCGTTTAACGGCCGGAGGGAAAGTAACCTCGACCGCTGCGGAAAAAATCTGCCGAACCGCCTGGGAGGTCTGGGACCGAAGGGTTCTTCTAGATGTGGCCACGGTCAGCCGAGCTTTAATTTCGATACCATGGAATCCACCAATTCCTAGGGACTCATGCCAGGAAATTTGAGATTTGAGCTTCGTTCCCATTGCATCAATGCCCCTGTCTATGACCTCCCAATTTTGATGAGGAAATCTCATGGTCCTAGATTTCCCGCTCAAGGAGGTCGTTCGCTTGAGAACCCGAACAACAGCGTGCTGGCTTGAATTGGAGAGAACAATCGGAACCTTGCGCCAGGTGCCAGGGGAGACGTTGCCGTTTTCTGGACGCGTGAAGGTTGCTTCGTCTTCGCCGACTGTGGGGGTGTAAAGCGGCGAGGAACCCAAATGATCCAGGTGACCCCATGTCGCCCTGGGTGGAAAGGACCAAAGAAAGCTGACTGAGTTGAAAGCAAAAATGTAATTGCCTTCTTCTCTGGAAGAAGCGTAAATAATCAATGGAACATTACTGGAGGAGAAGAATTGAAGGTTGTCGTCACCGGCGCCAGTGGATTCCTGGGGAGCTATTTAACAGCGGAACTGGAGCGCCGAGAACAAACGGTACTGAAATGGTCTCGTAGGCCGAATCCAGGCTGTTTCGTGATCGAACTCACGCGCCGTGAATTGGTTGAGGAATCACTCGCAACCATATGTCCGGATGCCGTAATCCATCTTGCTGCGGTGTCGCACATTAAGTCCTGCAGAGAGAAACCTAACCTGGCTCGCGCCTTAAATGTGGCCGTATCGGGAGCTCTGGCACGCTTGGCCTTACGATATGGATTTCGGCTGGTGCATGTTTCCACGGAGGCGGTGTTCGGCGGCAGTCCCAAGAGGTTGTGTGAAGAGGATGAGCCTCGACCGCAGCACATGTACGGAGAATTCAAGCTAGAGGGAGAAAAAGAGGTGGCGAAGGGTGACAGAAGTGCTGCAATCGTCCGACCGAGTATAATTACCGGTGAAGCTCTCCATGGTCGGATTTCATCGACCACGTGGTTGTTCGATCAGCTGCGAGGCGGCCAGCGGCCGAAAATCATAACCGATGAGATTCGCAGCCCTGTCGCGGTGACGGACGTTGCACGGTGCCTAGCCGATCTGATTGAGATGCCAAATGTCAGTGGCGTATTTCATTGTGGCGGAAGCGAGGAGATCACACGCTATGACTTGGCATGCCGCGAGGCCGAAGCCGCGGGATTTGACCCCGGCGACATTCTGCCCACGACGCGTGAGGAGTTGGGACTAGCTGCGGAAAGGCCGGCGAAGCTTGTCCTGGACAGCTCCCGCCTTACCGAAGTTCTGGGTTGGACGCCTCGCACCTGAGTGCCGTCAGGCCGCATTGAGCCTGCCTTTGGGAAAAGGGCACGACACTCTCAGTCCTATAGGGGCCGGAGGACCGCCCGCGTCGGAGCAGCATCCCGCCCCTCAAAAAGCGCGGGAAGGGCCATGAGTTCGTAGTCGCCGGGCCCGGCGGCCGAAAGGTTCAATCCCTCCAGAACCACGACCCCAGAGGGAAGGAGCAGGTTGTGCACCGGAGATCCAGGAACTCCTTTTCCGTCCACGGAGAGGCAATCGACCCCCAGCAGTTTTATTCCGGCGTCCAAGAGGAGCTGGGCCGCTTCTTGAGTCATGTGGCAGAATGACGGGTCGAATGGTTTCTCCCACCACCTCTCGGTTGAATTTCGCGTTTTGATTAGAAATCGTGTAGCTCCCAAAATATCTTTTCTTCGAATTTCTTCCCCTGTCACCCTTTCTGGGTCCTCAATTTCGATGACCCGAGCCGGGCCGATGAGGATCTCCAAGGGGAGGGTTTCCATACCCCCTTCGCCGGGAAGGAAATGGTTTGGTGCGTCCATGTGGGTTCCTGTGTGAAGGCCGAACTTTGCCTCCGTGACGTTGTTCCTATCTCCCGTTGCGAATGATTTGTGATTACGAAGGCGCAACTCAGGATCGCCCGGCCAGATGGGCATGCCTTCCCGAAGGGGGATGGTCAGGTCGATAAGGGTCATCGCGGCAGCTCCTTGGGTGATTATAATATCTGGGTCCGGAAGGATTTTAATGGAGAATATCCTTTGCGGTCCATTGGGAGAAGTCACTCAGAGGGATCCTAGGCATATTGACTCGGTGAAATATATGATGGTATGTTCTGAGATTGAACAAATGAATGCCTTTTATTTCAATTCTTTTGGCCGAATGACAGGTATTTTTGAGAGGGATAATTGTGGGGAATGAATCACAGTCTACTTGGTATGCTGTTCGAACCCGCCCCCGCCACGAACGTGTGGTGAAATCACTGCTGGCAGAGAAAAATTTTCATGTTTTCCTTCCCGAACATAGGGTGTGGAGCCGTCGTCGCGATCGACGAGAGACAGTTTCGGTTCCGCTATTTCCTAGTTACCTTTTTGTTGGTACGAATCGCGACGGGGAAAATCTTCGGAAAGTGAAATGGACCCGGGGGGTCATTAATATCCTTGGGGTGAATGGTGGTCCCCTTCCTGTGCCGAGCCGCGAAATGGAGTCCCTTCAAATTCTGGTGGCGAGCGGGAAGGATATATCCTCTGTTTCCTCCTTTGCCCCTGGAATCCGTGTCCGTATTTTAGAGGGCCCATTTTTCGGGGCGGAAGGTGAAGTGCTCCGGCGTGGCAAGAAGAGCCGGCTAATCGTTACTGTTGAATTGCTGCAGCGCTCTGTTGCAGTGGAACTGGCAGAGTATCAGCTGGAAAAGGTCTAGATTTTTTGAAGGCACACCCAGGACCAAGTAGGTTGATTTGTCGGTTTTTTGGGTTGGTGAATCGAGAGAGTTTCTCACCGCCTGGGTTGGTTATATATTCGCCCAAGCCGGGTTTTTTTGTAAGTACTTGAATATAAATATATTGTCGGTCTTTTCTCCTTGATCGAGGGGGCGGAGCTGTGCCTGATTCTCCTCGGTGCTTACCTGGCTCGACCCTTATCTCCAGGATAACGATTTGCAGAAAGAGGACATTCAAAGCCTTAAATTGATGGAAGAAATATCCAGGGACGATGGGTTTACGACCCAGCGCGAGCTGGCCAAAAGACTTGGTGTATCCGTTGGCCTTGTGAATCTGTTCATCAAGCGAGTTGTCCGAAAAGGATATTTCAAGATTAATTCTATCCCGGGAAGAAGGGTCCGATATCTTCTCACTGCCAAGGGTTTTGCCGAAAAATCCCGACTGACAATGAGCTATTTGCGATACTCGCTCTCCTATTTTCGGGAGATTCGACTCAAGCTGAAAGATTTTTCGGACAAACTGAAGGCGAACGAAGTCCGGCGGGTAGTTCTCGTCGGAACAGGAGAGATCGTCGAATTGCTGAGCCTTTCCCTTCAGGAAGCTTGTATCGAGATTGTTGCTGTCGTTTCCGCCAACGAGGCGGGCGAACACTTCCTCGGGCGGCCTGTCGGAAAAGTAGATGATTTGGTGAATATGAGCTTTGATGCGGTATGCATAATGGAACTAGACGAGGTGGATGAATACGCTGAGTGTTTTCAAAGACTTGGGATATCGGAAGATCGTATTTACATGACCTTGGATTTATAATGAACGCTATTTTCGAGGAAAGGGACACCTCTTTGGAGAGGCCGTTTCTGGTGACGACCCCTATCGAGGAGTTTTGGGATACTGGCCGGCCGATGCTCTTTTTAGGAGAATGGTGTCTATTGTTCGAGAGAAGTGAAATTTGGAAACGTGCGGACCTTCGAGTGTTGCCCTATCCATGGGATGTGCCTGAGCAAAAAAGGCAGGCGGCGACACACTGTCTTGATTTGTTTGAGAGGGTGCTCCCCTTTCTAGGGGGGTATTTGAACAGTGTGCATGGCGAGAAGAGGAATTTACGGTATTGGCGGCGGATTATTGGTCCCTGGCTCTTGCACTACATTCAGGCACTCTACGATCGGTATGTTTGCCTCAAAAATGCTTTTGAGGATGAGCCGGGTCTCGATACGATTGTTCTTTCGGAAGAGTCGTGGGTCACTCCTGCGGATTGGGGTGGGTATACTCATTTAATTCGAAGAGATGGGTATAATCTTCAATTGTATAGCCAGATCCTTTCCTCCATGAAAAAGGAGTTTTCTGCCCGGCGATATTCTATTCCAGAAGAGGACCCCGGCAGTCCATGGACTTACGGGCAAAAACTCAAACGTCATTCTCGAGACGCTTGCAAATGGTTGCTGGATTTGGTGGGTTCTGGGCGGCGGGTTTTGCTCTGTGATCTGGCCATGGAATTTTCAGATGTTTGGAAAATCTCTCGTTCCACCGGGTTTCAAGCATGGCCCGTAATTCGCCCGGCGACCACGGGAAGGTCTCATGGTGAGCCTATCGACAAAAATATTCGCCGTGAACTTGGAAGCTTTCCTCTGACCGAGAAAAATGAAGAATTCTCAAATTCGCTGCTCCACACCCTCCCGGTAAATTTTCCCTGGCGGTATCTGGAGGGATATTTTCAGATGCGCCAAAGCACCGCTCCCTTTTGCAAGGGAAAACAGAAAGTCCTAGTGTCGACATTTGGTTGGAAGTCCAATGAATGGTTCAAGTTTATTGCCGCTGATGCAGGTGAACGAGGCGCCTGCCTCGTCGGCACTCAACACGGAGCGGGAACCGGCACCAGCGTCTATAGTCCGATGGATGAATTTATTCAGCAGGAGATGGATTTCTACGTTACGATCGGTCAGTTGAAAGATGAGGTTCCCCGGGCGGTTCCTTTGCCCAGCCCGAATTTTCAGCGTCTGCGACGTGAGAAACTGGTCGCGAAGAATAAGGAATCGGATCCAGGGATTATTCTTTTCGTTGGGAATTCTTATCCCCGTTACGCTACCTCATTTCGATCCCAGCCCATCAGTTCTCAAATGGTTGCCTATATGGACTGGCGGGCTCGTTTTTTTTGTTTGCTTCCGGTGGAAATGAGGCGGAAGACACTTGTTCGTCTTTATCCTGTTGATTATGGCTGGAAGAACAAGCTTCGGCTTGGTGAGAAGTATACGGATTTGGGATTTGATGATTTTTCGGTTGGAATATTTCAGCGCATGGAAAAATGCCGCCTTCTCGTGACGGACAACCCGCAGACCACTTTTCTGGAGTCTCTTGTTTCCAATGTGCCTACGATTCTCTTCTTCGATCCCACCTTATGGCAGATGGCCCATCGGGCAAAAGGTGCGTTTGATCGCTTTCGAGAGGCAGGGATCGTTCATTACGACCCTGAAAGCGCGGCGGTGTTTATGAAAGAGATTGAAACCGACGTCCTGGGCTGGTGGGAAAAAGACAGTGTTAAAGAGGCTCGGCGGAATTTTTTGAATTGGCAGGTAATTGAGGAAACGGACTGGGTGGTTGCCTGGAAAACGGCTTTGCTGGATTGGTCAAGGTCGAGCACTCGGCCTGGAGCGGCCATGCAGGAAACGGAGCATCCAGAAGAAAAATCCCAGATGGCGGAAACCGGGCAGGTGTCATGAGAAGCAATCACGAAATCGTTGATATTCAAGGCAGGCAGGTGGGGCCAGGTCAACCATCCTTTTTGGTTGCCGAAATTGGAGCGAACCACAACGGAGATTTGGAGACCGCTATAGAGATGATTCGCAAGGCAAGACAGGCTGGTGCGGATGCGGTCAAGCTTCAGAGTTTTTTGGCTGGTGAGCTGGTCGTCAGAAGCCATCCCGAATATCCCGACCTCAAAAAGACTGAGATGCCGCGTGCGTGGTATGAGCCGTTGGTCGAGACCGCCCGGGAAGAAGGCATCATGCTGTTTTCTACCGCGACGAACGAAATCACAATGGGATGGATGGAGGAGTTGAATTTCCCCTGCTACAAGTTTGCGTCGGCCCATATCACCCACCTTCCTCTCATTCGCCATGCGGCCCGGCTGGGGAAGCCCATGATTTTATCTACTGGATTTTCGACGATGGAGGAGATAGAAGCGGCGGTCCGGAGTGCTCGCCAGGAAGGTAACGAACAAATTATTCTCCTTCACTGTGTGAGCAACTACCCTGTGTTGCCAAAAGAGGTGAATCTCCGATTTATGGATACCTTAAGAGATACCTTCGTTTGTCCCGTTGGGTTTTCCGACCACACGATAGGCGTTAGCGTGCCTTTGGCGGCAGTCGCCCTAGGTGCCTGCATAATCGAGAAGCACTTAACTCTGGATAAAAGCGCCGAAGGAGAAGATCACGCCATTTCGTTGGGGCCAGAGGAATTCCGTTCTTTAATTCAGGCGGTTCGTGATGTAGAAGCTTCTCTTGGAAAAAAAGATAAAGTTATTAGTGAGAGAGAGCAACAAGATGCGCTAATGAGCCGACGGTCCCTTCATGCAGCTTGTGATATCGACAAAGGAGCGGTCCTGACCGAGAAGATGATTTCGATTTTGAGGCCAGGGGATGGATTGCCCCCGGATGAGATAGAACAAGTAGTAGGAAAAATAGTGAACCGGTGTCTCAAAGAGCAAGAGCCCATTACGCCGGATATTTTTGTGCCCCATTAAATGAAAGCCTATGTTAGGAAAATAATGCGTTGATTACTCTTGGTATTCACGACGGCCATAATGCGACGGCAGCATTGATGGTGGAAGGCCGTGTTGTTGCCTGTGTGAGCGAAGAACGCTTCACTCGCTTGAAGAATGACTGCGGCTATCCTCAGAGGGCAGTTGAATATTGCCTTAGCGTAGCAGGAATTATGGGTTCAGGACTGGATAAAGTTTGTTTTGCAACCTCTGCGCAGGACCCTTTGCAGATGAAATACAAACTTTTGGCAAAGATGAGCATATCTGATCAGCTTGCCGAAGAGCGTGATTACTGGCGACCATTTCTTTATGCAGGGAAGGGAAGTAAGGAAAAATTTCTTAAAAAACTAACATCGCAAGAGAAATTTCAGAATACTGATCATTTTTATGACTTTAGTGAGATAGATCTTAATATCGATCGGAACAGAGATGTGAAAAAAGTCCAGAAAATTCGTGTGAACGGTGCTAAACGGCATCTTGGAATTCCGGAGGAGAGGGTTGTTTTCTATGATCATCACCATTGCCATGCCGCCTATGCCTACTATGGAAGTCCGATCCGTGGTGTCGGTACGTTAGCCCTCACGCTAGATGGCGGGGGAGATGGCACTACCTCTTCTGTGTTTCAGGCAGAGCGGGAAGGACTCGTAGAGCGAGTACGTAGTAACGATGTACATCAGGGGCGAATTTACCGCTCCATGACACTTCAATTCGGGATGAAGTCGGGCGAGCATGAATATAAGTTGATGGGCCTTGCTCCTTATGCCAACGAACGTGAGGCGGCTCGTAGTTATAAGGTCTTTGAAGATCAGTTTTCTATTTCTGGCGACCTTATACGCTTCAAAAACGGAAAACCGAATGACCTTTTCTTCTACTACCGTGAAGCATTTGAAGGTCACCGATTCGACGGGATTGCTGCGGCGACGCAGCAGATGGTGGAGGATACGGTTCTGGCGTGGATGAAGCACTGTGCCGACAAATTCGGCAGTAGGAAGCTAGTGTTCGGAGGGGGGGTGGCCATGAATGTCAAGCTCAATATGCTTGCTGCCGACGCACTATTTTTGGATGATTATTTTGTGACGGCCAGCCCGGCGGACGAGTCGCTGGCTATTGGCGCTCTTTACCTCTGTGAGGAGGAGAGGCGCCTTGCGGAAGGGACGGATCCTCATGCGATTGAATATTTCGATGACATTTATCTAGGTCCGGTTCCTCCGGAAGACGATATTGAAAATCTTTTGGCAGAGTACGAATTGAAAGACGAATGCGAGATTATTCACAGTGCCACCGCCGCTGATACTGCTGTGGCCTTAGCCGAAGGACTGATCGTGGCACGGTGCGCAGGGCAGATGGAGTTCGGGGCACGGTCGCTTGGCAATCGTTCTATCTTGGCGGATCCTCAGAGCCCTGATGTCGTTGACCGGATCAACCATAAAATTAAGCATCGCGATTTCTGGATGCCTTTTGCGCCGGTTATCAAAGCAGAGAGGGCGAGTGATTACCTGAAGGGCCACACGGCCACCTTATTTCGAAGTCCGCACATGATGATAGGTTATGAGACGACGGAAAAAGGTCGGCTGGACCTTCGGGGCGGGCTTCACCCCAGTGACAAGACAGCGCGTCCCCAAATTTTGGAGCGCCAGGTCAATCCCGAATACTACGACATTCTGGAGGAATTCGAGCGGCTTACCGGTGTCGGCGGAGTAATAAATACCTCTTTTAACATGCATGGTGAGCCCATTGTCCATACGGCTGAAGACGCGATTTATACCTTTTCCCGGACAGGCCTCGATGCGGTAGTGATCAACGATACGCTGGTGAAAAGAAAAAAAAATGAATAGTTCGGGGATGTGGGTAGGTCGGATGATTCGTTTCGCCGGGAATCTGGAGAAAATCAACTTGGGAAGTCGCAGGAAAGTTTTTGAGGGTAGGCAAAATTGAGAAAACTTGTTGCTGCTCTTGCTTGCCGTGTGGAAAGTACGCGCCTTTACGCTAAGCCTTTGCAGCGTCTCGGCGGCGACGTGACGGTTCTGTCCCAAATCCTCAGCTCTCTTGGTTCTGTTTCTGAGATTCAAGATTGTGTCTTGTGTATTTCTTCTTTGGTGGGAAACAATCCCTTTACCAAAATCGCTGGCGAGCGCAAAGTCGGTTATGTTGTTGGGGATCCAGAGGATGTCTTGGGGCGAATGATTCAGGGTGCCGAAAAGACCGGTGCAACCGATATCTTCATTGTGACTTCGGAAAATCCCTTTCTCGCATTTGAATTTATCGAAGACGCCTGGAGTCGGCATGTTTCGCATGGAAACGATGTTACCTTGCTCGATGGTGTCCCGGATGGAATGGGATTTGAAATCTACCGGGTGGAGGCATTGCGAAAGTCTCATTCGAGCGGAACGCCAGATCAACGGGAACACGCTTCCCGCTATGTCAAGCAAAATTTGGCGAAATTTGATATCGAAATTCTAGAGCCGGATTCTTTACATGCGAGGCCAGATGTACGTTTTAGCGTGGACTATCCTGAAGATCTCATCTTCTGCCGCGCGGCTTATGCACAACTTATAAGCGTGGCACCGCTAATCCCTATGGGACGTCTGATAGCCTTTGCGGATGAGCACCCTGAACTAGTATCCCTTGTTGCTCCCTTTTGCGATCAGGGATTTCCATGGCGTCCGGAGAAAGTAAGAAGGTGATTCGTAAGCCAGTTACAGTTTTGCTTCTTGCAGCTGGGAGTCCGGGCGATATCTCACTTATTCGTGGGCTAAAGGAATCATCGCGTTACGATGTGACGCTCCATGCGACTGACATCGATCCAATGAAAGGGAATTTATTCCTGCCCGAAATTGACCGGGCTTACATCGTTCCCAGGTATGATGCCCCCCGTTACCAGGAGGTGATTCTGGGCTTGGTCAAAAGGTTGCGCGCGGATGTTCTGATTTCGGACTTGGATGAAGATCTGCCTCATCTCTCGCGGCTCGCGTTGAAGCTTGAAGAGTTTGGATGCCGGACTGTTCTTCCGGATCCCCAAGGCCTTGTCGATTGTCTCGATAAGATGGTGGCATATCGGAAATTAAGGAGCCGTGTTCCTCAGCCGGAGACGATTGAGGGGGGTGATGTGGACTCCATCGCTCATATGGTGGAGAAGTATGGTCGGGTTATCTTGAAAGCGAGAAATCTCCGGGGTGGGCGAGGCGTGGACCTCATCGAAAATTTTGAGGAGCTCACTTTTTATGCGCGCCAACATCAGAAGCGTGGACCATTTATCGTTCAGCAATTTATTGAGGGTGCAGAATACAACTGTTCGTCGTTGCACGACATGGAGGGCCGGCTTGTCTTCGCTGCTACTCGGATCAAGTTGGAAGATCGATTGAACAAGGCGAACACGATAGCAGCGAGAATCGTAGATGAACCTGCTGTTCAAGAAGTTTCCCTCGAAGCAGTTGAAGGATTGGGACTTGGGCGTGGATTCAATAACGTGGAAGTCATTTTGCAGGATGGCCAGGCTTATGTCGTGGATATCAATGGAGGGCGTTGGGCTGGGCAAGATATGAACTTGCTGTATTCTGGAGCGAACCTGGGTGAATTGTATGTTGACCTAGCTTTGGGTGAATCGGTGAAATCCATCGATGTGCCGCTTGGTGCGACCTCTTTGAAGATCAAGGTCGACGTGGTGGTGACGCAGGAGCAAATTGATGGCGTTGAGCGCGTAGGAATAACTGAATGATGGTGGAATCTGAATCCCTGCGAGCTGTAATCCGGGCCGATGGCGGAGGTAGATTTGGACTTGGCCATGTCATGCGTGGGCTTGCGATGGCAGAGATTTTCGAAAATCGCGGGGCACGCGTGAGCTTTCTCATGGCGGATACCCCCGACTGTCCGGCCGAGAGGGTGCACTCCCGCGGTCTCGGCGTGGAAATTGTGGCTCCGGATAGGTTGGAGGAGGGCTGGACGCCGGATGTGCCGGCGGATTTTCTGTGGGTGGATCATCATGAGGTCACCGCGCCCTGGCTCTCCCGTGCCCGCGAATGGAGTCGGTTCATTGGAATTGTCGACGATCTGGCCGATCGTAATTTGGATTGTGATCTTGTGGTGTCGCCAGCCCCGCGCAAGGATGCCGAAAAGCATTATCGAGAAACGGTGCCGTCCGCAAAACTTTTGTTGGGTCCAAGGTATGCTCCGCTAGATGGCCGTTTCAGGAAGCTGCGGCCAAAGAAGCTTCGGTCCGACTCACCTCGTCGGGTTGTCGTTTCCTTTGGTGGCGCCGATCAGAAAAACCAGACATGCAAGGCTCTGGAGGGCTTAGACCAGGTTTCCCAGCTCCTTGATGTGACGGTGGTGGTAGGGGGAGTGAACACCCACTTGAAAACGGTTGAAGCTGCCGGAGATTGCTCTCCGCACCACGTCGTCGTTCAAGTTGATGTGGAAGACATGGCCTCCCTATTGGGAGAACATGATATGGCCATTGGCGCGGCGGGCGACAGCGCTTTTGAACGGTGTTGCCTCGGGCTTCCGTCCGTGGTTGTTGTATGTGCCAAAAACCAAATACCCGCAGCTAAATGGCTGAGGGACTCCGGAGCGGCTTTGGTTCTAGGGTGGTGGCAGAACATAACGGCGGTTGACGTGGGGGAAGCAGTTGCCGCGCTGTGCTCAGATTCCGAGTATTTCATGAATGTTTCGCATGCGGCCCTGTCTCTCGTGGATGGGCGTGGATCCGAGCGAATTATAAGTGAGCTTGGTTCATCCTTTTCGTTTCCGTTTATTCCAAATAACGGGCAAGAAGAGCGAGTGCAAATTTTTCGCGGTGTTGAGTAAGAAGAAGAAAGATTCATTGCGTTTTAAGTTTGTGGAAATATTTCCAGACATAAAACTTCTTGTTAATTAGGGTCAATCCATTCCAGGTGCGTCTAGCCATGATGGTTTAAATTCATTGGGATGGTTTCCCTCCGTGAGACTGGAGGAATGGGCCGTAAAATTCAGCTACAATATGAACACATTCTATGTCGAGTCGGCTCTGTGGATGACTCCTTCAAAATGATGAAATATATTATGCAATCAATCGTACGCGTATACCGTTTAATAAAGTTCTTAAAGGGAATTAATGCCTCCCCGTCAATTTCACCTATTTCAAGGAAGCTGGAGTGGCTGGTTATGAAACAAATTAATCCATACTATCTTTTTCGCAAAAAAATTTCATGTGAGATAAAGCCATTCGGTTTTTTTGAAGTGGTGATGTCTCGTTTCAAGATACCTTTTTTCATATGAAAGTTCCTCCTGCTAAAATTTATTTTTCTGCAGAAGATCGAAGCGAAATTCTCGCACGTATCGACGACTCTCTTTCTACGGGACAATTAACGCTCGGAAAGTACGGCAAAGAGTTTGAAGAAAATTTCGCACGGTTTCATTCGGTAAAATACGGTATCGGAGTTAACAGCGGGACTTGCGCGATCGAGATTGTAATGAGGATACTCGGTGTAGCGGATAAAGAAGTTCTTGTTCCTACAAATACCTTTTTTGCCACGCCGGCGGCCGTTCTCCATGCGGGTGGTAAGGTTCGTTTTTTGGATGCAGATCCCGAGACGTTTTCTATAAACGTGGATCACTTCCGAGAATCTATCTCGGATAAAACGGCTGGTGTAATAGTTGTCCACATCGCTGGGATGGTAACGCCTAGGATGCCCGAAATCCAGGAGATATGTCGTGCTCGAGGCCTTTTCTTGTTTGAGGATGCCGCGCATGCGCATGGTAGCAGGTTGCAGGGTCGGTATGCTGGTACCTTTGGCGATGCGGCGAGTTTCTCCTTATACCCGACGAAGGTGATTACGAGTGGTGAGGGCGGGATGATCGTAACGAATGATGAGTGCATCCGGGACGAAGCAAAGCTCTATCGCGATCAGGGAAAAATTTCTTTTACCCAGAACCTGCACAACAAGCTGGGGAGTAATTGGCGATTGAGCGAGCCGCATTCCGCCATAGGTCTACAGCATCTGAAACGCCTCGAGGAGTTCATCGAGGAGCGGATTCGAATTGCCCGCTTCTTCGATGAGGCCCTTTATGTGATTAATGGAATTTCGCCTTTGTCTGTTCCCAAGGAGTGTCGATCTAGCTATTATAAGTACATTGCTATGTTGGATGAGGGAGTTGATCGTTCGGTGCTGAAGAAGCGTCTCCGCGAAGATTACGGTGTGGGCCTCAGTGGTGAGGTGTACGAATATCCCTGTCATAGGCAGCCAATTTTTGAAGATATGAATTTAAATGCCGAATTCCCTTTTGCTGAAGACATTTGCCGGCGGCACGTCTGCCTGCCGATCTTCCAAGGAATGACGGAAGAAGAAACCGAACATGTCGTCTACAGCATCGAGAAGGCTCTTTCGCAGTAATGATTTCTAATGATAGATTGGGAGAGGATTCATTATGCTTTGTTTGGTAACGGGTGGTCCGGGATTCATCTCGTCTCACGTTGTGGACAATCTTCAGAAAATGGGGATTGAAGGAATGTTTCATTGGGAGTGGAAAAATTGAAAGTTCTCCTTACTACAACACCAATCCGTAACACTCCTACGAACTTTCCACCGGTCGCTTGCCTCTCGATTAAAAAAGCGCTTCGCAAGGCCGGTTATAAAGATGTTTTTTTCTTCGACATCGATAATCTGCGTCCGACAGAAGAGCAAATCGTTGACACTATAAAGCGCTATTCTCCTGACGTGATTGGCATCAGTGCTGTCGTATCGACGGCATATGCTTTTGTGAAGTGGCTGACCGCTGAAATTAGACGAGTGTCTCCCAGCACTCAAATTGTTCTGGGGGGAAACCTAGCTGCAAGCGCGGATATCGTCCTTCGGAAAACGGAAGTGGATTATTGTGTCCTCTCTGAGGGGGAGGTGATTTTTTCCAACTTTCTCGAGGCTTACGAACGTGGCGCGAGATCGAAGGAAGATTTTTCTGGGATTAAGGGTCTCGTTTTTATAGGTAAAAATGGAAACCTTATAAATACGGGCTATGAAGAACAGATGTCTAAAGAAGAAATCTACGATTTCGATTGGGAAGATTTGGAAGAGTCCTCTCGGATTGAACATTTTTTCACCTATCCGGAGACTTCGCCCATGTGGGGGTTTAGTGAATCGGAAGTCCAGTCAGGCAACGGGACAGGCAATGTCCAAAGGCCAGATGGAAAGACGGGGCTTGTCGTTTCCCATAAAGGGTGTGTGGCTCGATGTACCTTCTGTCACCGCTGGGACAAAGGGGTACGTTATTTACCAGTCGATATCCTTATCGAACGCATTAAATATGTCATTGAAAAATACGGAGTTCAGTTTGTAACTCTTGCGGGAGAAAATTTTGGCTCAGACCGGAAATGGACGGAAGAGCTTTGTCGGAAAATCAAGCCTTTGAATGTCCTTTGGCGAGTTGGAGGAATGCGGGCGAGCACCGTAACAGAAGAAATGATCGATTTCATGAAAGAGTCCGGTTGTGTGTGGATTAGTTACGGCATGGAGACCGGTAGTGCCAAAATGCTCAAGGTGATGGAAAAGAAACTGGATATAGACAAGAACTACAAGGCGATGGAATGGACCATTAATTCGGGTTTGTATACAGCCGTTCAACTAGTTTTGGGAATGCCCGGTGAGACGCCAGAGACAATTAAGGAAACCTTCGACTTCACCAAATGGGCATGCACATTAAATTCGTTGCAGAACCCGAACAGCATCAGCATCAATTACGCGCAGGCCTTGCCGGGTACGCCGCTATATGAATTTGGCCGGATGAGAGGGTTGATTGGAAATACGTTGGATGACGAGGAGGATTATCTCCTTGACGTATCTGATAAAAATGCAAGTGGCACCCTCGATACCTTGAATTTCACGAATTATCCGAAGATGATTTGCGATACCTGGCAGCCTCTAATCCAGATCGAAACAAACTACGCATACATAAAGAAATTCGGTCTTAAGCACTATAAGAAAGTCGTACTTGGGCACGCAGAGTATTTCAAGAAGAAGGAAGGCGTGAACCCTTACTTCCAGGAGCCGCAACGGACAATGGAGCGCATTGCCCAAGACAGTGTTTCGGTCAGTTTCGAGTCGGATTCTGCTTATAGAGATATAAAAGAAGGAAAATTTCCGTCCCTGTGGTCCCTGATTGTGAAGAACCGATGGAAGCAGATTACGATCTTTCATCCTATTTTTTCCTACCGTGTTCGTAAATTCTTGACTCTTATTTGTCTGCTTCGAATTTATAAACAAAGGGGAGGGGCTCGCGCATTTGCTTGCTTGAAAGAATATTTTAGGTTTTATTTCAATCGCGTAACCGGGAAAATGAAGTCACAGGAAAAGTATGAATCGCTTCGGAAGACGACCGATTCTTTGATTACGATTCAGGACGATCCGGGTATGGTAGAACTCCGTCGAGGTCGATGATTTAATGTCTTAACATGATTCTTGTATGTGTGTTGCGATATGATGCCTTGTCTGCGGTCTTCCGCTTAGGATTTTCGATATTTAGCGTGATGCATATTTTGATTCTGTAATTATTGACTATGCGAGACCTCATTTCTTAGAAGGCATATTATGCGATGCCTGGTTACCGGTGGTTCGGGATTCATCGCTTCTCACGTAGTGGACAATCTTAGGCGAATGGGGATTGAAGTTCGAGTTTTCGATCTTCGGCGGTCAGAATATGTACACGACTGCGACCATTTCATCGGTAGTATTTTGGACCTGGAAGCGCTTCGCCTCGCCATGAACGGCGTGCATTCGGTTTTCCATCTGGCCGCCATCGCCGATGTTAAGGATGTTCACGATGATCCAGTTTATTCGGAGAATATCAATACCCGCGGGACGCTCTCCGTTTTGGAGGCCGCGAGGCGGGCGAATGTCGAGCGCGTGATATACGGCAGCACGACCTGGGTGTACAGCAATGTGGCAGGGGATGTCGTTGATGAAGAAACCTTCATCTCCCCTCCGACACATCTCTATACGGCCACCAAATTGACAGGAGAATACTACTGCCGATCTTACTCGGAGTTGTATGGGCTCGACTACACAATCTTTCGCTACGGGATTCCATATGGCCCCCGGGCGCGGGACGGCGCCGTTATCCCCATATTTGTCGCCAAGGCGATTCGGGGCGAGCCGCTTACTGTAACGGGAGACGGCACGCAGTTTCGAAAATTCGTCTATGTCGAAGATTTGGCCGAAGGAAATGTGTTCGGGCTTAAGCCGGTAGCGAGAAATCGTTTGTATAATCTGGATGGTGTGCGAAAGGTCACGATAAAAGAGATTGCTGAGACGATCCAGAATGTCCTCGGTGATGTGAAGATCGAATATGTGGAAGGCCGCCCCGGCGATTTTTCCGGGAAAGAAGTGAACAGCGATCGCGCTAAGGATGAGCTGGGATGGGAGGCTAAGACTAGCTTTGAGGAAGGGGTGCGGCGCTATATCGATTGGTACAAGGAAAATAAATAAAAACTGGAGCAGGAGCGAGACCGGATGGGCGATATTTCAAAAAGATGATGAATTTCCCCTTTCATTTATCTCCAGGAAACCAAGGAGTATGTGTAAGGCTCTATGCGAGTTCTAGTAATCGCACCTCATATGGATGACGAGGTACTTGGCCCTGGTGCTACCATCGCCCGGCACGTGGCCGGAGGCGACGAAGTAACAGTAGTCGTCGTCGCGAATCGCGCCTATGGGCACGAATATGACCCAGAACTGACTTCGAGGGAAAAGCGGTCCTGCAGTGCCGCCCAAGGCCATCTCGGATATCAGAATCTGATCAACCTCGAGCTTCCCGACGAGAAGCTCGACGCGCAACAGATTGATATTATCATCCCCATCGAAAACGTGCTCAATAAAGCCAGTCCCGAGGTGGTTTATATCCCTCATCGAGGGGATTATCATCAGGACCATCGGGCCATTGCAGATGCTATGCACGTGATTTGCCGCCCTTACGCCGAAACTCGAGTGGACATCATTCGAGTTTACGAGACGACTTCGTCGACGGGATATGCGCCAAGTCAGTCGGACTGGCCCTTTCTGCCGAACTGGTATGTTGATGTTTCCAAAACGTTGGATAGGAAGATAGCGGCCATGGCGTGCTATGAAGAGGAAGGACGAGCTTACCCGCATCCCCGATCTCCCGAAGGCATTCAAATTCACGCGCAAAGTCGTGGGATGGAAGTAGGATTGGATGCTGCAGAGGCGTTTGTGTCGTTGCGAAATGTTTGGAGATGATTGTTATTTTGATTTGATTTAGAAACAAATATAAAATTAGTTTCACATTAAAATCATTGCAGGTGTAACCGCAAGATTTGAGATTTTAGAACTACATGGATCATAAGATGTGAAATTCTGTGTAATGTTTTTCCCGCCGAACTGTTAGGAGGGTAGTTGAAATTAATATCTAGGCTTTGGAGATGTTCTCATAATGAAGCTTGAGGATGGGATGATATTTGCTGAGTAGGTCATGCTGAAGTGTTTGAAATTTTAGCTTACTTAAGAAAACCGTGGCTTGGAGTAGCCACTTTTAGCTAGACAGCTCCATTCATGGAATCATATGGGAATTGCCGTTTGATATCTGAAAGTAATTACTTGTTCCCGAAATCACCGACTATCGGGTCAAAACGAATTAAACCAAGTTCGATTCAGTCTTTTTACCATTTTTCAGCTTATCTTTTTTTATGATCCCTGTGAACGTATAAGTTTTATTGGAATACGCGTATGAATTGGATCATTACGGGACGGTGTAATGGATGCTGTTATGTGAGTGGGCATTATGAGCATCAAACTTACTAAACATGTTTTTGGTGATTTCAGTATTAACACCGAACGCCTCGTCGGTATATACGGGCCCCGTCTAGAAGCGGACAATGGACTTTCTGTCGAAGAGATGCGCGATAGAATCCGCAGCCCAATCGAAACCTCCCCCTTAAGGGAGATTGCGGGGTTGTTCGAAGCGGAGATTCTGCCCCGACCCGCCGAGTTGGCGGAATCCTATGTGCCTACTATCGATGTTTTGAAACATGTACTTTCCAAGATCGAGGCTGATGTTGTTGTGCTTTTGCAGGCCACTTCCCCTATTCGCGATGAAGACCCAATAGATCGGTGTATCCGAAAATTTAAGGAAACAGGTGCAGATTCGCTAGCCACGGGATTCTATTGCAAAAAAAAGGAATACGGTTCGATAGATGTTTCTCGCCAAAAGCAAGATGGTTTTTTCTGTGATGATGGCAATATATATGTAATCCAAGCAGACATTTTTCGGAACAATGACCGCTTTGGGGGAAAGAGAGAGCTGGTCGAGTTGGACCGAGAGCAAAGTATCGAGATCGACGAGGAGTTTGATTTCTGGCTTGCCGAGCAGGTTATGGTGAAGCGTTTGAATTTTCCGGCTTTCTGACAAGTATCGCTTGCCAAATGCCACCGATTTTGTCATGTTTCGCAAGGTTTGTTGGGACTGGAGGTTTGAAAAGGTGAATTTGCTCAGCCTCGGAACGATCCCCAGAGAAAATTCGAATCATTCAAAAAAGCCCAAACGGGTCCTTTTACTTACTGCGCCTAGACCGCGTCCGAACTACACTCCTCTCCATTTTGGAGATAACCGTGCCCCACAGGGGCTTGGCTACGTAGCTGCCTATCTTGAGAATTTTGGACATGAGGTAAAAATTGTTGATTTATATACATTTACATGGAGATACAAGGGGGTTCTTTCCGAGGTTCTATCGCCGTGGCGGAAGCACCGAGATGAAAAAAGTGGTCGCAACTGGGCCCGGACGATGGAAGGCGACCTAAAAACTGTGGAGGGGCATTCCCGGGGCGGATTTGCCCAAAACAACTCGGACGGCACCATGGAAGTTGGTACAGATCTCGATGAAGTTATTAACTCTTTCCGACCGGATCTTATTGGTATGTATATTCATACCATGTCATTTGATACGGCCGTGGAGCTCAGTGCGGCTTTGAAGAATGATTTCCCTGACATTCGCCAGATGTGTGGAGGGCCTCATCCCTCGGTCTTGCCCGAGACTATTCCTGGTACATTTGACTTTGTTGTAGTGGGCGAAGGGGAGGAAGTGACCCTAGATATTGTCGAAGGCCGGGAAATTTCTCGCCTTGTTCAGGGAAAGCAAGTGACGGCCATGAACGAACTTCCTTGGCCGAACCTCGATCATTTCTGGGACCTTCCCTACAACTGGGGGCTGAAATTATACGGGCACGAGGAAATTCATCCGACAGTGTCCCTCAATACGAGTCGTGGTTGCCCGTTCCCTTGCAAGTTCTGTGGTGTACAGGATGTTTCGGGCGCTAAATTCCGCTACATCACGGCGGATCGGATCTTCGATAGAATTGCGTGGATGAAAGACAAATATAAGATTTCCGGCATCTATTTCCGTGAAGATAACTTTACTGTGAGTTTGAAGCGCGTAGAGGAATTCTGTGATCTGGTTATTGATAATGGTCTTGATATTAAATGGGCTTGCGAAAGCCGGGTGAATAAACTTTCTTCGAATATTATCGAGAAGATGGCAAAATCTGGTTGTGTTGGCCTCTATGTTGGTGCTGAAAGCGGAAGCAATCGCATTCTTGACATTATGCAGAAGCTTGAAACCCGTGAGGACTACGAAGAAAAGTTTCCCATTCTTCACGCGAATGGGATCAGTACTTATACGACATGGATTTATGGGTCTCCGTTTGAAATGCCTGAAGACCGCCGGCTGACGGATAGTCTGATCGAAAAACTGAAACCCACAACAGTGGATGCTTTTATCTATATCGGTATCCCGAAAAGCGACTGGTATCGAATGGTCGAAGAACAGAACATGTTTGAGTTTAAGGATCGGAACGGGTTTATGTATCCGAAAGGGTATCTCGGGTATAGCCGAGAACTATATGGTGAGGGTGATCCCCGGGTGGAATACATCGAGCGGATATACGATGAAAACGGAGTAGAACCTGTTTTCATGGAATGGTAGTTCCTGCATTTTAAGACATACTATGACTAGTTCGATTTGACCTGGTTGCTATGTTGCCAGCCTGCCTTTCTTGTAATCCTGTGAATAAATGACTTTTATTGAAGAAGTGAGCAAGTGACCTGGATTGTAACGGAACGGTGTGACGGATGTCGCTATACGGATTGTGTCGCTCAATGTCCGGTGGATTGTTTCTATGAGATTACTGGACCGTATCAGATGGTGGTCATTGATCCTGATACTTGTGTGGACTGTGCCATCTGTGAAGTGGCGTGTCCCATTAACGCTATCTTCCGGGATAGCGAAGTACCCGAGCCATACCAGAAATGGATTTATCTCAACCGGGAACTTTATCCTGCAGGAGAAAATATCACAGAGAGCAAAGGAGCCCTTCCAGATGCCCTGAATCTGGAGCAGATACAAAAACGGGAAAATGAGAAAAGGCTTATTGTCCATGAGCCCCCGGAAGATCGGTAGCGAGATGCGCAATGTCTTTGCGGCAGGGGAGAGCCCAGTAATATTCTGTTGGTTCCGTAGATGGACATAAGGTTTTAAGGAGGATTTTATCTCGTGTATGAAAGTGAAAATCAACCCTTCGAAGAGCTAAGCTACTGTGTTCGCTGCTGTATGCCCTGCACTTCGGAAGGCCTGGATTTTGATGAACTGGGAATGTGTAAAGCTTGCCGGAGTTCCGAAATGAAGATGCACATAAACTGGGTCGAGCGTGAGAAGCATCTCCTGAAAATTTTGGAAGATGCTAAGGCCACCGCAGGTGACAACTACGATTGCCTTGTGCCCATCAGCGGCGGGAAGGACAGTTGCTTCCAGCTTCATGTCCTGACGAAAGTATACGGTATCAAACCTTTGACCTGTACCTTTAGCCACAACTGGTGGTCCGAGACTGGCTGGTGGAATCTTCAAAACGTGCTTGAACAGTTCAACGTCGATCATGTCATGTTCACGCCAGCACGCGGCTTGATAAACAAGATCGCGCGGAAATCGCTTTGCACAATCGGGGATTCTTGCTGGCACTGTCACGCGGGTGTGGGATCCTATCCGCTGCAGGTTGCCCGGCAGTACCGGCTTCCGCTGCTTGTCTGGGGCGAGTCGACCGCGGAGTTTGGCAGCAAGTCCACCTATGCTGATCCCATCGATTTTGACGAGACCTACTATCTCAAGGTGTCGATGAAAGTAGATTCATCGGAGATGGTGGACGAGGAGAACGGATTGACCCAGCGAGATCTGTATCCGTTTCGTCTTCCCATGCGGGAAGAGCTTGCCGAGCACGGGATTCGGGGAATCCACCTGGGTGATTACATCTTCTGGGATGGTGAGCGGCAGGTGGATTTTGTGAAAAAGGAATACGGCTGGCGCGAGGACAAGGTCGAAGGCACTTACAAAGGCTACAAGAGTGTGGAGTGCCGGATGGCGGGAGTACACGACTATTCCAAGTGGGTGAAACGAGGCTTCGGCCGGGCGACCGATCACGTGAGCATCGACGTCCGCAACGGCATTATGAGCCGGGAGGAAGGTTTCGCTCTGGCCAAGAAGATCGATGCTGAACGCCCGGGCGAACTGGACTACTATCTCGAAATTACGGATTACTCTGAAGAGGAATTTTTGAATATTCTCGAGTCCCAACGCGAAGGGCAGGCCAGAGAATTGCCCAAGGTTCCGCGCCCGAGCGAAAGAGAATAAATTCTCCCAAATTGATGACTGGAACTAACCCCAACGAATTGACAGCCACCGATGCGGGAGAAATGGTCCGGAATGGTGAGTTAAGCGCCGTAGAATGGTGCGAAGCGTGTATCGCTCAGGTGGAGAGGTGCGAAGCCGACATTCATGCCTGGGCACATTTTGATCCGGAACTGGTGTTGCGGCAAGCCTGTGAGGTTGACGAAAAAAGAAGGGCGGGCGCATTTGACAACCCGCTCTGGGGCGCACCCTTCGGGGTCAAGGATGTGTTCAATACGGCGGATTTGCCTACCTCGATGGGAAGCCCCATCTGGAAAGGATTCACGCCGGGGAATGACGCCCGCGCGGTGGCCCATCTCCGCTGGGCCGGTGGGGTGATGTTCGGGAAGACCATTACGGCGGAATTCGCGGTGCACCATCCGGGGCCAACCGTTAACCCCCACCATCCGGAATACTCTCCGGGAACATCCTCTAGCGGGTCGGCAGCGGCAGTTGCTGCGATGATGGTCCCGCTCGCCCTGGGGACCCAGACCGCCGGCTCCACTATTCGCCCCGCCAGTTACTGTGGAGTGTACGGTTTCAAACCCTCTTTCGGCGTTGTCCCGAGAACCGGCATCTTGAAAACGCTCGACACCCTGGACCACGTTTCATTCTTGGCGCGGAGCTCCGAGGATTTGGAGCTGATGTTCGAAAATGCCCGTGTCCGAGGGGTCAACCACCCCTACGTTCATGAGCGAATCGACGGGTGGACACCGGAACAGCTCCGGAAGCCATTTCGAGTTGCATTTGTCCGGGGACCCGCCTGGGAGAGCGCCGAGCCCTACGCCCGGGAAGCGATCGAGGCTCTGGCCGGACAATGGGCGAAAGAGCCGGACATTCGTCTCGAGGAGGTTGAGTTGCCGGACGTGTTTTCCGAAGCACACGACATACACAATCTTGTCTACACGAAAGCGCTCTCCTATTATTTCAATGAAGAGTATGAAGAAAACAAGAAACTTATCAGCAACGTTTTCAAGAAAATGGTGGAAACGGGAAGGAAGATCACCTCCGATATGTATTGGAAAGGGATCAAGCAGCAGCAAATTCTCCAGAGTAAGTTGGATAATTTTTTCGAGGATTACGATTTCATCCTAAACCTTTCAACATCGGGAGAGGCACCAAAGGGGCTGCATGGGAGAGATAAGAAGGATAATTGTCTCATATGGACTCTCAGTTACGTTCCTGCCGTTAATTTGCCGGTTTTCAAGAGCACGAATGGCCTGCCATTTGGCGCCCAAATTGTTGCGCCTCGGTATAACGATCTTTCTTTGCTCCGTTTTGTGCGTGAGATGAAGGCTAAGGGCCTTGTCCAGAATTGGTGTGAAGGATCCTTCAACGAGAAGGAATAACTTGACGAACTGTTGTCCAGTATGCGGCGAGTCCGAGATAAAGGTAATCGCCGACCATGTTAAGGGCGGAAAGGTTAAGCAGTGTGCCGATGGCAAGGTACTGAGATGCGAAACCTGTAATTTTGATTTTCTTGAAATGTGGAATGATGTCGAGCGTGTAAATGAATGGATTGCCAAAGACGATTATGTAATAAAACCGGGCCAATTTGATGAGTTGATCTGAAATTCAGCAACCACGAATTTAACGTGAATCAAGCGTAGCCTTTTCTGGAGCCGGATTTACGGGTGCTCGATGTAGGTTGCGGCGACGGGCAGTTTCTAAAGATGATTCGTGACCATGTTGGTGAAGTCCAAGGCGTGAAAATTACGCCTATGCTAGTCGAGCTTTTGCGCAGCCAGGGTATTCCCGTTTGGGACAGGCCTGTACAAGGGTGCGAGCCCTACAGTCCATACGATATTGTGGTGATGCATGCTCTGTTGGAGCATATACCCCAAATTTCTGATTTTCTCGAGGATTTGAAACGACTTATGCACGATGGCTCAATGATTCTCCTTTCAGTTCGTCATGAACTCGAGCCCCGACGAGTATTTTTGGTGTCCTGAATTTTTGAAATCATTATTGGCGGGAATATCACTTCTATTATTTCACGGGAAAGAGCCTCGGAAAGCTTTTGAAAAAAGCCGGTTTCGAATGCGAGCTGACCCCGCGCGTGGTAGCTTCGTTAACCAATCATTTTCATTGGATGGACCAAGGAAAAAGATGTTAGGAACGGTAGAATTCACGAACGTTATTCTCCTTAAGCCGCTTCGCCGCGAGCAAGTTCACGCGGGGCGGCTATTCAGTGAGGTCTTGGATGAAATTGACGGAATCTATAGGGAGAAACTTCAGCAGGCCGGTGTCGGCGATGAATTGTGTGGAAGAATGTGGCTGGCGGATTAGGAAATATGGTTGAAGGTGAGTCATTGACAGAGCCGGGTGATGTTTTCCTGGAAAGTGAGCGCATTGTTCTTCGGACGCTCTCGATCGACGATGTATCTTCTTGGTATGCCTGGTTTAATTCTGGGAAAGTAACCGAGAATATCAACAAGGGAATTTTTCCGAATACCCGGGAAAAACAAGCGGATTATTTGCGAGCGCTTTTAAAAAGCCAAACGGATTTGCAGCTTGCGATCTCTTTAAAAGAAGACGGGGATCTTATCGGAGTCATCGGGATCCATAAAGTCGACTGGCTTCATCGCCGTGGCGATATCAGTATCGTAATTGGAAATGAAAAAGCATGGGGGAAGGGATTGGCCACGGAGGCGATAGGGCTAATGGTCAGACATGGTTTTGAAAAACTCAATTTACACAAAATCACTGCGGGCATGTGGGCCACCAATGAAGGCTCCCGGAGAAGTTTCGAGAAAAACGGTTTTGTCCTGGAGGGAACTCTCAAGGAAAATTATTTTTTAAGGTCCGGCTACGTGGATGAATATAGGCTTGGAATTCTCCAGAAAGATTGGGAATCCGGGATAAATAGGATATCCGAATGAAAGTCGTCGCTACTATCGAAGCGCGGATGACCTCTTCTCGTCTTCCGGGAAAAATTCTCAAGGATCTCCAGGGGGCTTCCATGCTGGCCCGAATTGTGGAACGGGCGAATCGCTCTAAGCGGGTGGATGAAGTAGTCATCGCTACGACCACGAACACGAGTGATGACCCCGTCGCTGATTTGGCCCATTCTGAAGGCATTTCCGTTTTCCGGGGAAGTGAAGAGGACGTGCTGGATCGCGTTCTCCAGGCGGCCAGGGCGCACGATGCCGATCTGATCGTGGAGTTGACAGGAGATTCTCCCATGCTGGAGTCACTCCTGATCGATGAAATGGTGGCCTTCTATAAAGGCGGAGAGTTTGACTATGTCGCCAACACCGCGATGCGCCACAGTTATCCCTGGAAGAAAGAGCCTACCTTTCCAGTAGGGGCCAGCGTCGAGATATTCGGGGTGGACCTCCTGTCAAATGTCGCAGGGTGGACCCAGGACCCGATTGATCGCGAGCACGTTTCCTCCTACGTCTTTGAGCGGCCGGAGCGGTTTAGGCTCGGCGCTTTTGAGGCTGATGGCGAATGGCGTTCCTGCCGGCGCCCGGATATTCGACTCACAGTGGACACGCAAGAAGACTTGAATCTGGTCCGTGAGGTGTACGGCCGCCTGTATACTCAAAATCCGGGGTTTACCCTGAAGGACATTATCGAATTATTTGAAAGGGAACCTGAACTCCTGGCGATTAATGGCCAAGTGGTTCAGCAACGCGTCTTTGAACAACGACAACAGTAACAGGTACAAGGCAGCCGTCATCGGTTGCGGAAAGATAGCCGGCGGCTACGATTGCTTTGCGGATGAGAAGTGGACAGCAACTCACGCGGGAGCCTACCGCCTTTGCCCGAAAACGGAGCTCGTTTCAGCCGCCGATGTCGACGACGCCGCTCTCGTAGATTTTGGAGAGCGGTGGAAAATTTTCCCCCTTTATTCCGATTTCCAAGAAATGCTCGAGAAGGAGCGTCCCGATATCGTCAGCATTTGCGTTCCTGTCGAGGAACATTTAAATGCTTTTCGTAGTGCGTGTGAAGCGGGCGTCCGGGCTATTTTCCTAGAAAAGCCCGTTGCGCGGAGTTTGGACGAGGCCCGGATGATGTCCGCCCTAACTGAAGAGCGGCCGGTTGCGGTCAATTACTTTCGGCGGTGGAACCCCACTTTGGGGGAGTTCAAAAAAGAACTGGACGAGGGCAGTTGGGGCCGCACGGTCCGGGTGACTGTCCACTATGTGAAGGATGTGCTCGAAAACGCCTCTCATTTCATCGACCTGTTGCGCTGGTTTTTTGGAGAACCGGAAGCGGTCAGGACATTGAGGATGTTCGAGGGAGAAGAGGAAGAAAATGCCGCTGATTTCGAGGTGGCGTTTACAGGAGGTGAACTGGTCACATTCCTCCATCTGCCGCGGCCTAGCTATGTTTTCCACGAGGTCAATATCTTTACCGAACGGGGAAGGGTTGTGATCGGCCAGCGGGGACAGAGCATCCAGCGCTTCCGCGCCGAGGAGGAGCCCCATTACCGTATGTTTCGGATCGTTCCGACGGAGAGCAAAGTAATAGAGACCGAATGGCGTAACTGTACTCTCCGGGCGGTTGAGGATCTGATCGAATGCATGGAAGTTGGGGGGACGCCTGCTTGCGGCCTAGGGGACGGTATTCGTTCTTTGGAAATGTGCGAAAAAATACTCTCAGAAACGCCCCCACGGGTGTGGGCCTCGGTTTAATGGAGAGGGCGGAAATTGAATTCTAAACTGGCGCTGCTCGGCGGGACTCCTGTTCGAAGTGCATCGTATCCCCAGCACAGCACCATGATCGGCGAGGAGGAAGAACGGGAGGTCGTCGGGGTCCTTCGCGGTCAGCACCTTTCCGGATTTTCCGGAACAAACACGCCCCGCTTTTTTGGTGGGTTGAAAGTGAGGGCACTTGAAGCGGCGTTCGCCGAAAAATTTGGAGTCCAGCATGCGGTCTCGGTAAATTCGGCCACCTCTGCGCTGCATTGTGCCGTGGCGGCGACTGGGGTGGAGCCAGGTGAGGAAATCATTACTTCGCCATATACGATGAGTGCCACGGCCAGTGCAATTCTCATGGAAAATGCCGTTCCGGTTTTCGCAGACATTGAAGATGAAACATTCTGTCTTGATCCGGAATCTGTGGAGAGAGCTGTTACGCCGCGAACAAGGGCGATTCTCACGGTCAATTTGTTCGGGCATCCGTCTGCGCTCGATAAGCTGAAGGCCATCGCGGACAAGCATGGTCTGATGCTCATTGAGGACAATGCCCAGGCTCCTTTGTCCGAATACCATGGGCGCCTCACCGGGACGATTGGTGAAATTGGCATTCAGAGCTTGAACTATCACAAAGCCATTCAGACGGGCGAGGGTGGCATCGCGCTGACGGACGACTCGAAGCTCGCTCTTCATATGCAGCTCAAGCGTAATCATGGAGAGGTGGTCGTTGGGCCGATGGGGCAGGAAGATCTCACCAATATGGTTGGCTTCAACTATCGCCTGACGGAAGTGTGCGCCGCCATTGGTCTGCCCCAACTAGAAAAGATCGAACGGCTTCACGAAATTCGCCTCCGTCTGGCCGGGCAGCTTACCCGGCAGCTTTCGGAATTTGACTTCTTGACGCCCCCGGCTGTCAACGATGGATGCACGCACGCCTATTACCAGTATGCCATGAAGTTCGATGAGAGTCGGGCGGGGATATCGCGTGCTCTTTTCGCGAAGGCCATGCGTGCAGAGGGGGTTTCGGTTGCCGAGGGCTATCTTCGGCCAATATATCTGGAGCCCATGTACCAGAAGCGGAACGCATACGGAAAAGGGAATTTTCCCTTCGGGGAGGCGGAAAGCGTTTCCTACAAGGCGGGGATTTGCCCTGTCACTGAGCGTCTCTGGAAAAGTGAGCTCCTGACAACTGATATTTGCAAATACCCCAATACGGAGCGCGAAGTCGAAGAGTTCGTGCGGGCCATAGAAAAAGTTTCAAACAACGTCGATTATCTCCGGATGATTAAATAATGAGCGATGACCTACTTCTAGTTTACGCGCAGGATGCAGGAGGCGCTCTTGCCATTTGTCCGATTGTTGACCGTCTTATATTGGATGGTGAATATTCTGTCAAAGTGGTAACGCATTCCAGTGCGAGTGACTTATATCGCAAATTAAAAATTAAGCATGACACATTGGAGGTATTGACTGAAAAAATACCGTTAAATGGTACGTCTGCATGCGGTCTTCTTCGAAAGCTGGGACCCGCAAAAATTATTTCTACTACCAGCAACAATAGAAATGACCCATCCAATGGCGAACTAATACGAGCGGCCCGGGTAATAGGGATTCCCTGTTTCGCTTTTTTCGAACACTGGAAGGGATGGAAAAAACTCTCTTCATCAGACGATCCGTTGCGTTATTTTCCAGACGTTCTTGGAGTGATTGACCATCGATCTGTTGAGTATGGTGTTTCGCTTGGGTTTCCTCGTCAAAGGATGGTAGCGGTTGGTCATCCTCGCCTTGAAGCCTTGTATGATCGGCAAAGTACTAAGCGCAAAGAGATTCGGAAACTCCTGGGTGTTGATGATGAGATTGTGTGTACGTTTTTTTCCCAACCCTTGGTGCGGGAAACGAAAGAAAACACACGATTTGAGTCGCTGTTCGGTTCTGACCTTGAATCGTTTATATTTTCCGCTTTCGATATAGTTCAAGACATCTTTCGACGAAAGGGGTTCGATGTCCGGTTCTGTGCGCGAGTGCATCCAAAGGAGGATTTTGAACGTAGCCTAAATTTTGATTCCAGAGATATCGAAATTCCAGATTCAACGATGAGCTCTTTGGATGTGGCGTTGGGGTCAAATTTAGTAATAGGACTCGATTCAATGATTCTTTATGAGGCGATCTTCTGTGGGATTCCTGTTGTAAGCCTGAAGTATGAAGAATTTTGCGCCATCGATGAAAATTTCCAAGGGTGGCCGGATATCCTTCCTGCGGTTCGGAATGCTAAAGAGTTGGGTGGTTTTTTAGAGCAGCATGAGAACTCTATCATGTTGGGATGTTCAACTCATTTTGAGGGCTATCCTTTGATACGAGGTTCAGTTAGGAAGTGCGTTGAGGCAGTTCTGGGAAATTTAAGCCTTTCTCCAGGACTCAAGGAGAGTCTTCCATGAGACTTCTAATACTGTCCGGAAGCAATCTTCGGCATAAATATTTTGCGAATAAATTAATCGATGCCTTCGATGTTTGTGGGGTGGTTTGCCAACAAAGAGATTACGATCGCGAACGAAAAAAGGCTGGGAATATCGAACTCAAATATGAAGGACAAGACGCCGAATTGATGGATTGGCATTTTGGGTTGCGTGAAGTAAAAGAGAAGGAATACTTTGGGAAGCATGCGGAGTTCAATTTAAAAGATGATATATCTGTTCTTGAAGTTACGCTTAATACTCTCAATTCCTCTGATACTGAGGAACTTATTCGTGAGGCTGCGCCCGATGTGGTTTTTGTCTACGGGACCGGGCTTTTGAAACGAAGACTGTTAGATGTATGTCCCGAGTATACGATTAACTGCCATGCCGGTCTTTCACCCTGGTACCGGGGAGCGGCAACGCTTTTTTGGCCGCTTTACTTTTTGGAGCCGGAAAAAGCAGGTGTGACATTCCATGTGATTATTTCAAAAATTGATCACGGTGATATTTTGCATCAATGCCGCCCTGAAATCTTCGCGAATGACACCTCTCATGACATAGGATGCAGAGCAATTGTCGTGGCGGCTGACCATGCAGTGAAATTATTGTGTAAATATCAAAAGACAGGACATTTGGAGCGATTTCAACAACGCCAATCCGGAAAATTGTTTTCAAAGCGAGACTTCAGGCCTTATCATCTTCGTGTATTGAAATGGATGATGGACCAAAATTACCTTGCGGAATATTTGGCCGAGAAAGACGCTCCGCATAGGCAGGTTGAAATGGTTGAGCAGGTTTAGCCGTGAGGGAACTGGTTGAAAAACTTGCCGGGCTTAACCGGTCGATTGTTTCCGATGCCTTAGAGGAGAGTCTCCAATATATTCAAACGCGAGTTCCTCTTCTGATTCATCGAATACCTAGTGGTTCTAAGTGTTTTGACTGGACGGTTCCTCGAAAATGGATCATGCGGGGAGGGACAATTGAGGATGAAAAAGGAAACGTTCTGATAGATTATGAAGAACACAACCTCCATGTTGTGATAGGTTCTCTTCCCATTGATCGGGTCGTAACCCATAAGGAATTGATTGACCATCTTCACTGGATCGATGATGATCCGGATCGCCTTCCTTACGTTTTTAAATACTACGAGCTGGATTGGGGTTTTTGTGTACGTGGTAAAGATTTGGAAAAATTTCAGGGAAAAAATTTCCATGTTAGGATAGATTCAGATTATGTCGATGGTGATTTATGTGTGGGTGAATGCTTGATTGAAGGGGAGGTGCAAGACAGCATCGCATTTCTTTCTCACATCGATCACCCTGTTCAGGTTCAAGACGGGTTGTCCGGAGTTGCGGTATTGGTTCGGGTAGCGGAGAACCTTCTGGCGTCACTTGATGGGCATAAGCCTTACTATACCTATCGATTCTTTTTTGGTCCCGAAACCATTGGAAGTATTGCCTACCTAGCCAGTAATCCTGTGGCGAAGAATGCGATTCGCGAAGCGATATTTTTTGAAATGCTTGGAGTCCCTGGACAAGATTTGGTTTTACAGGTTCCGCCGCAAAAAAACTCTTGTATTGCTAAGCTCTTTAAATGTTCGTTGCAGCGAAATTCCAGCCGGTTTTCAATAGCGGATCCGTTGAGCGTTGTTATTAATGATGACGGTGTTTTTAATTCTCCGGGAGTGGATATCCCGGCAGCCTCATTGTCAAGATCCATTGCGAAAAATATTTACCAAGAACATTTTCCTGGATACCACACGGATGTAGATAACATGAATTTTATGGATTATGAGAAATTAGACGAATCTCTTAAAATAGTTGAGTATGCTATAGGCGTTTTAGAGAAGGACTGTATCCCTGTTAGGAATTATACAGCCATTCCTCATTTGTCTTCTCATCAGTTGTGGGTTGACCGGCATCAGTATCCTGGAATTAGTAAAATGATTCGATATCTTCTTTATAACTTGGATAATCAGACGTCATTGTTTGAAATCTGTTGCCGACTTTCCATCGACTTTGATGAGGCACGTTTGTTTATGGAAAGAATGGAAAGTAAGGGTTTGGTGAGTTTTAAGCGTCCCCAGTATCTATCCGCCGGAGAAAAAAAAATAAAGTGATGATTGCTGCTATCATCACAGCAAAAAGGGACTCGAAAAGGCTTCCCGGAAAAAATCTTCGGGAAATCGAGGGAAAGCCTCTTCTCGTTCACTCCATTTTGTATGCGAGAAGAGCAACGAAGGTCGACCGCATTTACGTTACAACCGATTCGGATGAGATTGCTTCAGTTGCAGGTGAATATGGCGCCGAGGTGATTCGGCGGGGTGCCGATTTGGCAGGGGACGCATCGACCGCCGCGGTGATAGATCACGCCGTGAAAAATATCGGTCGGAGCGAAATCGATTATCTGGTCTGCCTTCAGCCCGATCATCCCTGCCGAAAGAAGGAACTTGATGCGATCCTAGGGTACGCGATCGGAAATGGTTTCGATTCCGTTTTTTCTGTGAATCGAAACGGAATTCGAAACGGGTCGGTTCGGGTATTGAGCGCGAGGGCGCTCGGGCAGGATCATTCGCTGCTTTCTTATTCGGTGATGGACGACTGTGTGAACATTCACACGGAATCCGATATGGCCATGGCTGCTCACGAAATGTCGCCGTTCAGCCATGAAATTGAGGTGGGGAAAGGGAAGAAAGTTGGAAAAGGACATCCAACCTTCATTATTGCAGAAGCTGCATGTAATCATATGTGCGACATAGACATGGCGCGCAAACTGGTGGACGAGGCTGTCAATGTAGGGGCGGACGCAATCAAGTTTCAGACCTATAAGGCAAAGAATCTTGTGCGTAAAGAAGCCAAACTGTACTGGGAAGGGAAAGAGACCTCACAGATCGAATACTACGGACAGTTGGATCGGTTCGGCGCGGCCGAATACGAAGAATTATTTCGCTATGCGGGGAGTAAGGGAATAATTGCTTTCTCCACGCCATTTGACCTGGACAGTGCCACTATGCTGAACGATTTAAGGATGCCGCTGTTTAAAATTGCCTCTTGCGATCTGCCAGACATTCGCCTCCTTCGGCATGTAGCAGGATTTGGAAAACCCGTCATCCTTTCGACAGGTGGGTCCACGCCGGAGGAGATTGATCGAGCCGTCGCCACTTTCTTGGAGATAGGAAACCACAAATTAATCTTGATGGCTTGCATGCTTAGTTACCCTACACCTGATGAAGACGCAAATTTGCTCCAGATCCGATCTCTCCAGGAACGGTTTCCCAGCTTGATCGTCGGTCTTTCGGATCATACAGAGCCCGATGTACATATGGTGATTCCGGCTCTAGCCGCCGCCGTCGGCGCGAGAGCCATCGAAAAGCATTTCACCCTGGACCGGAAGATGGTGGGTTCGGGACATTTCTTTTCGGTTGATCCGGAAGACTTGCGGACGATGGTCTCCAACATTCGCCTCGCTGAGACGGTATTGGGGAATCCGGAGCTCGGTGTTGTGGCAAAAGAGAAGGCAGCCCGGGAAAATGCCCGCCGAAGCATTGTGGCCGAGGTTTTAATCCGTCAGGGAGAGAACATCTCTTCGGACCAAATCGGTATGAAAAGGCCCGGAGATGGCCTGCCCGGATGGATGATCGATCAGGTGATCGGTCGTCGCGCTAAAGTAGACATCGGAGTCGATGAAGCACTATCTCTGGATATGCTAGAATGAAAACCACGTCCTTTTCAATCAATAATTAGAGAAATTCTGAACCATGCCAAAAGTCACGGTGTATCTCGCCACACATAATTACGGGCGCTACGTCGATAAGGCGGTCCAGTCCGTCCTCCAGCAGACGATGGATGATTGGGAGCTCATCGTGGTTGATGATGGGTCGACGGACAACACCGGAGAGACGCTTGATCGCTACCGGGCGCATCCGAAAATTCAAATTGTTGAGCAGGAAAACAAGGGTCTGAACGTTACAAATAATATTGCCCTGCGTCTGGCGGCGGGAAGATATATCATGCGCCTTGATGGGGATGATTATTTGGATGAAAACATTTTGTTAGTTCTCTCTAACGTACTTGATACCAAACCTGAGGTCGGCCTCGTTTACCCGGATTATTATCTCGTGGACGAAGATGGCCAAATGCTGGAGATCGTTCGGCGCAAGAAAATCGGGGAAGAGGCGGAACTTCTCGACCTTCCGGCGCATGGCGCGTGTACGATGATTCGAAAAGAGAACCTGCTTGAAATCGGCGGTTATTATGAAGATTTCAATCGCCAGGATGGCTACGATCTGTGGATTAAATTTATCCAGCACTACAATCCGTACAATGTGAACATACCTCTGTTTTATTACCGCCAGCATGAAAACAGTCTAACGAAAGATCAGGGGAAGCTTTTAGAGGCTCGCCGTCAAATCATACGGAAATTTGTGGAACAAAATGATATCAGGCCGATGAAGGTATTAGGTGTTGTTCCAGTTGTGGAAAACCCCGCGGTCAAGATTGGCGCCCCTTTTGTCGAGATAGCCGGAAAGCCGCTCATCTCATATACGATGGACGAAGTGGTCAAGGCCAAGTTGCTTGATAGGGTAGTGGTCTCCAGCGGGAGCCAGGAAGTGTTGGATTATGCGGGAGAATATCCGGGAGTAACTTCTCATGTCAGGCCGAAAGAGCTCACGAAGTCTACTTCTCCCATCGAGAATACGCTCGTTAGTATTTTGGATTTCATGAAAAAAGAAGATGGATACGTCCCCGGTGCTATATGTGTTTGTTATATCAATAATCCGTTTCGGCGAGCGGAGCATATCGATAAGGCTATCGATACGATGCGCATCTTTAACGTAGATTCGGTGTTGTCGATTCAGGAAGAACTTTCTTTCTGCTATCACCATCGGCGCAACGGGCTGGAGCCGATCAACGGAGGTAGAAAGCGCAATTTTCGTTTGGAGCGGGAGGCGATTCTCAAGGAAAACGGCGCTATCTATCTGACGCGGACAGATGTGATCCGGTCGGGGAAATTCCTGGGGGAGAAGATTGGTCATATTGCAATGCTTCCCGAGGAAAGCGCGAAGATAAACAGCGAATTTGGGTTCTGGATGGCGGAAAAAATCGCCTCCGAACGGAGAGACTGAAGCTGAAAACGTCCGCGAAAAAAATGAAAATGAACGCCTAGATGGGCCCCGGACCGCGTCTCGGAAAGCGGGTCTTCTTTCAGGGCTTTTCTTTCCTTCGTGTCATGTGCCTGCTGCCGTCGATTCTCAAATCCGAACAAATTATTTTTATCCCCTCTGGAGAAGGAAGCCGAAAGGCAAAAGGCGTCTTGTGGCTGCTCCGGCACCTGACTTCTGGGAAAGACGTTCGGCAAGTCGAACGGGAAGAGCTCATGTCTCGCCTCTATCCCCTGAACAAGAGAGGCGCCGAGATTTCGGATTCCATGGGGGGAATGATTGAGAAGTTTCCCGGTTACCGCATGCTTTTCAACCTATTGGAGGACGATCATCTTGTTTTGTTCTACAAGGCTACCCTCGCCCGAGTGGTCCCTCGCCATCTGTTGTATTCGGAAATGCTTCATCTCCAGGAGAGCGAAAGTGGGGAGGTCATTTCTTCTCCGAAAGATTTCTGGACGCATTCCTTATTGTCTTCTATCGATGAAAAGGGTAGGCCTTTTCCGGAATCGCCTCTGCTGTTGAGATGTGTGGATTTGGTGGTCCATGCAATGTCGCGGTTGAAATGGGTGTTGCTTCTTCTGGTGTTGCCTTTCTATCTGTTCTTTCGGCACCTGATGAATGGTGCCGCTGGTCCGGTGAAAGCCAAATATAAAGTGGCATTTCCCGTGAACTATGGCGTATTTAAAGACTCGGAGGCGAAAGTCCTGGCGAATGTGCGGCGATTCAATGACGACATGTGTCTTTACGGAAATTTTTTTTCGCCGGGAGATGTCCTTCATATTTTTTATGAGAAGCGGATGAAATGGACTTCGGCGGAAGATCAGGAGTCTTGGAAAGAGGCAATGAATGAAAAAAAGATCCCCTTTGCGGAGCAACGCCGGTTCGGCGTAAACGCCGCCCTTCTGCAAATTTCGCTCCGCGCGTCATGGGAAGGTTTGAAGCAATTGCTTTGGTTTTTTTGGCCGGGACCCCTGTACACAGAAATGTGGGAGGCGACGGCGAAGGGCCTCTACCACTATTTGGAAAAGTCCTACGAGATGGAAAACACCGATTATAAGGTGGAGTTGGCCATGGATGACTATAATCCCGGCCATGTGATCGGGACCATCGTTGCTAACCACTATGGCCGGAAGCGGGTAGGGGTATCACACGCGGCCTCGCTTTACGATACTCCACAATTGTGTTTTGTCCATTTTGAAAAGTACATTGTGCATTGCGACATGTATGTCAATACTTTCCGTGATTTCTGGAAATCGGTTCCTCTTGAAAAAGTTGGAAGAGAGACCATCGACTCCATCGTTGAGGAGACAAGTCGCCGGGAGGTGCACAGGAAGGAGATTGAACGGCTTTACGGAAAGCGGAAACGGGTCGTTTCTGTTCTGATGCCGGGCATCGCAGACAATTCTCTGCCGGGTCAGTGGGGCAAAATATTTCGGGCACTTTGCGAATTCCAAAAAGAAGACCTGAATTACCATCTATTTCTTCGGTTTCGAAAAGTCGCACAGGCCCGGAAGAGGCCTCATATGAGTCGGTTTCTCTCCCTTCCGGAAAAGGATCCTCGAATTATCCTCGATCATGAGAATTTCAATACGCATGAGCTCATCGCCGCGAGTGATCTGGTTATTACCGCGAACGCTTCTTTCGGTATTAACGAGGCGCTGGTGGCGGGAATACCTGTGTTCACCTTCGGATATACGAAGAAGGAGCACCTGTGTTTCCCCGATTATGGGTGCGATTTTATCATGACGGAAGTGGAGGATGTCTTGAACACGCTGCGCGGCCTTGAAACCGGATTTTCGGGATTCGACTGCGACTGGGCCCGGCTCCGTAGGGATGCGGACTATTATCATGATGGGAAAAACAGAGAGCGTTTAAGCCGGGTGGTTTTCGAGGCACTGCGAAGAGAGCCCGCTGAGGTGGCGGCTCATGTGTAAGGTAGGTCTCCTTGGATATGGCGTTCCGTCCGGGGGATTGAGAGCCTTTTCTTTTGAAATAACGGGATAAATTATTCAGATGCGCCGGAATAATATCAAGGCAATGCTCCATACCGCGCGAGAATATCGAGCCCTGCTGAGCGTGTATCTCGTTATTCTGGTGATGGCCACGGCTTCAGAGGGTTTTGGCCTGGGTTTACTTCTTCCCATCATGGAGACGGCGGCCGGTAAGGGAGGGGATTCGTTTTTCACGCGTAGGGCCCATGACCTGTTTGAATTAATGGGCTTGGAATTTTCATTGTCGTCTCTTGCGGCCGTTCTTGGTCTCGCCCTTGTTGCAAAGTACGGTCTTGTCATGTGTGCCATGCACCTGACGAGAATGGTCAGCGCCCGGGCGACCCGTGATATGAGGGATCAGGCGTTCCGAAACATCATGGATCTGCCTTTGTCATATTTTTACCAGACAAAGCCGGGAGACCTGGTGGCCACTCAATTTAATTCGGCCCAGAATGCGGGTGCGATTTTTGAGTATGGAGCTAATCTTCTCAACGGGGTCTTTTTTTGTCTTCTCTATTTGACAATCAATTCGCTGATTTCATTCCGGCTGACACTTATTGTCCTCGCCGTTTCCGTGGTTTCCTACTTTTTCATTCTCCCGAGGTTCCAGTCCGGCTTCAGGAAAGGTAACGAAGAAAAGTCCGTGATGGACGACATCAACTCCTATCTGTATGATACAATTTCCGGGATCAAAACGGTAAAATCGTTCGATAATGCGGCCTCGCATATCAGAAAATACCAAACCCGGATCGACCGATACCGGGACCTGTCAATTGAAATCGTCGATAACCGAATCGTTGTTTTTTTCTTCAACGAACCGGTGCTGGTGCTTCTGGCGGTCGGTCTCCTTGTTGCCGCGGTAAGGTTCTTCGGTATTCCCTTTTCCGATGTTCTGGTTTTCCTTGTGGTCTTGATTCAGATTCTTCCGAAGGTGAAGCTGATCAATAACAATTGGCTCGCGATTCAAGAATTTCTTCCGCATCTGGCCAGAGTTCGGAATCTCATCGTCCGAAGCGACAAGCAGTATTTTCCTGAAGGTCCCGTTCGCGTCGGAACGGTGGGGAGGGATATCCGTTTCGAATCCGTTTCGTTTCGCTACCCTCTAACCGAAGAGAACGTGCTCAGCGATATTAACGCAGTCATTGAAAAAGGCTCCACGGTCGCGATCGTGGGGCCATCGGGAGGGGGGAAGACAACTTTCGTTGATTTGCTTTTACGCCTTCATGACCCTACGGAAGGGACAATTCGGGTGGATGGGGTTGCGCTTTCGGATATTCGGTCCGGAGACTGGCGCCGGCTAATCGGGGTGGTGGAGCAGGATCCTTATCTCTTCAACGAAACGGTTTCGAATAATATCCGGTATGGAAAGCTCGATGCCACCGAAGAGGAAATCGAGCAGGCATCGAAGTTGGCTTATGCACATGTTTTTATCGAAAAGCTTTCCAAGGGATATGGAAGTTTTGTGGGAAATCGCGGTTTGAAACTCTCAGGAGGTCAGAAGCAGCGGTTGGCATTGGCTCGGGCCTTAGTCCGCGAGCCCGAGCTTCTTGTGCTGGACGAGGCGACCAGTGCCCTCGATAGTGAATTTGAGCGCCTGATTCAGACGGCCATTCAGCAGTTTCGGGGCCGGACGACCATCGTGGTTGTCGCGCACCGGCTTTCCACTGTTCGGGATGCGGACAAGATTCTCGTCATCGAGGATGGGAGAATCGTAGAATCCGGAAAGCATGAGACATTGATGGATCAAAAGGGCAGATATCGAGACCTTGTGAACTTACAGTCGGAGTCTGACCGCTGAGAAGTTAGAGCAGGAGGACGAAGAAGCCAGATGCCGGATGCAAGAGGATGTGTCGCGGCCCTGTTGTTGGGGAGGAAAGGGAGTATGGGATTTCCCGGAAAAAACACGTATCCGGTGCTGGGAAAGCCGCTTGCCTATTATCCGATGAGGGCCGCCCTGGACGCGTCTCTCGTCGATGGCGTCTATCTTTCGACCGATGACGAGGAATTGATGGAAATCGCGACGGGAAATGGGGTGGAGGTGATCGTCCGGCCGCCCGCGCTTGCGACGAAAGAAGCTCTGGGTGAGGATGCTTATGTGCATGGGTACCGAGTCATCCGGGACCGTTTGCGGAAAGAGGGACGGGAGTTGGAGATGGTCGTTTTGCTTTTTTGCAACGCGCCGACGGTTTTGCCCGAAACGCTTGATGAAGGCATACGAGTGCTTTGGGAAAATCCCGACTATGACTCGGCGGTAACGGTTTCTTGCTACAACATGTGGAGTCCCCTCCGTGCCCGCCGGATTGGCGATGATGGTCTTCTGCATCCCTTCGTGCCGTTTGAAACGTTTGGCGATCCGGCCACGCTCAACTGTGATCGCGACTCTCAGGGTGATTCCTGGTTTGCGGACATGAGTACCTCCATTGTGCGGCCGCACTGTCTGGAATTCATTGAGGACGGTCTTTTGCCGCAGAAGTGGATGGGCCAGAAGATTTATCCCCTCAAGCAATGGGGTGGACTGGATATAGACTACGAGTGGCAGATGCCGCTGGTGGAGCACTGGCTCACTAAACACGGGTACGACGACGCTGGAGAACGAAAAGTCATATGAATCCGAAGGCGGTACGGGGGGGGAGGCATACTTGAAAGTCATCGTTTTTGGTGGTTCGGGTTTCGTTGGGAGCCATTTGGCGGATACTCTGTCCGACGAAGGCCATCAGGTTAGTATCTTTGACCTAGTTCCCTCTCCCTACATCCGCTCCTCTCAGGAAATGGTCGTCGGCGATTTACAGGACTATGAACAGGTCCGCGATGCGGTTATGGGGTGTAGCGTGGTGTGTAATTTTGCCGGCGCGGCCGATTTAGACGATGCTCGAACAAAAGCGGCTGAAACTGTTCGGAAGAACATACTGGGAACAGTCAACATCTTGGAGGCGTGCCGCGAATCCGATGTTAAGCGCTATATGCACGCCAGTTCTATTTACGTTTACAGCAAGCGGGGCGGTTTTTACCGGTGCAGCAAGCAGGCAGCAGAATTATACGTGGAGGAATTTCAGAAGCATTACGGGCTTGATTTCACCATTTTACGTTTTGGCACTCTTTATGGTCCGCGCGCCGACTCCCGAAACAGTGTATACCGCTACCTCCATCAGGCTCTTACGGAAAGGCGGATTCAATGCGTCGGTTCGGGGGAGCAGATTCGCGAATACATCAATGTGAAGGACGCCGTTCGGTTGTGTGTACAATCGCTCAACAGTGAGTTCCGCAACCAACATCTAATCATTACGGGGATCTATCCTATCCGTTTTCGCCAGATGCTCGAAATGATCAAGGAAATCATTGGCGGAGACATCGAAATAGAATTCGATCACCAAAATCAGGACGGACATTACGAGATTACGCCCTACACATTCGAACCCCAGAGCGGTTACAAATTGACAACAAATATAAATCTGGACATGGGCCAAGGCCTGCTCGAATGCTTGCGTGAAATGCACAAGCAAAGCGGCCAGGGTAACTTGGAAACAGTGACTGTCGACTGATTAAATGTCTTTTTCTAGGTGTATCTCCTTCATCTCTAAATGACATCTCCCTATATAGTTGTATACAGTTTTGTTGTGGCAGATCTGTTTCATTATGGCCACCTCCAACTCCTCCAGACGGCAAAGTCGGTTGGAGATTATCATATTTGCGGGGTGTTGACCGACAAAGCTGCAGAAAGTTATCGACCCCGCCCGATTTCCAACTTGGAAGAGAGAATAGCAGTGATATCCAATATTAATTGTGTAGATCAGGTAATAATTCAAAATGAAAAAGATCCAACAAATAATTTAAAAAAAATTCGCAAGGAATATCCTTCGGCACAACTGTTCCTTGTCCACGGAAACGACTGGGGAGCAATACCCGGTCAAGGATATGTGGAATCTATCGGGGGGAAAGTAGTTCAGCCTGAATATTACCGACGGCTATCTGACAGCCGAGTGCGCGAATCGTTCGTTTCCAATGCCCGTCAGACTACCTCGAATTATGAGCAATTTACAGAGCATTTCCATGTTGGTGATATCGTCGTTTATGATGGAATTGCCAAGCATTTTGTCATGTCCACCAAGGCGAATACGCTCAGATCCCTTCAGCCTCTCTTAAAGAAGTCCCGAATCGAAAATATTTTCGCCTGCCGAGTAAACGATTGGCGGGAAAATAAAGCACATGTGTTAAAGGCTGTTCGCGAGAAATTTGGCCGTTCTGTTCTTGTTGTCCGAAGTTCGGTTGTAAATGAAGATACGTACTATTCCTCCGAGGCAGGGTCATACAAAAGCGTTTTAGGAGTTCCCGCGAATCGTCCGAGAAAACTTTGTTCTGCGATCGAAAGCGTGGTGGCATCCTATATGGAAAAGGGGAACGAAAATTCCGCCAACCAAATTCTAATACAACCCTTTACAAAGGATATTCAGTGCAGCGGTGTCATATTAACAAGAAATTCTCGTACGGGTGCTCCTTATTATGTCATTAATTACAATGATCAATCGGATGACACTGAGACGGTAACGGCGGGTTCTGCCTCGGACGAAATTGAAATTGTCCATGATATTCCATTAAATCGATGCCCCGAGGAATGGCGGTTACTGTTAGGTGCGGTCCGGGAAGTGGAGAAAATTATTCCGAGTACACCCTTGGATATAGAATTTGGTATTCAGAAAAATGGCTGTGTTGTAATCTTTCAAGTTCGCGCCCTCACAACTATATTTGTGGAACGGCAGATCAATCTCGCTCGATTTTCCCGCCGCCTTAATAATGTAAAGGCGCGGTTCCATAAATTAAATCGAGTTGTGCCTCATTTGGCAGGGAGAAAAACAGCTTTTAGTGACATGGCTTTCTGGAACCCGGCAGAAATGATTGGAGATCGACCTGCCACCTTGTCTATATCCCTTTATAAATATCTGATTACCGATGCAACTTGGCATCGGGCCCTCGCCCCCCTTGGCTATCATCCTGTTAATTCCACGCCTCTTTTATTTGAAATCGGCGGAAAACCGTACATTGATATCCGTGCTACTTTTAATGCACTCATGCCGAAAGGTCTTTCTCGAAAACTTCGGGAAAAGTTGGTCAGGCACTACCTCAAAAAGCTTTATGAACGTCCTGAACTCCACGACAAAGTGGAGTTCGAGATCGTGGAGAACTGTTATCATTTTTCCTCGCCCCAGAGTGAACGTGATTTAAGGTATTCTGGTTTTTCAACAAAAGAACGGCGCATTTATTTTGAGGCGTTGAAGCGATTAACGAGAAATATCCTGCGAGAAGCCCCTGCTTTCCTTCGTAAAGCGCATGGCGACTGTATGATTATGAAGGAAAAACGAAATTCCATCATGGAATCCGTCAATACAATCAAAGAACAACCGAGTCAGGCAAGAGAGTTGTGCGTAAAAGCGCTGGAACTTCTTTCGGATTGCAAGAAACATGGTACGAACCCTTTCTCCAGGGTTGCCCGAATGGCTTTTCTGGCCCGCTCCTTGTTAGAGAGTCTCTCGGACTCAGGCTATATGGCGGAAAATTTTCCTCAGAAATTTATGGATCAAATTTATACAGTGGCTCAACAGATGAACGATGATTTTCAAAAAGTCATGGCGGGTCAATGGGATAGAAATAGATTTATGTCCCAATATGGGCATTTGAGGCCTGGGACGTACGACATATGCTCACCTCGGTATGATACATTTCTTGATTTTTTTGAAGGGGTTAGCGTGGATTCAGTAGGTCCGCGTCAACCTCCCGAAATGATGAAGATTTCCCCGCGGCAAAATGCGCAAATAAAAAAAGCCCTTCGGGAGCATGATCTAGCTTCTAGCCCAGAAGAACTTTTGCAATTTATGAAAAAACCTTTTGAAGGTAGAGAGATGGTGAAATTCGAATTTACCAAGAATTTGAGCGATGCTCTCGAATTGATAGTACGAGCTGGAGAGGCATTGGGAATGTCGAGGGAGGAGTTGGCTCATCTAGATTTTACCGCAGTCAGGCGTGCTGCACGTAAGGACAGCGTTAGAGGAATTCATAGTGACTGGGCGAGGACTGTTGAACGGAATCGGAAGAAAAAGCAGTTTGACGAAAATTTTTCGTTGCCGCCGATATTGTTTTCCGATAAGGAATTTGAAATTGTAAAACATTATCGAGCGAAACCGAATTTTATCACGCGAAAAACCGTGAAAAGTCCTTTGATATCTATTGATGGCGGTCTGGATTCACAGAAATTGGATCTGAAGGGTAGAATAGTACTTTTAGAAAATGCGGATCCCGGCTACGACTGGATTTTTACGAAATCGGTTGCGGGATTAATTACCAAATATGGTGGTGTTGCTTCGCATATGGCGATTCGTTGCTCTGAATTCAGACTTCCCGCGGCAATTGGATGTGGGGAGCATATATATAGGGAATTGTTGAGCGCCAAATCGGTATTCCTCCATTGTGAGACGGGCCAGATTAAGGTTATTTGATGAAGATGAAATGGGTTTTGGTGTCTCAGGGGAAGACTGCAGGGAAACATGGCGATCCGCAAGATGCTCTTGAGAATTCTTATGTGGAATATTTAGAGCGCTTCGGTTTCCTGGTGTTTCCTGTTCCGAATGTGCTCCAGCGGCTTGACCTATTTCTGGAAAGGACACCCGTAGTCGATGGAATCGTCATTACCGGGGGAAACGATGTTGATCCTTCCGATTACGGGGAAGAGAAAATCGGATCGCTGTGCTTGACTCCTGACCGGGATTCTACAGAAAGAGCACTCCTGGACTATGCCGTTTCCGCCAAAATCCCTGTTTTTGGAATTTGTCGGGGCGCACAGTTCATCAATGTTTATTTTGGCGGGCGCGTTGTCCAAGATATGAAAAAAATGATGCAGAGAGATGGGCATCGACCTGGAACGGAACATTCAATTGAGATCGTGGATGAGAAAGTGCGAAACTATTTAGAGCAGAGCATAGTTGAAGCAAATTCTTACCATGAACACTCACTGGTGATTGAAGGGCTGCCTCCTGTCTTAAAGCCATTTGCCGTCGAGCGGAAAGCGGAGATTGTTGAGGGGTTTTATCATCTTGGCTATCCGATTGCGGCAGTTCAGTTTCATCCTGAGCGTTCACCGGAGAACCCGATGGGTGCGGCCTTGATGAAGGCATTTCATGACCGCGAGCTGTTCTGGGAGGAAAAAAAACAGGCGTGAAGGCAATTATCCTCGCTGCCGGCATGGGAACCCGGTTGGGAAAATACACGAAAGACCTTCCCAAAGGGCTGCTTTCCTTCCTGGGTCGTACCCTGATTGAGCGTCAAATAGATACTTACAGGCACGCGGGAATTGAGCGAATCGTTCTGGTGGGAGGTTATCAGGCTGACATGCTTAATTTCCCCGGGTCCACTCTGTATGTCAACGAAGAATACGAAACCACGAATATGGTGGAGTCTCTCATGTGCGCCCGCGAGGAGTTGAGGGGAGAAGTTGTAATTTCGTATTCGGATATCTTGTTCGAGGATCGAGTACTAAGGAAAGTGTTGGAAGCACCGGTGGATATCGGTGTTGCCGTTGATAAGGTTTGGCGGTTGTATTGGGAAGCCCGATATGGCGACCCTTCAGTCGATACAGAGAGTCTTGCCTTCGGCCCCGATGGCAATATTACCGCTATCGGATTGCCGGATCCTCCGTTTGATGAAATCAGCGGTCGTTACGTGGGGTTAATGAAGTTTTCGGGCCGGGGGGTGGTCGCCCTCAAATCCGTTTACGACGCGGCAAAAGCGAGTTGTTGGGGAAATCCCTGGCGGTCGGCAGCTACTTTTCAGAAGGGTTACATGACGGATTTGCTTCAGGAAATTATAGATTTCGGGTATTCGGTAGACCCTGTGCTGATTGAAGGGGGGTGGCTGGAATTCGATACCGTGGAAGATTACGAGAAGACTCGCCTATGGGCTGAGACGGGTGAATTGTCGCGCTTTTGCAATGTAATCGAGATGCCCCCTGAGACGTCCTGAAAATCATGAAAGACACCTGGAAATACGCATCGTCCGTTAGCCGTTTGGCGCTTGCTGTATTCGGCTTGGCCGTTATCGGGATATCTTTGTTTCTTCTTGCTGGAGGAAAATTCGCGGTGTTGTCTGGCTTCTGCAGCGCTCTGGTAGTATTGGAAGTCAGTGCCTGGGGGTTAACGACGGCTCTCGCCGGGAAGGGCGGCGTGATTGTCAAAGACGCGACGCCGAAGATAACGCCGGAAATGTTAGACCGCTTTTTTGATTCCGGTTTTGATTCGGAGTTGGGCTGGATTCGAAAGGCGAACATTTCGAAAGTCGACCTTGGTAAATATCCCTACTCGATCGACGAAAAAGGATCGAGAAGTAATTCCGAACACGCGTTTCTTCCTTCTTTAATCGGAACCTATGGAGATTCATATACGTTTTGCCGAGAAGTGGAAGATCGCGAGACTTGGCAATGGAGTCTTTCCGAGAATTTACAAGTAAATGTCTTGAATTTCGGTGTAGGGAACTATGGATTTGACCAAACTCTTCTTCGCTTAAAGAGAGAATATGAAAAGCATCCGACACCGATTACCATTATGGGCATGGTCCCCCAGGGAATTGCACGGAACCTTAGTGTTTGGAAGCATTACAATGAATTTGGAAACATTCTGGCGTTCAAGCCGAGATTCGTAATCGAAAACGGAACTCTTCGCCTGATCCCTAATCCGGTAGATGAGAAGGGGAAATATTTTCGTGTCAAAGATTATTTGAAGTACATACAAGAGTCGGATTTTTTCTTCGAAAAACGTTTCAAGAAGAAAGCATTCCGACCCCCGTATCTCATTTCATCCATTGCTCAATTTTCAAGTCTCGTTTTGGCTTTTTGTAAAGGAGTCCGCTTGGCGTTGGGGCGAGATGGAAAAGTTTCTAAAATTCTGGATAGTCTAATTTATGGCCACCTGGATTCTGGCGGGGTATTGCAGCACGCTTCCTTGTATTCCGACGAAAAAGCAGGAGAATTGCTTGACCGTCTGATCGATGAATTTCTAGAGTATGCGAAAAGAGTCAATACGATTCCGGTCCTCTTGCTTCTACCCATGCGGGACGATTTTTGGTTTATCCGAAATCGGTTTCATTTTTACGAGCCATTTGTTGAAAAGATAAAAGATCGACTTCTTGTAATCGATATGGCTCCCGAATTCCTGGAGGCCGATCCCGGGGAAAATCTTTACCGGATATGGCACTTGACTCCCGTGGCCAACAAAATTGTTGCCCGGGTTGTCGCCGAAAAAATCCGTCCGTTAGTGAAGAATATCTTGGCTAGGGCTTGATTCTATGGGACGAATGTCTGTACAAGAAATGGTCGATAAGCAACAAATGAAATGCCCCTTGTGTCCCGGTAAGTTTATTCTGGTGGATAATGAACTCCAGTGCGACGGCTGCGGAAAAATTTTCCTCGTCGCCGGGGGGATCCCACTCTTCGTTTCCGGCGGGGACGAGCAAATCTCTGAATTTCAGAGATTCTGGGGCGCTTTGTACGATGACGCCTATTGGGAGCATGACGAGAACACCTCCCGTGATGAGTTCCATACCCTTCTTGATAAGCTGCGGGACCTCTTCATGCATCGCCGTCATCTGGCCGCCGTCGAAATGTCGCTGGAACTGTTGAAGGGGAAGAAAGTCCTGGAAGTCGGTTGCGGAGCGGGGGGGCACTCGGCTATGTTCAGCCGCTTGGGCGCTGAGATGTATTCCCTTGACTTGACGGTTGAGCGTGTCGCTGCGACAGCGGTCAAGCTTGATATGTTGAATGGCGATCATTCTGATTTTGTCCTTCAGGGCGACGCCGGCGCTCTCCCATTCGCCGATGGATTTTTTGACATCGTATACTCGAATGGCGTCCTTCATCACACGCCCTACATCGGGCGCACCGTGGGGGAGGTCCGCCGTGTGCTTAAGCCCGGTGGGCGGGCCGTCATTATGCTCTACGCGAAAAATTCTTTTCTGTACCGTGGTGTTCTTTTTCCCGTTAGGGGCATTTTGCAGGGAGGTGTTTTTAGGGACGGCGACTGGCTCGGGCGTGCCACCGAATGGATGTCGAGCAACAAGCAGCGTGTGTACAACCCGAAGACGGAGGTTTTTTCCAATAAGGATATTCGGACGCTGTTCGGTGATTTTTCTTCCGTAGACATTCGGAAAAATTCGTTCGTGTTCGATCAAATTCCTATAGTTGGAAAGTGGCTCGGAAGACTGGTCGGGAAGAAAACCGGTCACAACAACGGCGGAAAATTGGTTTACGGAATTCCTTGGCGTAACGAGACGGCATTTGAGCTTTGGGCGGGGAAATTTGTGGGATTCTGTCTGAATATTATCGCGACGAAGTAGATAAGAAGGTTTTATTGCAATGAGTTCATGGAAGAGTATATTTCGAAATTATTTCAACGGTGGTAGTACGGAAGATATCCGGCCGAATATTGTCGTCATCCTTCTGGATCAGTTTCGGAACGACATGCGCGGCGTGCATAGGGTCTTTGGCGAGCTCCAGCGCCGGGGCTATCTCTTTTCACGCGTGATTACTTATGCGCCCTATACCCTGGCCTCCATGCACGCAACCTATACCGGACTTTACGGGCGCGACACCGGCGTGGATGGTTATACACGATCTGGCGAATACGACAGCAAAGAATGCCGAACGATCGTGGAGTACCTTCGTGACGCCGGGTACCACACTCGAGGGTATTCATTCAGCCCGATTCTATTCCCTCACCATAGCTTCGAGAAGCTCTCCATCGTTCCCGAGGATGAGGAGCCGGATATCCTCCAGAGTCATCTGAAGGAACTGGAGGAGGCATTTTCGCAGGAGAAACCGTTCTTCGAGTTTTTGCATTACGGGGAGATTCATCACGAAGTCGTCCGTGAGGTGATTCGAAAATACGATATCTACGATTCGGAGTACTTTGATCACATCGAGCGGAACCGGGAGCGATACAAAAAATACGCCAACGATGCCGCCGTCTATGCCGAGAAGATGATTGAGGCGATCGACCGGCACGATCCGGAAGGAGAATCCCTTATCGTGGTGATGACTGATCACGGCGGGGGGTTGGGAGAAAAAAAAGGAGAAAAGGCTTACGG
>Ga0315336_1000849_pt1 | contig 70601 bp, 51 predicted proteins | sample ASW5metaG_FD_204512 | JGI IMG/M metagenome (GOLD analysis project Ga0315336, IMG submission 204512) | Ammonia-oxidizing marine archaeal communities from Monterey Bay, California, United States - ASW #5 | ecosystem: Environmental > Aquatic > Marine > Intertidal zone | place: USA: California... | reverse complement strand
CTGCTGGCTCGTTCGACAACAAGCTGATGGCGATTCACACGTGGTTCAAGAGCGGCGACCGCTGGCGTCTGATCGCGCACCAAACGACCGAGATCGAGAAGTAGCGACTCGCGCCTACTTCTTTCGCGGAACGAACTCGAGTGACTCAGGGGCGAACGCCTTGAGGTTGGGCCTAGCGGTCTCCACACCCGCGAGGGGAACGGGGAACTTCGCCGTCCAGACTATGCCGTTGAGAATGAAGCGGCGCATGTCGTCGTTGCCCCAATTCTTGTAGAAGTGGGGCATCACGATGCCGAAGCCTCGTCCGCCGTCTTCGCGCTCGACGCTCCAGGCGACGGTCTCGCGCTGGGGAGCTTCGGGAGGAAGCATGGAAGTCGCCAGCGCAGTCACGTTCGGAGCCAGGCGGTTTCCGTGCTTGCCGAAATAGTTCTTGATATAGGGCTCGTCGTGCAAAGTGAACGGCTTCCAACCGCGCGAGATCGGATGATCGGGCGCGGCCGGGTCGATGGTTGCGGCCGGGAAGATCTTGGCGATCGACTGATGGTGGGGGCACGAGCGGTTGGCGAAATATCCGCCGAGCCAACGTAGGAGAGGATGATCGCCGTCGGGCGCGACATCTAGGCCGAGCAGTCCGGTGGCGTAGTGAAGGCAGACGATTCCGGCGCCACGGTCCATCACTTCGCCTAGCTCGGAAAGGTTCCTTTTGGGGTTGTCGAAGCGGTTGGCGGGGAACGTGTCGCCGATGAAGACGATGGCGGAAGCTCCTTCTCGGAGCCCCTTGTCTCTCGGCCATTCGTAGACGACATCGGCCTGGACCCCTTCTACGTTCGCCATGTGCTCGAGGGCATGCTCGACTAGCCGCCCTCCTGCAGCGACTTCATGCGAACCAGGAGCATGATTGCTAGGGCCGACCACAATTAGGATGCGCTTGTCGGCGGCGTGAGCGAATATGCTCGTGACGCCGACCAGAAGCGCGAGTCGCAGGAGACGATTCATGCTGAAGAGCGTAGCACTGGCGGCGTTTTTGTGAAGACGGCCGTGCTCAGCCTGAGGTCCACCGGAACGAGTACTTTCAAGAGCGCCGTGAGCACGTCAGGGATGCCGCTTGTTTGGCGAGCCAGGACGCTGAGATTGTACCGCCAAGCAGGCTAGACGGGCGCTCAGAGGCCGGAACCTCAACCGAACGCGATATTTCAACACCGATGTGGGGACGAGTGCTAAGTAGTTCGCTTTCAGTTGCTTAGCCCTGTGCCCAAGCGCTGTGCTCACGCGCCCGACTACCTTCCTGGTTCATCGTTCGAGCAGAGGTGCCCAGCGCCCTTCTCGTGCGCATTGTTACGCCTGGTTGTCGCCGCATCGAGCGTGCCCAATCCGGCCTACTCAAAGCCCTCAACCAACATGATTTCCATTTCAGTGCTGCGGTGGGCGTACACGATAGCTCCCGCTTCGAATGATACGGTCAGTCCATGTTCGGGCAAGTGCTCCTTCGGCAGCACCTTCATGACTTCCGTGCGGCCGTCTTGAACGTCGTATCGCTCGATACGGAATGGGCTAGGCTCAGGGCCTCCGCTCGGAGCGATGTAGTACACCGCATCATCCAGCACCTCGAACTGGATGTCCCATACCATCTCAACCACCTGCTCTTCATCGCCGCCTCCGTTTGGCATACGGAAAAGCGCGCCTCGCGCCGTCTTCATGTAGTAGAGAAAGCGTCCGTCCGGAGACTCGATCGCCAGCAATCCGCCGTCTTGGGTTACTTGTGTCGGCTCACCACCCAGGCTCTGCTTCCAGATCTCGGGCTGGCCCGTTCGCTCCGATGCGAAGTACACCTCGTTACCGTCGGATGACCAACTGGGACCTCCCACCGCATCAGAAATCCTGAGAGGCGCGCCTCCGTTCGCGGCCAACACATAGACGCCGGATTTAACTTCTGTCCCTGGATTACCCAACACGAGGAACGCGATTCGTTCGCCATCGGGATCCCATCTCGGTTGGAGCGGGATGGAGCTTGACGAGGAATACAGCGTCTTCACGTTCTCGCCGTCCGCGTCGGCGATGAAGATTCCACTGTAAAGGTCTCGGGACGCGGAGAACGCGAGCTGCCGGCCGTCAGGTGAGAAATCGGGGGCCGTGTTTAGGCCGGAAGATGGACCCATTCGCTGCGGCTCCGCCATATCCTGAGGGGGGCCGTCGACGTCCATACGATAGAGTTCGCTCGCCGCTGAGCCCCGACCGAACGCCAACCTGGCGCCGGTAGGAGCGACAGCGACCCTGCCGACGCCGGTGGCGGCGCCCAGCCTCTGGCGCCGCGCCCCAGTCGCGCTGACCGGAACGCGCCAAAGCATGCCGGGCGAAACGTGAACAATCGATTTGCCGTCCGGGGTCCACGACAGACTCCACTTGATCTGCCGATCCTCGGTAATCCGCCGGGGTTCGCCGGCTGCGGCGCCGTCGTCGGATAGCTCCAGCAGATAGATGTCACTGGCCGAGAGGTTGCCCCGAACGAAGGCGAGCCAGCGCCCGTCGGGTGAAAGCGCCGGGCTAACATCGCCGTCGCCGGCGTCGGGAGAGGTGAGGCGACTTCGCCGGCCATCTCTGGACCGCAAGTACAACGCAAGCTGGCCGTCCATGAACTCGGTGACCACGAGGTGTTCGCCATCTTGAGTCCAAGCGATGCCCGCGAACGTGATAAGTTCGGGAGGAAGATTGAAACTCACTCGCCCCCAACTGCGCTCAGGGCCTCCCACAGCCGGCGCTTCGATAATTTCGAAGTCCTCGGCGCCAGCCCCCTCGCCGGCTAACTCCCGCAGCCAAACGATCGAGCTTCCGTCTGGAGACCAACTTGGTACAAAGTCGTCGCTCGAATGCGAGCTCAGTCGCCGCGGTTCACCGGACTTCAAGGGCCTAACGTAGATGTCGTAGTTGAAAGGGTCCCGGCCCATCCAAGAAAAGGCGAGTTGCTCACCGCCAGGCGAGAACGCTGGCCAAAACGGCTTGCCCCTAAAACCGGTCAGCGGCTTAGCATCCAACTCGAGAGGGGGCGGGTCACGTTGTGCCTCGGGTTCCACCGTGGGCTGAAACACGGCGAGGGCGACGGCCAGCGCTGCCGCACCGGCAAGCGCGTACCAACCGAGGCGGCTCTTGGGTAATGAGGCCGGCGGCGGAGCCTTGGCGGCCTGATCGGCGGCAGTCGCCGCACGCAAGTTCCGCAGGTCCACCAGCATCTCGTCGACGTGCTGGTAGCGGCTTTCGGGCCGCTTGGCGAGCGCCTTGCCGACAATTCGCTCGAGCTCTTGCGGGACGCCCGTGCGCACTGCTGTCAACGGCTCCGGATCTTCGTTGACGAGCGAATAGACAATCGCCTGGTCGAACTCACCTCGAAACGGCGCTTGCCCGGCGACCATCTCGTAGAGAATCACCCCGAGCGACCAGATGTCCGAGCGATGGTCGGTCTCGGCTCCCTCGGCCTGCTCGGGCGACATGTAAGACATCGTGCCCAGCGTGGTCCCTTCCCGGGTGAGCTTCGACGCGCCGGCCAATTGAGCCAGCCCGAAGTCCATGATCTTGGCCGTGCCGCGCGAGCCCTTGACGAGCATCACGTTGTCGGGCTTCATGTCGCGATGGACGACGCCCTGCTCGTGCGCCGCGGCCAGGCCCTCGGCGAGTTGCGTCGCCGCGGACAACGCTTCCGGAATCTTCAGCGGCCCCTCGGCTATCTTGGCTCTGAGGGTCTTCCCGTCTAAGAACGCCAGCGCGATGAACGTTTGACCGTCGGCCTGATCGATCTCGTAGACGGTGCAGATGTTGGGATGGTCGAGCGCCGCCGCGGCTCGCGCCTCGCGTTCGAAGCGCTTGCGGGCATCTTCGTCTTTCAACAGATGCGGGGTCAGAAACTTGAGAGCGACGATCCGCCCGAGCTTCGTGTCCTCGGCCTTATAGACGACGCCCATGCCGCCCTCGCCGAGCTTCTCGACGATGCGGTAGTGCGAGATGGTGGAGCCGACCACGACGGCACAATTCTACCGCCTCTCGGATTCCTGGTGAAAACAAACGATGCCATGAACAGCGATTTTTTTGGCTCGCAAAGCGCTGAATCGGCTTACTGAAGGCATTCGAAAGCAACAGAGACGCTCCCTCTCAGGCGTCATAGGTGGTGAGAAAAACCGTTTTCAGCCTGGCTGGGCGTGCAACCCATCCGCCCCAGACGGTTTCGCCGGACCGAGCGGGCTCGCGCAGGACGAATCCGGAAGTGCTGAGGGTCCGCCCGCCTCGAGAAAACGCCTACTGCGGCTCCTATGAGGCCGTTTTTTTCGGGCAGAGAAGAGTAAACTTCTGGTGTACTGCAATGAGAATCTACACGCGAGTCCTCGCGGGGGTAACCAGTCCCCATCGCGTCGGAACTGGGGGAGGCATATGCCGCTAGGCAGCTCGTCGAACGCTGTTGAGAACGGACATCCCTTCGTCGAGGAGGAAAGCGTCGTCTACGCGTCGTTGTGGCTCCGTCTTAGCGCCGTGGCAATCGACACCGCCGTCATAACCGCAGCGGTTCTCTCGTCAGGGCTACTACTTCGGTTAGCCGCACAGCAGGCGGGATGGCTCACCACTGCCGCGGCGTCCACGCCGGCCGACCTCACTTCAGAATGGCTGACGCTGGCAATGCCCGAGCGGATGTTGGTCGTCTGTATCTTCTATCTGACAGGCGGCGGGATTTACTATCCCCTTCTCCACTCCTCACCCGCACAGGCGACGCTCGGAAAGCGTCTCATGAGGATTGTCGTGACGGACACTCGGGGAGATCCGCTTTCTCTGCTCAGAGCTATGGCGAGGAACCTGTTGAAGTTCGTCCTTCACTATGGCGGCTACTTGCTCGTTGTCAGCATTCTTGGGGTCTTGCTTGCAGAAAAGAAGCAAGCGTTCCACGATCTCCTGACCAGGACGGTAGTTGTCCGAGGTTCCACGAGCGCGAGGATTGGACAAGAAGGGTGGCGTCTGGCTGTTGCCTTAGGGGCTCCCTTGCCTCTGATGGGCGTTCTCGTGGCGCTAGTTCTGGCCACTGACCAGTAGCGAAATGGACATCGTCCAGCGGCGCGCCTGCTCCGACGGGCGTACGCCATGCCGAGCCGAGCCTGCGCCTTGGCGTCTCCTGGTCGGCGGCCTTGCCGTACCACTTGGCGGCCTCGGCGTGGTCCTTTGGAACGCCATCGCCGAAGAGCAACCCCCGTTCCTGACCCCACGCCGTAAGCGAGCAAACCAGACAGACAACCGCGAGCGGAAACTTCACTGCGTCGATGCTACACAGATCGATCGTTGTAGCATCTCGTTTCTCCCCGCAGGACATCCTCAGCGGTTCCGCCGGGACGCGCGCCGCGTGAGCATAAAAGAGCTGCGACTCCTTTTGTTTGCCCTACCGTCCAGCCTCATTGGCACGGCGGAAAGGGCTTCATGCGGGTCAGTTTTGCTTGAATCCTCTGATGTTTACTAGAAATTTATTCTGATTTCTCTTCCGGATCGACGGCACGGCGGGTATTATCAATTTGCCGGACCACCGGCATCGAGATCCGCTGCCGTCTCGACGCTCCCCTACACGCAGTGTTAAGCCTGGAGCCACTACGTTTTTTGGGAGAGCATTCTGTGAACAACTTGGCAGCGATTCAGCAGGACTGGGAGCCGCGGAAGCCGCTTGCGATCCTGGTGGTTGATGACGACCCGTCAGTATCGGCTTTCTTGCGCGCCGCGCTGGTCGGGATGGGCCATCGAGTGACGAGCGTGTCGAACTACGCTGCCGCCGTCGAAAAGCTCAACGACTACGGCAACGCAATCGACGCTATCATATTGGATCTCCAGTTGCCCGACGGCGACGGCCGAAGCGTGGCGGACGTCGCGTTGACCCGAAGCCCAGTTCCCACCGTAGTATTCGTCTCTGGATGTTCCGACGCGCTTGGGAAGGTTGCTAGCTCTCATCCTGGCAGGGCGGTCTTACCCAAGCCGTTCAGCATGGCCGATCTTGAGACTGCGCTGGCTCTCTGGAACACGAAACCAGTCATGCCATAGGAATAGGAGCGGTGGCGGATGAAGAGGAACCCTCGCGAAGGGCGTCAAACTAGGCCATTGTGACGTGGATTGTGACGTAACTAGCGTAAGTTGACCCACTATCACTTGGCGTCACAGAGTGCTATGCTGTGACCATCTTCGAGCTAAGCGACTGAGGAATCAGCGCTCCGTGACACTGGATAACGATGAGTAACACTGCGACCCCACAATTGTGGATCAGGAGGTCGGTGGTTCAAATCCACCCGCCAGTACCACTCCTTTGAGTGATCCACTTGATTGTCGGTGGCTTGTTGGCTGCTCATGTCATCACTATGTCAACCACGCAATGGAATCTGAATGACTTTGAGTGTCCATGTCGTCAGGACAATCGCCTCCTCTAAAGAGGGCAAGGATCACAGCTAGAGTAGCCGTTTCTTCCCCTGATCGAAGCCGTTTCTCTGGCGCCGGACAACCGGCCCCTGCCCAAGTGCGGCGGGAAAGTGCGCCGCATGGGTTGAACATCGGCGTCACAACCCACGTCACAACCGCTGGCTTGACGCCCTTCACGAGGGTTTCCCCTTCATCCGCTCGTCGTACTCGTCCAGAGCCGCGTTCCACTCCTCCGGTGCTCCCGTGGGTAGCTTTTCGAGGTTCTCTCCGGTGACCAGTTAACTGGTCTTGCGCGAGGCGTAGAGGAGGCGCGAATCGATGCCGGCACGTCGATCAGCGACACTGTAGGAATGTCGCCTCAGCGGACGCTCGTCATTCTTGTCGCCCTGTTTGTTCTTGTGAGCGGAGTCTCTCGCGCCGAGGAGATCATTGAAGCGACGATCGCGCCTGCCACGGAGTCGCGTCGGCGTAATACTGAGGGGGACATCGTCGTGCTGCGCGACGGGAGCCTGTTCGCGGCGTGGTCGGAATTCTATGGCGGGAACCGCGATGATTCTTCGGCGCGCATTGTGGGCTCACGGTCTTCGGATGGAGGGCGGACTTGGGGCGAGCGGTTCGTCCTGCAGGAGAATATCGGCGAGCAGAATGTGATGTCGGTGAGCCTGATTCGGTTGCAGTCGGGCGACATCTTGATGTTCTTTGGCGTAAAGAACAGTCCAGAGGATTTGCATTTCTACACGCGCCGGTCGACGGATGACGCGAAGACGTGGAGTGCGCCGGTTCGGATGCATGACGAGCCGGGCTATTTCGTGATGAACAATGACCGCGTAATCCAATTGAAGGACGGGCGGTTGCTCGCTCCGATGGCATTCACCGAGAAGGTCTGGACGTCCAGTGAAGCGTTTCGGACGGTCGTGTACCGCTCAGACGATGACGGGCGGAGTTGGAGCCTCAGCCCCAGCAAGCTCGAAGCCCCCAAGCGCGGGGCGATGGAGCCGGGGTTGCTCGAGATGCGGGACGGGCGGGTGCTGCAGATCATCCGCACGCAGGTGGGTATGATCTGGCATTCGTATTCATCGGATCGGGGTGAGACTTGGTCCGAGGCGATGCCGTGGACAGTGGCTGCCCCGGAGGCGCCGAGTACGCTGATTCGTATGCCGGGGTCGGACGAATTGCTGTTGATCTATAACCCGAATGTTGATCTCTCGACGGGGCATGGCGGGGAGCGGACGCCGTTGGTGGGGGCGGTATCGCGGGATGATGGGAAAAGTTGGTCGGAGCCGAGGATGATTGAGCCGGACCCGAAGGCGACGTACGCCTATACGAGTGCGACAGTGGATGAGGATCGAGTTCTGCTTACTTATTACTATGCGAAGGACCGGTTGTATTCGTTGCGCTTTAAGAGTATTCCAGCGGAGTATTTTCGAGACTGACATCCTTGCTAGTGGAGCGCCCAGAGCGATGCTTCCGCCATCTAACTGTTGGCGTTGAAGCCGTAACCGGTTTGCGTGGTACGACTTGAAACTCGATTCCGGGACGACCGGCCTTGCTTATGTCGCCATGTGCGGACGCCCGGTCAGCGGTCGACCTCATCGACGACGTTGTGGAACCTTTTCCCCATCGAAATATCCCGAGCCCACCACAGTGACCAGCCTTGCTCGCTGAACGCCTGGGCAATCGACAGAGCTTCTTCGAGCTTGAGCGGTCCATTCGCGATCCTCTTGTCGGCTTCTCGCTCGGGGCAGTCTCGGCGCCGCCGCGAGCCCATCGGCCGAGAATTTCGGTAACGCTGCCTCGAAGGAGCCGGGAATCCGTGATACGCTCAGCACCGTGGAAGTTGATGTCCAGATCCCACGCCGAAACGTGTTGGCTCTGATTCTCACTGGGGCCATCCGGGCAGAGCCGGTGCAGCTAGCGGGAAGCTGGAGCGCCACAGCCAATGGGCGCACGCTGGCTGGTGCATGGACCGCCCAGCCAGGCGAGGAGGCCGACGCCGCATGGGGCGCCTGGAGCCTGGTGGACCGTTCTGGCCGACTGCTAGGTTCCGGCTCATGGACGGCGCGTAAAGAAAAGGAAGGGTGGCGGGGCCGCTGGAACGCCGGGGTGACCAGGGGCGACGCCTATTCAGGCATTTGGACGGCGGAGCTAGACGTATCCGACTCGCGGCCGTTGATTGAGCTGGTTCGGGCAGCCGTGAAGGAAGTGGTGAGCGGAACGTGGAGTGCGGATCGTGGCCAGTCTGGCGCGTGGTCGATTCGCGCAAATCAACCCTGACTCCGCGCCGGTTCCTGAGCCCGCCCGATCCAGTGGCGGACGTCGGAGTCGGCGATCACTAGTAGGAACGCGATATGAACGAAGCCTGCGGCAGACGCTTGGCGTGCTGGCAAGGTGGGTGAAGAGGAGTCGTCGAGAGTAGTCGGGTGCAAGGTCGGGACGCCTTGAGGAGGTGTCCCGATGACACGTTTAGGCCAGCAGATGCTCGACGAGCTCGAGCGTCACAACTACCCCGCGAACGCGGTTCGCACCTACATCCGCACGGTCGAAGACTTGGCGCGCTGTTTCAGGCGGCGGCCCGAACGCTTAGGGCCGGAGCACATCCGCCAGTACCAAGCGCACCTGTTTCGCGATCGCCAGCTCGCCGCCAATACCGTGGCGCAACGCGTGGCGGCGCTGCGGTTCTTCTGCTGCTCGCTGTGGGCTCCCTTCAAATCGTTGTTGCGCTTGCGACTGGAATTATCGGTGCGCAAGGCTCCCACGGTGATCGCCAGCGCTACAACACTCAGATATCACGACAATTGCCCGCTGGTTGCCCCTATGTATTTTCTTGCTGAACGGCTTGGCTTGCGCCGGCTCGTGCAAGACTAGCCCAGCGAAAACCCTTCTAGGGCGTCGGTGAAGCGGTGGCTGAGCTTGTTGCCTCCGCCAGCCGCGATGACGACGAACTGTTTCCCGGATCGGGGCCCGAGGTAGGTCATCGGGTTGGCGTGGCCGCTGCCTTCTAGTCTGGTGGTCCAGAGTTCTTCGCCGGTATCACGATCGAAGGCGCGGAAGCGTTCGTCGTTGGAGCCGGCGATGAAGACAAGGCCGCCGGCGGTAACGATGGGGCCGCCCATGTTGATCGTGCCGGTTTTTGGGATTCCCTTTTTCGTAAGCTCGTCGATTTCGCCGAGGGGGACTTGCCACGCGTGGCCTCCGGTTGCCATGTCGATGGCGGTCAGGGCGCCCCAGGGGGGCTGCTGGCAGGGCCAGAGTTTGTCGGGGTCCCAGAACTTGTTTTGACGCACATCGATGCGTCGGCGGCGATGGACGAGTTGAGCGGTTTCGCCCTCTTGTGTGACGAGTTCGCGGCCGGTCGGCGTGGGTGCGATCGAGTCTCGGCGGAGTTCCATCTGCAGTATATCGCCGAGGTTGGTGGCGTTCGCGAAGAAGCGGCCGGTCTGGGGATCGAAGCAGCCGCCTCCCCACTCGCCGCCGCCTTGATTGCAGGGAAAGATGATGACACCTTGCTCAGTGCCGGGGTGGTAGAGCGGCTTGACGGGGTAGCGGGCGGCGAGTTGTCTTGCCCAAGCGTTGTGTTCTGGCGTGACGGTTGAAAACTCGTCAGGCGTCATCCCTTGGCGGGCGATCGGCGCCGGTTTGGTGGGAATCGGCTGAGTGGGTGATGGATGTTCGCCGGGGACGCAATTGGTGGGAACGGGACGTTCTTCAATTGGGAAGATGGGTTCGCCGCTGACGCGGTTGAGGACGAAGACGAAGCCTTGCTTGGTGACTTGCGCGAGCGCGGGGACGCGTTCGCCGCCGCGTTCAATGTCGAAGAGCACGGGCTGGGCGGGCAGGTCGTAATCCCAAATGTCGTGATGGGTGACTTGGTAGTGCCATAGGAGCTTGCCGCTGGAGGCGTCGAGGGCGAGGATGCAATTGGAGTAGAGATTGTCGCCGGCGCGGTCACCGCCGTAGTAGTCGTAGGTGGGAGAGTCCGTCGGTACGTAGAGGATGTTGCGTGGCTGGTCGTAGCTGAGCGGAGGCCACGCAACTCCGCCGCGGCGGTTCTTCGCCGAATCTCCGGCCCAGGTTGCGAGCGCGGCTTGGTCGTAGGGCGGCGCCTTGTGGAAGGTCCAAGCAAGTCGGCCGCTGCGGACATCAAAGGCGCGGAGCGTCGGAGCGTTACCGCCGATGACGGCGAGGTCGCCGCAGATAGCGGGAGGGGAGGTGAGGCGCACTTGGACTCGGAGTTCGCCGCCGGCGCCGAAGTCGGGACAGGGTTTGCCGCTGCGCGCGTCGAGGGCGATGATTCGACCGTCCAGGGTTCCGTAATGCAGGCGGGCGTCGCTTCCGTCGGTCCAGTAGGAACAACCGCGATTGGCCCACAGATTGTAGCGTTTGCCGAGGTCGAGTTTGGGATCGAAGGCCCAGGTTTCCGTGCCGTCCTCGGGGTTCAGAGCGAGCAGCCGATTGTAGGGGGTGACGACATATAGCAGGTCGTCGATCATGAGCGGCGTGCATTCGTAGGCGGTACGGGTCGGATTCTGAGAGCCGTCGCTGATCTCGCCGGTGTGATGGACCCACGCTCGCTGCAATTCGGATACGTTGGTCTTGTTGATCTGATCAATCGAAGAGAAACGCGTTCCAGCGTCGTCGCCTCCCCAGGCCGGCCAGTCACCCCGTGCGGTCTCGAAGCAACGGAAACTGAGTGAGGCGGCGCCGGCGGCAAGAGTTTTGGCGAAGTTGCGGCGGGAGACATGCGACATGGCTCTTCAATGATAGCGGCGGGGTCGCTATGCTGTTTTCGATCCAGGCGGAACGTTGGTTGGTGGTGGTGTCGTCGTCGAGGCTTCAGCCAATAGGGCTGGCCGAAATCCACGAACGTGTTGAACCCGGTTTCACCACCGATGATGTTCTCTAGGTTGACGGTCTTGGGGAACTCTTCATGACATCGCGATATCTCGGAAATGTAACGGATCGACGTCAAATGACGGCTGTCGAGGGGCCTACGCTAGTTGTGGCCGGGAAGCAGCTTGCGCCAGTCTCGAGCGAAAAAAATCGACGGCCCAGCTTTGCGGGATACCCCCGCCGTTGAGTCGTTTCCACAAGTCGCGGGTGGCTGGCCGCGTCGCCGGCACTTGGCCGATCTCGTTAATCGCCGGACGGCTGCTCCTGGAGCTTGAGCTTGGAGCCGTTCTTGTACAGCTCTCGGCGAACCATGCTCAGATGCCGTCTCTCACGCTACGGAGGTTCCATTCAGCAAGGTCGGATCGACCCTTCGCTGCAACGCGCGTTTAGGGACCCGGTCCGAGAGGGACCGCCAGAAGTCGCCGGCTCTCGGTCGCGACCCCCGGCGAGCGGTCCAGGCGGCTGTACCGAAACTGTTCCAATACCCATGTCGTTGACCCAAACGGGTTGTCTAGCTGAGCGAAAGCAGACTCCCCGAGATTCGTGTAGGCCCATTGAAAACAAGGGAAAGGCTGGAAACGTTGGGAACGCGTTCCCTGCCTGTGGATCAGGAGAGGCCGGTGGTTCAAATCCACCCGCCAGCACCGCTCTTTTCAAGCGCTTGAGTAGTACCTCGCCCAGCGAAAAGCCCCTCAACGCCCGTATTTCTGGAGAATCTCCCGCAGCCGCCCGATCGGCAACGCCTCGGCGCGGCGTCCCTTGTGTCCGTCCATCGTCGTCGCCCGCAGTATCGAGTTCACAATCGCCTCTTCAGTCGCCTCAATCGTTGCCTGAAACAACGGCCCCAACCTGCCGTCGTTCATCCGCGCAGCCGCCTCGCGCTCAGTCGAAAACGCGATCACGAAATCCCCGCTCCCATGCCCGCCCGACGATCCCGTTCGCGCCAAGCCGAAACTCGCCCGCCGCGCCAGCCGTTTGAGCTGCCTCGCATCAGCGGGAGCATCCGTCGCCACAACCATCATGATCGAGCCGTCGGCGAGGTCAAGATCCCGCTCCGACTCCCTGCTCGCCGTGTCGCGCTCAGACGCCAGCTCTTCACCCACTGGGACGCCGTCCACCAGCAGGACCCCTCCAAAATTTGACTGGACCAGCACCCCGACCGTATAGCCTCCTTGCTCTGAGGTCAGCCGCCGCGAGCTCGTTCCGATCCCACCTTTGAAACCAAACGCCATCGTGCCCGTGCCTGCGCCCACAGCGCCTTCGTCCATCAGCCCGGCCTTAGCGTCCCGAATCGCCGCGAGAAAATCATCGCGCTTCAAGTGCTCGCCGCGAATGTCATTGAGCCGCCCGTCATTCGTCTCGCCAACCACCGGGTTCACGGAACGAACGTCTTCATTTCCGGGCGAATCGAGCGTATGGCGCTTCAACGCATTCGCTGCCTCCCATACCGCCAAAGTGTTCGTCAGCATGATCGGAGTCTCGATCACTCCCAACTCCTCGACTTGTGTCGAACCGACCAGTTTGCCGAACGCATTGAAGACAAAAACCGCTCCGCGCACCTTCTCCTGAAAAAGATTCCCGTCATGCGGCAGGATGGCGGTAGCCCCCGTCCGCACGCTGTCGCCGCGGATTACCGTGCGGTGCCCGACCTTGACGCCCTTCACGTCCGTGATCGCGTTCAACGGCCCCGGCGACATCACTCCCGGCGCGATTCCCAACTCCCGCGACCGAGGACGCGCTTCTTGGGCAAAGCCTCCGATAGCCACGACCAACAGTAGACTAACCAATCGAACAACGAACGCACTCATGCAATCCTCCTATGAACGAAGACGCCTCATCGTGGAGCCGACCCCGCGATGCTGGCGGCCCCTCCGCCTCCGCGTGATGCAAGCTCTGGTCAAGGCCGCTGCCCGGGTCGGCTTGACTCCGTCTGGTACCTTTGGATCGGCAGGGCGATGATTCGCGTGCACTCCAGCCTACGACAACGCAGAGTATACGCCAGACTTCTGTCGCCGGGTCCAGGCACTCCGCTGAAGTCCGGTACTGTCCGGAAATGACCTGGGGATTTTTGTTTTCTCGGTGATTCACGGGAATCAACGGCTTGTCGGGCGTCGACTCGGTGTTCCTTGCTTCTTCGCGGGCGGATGAGCTCGATCGACCGCCGATGGCGACAAGACAGCAACTCGACCGGGTCATCGGTTTCAGAGACTACTTCTCCATTGGATTTGGCGTCATCATCGGCGTCGGGTGGGTGGTCTACGCCGGTCAATGGGTCATGTCCGGCGGCGTGATCGGCGCCATGCTGGCGTTTGTGATTGGCGGAAGCATGCTCGTGCCCGTTGGAAAATGCTACGCGGAACTAACTGCCGCACTACCTCTGACAGGCGGGGAGGTGGCTTTTACCTTCAAGGCGTTCGGCGCTCTGGCTTCGTTTCTAACCGCCTGGGCCCTTGCTCTGTTGTACATATTTCTCACGCCCTTTGAAACCATTGCCGCCGGCGCCATGGTTGAATCCATAGCTCCCGCAATGATTTCTGAACCGCTCTATACCGTCGGCGGATATGACATTGCATGGTCCAACATTGTCCCCGGACTGATCGCCGGAGTCTGTGTAGTCTGGCTGAACTGGAGAGGCGCCCGAGACACGGCGCGGCTCCAGACCCTGATGACGACGGGGTTGCTTGCCGCCACGACGATATTTGGCGCCTTGGCGTTCTGGCGAGGTGAGATCAGTAACCTGTGGCCCTTGTTCTCGGCGTCAGGAGCCTGGTGGGCGGTTGCGCCGGCATCGATCGCCTCCGTTCTGGTCGTGGTGCCGTTTTTCCTCGCTGGCTTTGACACCATTCCGCAGGCCGCTGAAGAGGCAGGACTCAAAGTGCGACCGCGACAGCTTGGCAGCGCCATCGTAGCGACCATCATCGTCGGCACGCTGTTCTACGTGGTGATCATCTTGGCCTTGGGTCTCAGCGTATCGCGGGAAGAACTCGGATCCATTGTTGGGCAGAAGGGCGTCTTGCCGATGGCCTTCGTGTTTCGGGTGAGCTTCGGCTACGAATGGGCGGCGCAACTGGTTCTGTTCGCCGCTCTGCTGGGTATTATGTCGACGCTCAACGGTACATTCATGGCAGCTGTCCGCCTGCTGTTCGCTCTAGGCCGCGGCGGATTACTGCCTCACTGGTTTGGCAAACTACAGTCACAGCGCCAAACCCCCGCCAATGCGGTAAAATTTGTCGGCGCCATTGCCTTGATAGGGCCGCTTGTCGGCAAGGCAGGCTTGATGGTCATTGTGAATGCCGGATCTCTGGCCTTGAGCGCAGTTATGTTGGTGGTAGCCGTCGCCGCCAAGAGGCTGCGTACGTCGGCCCCTGATCTGGACCGGCCATACAAGGCGGCGCCGATGACGATCTGGGCGGCGATCATGATGGGAGTGTTCCTTGTCGGGCTAATGACGATACCAGGCAGTCCTGGCCAACTGGGCGCACAGGAATTCATCTGTGTCGGCATCTGGATGGCGTTAGGGGCTTTCTTCTACCTTGTTCGCCAGAAACAGGACCCCGTCGATCCGGAAGAGCAGGCCTGTCAAATACTGGGTGATTATCGCTAAACACAGACGAGGGGCGGTTAGCCTACGCCGGAGGAGTTCGTCATGAAGAAATTCACGTTGCTGAGTTTTGTCGCAGCCTTCACGCTCGCTTGCGGAAGTGCAGGGCCCGCTCCGGAGCAGCAAGCCCTGGCGCCCGCCTTGGTGCCGGACGGCGCCGCGCTCGAAAAGGTCTTCACCCGCTCTCTACCGATTGAAGGTGGTCTAACCGAAGGCCCGGCGGCGGCGCCCGACGGAAGCATCTATTTCTCCGACATCCCTTTCGGTTCCGACAAAGGCAAGATCATGCGATTCGACCCAAAGACGGGCGAGACGACGGTCTTCGCCGAGGACAGCGGCAAGTCCAACGGTCTGACTTTCGACGCCAGCGGTCACTTGATAGCAGCGGAAGGAGCCGATCAGGGCGGCCGGCAAATCTCGCGTTGGAATATCGAGACCGGGGAGAAGACAGTTCTTGCCGACAGATACGACGGCAAGCGCTTCAACGCGCCCAACGACCTCGCACTGGACGCCAACGGGCGCATCTATTTCAGCGATCCGAAGTATCTCGGCGACGAGGAGCGTGAGTTGGAGCGGATGGCGGTCTATCGAGTGGATACCGACGGTACGGTCGTCGAAGTGACGCACGAAGTCGAGAAGCCGAATGGTGTGGCGCTCAGCCCCGACGGGAGGACGCTCTATCTCGCGGACCACAACAACGGCAGTCAGCGTATCACCGACCCAAATGCGCCTACCAGCGGGCCCGGCGCCATGAAGATCTACGCATTCCCGTTAGGAGATGACGGCCTCGTAATCGGCCCCCGAAAGACCCTCGTGGACTTTGGCAAGGAAGCCGGCAGCGACGGCATGACGGTCGATGAGAGAGGGAACATCTATTTGGCGTCCCGCAGCTTGAAGCGCCCCGGCGTACTGATTCTTGACCCCTCCGGCGAGGAGGTCGGCTTCATTCCGACCGGTCCCGCAAACCAGGCCGACCCGAATAGCGCTCAAGGGCTGCCCAGTAACGTGGAATTCGGCATCGGCGAGGAGGCCAACGTGCTGTATGTGACCGTCGACTTGAGCCTATTCCGGATACCCCTGGGCGCAAGGGGCTACCGCGCATACTAGCCGAAACGGCATTCTTCCGCTCCCCCACGGCGCGACTATGCGCCAAGCGATCCTTAAATTGCCGTCAATCCACGACCGCTGAGGCCACGTTGCGAAACGGGCGGGATTGACGTGACAATGCGAAGGGTTCACGCCTGCTCGGCCCTTCCCGCGGCGCGTTGGTCCGAGCTCAGCCAAGATGACGACCAAGCAGGCTAGTTCAGCAACCCCGGAAAAGCGCCGGGCCGGACTGGCTCACTTTGTCTTGTTCGCGTTGGTTGCCGGAATTGCCTGCGGGCTGTTCTTCGGCGAGTACTGTTCTATTCTGCAGATCTGGGGCGATGCCTTCGTCGCGCTGCTGCAGACTACGGTGCTGCCCTATATTGTTCTCGCTCTCATCGTAAACATCGGCAGTTTGAACACCGAGGGAGCTAAAGGCCTAGCTGCCAAAGCCGCCCTCGTCGTCGTGGCGCTTTGGACGGTTGGATTGGCGCTGATTTTTCTCATCCCTCTTGGCCTTCCGTCCTGGAACGCCGCTAGCTTTTTTAGCACCAGCTTGGTCCAGCCGAGGGAAGAGATCGATTTTCTCAAGCTCTATATTCCTTCCAATCCGTTTCACTCTCTTTCTCAAAACTTGGTGCCCGCGGTTGTACTGTTTAGCATTTCCGTCGGCGCTGCGGTAATTGGGCTCAGCGAGAAAGATGCTCTTCTTCGGCCTGCGCGTGTGCTTTTAGACGGCCTCGGCAGAGTGGCCCGCCTCATATCCAATTTGACTCCGTTTGGCGTGTTTGCCCTCGCGGCCAGCGCCGCGGGGACGATCACTTTACAAGAGGCTGAGAGGATCCAAGGGTACGTCATCCTCTTCGTCGCCGGAGCCCTGTTGATGACGTTCGTCGTCCTCCCGGCGGCTCTCGCCTCGTTCACTCCGTTCGGGATCCGCGAGGTGTTGAGCAAGTCGAAGGACGCGCTGATCACTGCATTCGCCACCGACAACGTATTCATCGTGTTGCCGCAGCTCGTTCAGGGATGCAAGGATTTGTTCCGCGACCGATTCGGCGAGGATGAGACCGTCGAGCGCGCTGTTGACGTCGCCATACCGCTTGCCTACCCCTTCCCTCACCTTGGCCGCCTACTGGCCCTCGTGTTCATTCCCTTTGCCGCCTGGTATGTCGGGCGGAATTTGGATTTAGGGGATTACCTCGTCGTTGCCGTATCGGGACTGATGAGCCTATTCGCGGCGGTCACTATAGCGCTGCCGTTCCTTTTAGACCTGATGGAGCTGCCCTCGGACCTTTTTCACTTGTTCTTGTTAGCCGGGCTGGTTTGTGCGCGCTTTGGTTCTTTGGTCGGCGCAATGCATCTGTTCACATTCTCCACACTTACGGCAGCGGCGATGTCCGGTCGTCTCAAGCCTCGCAGCGGGCCGCTGCTGGGAAGCGCAGTAGCGCTCGTCCTAGTTGTGGGGATCACAATCGCCGGATCGAGACAGTATCTGGCGAATTCGTTGGCAAATGCCCCCCAGGCGAGCAAGCTGTTAACCGGCATGGCTCTCGAAGGCAATCCCGCTCCATCGGTCCTAGTCGAAACCATCTCACCGAACCCGGTCCCTTTGCGGCAAGATCAGTCGCGTCTTAGCCGCATCCAGGAGCGCGGCGTTATTCGAATCGGCGTATTCGCTGGGGCGATGCCGTTCGTGTTCTTTAATGATGCCGGGGACCTGGTCGGCTTTGACATCGAAGTGGCCCACAAGCTTGCGTCGGACATCGGGACCTCGGTGGAATTCGTTCTCCTTACAGACCCATCCACGGCGTTTGAACAGCTTGGCGTCGATCATTGCGACCTAATCATGACTGGCATCATCGGCACGGCAGGACGGTACGCGGAAGCCCAGTTCACCGATCCACACTTAGACGCGGCCCCGGCGCTCGTCGTCCCGGATCATCGGCGGCAAGAGTTTGACACACCCGAAAAAGTAACGGGAATGCCCGAGCTAAGGCTAGCGGTCGTCAACGAGCAAAACTTCCTGAATCTGGTGAAGGCGGCCTTGCCGAATGCGACCGTTATTCCGATGAACGACATGGCGGACTTTTTCGAAGACCGCCTGGAAGGGGCCGACGCTATGGTTACCGTGGCTGAGGTCGGCGCGGCTTGGACGTTGCTCTACCCGCATTTCCAAGTCGTAGTGCCGTGGAAACCGCGACCGAAATGGCCAATCGCGTATCCGGTTGGCGGGCGCGATCTCGAGCTAACGGGGTTCCTGAACAACTGGCTGGCGTTGCAGCGTCGAAACGGTTGGCTGGATGAGGTTTATGATCACTGGATTCTCGGGCGCACGGCGCGGCCGCCTTCCAAACGCTGGTCAATCATCCGCGATGTCCTTCACTGGGTGGATTGACGGCCTGGTCGCCGGGAGTGCATCGTACCGCGACGACTTACTCAGGCCGCGGAGTCGTCCGCAACCGACACGTGCCGCGTCTTCGAGGGCGTCAAGAACGGGATTAGCAAGATCGGAATAATCACAGCAGCGGCGTCAATCACCAGCATCGTCGCGTATCCTTGACTGTCTACGACCAGGCCCTGCCAGAAGGCTCAGATACGCCATCAGGAGCCGCGGGACGCCGAGAGGATCGACGTAGAACAACGGCTCCTTCTCGCTGTGGGATGCAAGCGGTCCGTAGCTGAGAATGCGCCAGGCGCCAGCGCCCGAGAGCGCCTTGTAGCGGATCGCCGCTAGCCTATCAGAGCCTTCAGCGCTGGAGCGCCGTCGAGCAAGCGGCCAATCAACTCCTTCCCCGCTTTCGACTGCGCGAACTTCAAGAACATTGAAACAAAGCCGCCAAGCTTGTCGGATGATATCCCCGAGCCCTGCAACATCGACAACGCTCCGGCCGCCGCGCCAAGCCCTCCTCCGCCCCCCCCAGTGAGCGAGGCCGCCGCGCCGAGCAACCCGCCAAGTCCTCCGCCGGACTCGCCGCCTCCACCCGATCCGACCTTCGACAGCAGGTCCGAAGCGCCCGGCAAAGCTCCGAGCAAACTTTGGAAGTCCGAGCCGCTCGCGCCCGATTCAAGCGCCTTCAACACGCCGCCGGTCGCCGATTCAGCTTGCGATTCAGAAACGCCCATTTCCCCCGCGGCCGAGCGCACAAAGTCGAGAATGTTGTCCATAGTATTTCTCCCTAAATAAGAAAAGCTAGCGCCATGCCGGCTGCTCGTCGCCGCTCGGCGACCGCCAGCACGGCAACCAGACGAACGCGGTCAGTTGGACCTCGATGTTCGTCTTCTTCGGCCGAATTTCAATAGTGTCGAGTTCTTCGTTCAGCGGATCGAGCGCTGTCTCAACCGCTTCGACCTCCGCTTCCAACTCCGTTTCCAGATCGGCGAGCTGCTGTCGCGTGCGCTCGACCGTCTCTTGAGCGCGAGCAATGTCTCCGCTTTCCTTGCCGGCTCGGCCGACCGCCCTGAGCGCTGTCCCTGCGCGTCGAATGTTCGTGGCGCTCGCTAGCTTGCGCCCGAAGAGGGCGCCGATCAGGCTCGCGCCGATCGAGATCGTCGACTGCAACTTCTGCTGAGAGGCTTGCGCTTGCTCGCGCTCCACGGCCTGCTCAGACCGCTGCACCTTGTTCTCCATGGTTCGCAGCTTTGTTCCGTATTTCTTGCGTAGCTTCTCGATCCGGCGGTCGCGCTCCTCGCGGGCGAGCTGTTCGAGCCGGATGCGAAAATCGCGCTCGCTCTCCTCCCCGTTCGATACCGCCTTGAGGCTGGGGCTGCGGTACACCGCGAGGCGGCGATCGGCGTAGATCCAAGAGACAAATGCCTTCTCCCACTTGCGGCGCGCGGTCGCCTTTGCCAGCGCCGCCGGCGGCTCTCCCCATTCAAGCCGGGGAGCCTCGGCGGGATCGGATTCGAGCTCGTCCGCCGCCAGAGAGATCTCTTCCGAAAGTCGCCAATCAAGCGGGGTCGGCGCATCCTCGAGTGCTGCCGCAACGGCAAGATCGCGCGCGAAGTCCACCTTTTTGCGAGCGTCAACGTACCCGACGTGGGCGAACCCCGCCAGGGCGGGCTCGTACACCAACGTCGCGTCCGCGGAGCCTATGGTACGGATCGGCGCGAAGAACTCTTGCACGCCGGGAGGCGTCGCGGGCCGCGATCCGCCGGCGACGGTTTTGGCGGAGGCGACCGGCGAAGCGCCTGCCGCCGCGGACTCGCGCTTGTCCTGTGCGGTTAGCCTTTCGATCTGAAGGCGCGTCAACGGACCCCGCAAATACGACATCGCCCAACGCGTCTGGAACGCCTCCGGCTCGTCCTCGTGCACGTTGTAGAGCAAGAACACGCGCTTGCCCAACCCAGCGATACGACGTTCCATCTCGGCACGATCGAAGTCCGACCCCGAACCGGCGGCCGCGGCTTCGAGCCCGTCGAGAATGCGGTCACGATCGCGGTCGGTCTGCAGGCGACCAATGAACCAAGCACCGGCGTTTGAAAGCGCTTTGTAGTCAATGTCTTTCGGGTTCTGAGTCGCCAATAAGACTCCCAAGCCGAATGCGCGCGCCTGTTTCATCAGCGTCATCAGCGGCGCCTTGGACGGAGGATTCGCGCTGGGCGGCAGGTAGCCGAAGATCTCGTCCATGTAGAGCAAGGCGCGCAAGGACGACGTTCCTTCCTGTCGGCGCATCCAGCTCAACGTCTCGTTGAGCAGCGTCGAGACGAAGAACATCCGTTCGGCGTCGGACAGATGTGCAATCGAAAAGATCGAGAGGCGCGGCTTGCCTCCGGAGCCCCACAGCATGCGGTCGATGTCGAGCGGCTCACCTTCCATCCAACTCGAAAAACCGGGCGAGGCAAGCAAGTTATTGAGCCGCATCGCCAACGCGAAACGCTCCTTTGCCGGATAGAACGATTCGAGATCGAAGACCCCGACGCGTTCGATCGGCGGCTTCTGGATCTGTCCGATCAGATCGGGCAAGCTCAGATCGCGGCCCTCGCGCCAAGCGCGATCGAGCAGCATAGCCAGCAGGATGTGCTCGCGGCTCGATAGCGGATCGGATTCGATGCCGAGCAGCCCCAACGTCGACGAAGCCGTCGCCTGCACCCGCTCCCGCAGTTGCTCGCCGTCGGCGGCAAGCTCAGCGGAGGGCGCCCGAAACGAACGCAACAGCGAGATCTGCAAACCAGCCTCGCTGCCCGGCGTGTAGACGGCAAAATCCGCGGCATCGCGCAGGCGGCGAATGCGATCGCCGTCTTGTCCCCATTCGCCGAGGCCTTGCTTCCACAGCGCTGCTTGCTGTTCGGCGAAGTCCGCTTTCGAAACGCCTTGACGACGCGCCTCTCCCTCGTCGACCCACGGCTCAAAGTCCTGTCCGCGCAGCTCGGGGAAGGTCAGCAACAGATTCGAGAGATCGCCCTTCGGGTCGACTGCTAGCACTGGTACTCCGTCGAGCAGCGCTTCTTCAAGCAGACCGATCGATAGGCCAGTCTTGCCGCTGCCGGTCATACCGAAAACGACGCCGTGGGTGGTGAGGTCCTTAGCGTCGAGCAACAACGGCTCGTCGCGCGCCGCTTGGCTGTCGAAATCGAATGTCCGACCGAGATAGAAGGCGCCAAGCTTCTCGTAGGCTGCGCTCATCGGTTCATAACTCCTTCGAGAGTCATAGCAAAAACACGCGGAGCGCCGCACGCGAGAGCGAGCCCGCCGTGAGGCTCTCGACTACCGAGGCCGCGCGGTATTAAGGCTTCGTTACTCCCAGGTGTAGTAGCCGCCGTCAGTCGGCAGCTTTTGTTTCGTCGTCGAGCGCCATTCGTCGATCGGCGGGGCGCCGGCCGCATCGAAGAACGCATGCAGGCGCGCTCGCAGTGATACTGCTTGCTCACGATAGCGCGGCGCGCCGATTCGATTGATCCGTTCTCCGGGATCGGCTTCCAGATCGAATAACTCATCCGGCCAGCCGTCGGCCCGTTCAACGTACTTCAGATTCTTCGTCCGAATCGCCCGCACGTAGCCGAACTCGAAGAACTGCTCGGTCGGCCATTCGGGCGGCGCCTCGTCGCGCAAGAACGCGGCGTAGCTGCGTCCAACGCGCTCGGGATCCTCCGGGTCGCGGACTCCGACGTAGTCCAGCAGCGTTGGAAAGAAATCGAGGGACGAGACCATCGCCGACTCTTCGCGTCCCGGCTCGATGCGGCCCGGATGAGTCCAGCTCAGCGGCGTGCGGATCGACTCCTCATACACGTTGAACGGAAACGTTCCGTTGCCCTTGCCCCAGAATCCGTGATGGCCGCAATTGTAGCCCTGGTCGGCGGTAAAGATAACCACGGTATCGTCGCGCAGGCCGAGCGCCTCCAGTTTGTCGACAACACGGCCGACATTGGCGTCGATACCGGAGACCAGCGCCGAAAAACCGATCTTCGATTCGCGATTCTCAAGATGCTTGCGATGGACGGCGCGCCCTTGGGGGTGCGGCGGCAATTCGGGAAAGCAAGAAAAATCTGAGTCCTTGTAGTGCTTGCGATACTTTTCGGGCTGGTAGTCGAACGGATCGTGCGGAGCGAAGAACGGCACCACTAGGCAGAACGGATCCTCGTGATGCTCGTCGAGGAAGCGAACCGCGCGCTCGCCGATGAAGTCCGTCTTGTAGCCGGTGTTCTCAACCTTCTCTCCGTTGTCATAGAAAGTGACGTCACGATAGGGGCCTGAGCCGCGAGGCGCGACGCACCAAGTGTCGAAACCGCTCTGCGGCTCATCGTCATGCCCTAGATGCCACTTGCCGACGAGTCCGCAATGGTAGCCGTTCTCCTTGAGCACGTCGGCGAAGCTGGTGTGGCCCTCCAAGAAACGCCGGCTTGCGGGTCCATAGCTGTCTTCGCCGAGCAAGAAGTCCTGGACGCCGTGGTGCGAGGGCAGCTTACCCGTGTAAAACGTAGCGCGAGAAGGAGAGCAAACCGGCGTGCACGCGAAAGCGTTGGTGAAACGGATTCCCTCGGCGGCGAGCCGATCGATGTTGGGCGTGTGCATTTCGCTGCAAGCCGAGCCGAGCGCCCATGCTCCGTGATCGTCGGTCATGAAAAAGACTATGTTCGGCCGAGGACGGTCCGCCGCCCCAAGCGTCGCCGCAGCCCCCGCCGTCGCTGTGATGAAACTCCTACGTGTCATGATCCATCGAGGATACCCTCTTTGGCCTCCACCGTCGACCAGCGAGCCGTGTCAAGCGACAGTTTGGCTAGCTTCCTGGCGCCTCAGAGGGGGGAGGGCTCGACCGCGATCAACAACCCCGGTTGGCTCGCCACGTCATCGAGTTCGGCGATGACTTCCCAGTCGCCGGCCGCCGTGTCGGCGGGGATGACAACGTTGACTTGATATAGCCCGGCGAAACCCGGAGCCTGCCCGACGTAGAGCACATGATCGGGGGGAACCGGGCGGCCTTCGAGCAACACCCGAGCTTGCGCGGTGACCGGCGCGGCGAAAGGAACCAGCAGACCGCTCGCCGCCGGTGGGAACGTCTCCCCGAAACCCGCTCCGAAGAGAATGACCGCTTCGCCGGGGGCGGCCGGCGTTGAGCCTTCGATCTCGCCCCGGCCGACCAACGAGCCGTCTTCGTGCGAAACAACGGGGAAAAGCCCGGGCGCGACCTGGCGGACCCGGACGTCGTATCGCGCCTCGCTCGCCAGCCCCTCACGCAAGACTTGGATCTTCCACCCGGCCTCGCGTGGTCGGATATTGCTCGGGATCTGGGCGTTGATCTGCGTCGGCGAAACGAAAAAGAGCGGCATCTCGATGTTGCCGATCAAGACACGAACGCCGCCTAGATTTCGCGGAAGCTTACCGCCCGAGAGATCGCCCGGAGCAACGCCGCGAGTGCGTAGGGCAAGGTCCAAGCCGAAGATTGAGACAATCGCGTTTGGGCACACGAAGTTCTCAGGCGCTGGGGTGAAGCTCGCGGCGTTCACCACTCCGCCGACGTAAACAAGGGGAGCTTCTTTGCGCCCACTGTCAGCGGCGAACAACGTCGCCGCCGCCGTCGCCAGGACGGCTGGCCCGAAGGCGCCCAGACGCATACGATTAGCGCATTTATTATAGCGGGGAGTCGGCGATCGCTGGACCCCGCTCCCGCATAGGAGCTAAGCTGTTCGAAGCAGACGTTTTGCCGTGCCGGGTTTGTGGTCGCCCAGAGCATCGAATGGATCGCGACGAATTCCAAACGCACGTCGATGACGCCTGGGAGTCGATCCCGGAATCGTTTCGGGATCGGTTCTCAAACGTTGCCGTCTTCGTGCAGGACGAGCCTAGCGCGGAGCACCTACGGTCCTCGGGCACACCCGCCGGTCATACCCTGCTCGGCTTGTATCAGGGCGTTCCGCTCTCACGCCGCGGTTGGTCCTATCACATGGCTCTGCCCGACAACGTGACTCTGTTCCAGGGCCCAATTGAGCGAGCAGCCGCCGATCCAGCCGATATTCCGCGAATTATTTACGATACTCTCTGGCACGAGCTAGCCCATCACTTGGGGATGGACGAGAAGGAAGTGCGCGACGCTGAACGCCGGCGCTCCGGCTCCTAACATCGTCCCAGGGCTGGAGCCTCTCAGCCGTTTCCAGTGCTACAATCGCGGCGGTCGCCGTCGATGGATTTCGAATACTCCCCAAGAACCCGAGAGCTGCGAAGTCGCCTCCTCGACTTCATGAGCTCTCGCATCTATCCAAACGAAGAAGCCTACGCGAAGCAGGTCGCCGACGGAGATCGCTTCTCGCCGCCGCCGCTGATGGCGGGGCTTAAGAACGAGGCGCGCGAGGCCGGGCTGTGGAATCTATTTTTGCCCGACCCTGAACTGGGAGCCGGGCTCTCGGTACTCGACTACGCTCCGCTGTGCGAGATTATGGGCCGTTCGCCGATGGCGCCGGAAGCGTTCAATTGCTCCGCTCCCGACACCGGCAACATGGAAGTTCTCTGGCGGTACGGAACCGAGGCGCAGAAGCAGCGCTGGCTCCAACCGTTGCTGCGCGGTGAAATTCGATCTTGCTTCTGCATGACGGAGCCGGACGTCGCTTCGTCCGACGCGACCAACATCCAAGCCTCGATCGGCCGCGACGGCGACTCCTACGTTCTCAATGGACGCAAGTGGTGGACGACCGGAGCCCCTGACCCGCGCTGCAAGATCGTGATCTTCATGGGCAAGACCGACCCAAGCGCCCCGCGCCACAAGCAGCAGTCGATGGTGCTCGTTCCCTTCGACACACCGGGGGTCGAACTCGTTCGCCGGCTCGATGTATTCGGATACGACCACGCGCCCCATGGCCACGGCGAGGTTCTTTTCAGCGACGTGCGCGTGCCCGCGGCAAACATGTTGCTCGGCGAGGGCAGAGGCTTCGAGATCGCCCAGGGACGGCTAGGTCCGGGTCGTATCCACCACTGCATGCGTTCGATCGGAGTTGCTGAGCGCGCCCTCGAAGCCATGTGCCGACGAGTCAAGGCGCGCACCGCTTTCGGCAAGACGCTCGCCGAGCAAGGAACCATCCGTGCCGACATTGCGCGCTCTCGGATCGAGATCGAACAGGCCCGCCTGCTGGTCCTGCAAGCCGCCTACAAAATGGACAAGGAAGGCGCCAAGGCCGCACGGTCAGAGATCGCCCAGATCAAGGTCGTCGCGCCAAATCTCTCCTTACGCGTGCTCGACCGGGCGATCCAAGCCCATGGAGGAGCCGGCGTTTGCCGAGACTTCTTCTTCGCTCACGCCTGGGCCAACGAACGCACGCTGAGACTCGCCGACGGGCCCGACGAAGTCCACATCGAGTCGATCGCCAAGCTCGAGCTGCGCAAGCCGGACCCGGTCCAGCCGTCGAGCTAGCGTACGATCGTCATCTGAATCGGCCCACTGGACAAGACCTGATCGCCGTTGTCGCGATCCACGGTTCGAAAATAGACTAACTCGCCCCGATCCGCCGTGAAGCTCACCGTGCAAGGCGCGGCAGTCGTACAAGCAACGGCCGTGCCGAGACTCGGGCTCTGGATCGCGTCCGTCGCCCGATCGTAGGAGGTTCCATACTCGATGACGCGGTTCGCGGTCGCCGCATCGCTTGGCGTGCCTTCCATCACGAGATTGCCTTGCCCCGTCAGCGAGCCGGCCGCTGCCGTCTGGAAGATGAACGCTTTGTCGTGCCATGGGACTTCGAGCATGGCGCCGCCGCAATAGAGCGCGTAATAGTAGATTGTCCCTGGTGCAAGGTCCTCTCTAATGCCGAGCGGAATCATTCGATCCAATCGTCGATCGGGGCTTGCCGCTTGGTTGTCGGCGTAAGCGGCCGCGTATGCCGGCCCCAGTGAGACGTCAATGTCCGAGACGATCGCTCGTAGGTCGCGATCGGTTGAGACTCGTGCAGAGCAAGGCCAATCCGCCGCGCCCGGCGAAAGACGAATGCGCAGCAGCGCCTTCGTCTCGCCCGTCTCCGCTCGCACTTCCTCGATTCGCGGCGTAAGCGCCGGATCCGCCCCCACGCTCAAGCCGTCCGTCCCTGCGCGATAGGCCGGATGCGACGGGTCGATGCGATAGTCTCCCGATCCGTAGTCCTCAAACATAGACTCAAAGTCCGGATCTGGGCACGACCCCGTCGACTGGCACAGATTCCAGTGCGTCCCCACCGTGTAGGTCGCCAGCGACCCGCCCGGAAACGCGTTCTTGTCGAATTGGGTAGCAGCGCAGGGCATGTTGCCGCACATCCATTTGGTGATCACAGCTTGCCCTGGCGCCGACGCGTCCCCCACCGGATTGCCGGGAGCAATGTTGTCGACGTAGACCGTATCGTCGGACCACGGCCCAGCGAACTCGACCGCCCGCGCCGTGTCGGTCGCGCTGTGAAACAGGGTGTTGTGCAGAACCGACATATTCGCGATGCCGTTAAGCGACCAGCGCTGCACTCGCCTCGATCCTACGCCGCCCCAACGCTCTCCTAAATCCTCCGCGAGATTGCCGGCGACTACAAAGTTGTCCGAACAACATTGCACGTGGCTTGCGTGCCTCCACAGAGCGAAGGCGGGGGCGTGACGGACGACGTTGTTCAAGACCCAAAAATCACTCATCTCCGCCGCTTGATGATTGTCCGCGGGATCTCCAAACTCAAAGGCGACGCCGTTCTGCACGCCCGCGCTCGCCGTCAGCGCGAGCGTCTCATCAGAACCGCCGATCGTATTCCAGTTCGACGCAGCAAGGTCGATGTCGTACTCGACGCCGTTGATCTCGATCTGATCCCACGTTCCGCTCACGCCGTAGAGGTAAGGCAGCTTGTCTCCCGAGACCCAGGTCACCGTCGTGCCGTTCGTGTCTACAAAGCCGCGCCGATACGAAGGCGTTTCCTGGCCGTTTGAGCTCACGCTCGACCGCTTAATCACGATCGCTTCTTCCTGCGCGCCCTTCCACGTCCAGTAGAACCCGTTGCGCTCCAAGCGAATGCCCTTGCCGGTCTTGCTCTCAAACAGGTTCTTAGTACTTGTGAAGAAGTTGATTCGCTCCCAAGTGATCTCGAAATCAGAGACCGTCTCTCCGAACCCGGTCGGCCACGAAGGCTCGGCCGAACCCGAGAATCCTGAGTTCTGAGCCTGCAACTGCACGCCCCCTAAAGCCGCCGGCCGGCGCAAGGCGCCCACTTCATACCAATGGCTCGGCTCCCAGCCCGCCTCTGATCGCCAGCGCAACGGCTTCGCGAAGATGTTTCCGACAAACGACCCGCTCGGCGCCGGCAGCAGAACGCTGGCCGGAGTACCGCCGGTCATGATGTTCTCGGTCGCCGCGCCGAAGTAGTTGTTCTCCACGCTATAGGGGCCGCCCGAAGCGATAAGGATTACCTGCGAGTCCCCGCCGTTCGCCACGTCGTCCATCCAGCTGCGCGTCACGGTTACTCTCTTTGCGTCAAGCAAGACCCCCCGGCCAAGTACCTGGCCCGAGGAAAACGGAATCGGGTGATCCATCGTGACTAGGACGCGATCCAGCACGATGTTGTCCGGCTGCATCTCGTCGGTCCAGTGCACGCGGCAATCGACCACTCCGTCGGTGAGAAGGTCGATCGGCGGCCCCCCGGGCTTGAGCGCCAACTGAAAGGTCGTGCCGTTTGCATTCACCGTGGAATAGTTGATGTGGGTTGAGATTCCGAAACGCTCTCGACAGCTCCAAAGGTCCCCGTCTTGGACCCATCCGCCGATCGGCTGCCCGGAAAGCGTCTCGTCGCTGGCGTCTACTGCGTAGTTGACGGCCACACCTCCGCCTACGCGAATCAGCCCCTCTTGGTGCGTGAGGTTGTTCCCAGCAGCCATCGTCATTCGCAAGCCACGCAGGCGAACCCATTTGGCCGGTCCGTTCCGCCTCGCCGGAAAGGAAATGGCTGAGGACGCCGATGTCGCCGCAATCGTGCAAGTCGCTGGAGCCTGCTCCGGCGTAATGATCGCCTCGGGCAATTGCGAAAACGCCGACGACTGCAAGTCCAAGTACTGACCCTGAGTCCCCGGGCGTTCCGTGATCGTCAATTGCAGGGTCGGATACGTCTTTCCCGCCTCGCACAGAATCGTGTCGCCCAAGTGCGCGTCGTTCAAGGCGGCCTGAAGCTCCTGGACTTCGCCTGAAGTACACGTCGCGCCCGCACAGGTGTGCGCGTAGGTGCAAGGCCGCGTCGAACAACCCGGCGGCGTCTGCACCGTTGCTCCCTGCAGCCAAGCCGGGACTGCCGCGAGGATTAAGATAGTCGCGATTCGCATAGTGGTGCGCTTCCTTCTTTGAACCCCTGCCCCGCGATCCGTCATTCGGACCAACCCAGCGACAGACCATGCAGTCGCGCCGCCCCCGTCAACGTATCGTTCACGCCGTCGCGCACAATCTGCAACGCCATATGCTCGCTGGGCGCACAGCCTGTCATCGTGACCGAAGCCAACGTCCCCTGATTCAGATTCACGTCGTCTCCGGTGTTGAAGGTCGTGAGAAGGACCTGTGGGGTGTTGAACGTGGGAGCCTCAACATCCTCCCCGTCCGCCGTACAGGCGGTCGAGATCTCCCATTCGGCCTGCTCGGCGTCGGAGCCCGTCGCGTCGCCCCGCCACTCGATCTCGAGAGAAATCGTGCCTCCGTCCCAATCCGCCGGGACTCGCCAGTGCAAGTTTGCTGCGTCCGTGTCCGAATCGGCGAAGGAGAGCTGACTGAGACGATACGCGCCGCTTCCGGATGCCTCCGCGGTCGGTCCGTTCGACGCCGCGGCCCATCCCGACGCGAAGTCGGCGCCGCCGGTCGCATCCGTGGTCGCCGCGGCAAAGTAGCGGCTGCGGCGAGCGGACCCGAACGCGGTCCACGAATAATTCGAAGCGCCGGTCTGCAAACAAACGTACGCCTTGCCGCCGTTGTCGATGTCGACGTACAACTTGCCCGCGTTCGGCCCGTCACAACCACCAAGCGGCGCGCCCGAGCCCCCGGGTACAAACAGTTTGCCGACGCTCATCGAACCCGGCACCGTCATGTTGTCGCTCGCATCCACGGTCACTCCGCTGTCAACGACCTCGCGCGACGCGCCCGCGCTGCGCACCAGACGGTCGACGCCGCCGAAGTTCGCCGCGCTGCTCACCTCTTGGCCCACGATCGCGACCCATTGGTAGGTCCCGGCGCCGCGCTGCAGGCACGTATACTGCACGCCGCCGTCGGCATTGTCGGCTTGGATTCGGCCCACCGTCGCCGCCGTGCAGGCCGCTGCCAAGGGGGCTCCAGCGGCGCTCGGCAAGCGCAAACGTCCCGTGCTGATGTCGTTGTCTCCCGTATAGATGTTGTCGAGATCAAGCCGCGCCACGCCCGAATCGTCGAGCTCAATCGTCAACTCATCGGCTGTTGAGAGGATCGAGATGCCGTCTCCCGCCGTCAGCGATTTCGCCTCGACATTCGTGCCTGTCTTGAGGATACCGAAGCCCGCGCCGGCGTTTACTGGCAGGGTAGCGTCGTCGGTTTGCCCGGCAGTCCATGTAAAAACTCCGGGGGCGCTCTGCAAGCACCAGTAAGGCACGCCGCCGTTGTCCGAATCGACGTACTCACGTCCGACCGATCCGGCCGTACATTCGCCCGCCGCAGGAGCGCCTGAGCTGTTGGGCAGCCGCAACCGGCCGACTGTGAAATCGTTGTCGGCGCTGAAGACGTTGTTCACGCCTAGCAGCGGCGCCTCGCCCGGATTGAGCGCAATCGAAATCTCATCGATGCCCTCGCTCACCATAACGCCGGTGCCGCTCGTCAGCGAACGCGCTTCTACGTTCGTCGCGGTCTTGAGCACTTCCGCGCCGCCGCCGGCGTTGCTCGGCATCGTCGCGTCGCAGATGCTGGGCTCCCACTCGCTGCCCGTAGCGCTCCAGGTCAAGCACTCGCCGTCGGCAGGAGCCGTCGATGCCAAGTCGCGTCCCTGGAGACCGCTCACTAGCGGATTCGGATAGTTGCCCGTCAGATCGCCGCCCGATGTCGACGAGCTCGTGCGGTACCAAGCCAGCAGCGAGTCGCCCCCTGCGGAATCGAACCGGGCTGAAACGTCGCCGTCGAACCGCTCAGCAGATACTCTACGCCCTGCTCCTGCACAATGCCGTTGCGCGTTAGCGTCAAGCTCGCCGGCGGCGTCGGCGAGCCCGTCAGCGTGAACGCCGCGTTCACGCCGTCGATCGTCCCAGCCGGCGTTTCCGCATCGGTGAAGACGCCGAACGAGCCGCTCCCCGCGTCCTGCTCCAGCGAGACAATCGCCCCGCTCGCCTTGCGCACCGACACCTCACCCGAGCTCGTATCGAGAAACAGCCTCGCCCCCGTGGCAGGCGGGTTCGACGGCGCCGGCGCCGCCTCGAGTTCCGCATAGTCGCCGAGCAGCTTGATCGTTCCCGAGCCTACCGCCGCGTCGCTAACCTCCAGCCCGACGCCCGTCGTGATGTTGCCGTCACGGAAAATGCGGAACGGTCGATCCTTGAACGAGCCATTGTCGTCGTATCGAATCACGTCAAAGACGCCCGCCACCGCGGAGAACGCGAAACGGTTCTTGCCGTCTACTTGGAAGAACTGGCTCACCACGGTACTGCCCAGCTTCGCCGAAATGCCCATCTCGCGAAAGAACGCGCTGCCGCTGGGAGTGATCAAAGAAAGCAGTTCTCCGTTGCCGTCGCGCCACTCCTGCACCGGCGCGGACTGCCCGGTAATCGACTGCAGCTTCAGTACAGGCTCGTTCAGCAGCGTTCCCACCATGACGTCGTTGGTCCGCTTTAACGCGCCGATCGCAACCGGATCCATCGGGTCCGCGCCTGCCGTCGCGTGGCTCGCCGCATGCGCCAGCGGAGTCCGCGCGTCCGAAAGCCTCTGATCGTCGCCCTCGGTGACCGTGCCGGACGTGGTTCCGTACATTGGCTCGATGTCGGTTCGCGTCGCGCCCACGTTGTCGCTCAACTGGAAACCGTTCATGAAGTTCGCGACGTTGCGCTGCACCATCGACGAGCCGTCTTGCTGCAAGATCTCATATGCGGTTCCGGCCCCAGCGCCGGCCCCAGCGGCAGACCAAAACAAGCTGCCAAGCCCATCGATCGTCAACTGATGACCGGGCAGCCCGTCGGAATTCGGCAGAGCGTACTCGGTGCTCTCGGCCAGATTCGGAAGTCGAAATCCGATGTAATGCGAACCGTCGTTCTTTTCGAAGCGCAGCATCGGATTCGTCGCTCCCGGCGCATCCTCGCGGATTGTCTGCGGCTGACTGAACGTATTCGAGCCGTCCTTGTCCGCCTTCGTGTCGAGATCGTCGGCGAGCCCCGACACTTGCGACTGCGCGATGACCGTACCCGCTGTCGGCGCCTGCCCGACCCGCACCGCGGCCACCGAGACGGAGGAAGCGCTGGCGGGCACGATCCAGGTCTCCACACTGCGATTGCCGTTCTCGAACGCGTACTCGACGCGATAACTCGTACCCGTCGGCTGCGCGCCGTCGTTCGGCGTCAGATCCACGCCCAACAGACCTTGGACGATTTTCACGTCGACGCTGTTCGCTGTGACCGTTGCTCCCCCTGACGCAGTGAACGACTTCCAACTCACTGTCGCTCGCCCGTTGGCGCGGCTGCCGTCGGCGTTGAAAAGCACGTCCTGGACGCGCGTTCTCGTCAGCGTTTGAGCGCTCGAGGCGAGCGCGAAAAGAAGCGTCAGCGCGGCGGGCGCCACGCTCTTCCAGATTCTCCGAATGCGCATGTATTGATCCTTTGGCTCAGGCCCGTCCAACAACGAACCGTTCTCGCCTCCAGACTATCCCGGCGCCTTCGACTTAGAACCTGGTCAATTTTCTAAGTAATTGAAACGAATAACGAAATAAATTTGCAACTGCTGTGATGCCCTCTTTGCCAAGGGCTCCAAACGCCGTCCTAGACGGAAGGCTGTCTTAAGTGAGCGCGCTAGCAATCGGTATCCGTGCTCACTGCCCAGAGAGACAACAACAGCCTGAAGCCCCGCTATGCTAGCCAAGAGCAACCCATGGTCGAAAACGTAATCCAAGTAGCAGCCGCTGTGATGGAGCGAGACGGCAAGATCTTAGCCTGCCGCCGACGCCAAGATCAGGATCACCCAGGTAGGTGGGAATTCCCGGGCGGCAAGATCGAGCCTGGCGAGACCCCGGCGGCCGCCCTGGGCCGCGAGCTCAAAGAGGAGCTAGGAATCGAGGCGTCGGTCTCGGACGAGATCGCCCGCAAGCGCCATGAATACGCCGGCCGCCCCGCTGTCGAGCTGTTCTTCCTGCGAGTCGTGGCCTGGCAAGGTGAGCCGGACTACTCCCAATTCGCCGCCGCCGAGTGGCGTTCGCCCAGCGCCCTGCCCGAGCTGGACTTCCTCGAGGGCGACGTCGAATTCGTCCGTGAACTCGCCGCTCGGGACACCTGAGCTATAGTGAGTTTTCCCCTCGCAGATTCGAAAGATCATGAAAGCTCTCGTACTCGAAGACTACAAGAAATTCCAGCTCAGCGACGTTCCCGAGCCCAACCTCGCACCCGACGAAGTCCTCATCCGCGTCCACTCCTGCGGCATTTGCGGCAGCGACGTCCACGGCTTCGACGGCAGTTCGGGCCGCCGCATCCCGCCGATCATCATGGGCCACGAGGCCTCGGGAACCATCGCCAAAACCGGCTCCGACGTCAAGAAGCTAGCCGAGGGAGATCGCGTCACTTTCGATTCGATGATCTCGTGCAGCCGCTGCGCTTTTTGCCGCGGAGGCAAGCCGAATCTGTGTGAAGACCGCATGGTCTTCGGCGTCTCCTGCGGCGACTATCGCCGGCACGGCGCCTTCGCTGAGTACGTCAACGTCCCGGAGCGAATCGTCTTCCCCGTCCCCGACGCCCTGAGCTTCGACGAAGCGGCGATGGTCGAGCCCGTCTCGGTCGCCGTACACGCGGTCAATATCACCCCGGTCCAACTCGGAGATACAGCCCTCGTCGTCGGCGCGGGCATGATCGGTCTTCTGACCGTCCAAGCTCTACGCGCCGCCGGCTGCGGCAAGATCATCTCCTCCGATATCGCCGACGACCGCCTCGAAGCCGCCAAGCAGATGGGTGCCGATGTGACGCTCAACGCCGCCTCCGCCAACGTCGTCGAGACCGTCCGCGAGATCACCGGCGGCTTAGGGGCCGACCTCTCGGTGGAAGCGGTAGGCGCCGACCCCACCGTCGAAACCGCCATTGAGGCCGTGCGCAAGGGCGGCTCGGTCACCCTAATCGGCAACGTCACGCCTAAGGTAAGCTTCGGGCTGCAATCGGTCGTCACCCGCGAAATCACGGTCTACGGCTCGTGCGCCTCGGCGAACGACTACCCTGCCTGCCTCGAACTGATGGGTCGTGGCGCCATCAAGACCCGTGAGCTGATCAGCGCCTCCGTCCCGCTGGAAGAAGGCGCAAGCATGTTCGACCGCCTCTACAACCGCGAGTCCGGCCTAACCAAGGTAATCCTGAACCCATAACGCGGCGCCCATCCTGAACCGGTCGAATCCGGCAGGACTGCCAGCCGCGAGGACTGTCACATCGCGCCCGGACTCTGCGCTCCTGCCGGGACCCTTGTGTTGACCGTCCCCAGCGCGCACCTTCTTTTCGCTAGAATCGATACCTCATGGAAGACTTCCTCGGCCAGACCTACTACGACAACACGATCGCCGAATGGGGCACGAGCCTACTCATCATCGCCATCGCGCTGATAGCCGGCAAGGCCCTCTACTGGGTATTCGGCAGCGTCATCAAAGCGCTCACGGCCAAGACGAAAACTAAGCTCGACGACATCCTAATCGACATGATCGAGGAACCGATCGTCTTCGCCATAACGGTCGCCGGAATATGGTACGGCTTGAACCGGCTGACTCTCTCCGAAACGGCCGATGCTTGGATTGGAGCCGCAGTCCAGGGACTGATCGTGCTCGCGGTCACCTGGCTCGTCGCCCGACTGATCAACTCGGTCTTCACGCACTATCTCGCCCCCCTCGCCGACGAGTCCGACAACACGCTCGACGACCAGCTCCTGCCCGTAGCCCGCAGTTCCGTGAACGTCATCGTTTGGGCGCTCGGCATCATCGTCGCACTCAACAATGCCGGTTACGACGTGGGCGCGGTCCTCGCCGGTCTCGGCATCGGCGGCTTAGCGTTGGCTATGGCCGCGCGCGACACCGTGGCGAACGTCTTTGGCGGATTCACGATCTTCACCGACCAGCCCTTCACGATCCATGACCGTGTCCGCGTGGAAGGCTTCGACGGGACGGTCGAGGAGATCGGCATCCGCAGCACAAGGATACGCACCCTGGCGGGAACGCTGGTCACCGTACCCAACTCCACCTTCTCCGAATCGGCGGTCGAGAATGTGAGCGCCGAACCCTCGCGCAAGATCTCTTTGACTCTAGGTCTGACCTACGACACTACAGCCGACGGCATGCAACAAGGCCTCGACCTTCTGCGCCAGATCGCCCAGCAGAACGAGCACGCGGAAGAGAAGGTACTAACGGGATTCAACGGCTTCGGCGATTTCTCGATGAACTTGCTGTTCATCTACTACATCAAGAAGGACGCTGACATCCTAGACACTCAAACCGAGATCAACATGGAGATCCTGCGTCGCTTCACCGAAGCAGGCCTAGACTTCGCCTTCCCAACGCAGACGCTCTATACGATTCCTCAGGGCCAATCCTAAGCGCGGTGGCGCAGGCGCCCACGCGCCTGCCGTGTCGACCCCATCGTCGACACATGAACCGCCCGTCCACCCGCCGGCCGGTTGCCGCCTAACCGCACCCAACCGCGGGGACTGTCACATGCCGCCAGAACATCGATGCCGCTTCCCAGGCCCTAGCGTTGACTGTTTCCCAACGCGCTTTTCGTCCAAGGACCCCTGGCTGAGATAGAATCGGCTCCATGTTCCGCACAACTCTCCTCCTCCTAGCCGTTTCCTTGCTAGCTCCGACGGCGGGAGGCGAAGAGCCCGAGAAGAAGATTCGCCTATGGGTGCGCGGAGACGACTTTGGGTACTCTCACGCCTCGAACATTGCAATGGAAAAGGCCTTCTCCGAAGGCATCATGCAATCCGCCAGCGTGCTTGTGCCGGGTCCCTGGTTCAAGGAGACGGCCACTATCGTACGCAAACACCCGGAGTGGAGCGTCGGAGTCCATCTTACGATCACCAGCGAGTGGAATACTCTTCGCTGGAGGCCCGTGTCGCCGATCAGCGAGGTGCCGTCGCTAGTGGCGCCGGACGGATACCTATGGGGATTCGGGTATGGCCGCCCCAAGCCTCAGGATCGTCTGAGCGACAACAGCCCGTGGGCTGAGCATGCTCCGAATCTCGAAGAAGTTGAGGCCGAGTTCCGGGCTCAGATCGAGAAGGCGAAATCGATGGAAGTCCGGCTTGACTACATCGACTGCCACATGGGGCTCGCATGCCGCGAAGACATCTTGCCTATCACCAAGAAGCTCGCCAAGGAATACTGCCTGGCGATATCAAGCGACAACATGTTCGACCTTGGGCGGGTCAGAATCACATGGGACAGGCGCACTCCCGAGGAAGCCAAACAGGTCCTCTCGGCCGAGCTGAGAAAGCTCACCCCCGGCACCTGGCTATACGTGGCGCATCCGGCAGCCGACACGTCGGAGCTCCGTGCGGTCGACACCAACGACGGCGAACAGTGGGCCAAACAGCGCAGCTCTGTGTTGTCCGCGTGGACCGATCCGGAGATCCGCCGCCTGATCGACGAGCTCGGAATCGAGCTTATCGACCCGCGTATCCTGTTCGACTACCAAGCCTGTGAGCCGAAGTAAATGGGGACACGCGTTAGTCTCTGGGTCCTCGTTCTCTCGGTTGGTGCCTCCCGCCGAAAAGGGCTCCGTCCTCTCTGCCCGGCCCGAGTCCGGAGCTAACGATCCGTGATGTTGAGAAGCGGAGTCCGGTACTGGTGACCAGAACCAATCATCGGCGGCAAGCGAACGTAAAGGTTGATGAGGAAAGCTAGCAGCCGAATCCTATCCCGGGCGGCCGTTGCCGCGATCGCTCTCTTTTCTCTCGCGTCGGCTCTTGTTGCCAACGAGAGCCCGCCGCCTGACTCCTTCGAATCGATCAGGGTGATCCTCCATGTGCTTTCCGACAACGCCGACGATCGCCGAGGAGCGCTTGATTACATCGAAAGGAACTGGATCGACGGATTCGTTCCGATGGTTCTTGAGATGTCAACGCTGTCCCGCGACCGGGACACGCCAGCGAAGCTGATTCGACTACTCCGGAAAAAGACGAATCAACGCTTCGGCGGCGACAGGGACAAGTGGCAAAGATGGCTCTGGTCGCGTGAAGCGGCGGCACACCCCCACTACGAGGTCTTCAAGGCGGCGCTCTACGGGCTCCTGGATCCCAAGTTTCGGAGCTACTTTTCACCCGGCCTCATTTCGAAAATCCGTCTCGACGAGGTGGTCTGGGGCGGTGTGATGCAGGACGGCATTCCGCCCCTGCGAAATCCGAAGATGATCACGGCCGAGGAGGCGGATTATCTGGACGACTCAAACATCGTCTTCGGCATCGAAGTCAACGGCGACGCGCGCGCCTACCCCAAACGGATCCTGGCCTGGCACGAGATGTTTGTCGACGCGGTGGGCGGAGTGCCGGTGGCCGGGGTCTATTGCACGCTGTGCGGGACCGTGATCCTCTACGAGACCACGCAAGACGGTGTTAAGCACCAGCTCGGCACGAGCGGATTCCTCTACCGGTCCAACAAGCTGATGTACGACAAGGCGACGCAGTCGCTGTGGAACACGCTGTGGGGTCGGCCGGTGATCGGTCCGCTGGCGAAAAAGGAGATCCAGCTCAAGCGCCGCTGGGTCGTCACGACGAAATGGGGCGAGTGGCGGCGACGTCACCCCGAGACAACGGTACTCTCGCTCGAGACCGGACATCAGAAAGACTACTCGGAGGGGGCGGCGTATCGCGACTATTTCGCGACCGACAAGTTGATGTTCACCGTGCCAAAGCTCGACCGGCGACTCAAGAATAAAGATGAGGTGTTGGCGCTGCAGTTCGAACAGGCGGGGGAAGAGCAGTTGGCGATCGCGGCGAAATTCCTGAAAAAGAAACCACTGTATCAGGACCGTGTCGGCCCGGTTGAGTTCGTGGTGGCGACGGATCGTTCAGGCGCGAACCGCGTTTATGAGTCAGGTGGGAGGAAGTTCGTGGAGTTCGACGGCGATCGAGTTCTGAAAGACGCTTCAGGCGTGCGCTGGTCGCTGACCGAGGAAGGACTTGAATCGGACGGCGGCGAGGTTCTAAGTCGGCTGCCGGCGCACCGCGCGTTTTGGTTCGGCTGGTACTCGGCGTACCCGGCGACGCGGCTGGTGAAGTGAGTCGCGAACTCTCACCCTCCCCCTAGTGCGCCTCCATCTACACAGTCCCTATCATGGAAGGGCTGAATATGAAGGAAAGAATCGGCGGAAGAGTCATCCTCAACGGTCTTCACTGCTCCTCGGCAAGAATCGTCGCGCTCCTCTGCGGCTGTCTTGCCCTTGGTGTCGGCGGCGCCGGATTCGCGCAGAACTACACAACCGACGCCTCGACATGGAGCGACTACGCCGGCAGCGCTGACGGCGCGCAGTACTCCGATCTGAAACAAATCGATCGCTCCAACGTGGAGCGCCTCGAGATCGCCTGGTCCTACTCGACCGGCGACAACAATCGCTACTTCTTCCAGCCGCTGGTTGTCGACAACATCGCCTACGTTCTGGCGAAGAACAATTCGATCGTCGCCCTAGAGGCGTCGACTGGAAAGGAGATCTGGACGCATTCGCATGGGCCAAGCCTGCGCGCCATCACCAATCGAGGCATCAACTATTGGGAGAGCGAAGACCGCTCCGAACGGCGCTTGCTTTACGCGGCGGACCACTACCTCCGCGCTCTCGATGCGCGCACGGGAAAGATACTCCCCTCCTTCGGAAACGATGGCCGCGTGAACCTCAAGGAGGGCTTGGGTCGCGATCCCAAGAAGCTCTCATTGGTTCAGTCTCACTCGCCGGGGCGGGTGTTCCAGGACCTACTCATTCTCGGCTCGGCGACGAACGAAGGATACGGCTCGGCGCCCGGCGACATTCGCGCCTTCGACGTCCGCACCGGAGAGCTCGTTTGGAGCTTTCATACGATTCCTCACCCAGGCGAGTTCGGCTACGAGACCTGGCCCAAGGACGCCTGGAAGACGGTCGGCGGCGCAAACGTTTGGACCGAATTCTCCTTGGACGTCGAGCGCGGCATCGTCTACGCCCCGGTCGCCAGCGCGAAGTACAACTTCTACGGCGCCGACCGCGCGGGCGCCAATCTGTTCAGCAACTCCCTACTGGCGCTTGACGCGCGAACGGGCAAGCGCCTGTGGCATTTCCAGCTGGTGCATCACGACATCTGGGATTACGACCCCGCCACGGCGCCGAAGCTGTTGACGGTGCGGCACGAGGGGCGCGACGTCGACATCGTGGCGCAAGCGACAAAACAGGGCTTCGTCTTCGTCTTCGACCGCGTCACAGGCGAACCGTTGTGGCCGATCGAGGAACGGCCGGTACCGACCGGCACCGAGATGCCGCGCGAGACGCTCTGGCCGACGCAGCCGTTTCCGACCACGCCGCCGCCTTTTGCGCGGCAGTCGTTCACGGCCGACGACGTGAACCCCTATCTCGACGCCACCGAACGTGCGCGCTACCGCGAATACATACTCGGCGCCAGGAACGAGGGGCTGTACACGCCGCTAGGCCGCGGCGACACCGTCCAGATGCCGGGCAACAACGGCGGCGCCAATTGGGGCGGCGGCGCGGTCGATCCCGCCAGCGGGACGCTCTTTGTCGTCTCGAAAGACCATCCCGCCATGCTGAAGCTCGACCCGGACGGCGAGCAGCAGGTCCCCGCGCCGGACGAACCCGAGTTGCGCGGACGCTATCTCTATGACGTCCACTGTCACCGCTGCCATTCGATCGCTGAGCAGGAGAATCCGCGCGCGACCTCCCCGCTCGACGGCGTAACCGACAAGCTGAACGACAAGAAGCTCGAGAACATCATCCGAGAGGGCGTGGGGCCGATGCCGGGCTTTGCGCGCCTGTCCGATGTCGACATCGATCTGTTGACGGCGTTTCTGAAGAACCCGACTCCGCCGCCGCCGGATTCGGTCGAGGAAGGACAGCTTGCCGACAGCGCCCGATTCGTCAGCGGCTTCGGTCTGATGCGGGCGAGCAACGGCCTCTCGCCAATCGGTCCGCCTTGGTCGACCCTCACTGCCTACGACCTCAACGAAGGGACGATCAAATGGCAGATTCCCCTCGGCGAGGTCCCCGAGCTTGCCGCGAAAGGGATTAAGAACACGGGCTCGTCCTATCCCAAAGTAGGACCGGTGGCGACGGCCGGCGGGTTGATTTTCACGGGGACGCGAGACAAGGCGGTCCGTGCCTTCGACGCAGACACCGGCGACCTCCTTTGGGAACGACGCGTCAACGCTGCTTTGGAAGGAATACCAGCGGTGTACGAAATCGCTGGACGCCAGTACGTACTCTTCTGCGCCTCCGCTCAGTCGGGCCTAACTCGCGAAACGGCGGCCCCGATCAACGGCGCCTATGTAGCCTTCGCGCTGCCGCAGTGAGCGCTTGCCCGCCGACAATTCGCGACTTTACACCCTTCGGCTCTCGGGCCAGATCGGCGTCAAGAAAAGGCTCCGTGCACTTTACACCTGTCGTGGGTCCTCCCAATCGTGGACCTGTCCCAGATCTGAAGGTCATGGAAGATCGTGGAAAGGGCGGCGACTTTTCACTGAACCGCAAGAGAATCTAGCGTCGCTTTTGCGTCCTTCACGTCACGTGTATCGAGTCCCTCCGCGAACCGCCCGTAGACCTCGCTGAGTACTTGCCGAGCTTCACTAGGCCGGCCCTGCTGCTGCCAAAGTTGACTCATCGCAGTCGCGGAACGTAGTTCGTACGACTTCGCTTCCTGTCGACGGGCGACCTCAATAGCGTCCCGGAAACAAGCCTCGACTGTAGACGATGCCTCGCCTTGCAGGAGCAGCAACCTGCCTTTCATGCGATGGAGCTCCGATTCGAAGAACCTATGCTCGGTCGCGTTCACGATGGCCAGAGACTCCTCTAGGAGAGTAAGGCCCTGTTCCGGCTCCTCGAGGAGGCAGCAAATTTCGGCAATTAGGGAGTGCCAATAAGGCACCATCGCCACCATGCCCGCCATGCGCCAGGTAGCCAGACCTTGCTCCATCATCGCCAACCCTTCCCGAGGACTGCCTTTCTGAGCTAAGGCCCAGCCCCTGTGCATGGAAGCAAAGGCAATATTGAACGCATAGCCATGCTCCTCGGAGACGGCGATATGCTCGTCACATAATTCAAGAACCTTCTCAACGTCTCCGAGACTCTGGTAAAAAAACGCGGCGAAGCCAAGATAGTGGGTGAGCAAGAAAGGATTCCGAAGTTCCTCAGCGCGATTTCTCGCCCTGACACTTGGACCAATCGCCTTATCCGGATATCCAAGAACCCACGTATTGAAAGCCAAATGATCCAACGTAATTTCCAACACATCTTGGTTAGTCGACGTTTGGCTTGTTGAATTCGTTCTGGAGCTTTGGCGCTGGTTTTCAGCGTATCGAAGGACACGTTCAAAATGGGCCGAGCCTGACGCGAAGTTTCCGAGAAACTGCTCGGCCATTCCTAATTCGCTGTGGGCAACGCTCAGCAGCGTCAGGTCCTCGTCGTACCGGGCCAGCTGCAGGTGCTCCTGGCCTAGCTCTAGCGCCTTCTCGAGCTGCACTGTGACGATGTAGTAGCTGCCGAGTCCGATCGTGGCTCTAACGGCTCGCGGTTCTGCCCCCAGCTTTCTCCCTAGCATGCGCACGCGCGTGTATGCTGAACCGACTCCTTCTTGTCCATACCCCTGAGTAGCCGTCAACGAGGCCCCGAGAGTGACCTGTAACGATAACTCATGTTGATCTCTTTCGGATGTCGCAGGCAGCGGCTCCATAAGTTTCAAGCCACTCTTTGCTAAGACAATCGCTTCCTGGAACGCAAACACTTGCATGGCATGCTCAGCCGCCATGGCGTAATAGCCTACCGCTCTCCCAAAGTCCCTCGCTGTCTCAAACAAACATGCCAACTCCGAAGCCACTTCGCTGGTTCGCTCCCCGTAGAATGCCTCTAGCGCCTCGGCAGTAGCCCTGCTCAATCTGGCCCGCTTCGTCGGCGTGAGTGAGGCTGAGAGTTCGTTTTGATACAGGACGTGAACAAAGCGGTATCGCAGCCTCAGCGTACGATTAGGGAACGCACTTTCTTCCACATGCTCCACGAAACGGTGGTCCGACCCTAGCACTCGCAACCGCTCTTCGAGCGCCTCTTCATCGAGAGCCAGCACCCGGGCTACCACCGCCGAATCGAATATGAAACCTTGCGTGCTCCCTGCCGCAAGCAAGCTGTGATCTTCATCGCTGAGCTGGGCAATTTTGCGTTGGATCATGCCCTTGACTGAATCCGGCAGTTCCAACCTCATCTCGGTGACCGATTGCGTAAGTTTCCACCGGCCCCGCTCTTCTACGATCACACGGCGATCTTGAAGGTTGCGCGACAGGTCGACCATGAATAATGGATTGCCTTCGGTCTGCTTGTGGATCAGCGCCGCAAAAGCGCTTGGGAACTCGTTGCCGGAATACGCCTGCGACAAATAACGCTCAATGTCAGCCTGGGTAAGGAAGCCGAGCGGAATTTCTCGGCAACGACCTCGCGAGAGCAAGTCTGGCTTGATCTGCAGGAACGGATGACTTCCTAGCGCCATTTCCGAAGGCCTGTAAGTCACTACGGTTAATAGTCGCTTTCGTTCGAAAAGGGACCCCAGGTAAGCCATCATATCGATGGAAGCGACGTCCGCCCAGTGCAAATCTTCAATGAGAAGCAGTACAGGGCGCCGACGCGAAAACTCTTGTAGGAAGGACCCCAATTCCCGTTTGATACGCTCCTGGGTGGCCTGCTGGACGTTGTCCAGGATGCGCTTGTCGGAGGGGCCATCGGGCGAGAGTGGGGCCGTCTGCGCGTACCACCACGGGGCCTGCTCCCGCATCACCTTCGCAGCTTCCCTATCCTGCCGAAGCAGACTGCCTAACGCATCAAAAAAGGGCAGGTAGGCCTCGCTCCCGGCTAGGCGTTCTGAGCACTGCCCCCGTGCAATACTGCACGCGCCGTTCGTGGCGGCAATGCCGTGCAAAAAAACGTCTATCAGCGTAGTCTTTCCAATACCCGCCTCGCCAGTTATATCGACTAGCAGACTTCGCCCGGCGGTAACCTGCTGCAGCGCGGTCTCTAGGGCCGCTATCTCCCGCTCGCGACCGACCATGTGGTGTTCGGGTGGGCGCCGGTCCCAAGCGGAATCGTCCGCCTCTGACCGGCACCGGAACATCGGCACATAACCACCCTTGGGCACGTCGATGACAACCGGGTCCACTTCACCTTCAGTCGCGTAGTACTCGGCGAGTTTCTTGCGGAGACGCCCCGCCTGGACTCGCACAATTGTGTCGGCACGCGGATCAAAGGCGTCGCCCCGGTCGAATACGTCAACTCCAATCGAGTATTCCTTTACATCATCGGCGGCGCCGTCGAGCGCTCGCTTGACGATGTACTGTAGAAAGCTATTCAGGCGCGGCGAGTTTATGAACACTCGGCTAGCGCTGATAGTCGTCAGCTGATGCCGCACTTCTTCAGGATTCACGTCAGGCTCTCGTGAAGGGTCTTAGTCAGCTGCCGTCGTCCGGTCGTTGATTTGCCGCCGCCGGGCAAGATGATCGTCCGGATTATAGACGATCGACTCGGCGACCTGCAAACCCTTGATTACATGGCAACTTCACCGTGACGGTCACCCCATGTAACTTATTCCCGATGTCTTGCTCGATTACGATCCACCTAGCGGAATGACACTTGAGTCCGACCCAGACGCCGTGCTGGCCGCAGCGTCTAAGACTCGGGGGCCAGGAGAGGAAGTCAGCATGAGAGTTCTCTTTCTGAAACAGCTGCATGGAAATGGCGGGTCTCAACCGCCAGCGTCTGCTCCTGTGCCCCGAGGTATTCCGGATTAGAGATCCCGATTCACAGCTCATGACACAAAGGAGGAACGATGCAGACGAACAGACTTACACGCTCAGTTTCGATACTCGCGGTCACGTTGATTCTGGCGGTCGCGCCGGCTTTGGCCCAAGACTGCACGAACGCCCACATGAAAGGGCGGTATGCAATGTCGTTGCAGATTCACGACTTCGACGGGAACCGAACCGGCTCCGCCGTCGGGACGATCAATGCCGATGGGGCAGGGACAATGACGGAATGGATGCAAACGAGAATCAGCCTGCAAGGCGTCGGCAATGAGCTGGTAGTGCAGCAGTTGGACTTTGCGGCGCTGGTCGGCCAGGCGGGCAATGTAATCGAATACGAAGTCGCAGCCGACTGCCAAGGCACAATAGTGGGCGACCTGGGCCAGTTCGCTCTGGAAGGTGTCGTCTCCCTCGCGAACGGCGGGAAGGAGGCGTTCTTCCAACAGACGGCAACTCCAGATGGCAACCTTGCGTCGGGGGTGCTTCGGTCGATGGAACCGTCCACAGCCGACGATCTTGCCGACATCAAGGCGCTGCTCGATCGCGTCGCGGTGAGAAACGGCCTAAGGCCTTGATTCAGGTTATGCCGGAGCGCGGCGGTCGAAACTGGCCCCGCCTAGCCAAGAACGCTCCCTTAATCCCGTCGAGCCGACTCCAGGGAAGCGAGGCCGTTCACTCGGCTTCGCAAGGCAGCAGCCCATCATCACACCACTTCGAAAAAAACATCTCCTTAATTCCTCAACAACTTGCCTTTTCGCGAGCCAGCTAGCCCGCCTTCAGCAATGTACTCTGGAACCGGGAACAAGCTTGGCCAAGCATCCCAACGTTTGAAAGGCGTAGCTCGTGCCTGGGGAGCCGGGACCGTCCGAAGCCGTGACCGATCGACGGATCAACGGCGTACGGAATCAGCGGACTCGGCAAAACAGGCGCGCCTCCGCCCGCATCGGTCCCGCAGGGGGCTGGGGAAAGGCGGGGAGCGAGAGATCAGCAGAGCTCTGCGAAAAGTGAGACAAGAGGCCGCCGGCGAGGTCGGCGGATCGGGAACCTGTCAGCGACCCCTGGAAGCTTCCAGGAAAGCGTCGGGCCCCTTTCCCTCAGAACCGGCTGTTGACAACGCAGGTCTGAAGTCTTCGCGCCCCGCCGGGGCCGCCGCTCTTAACGAGCGTGCGGTCCCCGGCGGAAACAAATATCGAATCCTTCGCCGATCGTATGCCCGAAGTGTCTTCTGAAAGCAGGCTACAGCCGAACCCGAAGATTCTGCAATGCCGTAATCGCCGCCTGGGCGGCTCGCGTGTCTGTGCCCTTCGAGAGCTCTTCCAGGTGCGGGATCGATTCGCTCGTACCGCTGATCGACAACACGTAAGCCAAATGGATCTTCTGATCCTTGCTGCTGAGCGCCAGCCGCTCATGAATCATCGGCAGAACCTACGCGCGAGTCGCCTGTACCGATCGACGGCGCCTACGTATGGTTCGCGCTGCCGCGCTGAGCGCTCGCGCGTCGAAGTGATTCGCGCCTTACGGCTTCGGCTGATCTATACGATCCCTCAAGGCGAATCCTATGAGACGCTGCTCCAAGCATAGAAGAGAGGACCGAGCAACGAAGCTTCAGCGCGCGGGCCCCTCGACCGCTAAGAACCTCCGGCAAAATGAGACTACAATCGGAGACGGCCCGCGGCCTAGGCGCGACATTCTACGGCATAAAAACAACGGAGTCTCACATCCATGAAGGCCTACCTAGCCCTGTTATTAGCACTGTGTCTTGGCTGCGCCGCCCCGCCCCAGGAATCGTCGCCTCCTAACTTCCTGATCATTCTGGCTGACGACATGGGCTACTCAGACGCCGGTTCTTATGGGGGAGAGATCGCGACGCCGAATCTTGACTCCTTGGCCGAGGGCGGGTTGCGCTTCACGAACTTCTACAACACCGCTCGCTGCTGGCCAACGCGCGCCGCACTGCTCACCGGCTACTATCCGCAGCAAATCCGCCGCGACGGGATGCCTGGCGTCGATCGCCGAAGCTTCGGCAGCCGAGGCGTTCGCCCAGAATGGGCGCGGCTCTTCCCGGAACGCTTGCGTCAGCTAGGCTACCGCTCCTATCACTCAGGGAAATGGCACATAGACGGCAAGCCGACCGAGAACGGATTTGACCGCACCTATCAGCCGTCCAGCAGCAACTTCTTTAACTCCGTAGCCCACAAGAGCCACAACCGCGAAGGCGCGCCCGTTTCGGAAGCTGAACGCAGCAGCAGCTACTACCGCACAGTCGCCATCGCCGACCATGCCGTTGAGTTCTTGCGCGAGCACGCCGAACAGTATCCCGACCAGCCTTTCTTTCAGTACATGGCCTTCCATGCCCCACACTTCCCGCTGCAGGCGCTGCCCGAGGATATTGCTCGCTATCGCGATCGCTACCTCGAAGGCTGGGACTCCCTACGGGGCGAGAGGCACGCCAGCCAGAAGGAGATGGGCATCAGCGATACCGTCTTGTCGCCGCTGGAACCCGACGTCGGTCCGCCCTATGATTTTTCCGACGCTCTTCCGCAGCTTGGGCCCGGTGAGATCAATCGCCCCCTGCCGTGGACGGAGCTGACTAGCGAGCAGCGGCGCTTCCAAGCGACGAAGATGGCGATCCATGCCGCTATGGTCGATCGCATCGACCAGGAGATCGGCCGCGTGCTCGACCAGGTCCGCGCAATGAACGCTTTCGACAACACGGTAGCCTTCTTCCTGTCAGACAACGGCGCCAGCGCCGAGATCATGGTGCGGGGAGACGGCCACGATCCTGATGTGCCGATGGGCTCCGCGATGACCTACCTGTGCCTCGGACCGGGGTTTTCGAGCGCCGCCAACACGCCGTTCCGCCGGCATAAGACGTGGGTGCACGAAGGCGGGATCTCCACGCCCTTTATCGTGCACTGGCCGGAAGGCCTGACCGCAAAGAACGAGCTACGTTCCACTCCCGCGCACGTGATTGACATCGCGCCGACGGTGCTGGAGCTTGCCGGGGCGGAATCGGCTTCAGCCCCCGGCGGACCGCCGGTTCCAGGCCGTAGCCTCGTACCGGTCTTCGGCGGCGGTCAGGTAGACCTGCATGAGGCCCTGTGGTTCTACCACGAAGGCAACCGCGCACTGCGCCAGGGCGATTGGAAGATCGTACACACGGTGGGCAATCGCACTTACCCTTGGCGGGATGCCGCCGCTGAGGAGGATGCCAGGCCGGGGGAGTTTGCGCTGTACGACCTATCTACCGACCGCGCCGAGCAGCACGACCTGGCAGCCGAACACCCGGATCGTGTGCGCTCCATGGCCTCAATGTGGGAGAGCTGGAGGGACAAGTTTATCCAGGATGCCGGCGACCCGTCCAGCGCCTCCGCCACCCCGAAATGACTCTCAGCCTGTTGCTGAATTGGCGTGTGGACTGCGCGATTCATCTTTCTTCTGAGACGCACGCGAATACTCTTCCGAACCACTGCGGGCGGTCGACCAGCAACCTTGTCTGAAAACCTCCGCGAACCGCCAGGCGGGACGATCTCTGTTGCGCGTCTGGGGCGTAGATCAGCCGTGTCAGACCAATATTCGGGTGGGCGAGCTCACGGCGCGGGTCACTATAGTGGAGACCATGCAATGGCTCAACTACCAACACCTGTTCTACTTCTGGACGGTGGCGCGCACAGGGGGAGTGACGGCGGCGAGCGAAGAGATCGGGCTGGCCCAACCGACGATCTCCACACAAATTCGAATTCTTGAGGACTCTCTGGGGCATCGCCTATTCGACCGAATCGGCAGGCGGCTCGAACTGACCGAGACAGGGCGCACCGTCTATCGCTATGCCAGCGACATCTTCTCACTAGGCCGAGAACTACAGCAAACACTCGACGGCAGCGCGCCTGATCACCGCGAGCGGCTACGGGTGGGGGTTGCGGACGCCTTACCCAAGATGATCGCTACGAGAGTGCTGCTGCCGTTGCTCGAGGGCGAAAATGAGGTTCACCTGATCTGCTACGAGGGTAAGCCCACCGAGCTCTTGGCGCGGCTTTCTTCCCACGAGCTCGATCTCGTGCTGTCGGATTCGCCGGTGGGCCCTGAGGCGAGCGTTCGCGCATTCAATCACGAGCTCGGGGAGTGCGGCGTTTCCGTGTTTGCGCCGAAGAAAGAAGCGCGGCGGTACAAGCGCGACTTTCCGGCTTCGCTCGACGGCGCGCGCTTCGCGCTTCCGACGAACAACACCACATTGCGTCGCATGCTTGAGTACTGGTTCACACGCCGCCGGATTCGACCGCGGATCGTTGGGGAGTTCGAAGACAGCGCCCTATTAAAGGCGTTCTCGCAAAGCGCGGGTGCGCTGTTCGCGGCGCCGTCGGTTGTGAAGGAGTGGATCACGCAACTCTACGGGGTGGCCGAGGTTGGAGCCGCGGAGGGGGTGCGGGAACGTTTTTTTGCTATCTCTCTCGAGCGGAAGGTGCGCAACCCCGCGGCGGCAAGGCTCTTGGAGGCGGCGCACGAGGACACGTTTAATCATTAGGCAAAACAAATTAAACTCTAGTAATTATCTATTGGACCTAACGTAAGCCTTCTTCTATAGTTGAGTCTAGGGGCACGATCCGTTCCTCGAGAAGACGATGAGTCAAGCGTTCGGAACGATGGAATCGCCGCTCGACGCGCTGCGCTCGCCGGTAGAGAATGGTGTTTCCTACGACGGAAACCCAATCCCACGGCTGTGGGCGTTGCTCAAGCTCGAAAGCCGCGACCTGTGGGTCGTCGTCATCTACTCGATCGGGGTGGGGCTGTTGACGCTCGCGGTGCCGGTGGCTGTGCAGGCCGTCGTCAACTTCATTGCTTTCGGGTCGCTTCTCCAGCCGCTGGTTGTGCTGACGCTGTTCGTCCTGGTCGCTCTGGGCTTCTCCTCCGTGATGAACGGCTTTCGCGTCTTCACGGTGGAGATCATCCAGCGGCGGCTGTTCGTTCGGGTCACCACCGACTTTGCGCTGAGACTGGTTCGGGTGAAGACGGAGACGTTCGATCGATTGTACGGTCCAGAGCTCGTCAACCGGTTCTTCGATGTGGTGACCGTCCAGAAGAGCGCGGCAGCGCTGCTGATGGACGGCCTTTCGCTGGTGATGCAGACGGCGCTGGGCATGATTCTGCTGGCGGTGTATCACCCGCTGCTGTTGGCCTTCGATATCTTCTTGCTGCTGGCAATGGCGCTGATCATCTTCGTGTTTGGCCGGGGCGCCGTACCGTCGGCGATCAAGGAATCGAAGGCGAAGTACGCGATTGCCGCCTGGCTCGAAGAGATTGCGGCTCACGTACCCGTGTTCAAGTCCACGTCCGGCGGCGCCTATGCGTTGGGGCAGATTGACTGGTTGGCGAAGGAGTACCTGACCCGTCGCAAGGCGCACTTCCGGGTGGTCATGGGACAGATCGCTGGTTCGTTGGCATTGCAGGCGGTGGCCAGCGCGCTGCTTCTGGGCATTGGCGGCTTCTTGGTGATGCAAGGGCAGCTCACGCTCGGCCAACTCGTCGCGGCGGAGTTGATCGTCACGACGGTTGTAAGCGGATTCTCGAAGTTCGGCAAGAAGCTCGAGACCTATTACGACATGCTTGCTGCGCTCGACAAGCTCGGGCAGGTGATCGACCTGCCTCTCGAACGAAGCGGGTTCGCCCGTCCGTCGCGGTCGGACGCGCCGGCATCAGTCAGGCTGACCGACGTCAGTTTGGGTCCCTCGAGCGGCGAACCGGCTCTCGACCGAATATCGATGCGGGTCGAACCGGGTGAGCGAATAGCCGTGGCGGGCCCCAGCGGGTCGGGCAAGTCGGCCCTGGCGAGGATCCTCGGCGGTTTGCGAACTGCGGAGTCCGGCGTCTTGCTGGCGGACGGATTGGACACCCGAGACCTCTCTCCGAGCGAGTTCCGGGAGAACGCCGCGCTGGTAAGCGATGCGGACGTTATTTCGGCCACGATCGAGCGCAATGTTTCCCTCGGGCGCGGCGACGTGGGGCTTGAGCAGGTGGGCGAGGCGCTGGAGCAGGTTGGTCTACTTGAGGAGACCCTGGCTTTGCCGGAAGGGCTACAGACGAAACTAAGCGGCGGCGGCGCGCCCTTGACGAATGCTCAAGCCGAGCGACTTGTTCTCGCGCGGGCGATTACCGGTAAGCCGCGGCTTCTGATCGTAGACGGGGTGCTCGATCGCGTAGCCGACTCCACCGTACTAGAGTCGATATGCCGCACGCTGTTCGACCGGGGAGCGCCGTGGACGCTGATCTGCATCACCAACCGGCCTGACCTCACGGCGTTGTGTGACCGTAGCTTCCGCCTGGAACGGGGAAAGCTGCGGGAGATCGACGGCTTTGACGGGTGATTTGAGATGAGCTCGAGAGCAGTCAGCACCCGTTTCGAAGCGCTAGATCACGTCGGCTCGGTGCGCAACGCGCTGGTGTTGGCTTGGGTATTGGCGCTCTTGTTGGCCGCGACCGCCGTCGCTTTGACGATTACTCCGTGGCAGCAAAACGTGATGGCTTCAGGCCAGGTACTGGCGTTTGATCCGGTCGAGAGACGACAGTTCATCGAAGCGCCGATTGACGGACGGATCATTAGCTGGGCCGTGGTTGAAGGGGCGCGGGTGAGCAAGGGCGATGTGCTGCTGGAGATCTCAGACAACGACGCCTTGCTGATGGAGCGCATGGAACTCGAGCGCAGCGCGACCGACGGCGTGCGCCAAGCCGCTTCGCGCAAGGCGGGGTCGATTCGCGAGAAGATCGAGCGGATGCAACTGACGCGGGATCGGGCGATCTCCGCGGCAGAGTCCAAGATCGACGTAGCGGACGACAAAATCGTGGCTGCGGAGCGGGGGGCGGAAGCCGCCGAGGCGGCCGAGCAGACCGCAAGACTCAATCTCGACCGCCAGTCGCGGCTTAACGAGCGAGGCTTGGCTTCGCGGCGGAACTTCGAGCTGGCGCAATTGCGGTACAACCAGACCGTTGCCGCGGCGAACAAGGCGCGCGCCGATCTGAACGCCGAACGAAACAACCGCCTAGCCTTGATGGCGGACCGCGAAAAGATCGAGGCGGAGAACCAAGCCAAGATCGAGGACGCACGGGCCTCTCTCGAGTCGGCGCTCTCGGATGGGCAGAAAGCCGTCGCGGAGCTGACCAAGGTCGATGTGAGGTTGGCCCGCCAGGCGACCCAGGTCGTGCAGGCGCCGGTAGACGGAGTCGTCTTGCGGGTGCTTGCCCGGCAGGGGGCGGAGATGGTGAAAGCCGGCGACGTGCTGATGGAGCTCGTGCCCGAATCGCACAACACCGTCGTCGAGCTGTGGGTGGACGGCAACGATACTCCGCTGGTCTCTCCAGGTCGCAAGGTGCGGCTACAGTTCGAAGGTTGGCCCGCCCTGCAGTTCGCCGGCTGGCCTTCCATTGCGATCGGGACGTTCGGCGGCGAGGTGTTGCTGGTCGACGCGTCCGATAACGGGCGCGGTCAGTTCCGTGCGCTGGTACGGGCCGACGCCGAGGACGCGTCTTGGCCCGAGCGACGCTACCTGCGGCAAGGCGTGCGTGCCAACGGCTGGATTCTTCTCGACCAGGTCTCGCTGGGTTTCGAGCTGTGGCGTCAGTTCAATGGCTTCCCCCCGGCTACAACGGCGCCTGGCGCGGATCAGCCATCCGGCAAGAGGAACAAGAGTTGAGGTATCGACTGTGGACCGTCACGGCGCTGCTGGCGGGAGCGACCGCCAGAGCCGCGGCAGCTCCCTTGCTCCTAGACGATGTGCTGCTTTCGGCGCAACGCTCCTACCCCCTGCTGAAAGCGGCGGTCCAAGAGCAGGCGATTGCCGAAGGGAAAGCGCTGCGTGCGGAAGGCGCGTTTGACGCCAAGCTTTCCGTCAAGTCTGGAACGAATCAATTTGGCTTCTACAAGAATCGCGTCTATGGGGGCGGCGTCGCGCAGCCGTTGGGCGACTGGGGCGGCGAGATCTTTGGCGGCTATAAGCGCGGTCAAGGGAATTTCGGTCCCTGGGAAGAAGACTTGCTGACGCTGTCGCGCGGCGAGTGGAGCGGGGGAGTGCGGTTGCCGTTGCTGCGCGACCGGCAAACCGATGAGAGGCGTACGGCTCTGCGGTTGGCCCGGCTAGCAGTTGAGCTCGCCGACGCTTCAGTCGAGAAACAGCGGCTGAAACTCCTGGAAGCTGCGGCGAAGTCGTACTGGCAGTGGGTTTCGGCGGGGAAGACACTCGCCGTGGCGGAGGCTTTGTTGGAGTTGGCGGAGGCGCGGAACCGTCAGGTGGAAGAATTTGTACAGGAGGGCGAAGTCGCCGAAATCGAGATCGCCGATAACCAGCGTGCGGTGCTCGAGAGAAGGGCTGCGGTCGTTTCCGCGGAGCGGAGTCTTCAGAATGCGAACCTTGAACTCTCTCTGTTTTATCGAGATGAGCAAGGCGGCCCCCAGCGGGTTGAACGCGACCGGCTGCCGGAGTTCCCAGAGCCGAAGGCATTGTCGGCTGCGCAGATCGAGGCAGACTTGAAGCTCGCGTTGGAAAGACGCCCGGAGATAGAGGGTCTCTTGGTTGAGTTACGGCAGAGCGGCGCGTCGCTCGGTTTGGCCCGCAATCAGCTCCTGCCGCAGATTGACGTCACGGCCAGATATCGCGCCGACTCGGGAACGGGTTCCATCACGAAGCAAGGCGGTGAGTTTGTGGCCGGGGTCTTGCTGACTACGCCTTTCCAACGCCGTAAGGCGAAGGGGTCGATTGCCATGCAGGAGGCGAAGCTGGAACAGCTTCGGCAAAAGCTTCGCTTTGCGCGCGACCGGATCGAAGTCGAGGTGCGCGACGCCGCTTCGGCACTGCGTCTTGCGCTTCAACGTCTCGACCTAGCTCAGGCGGAGTCTGAAGTCGCGCAGAGGCTTGCGGAAGCCGAGCGTGAACGGTTCGAGCTGGGCGACTCGACTCTCTTTGTCGTCAACCTCCGCGAGCTATCAGCCGCGGGTGCCAATCTGAAAATAATCAGCGCGCTGGCGGAGTGCCACAAAGCGACTGCGGTGTATCGGGCGTACACGGCCGCTCTCTAGAACGCCTCGAGTCAACCTGGCTGGGGAAAGGGCTTCCCTTCGCGGCTTTGGATTTCTCAGTAGCTCAGAGCGCCTTGCGGCGCGGCCCGGAGGCGTCTGGCGGGCTCCTTAACTCAGGCAATGATCTGCGGTATCAGCTCGCCGTGGACGTCGGTTAGGCGCATGTGGCGGCCGTTGAAGAAGTACGTCAGGCGCTTGTGGTCCATGCCTAGCAGGTGCAGCATGGTGGCGTGGAGGTCGTGGTAGCTGACGACTTGCTCGGATGCGCGGTAGCCGAAGTCGTCGGTGGCGCCGATGTGTTGGCCGCCTTGGACGCCAGCTCCGGCCATCCAACTCGTCATTGCGCCGGGGTTGTGGTCGCGGCCGACGCCGCGTTGCGAGATCGGCATGCGGCCGAACTCGGAGTGCCACACGAGCAGCGTGTCGTCGAGCAATCCGCGACCCTTGAGGTCTCGGATCAGCCCAGCGATCGGCTTGTCGACTTCCTTGGCGTGCAGCGTGTGGTTCTCGACCAAGTTCGAATGGGCGTCCCAGGTGTCGATGTTTTGTTGCTGAAGGGCGCCGCTGTAGAGCTGGACGAACCGTACGCCGCGCTCGACTAGCCGCCGCGCCAGCAGGCACTGCTTGCCAAACGGCGCGGTTACGGGATTGTCCATGCCGTAGATCTTTTTCGTCGCTTCGCTTTCGTTGCTTAGATCCACCGCCTCCGGAGCGCAACCCTGCATGCGGTAGGCCAGCTCGTAGGAAGCGATTCGTGCGGCGAGCTCGCTGCTGCCGGGATTACGGTCCGCGTGCTCTTGGTTGAGCAGCGCGAGCTGATCAAGCCGGGCGCGCTGCTGCTCGGGGGCGACGAACTCCTCGGGCGGACGTAGATCGAGAATGGGGTCGCCGGTCGAGCGAAACACCGTTCCCTGGTAGGCCGCGGGCAGAAAGCCGGCCGACCAGTTGGCTGGGCCACTGAAGGGTCCGCCCTTGGAGTCGTAGATCACGACGAAACCGGGCAGGTTTTGGTTCTCGCTGCCGAGTCCGTAGGTCACCCAGGAGCCTACGCTGGGGCGTCCCATCAGAATCGAACCCGTGTTCCATTCGTAGTGCGCCACGACGTGATCGTTCGAGCGTCCTTGGCACGAGTGGATGAAAGCGAGGTCGTCGGCGACGCCGCCCATGTGCGGGAACAGCTCAGAGACCCACGTGCCCGATTCGCCGTACTGCTTGAACTCGAACGGGCTCTTCATCAGCGGGCCCGGGAAGCCTTGGCGAACGACGACCCGCCCGAAACCGGTTAGCGGCTTGCCGTGATGCTTGATGAGCTCCGGCTTGTAGTCGAATGAGTCGAGGTGGCTTACGCCGCCGCTCATGAAGAGCGAGATGACGGCTTTGGCGCGCGGCTCAAAGTGCGATTTCTTCGCAGCCGCCGGACCTTCTATCCCTGATGAGTCCATGCAAGCCGGGTCGGAGGCAAGCAAGCCGTCCTCGGCGAGCATCGTCGCAAGCGCCACGCCGCTGATGCCTTCTCCGGCGCGGAAGAGAAAATCGCGGCGCGAGAGGAAACGAGACTTCTTGCTGGGGCAGTCGGGCGTCATCAGTTGATGTAGACGAACTCGTTCAAGTTCAAAATTACGTCGCAGAGATCGACCAGGGCGGATTGCTCGGCCAGGGGGCCGCGTTTGTCGTGATAGACGCGTTGCTTGCGAAGGAACTCGAGGTTCGCTGTGCGCTCGCTTGCACTCGGCGGACGTCCCAGGGCGATGGCGTAAGCTCGCTCCATCTGCGCTGCCGGATCGGCCCCGGCCTCGCGCGCCACGCGTTCGGCGAAAAAGGCGGCTTGGCCAAGGACGAACTCGTTGTTGAGCAGCGTCAGCGCTTGGGTGGGCACGGTCGTCGTCGTGCGGCGTTCGCAGCCGAGGTTCATGTTCGGCTGATCGAAGACCTCGAACATCGGGTAGCTCAGGCCGCGCTTCTGATAGGCGTAGACGCTGCGGCGCCACACCGCCGGCCCTTCTTGGTCGGTCATGTCCCACCGTCCCTTGAGGAACGAGGCGCGGACTTTCTTGGGGATCGGCGGGAAGAACGGCTTGCCGCCGTGCTGCAGGTTGAGCTTGCCGCTTGCTGTCAGCACCGCGTCGCGCATGATTTCGGATTCGAGCCGACGCTGTGGATAGCGTCCGAGCAGATGGTTCTCGGGATCGCCGTCCGGGCCGGGCTGCGATCCGTAGGAGGCGGCTGCGCGGTAGGTGCGCGAGGTCATGATGCGGCGATGCATGGCCTTGAAACTCCAGCCGTCGCGCACGAAATCGAGCGTCAATCGGTCGAGTAACTCAGGATGCGTCGGCTTCGTGCCGGTCGTTCCGAAATTGCTGGCCGTGTAGACGAGTCCGGAGCCGAAATGATGCTGCCAGATGCGATTGACGGCGACGCGCGCAGTGAGCGGGTTGTCCGCCGAGGCGATCCATTGGGCCAGCGCCATCCTACGGCCGGTCGAGACGCGATCGTTCGTGGGCTGCGACGGACGATATTGCTCGTCGCTCGCCAACGCGCTCAACAAACCGGGCGTGACCTCCGGGCCGAGATTGCGGTAGTCGGCCGTAGGCAGCAGGTGCGCGGGCGGCGGTTGGTAGGCTTGCCGTGAGGTTGGAATCCACGGCCCCACGTTCTGATAATCAATCCGGTTTCCTTTGCCGGGCTGGACCTGGTCGCCGAGGCCGTCGGGCGCGGAACGAAAGTCGCCGTCGCGAATGCCCATCGCGGTCGGCAGCGCCTCGGGCAGGTCTTTTTCAAGGGCCGCGATTCGCTCGTCGAGAGATTCGATTCGGCGCCGATCCTCGTCGCTGAGCATGTCGTCGACCGAGCCGCCGCCGATGTTGCGCACTTGCGCCGCGAACAGCTTCTGGCCCTCGGTGCGCTGCTCCTCGGGCGTGTCGACGGCTTCTTGGATCTCCGCGGGGAACGTTGCGAGCTTCTGACGGAACTTGCGCTTCTTGTAGGGCGCTTGAATCTCGGAGACGCGCTTACGCAACGGCTTGATCTGCGATTCGACTTCGGCCGTGCGGCGCTCATGCTCGGCCACTACCTCGGGCTCAGCCAACGGATAGTCGTAGCGGATGTGCGGGTAGAAGACCGCCATCATGCGGTAGTAGTCCAACTGCTTGATCGGGTCGAACTTGTGATCGTGGCAGCGGGCGCAATCGACCGACATTGCAAGAAAGCCGCGCGCGGTGGTAGCGATCATGTCGTCGAGGTAGTTGTAGCGATAGTCCGGGTTGTCTTTCTCGCGGAACAGAATTCGCGCTCCGATGCGGTAGAAGCCGGTGGCGATAACGTTGTCGAAATCGGAGCCCGGCAGCTCATCGCCGGCAAGTTGTTCGACCACAAAGCGATCGTAAGGCTTGTCGTCGTTGAAGGAGCGAATCACGTAGTCGCGAAAGCGCCAAGCGTTGGGGTAGTCGTAGTCGTGCTCGTAGCCGCCTGAGTCGGCGTAGCGGACCACGTCGAGCCAGTGGCGCCCCCAGCGCTCTCCGTAATGGGGCGAGGCGAGTAAGCGATCGATCAGTTTCTCCCAGGCGTCGGGCGAGCTGTCGGCGACAAAGGCTTCGACTTCCTCGGGCGGAGGAAGCAGGCCGACTAAGTCGAGATAGGCGCGGCGAATCAGCGTGCGGGGATTAGCTTCGGGCGCGGGCTCGATGCTCGCTTCGTCAAGGCGGCGCTTGATGAAGCCGTCAATTGGGTTTTCTTGCCAAGTGGCGTCGCCGACTTGCGGCGCGGGGTGGTCGACCGGCGGCCTAAAGGCCCACCAGCCTTGCTCGCTCTCGGCCTGGGCTTCCGCGCCTTGGTTGATCCAGTCGCGTAGGATCTTGATTTCGGCTTCGCCCAACGAGCCGCCCATCGGCATCTTGGGCTCGGCGGCGCCGCTGATGTGCGCGATCAGACTGCTCTTAGAGGCGTCGCCGGGTGTGATCGCCGGACCGCGCTTGCCGCCTTTGAGCATGGCGGAGCGGGTGCGCAGATCGAGCCCAGAGAGACGTTGGGCTTCGCCGTGGCAGGTGAGGCAGCTGCGTTCGAGGAGGGGGCGAACGTCGTCGCTGAACGAGACTTTCTCCTGGGCTCCAAGGGGTGTGCAGAGCATCACCGCGAGAGCCGCGGCGGACAGGGCCGGGGTCGACCGGAGAGAGTTCACGACTATCGACGAGTGTAGGGACAGAGCCGATTATTGTCAATCGGTTAGGAGCCGCTTTCTGCTTCCCAGGGAAGGCGGGCGGTGATCGGGCAAATACGCACGACTTGCTCGTCGATAGTGCGGCCAAGCTCGGCAATTTCATCGGTGGAGAGCGCCGCTTGGACTTCTTCGAACAGTCGGCGCTCCTCCGTGCGAATGTGGCTTGTGAGTAAATCGCCTAGCTCTTTGAGCCGTTCGGCGAGCTCTGTCGCGACGGCGTCGCGGACTCGAACCACGCGCGCTTCGAGCTCGCGATGTTCCGCGATTAGCTCGTCGATGAGAGCGGTTCCCTCCACTCGCTCGCGCACGGCGGGGAATAGCGTTTCTTCTTCGACGGCGAAATGGGCGCGAAGCTCGTTCTTCCAGGCGGCGGCGACCATCGTTTGCAGCTCGCGGGCCTTCTCCTCGGAGGGGTCGGCCTTGAGGCCTCGATCGATCAACACACATAGCGCCAAGCCGTGCTGATGCTGATGGGAGAGCGGGTGCAGAGCCGGGTCGCGCCACATGGCCTCATTGTAGGCGCGGTTTGCTATCCTGCCGAGACCATGACGGACCAAGAGGCTCTCGCCGCTGATATTGCGCAGGCGGTGCGGCACGAGATCGGCGGCGCGTTCAAGCGCATCGAAGCCTGCGTCGAACGGCTTAGCGATGACCAGATCTGGGCGCGCGGCGGCGAGCACGAGAATGCCGTCGGGAATCTGATCTTGCACCTAGCCGGCAACGTGCGGCAGTGGATTATCTGCGGGCTCGGAGGGTCCGATGACAGGCGCGAGCGCCCGGCCGAGTTCGCCCGCCGACAAGCGCTGCCGCGCGACGAGCTGCTCGGGACGCTTCGGACTACGCTAGACGAGGCGTTCACTGTGCTCGATGCGCTCGACCCGGTCCAGCTCCTGCCCAAGCGGAAGATTCAAGCCTATGAGGTGAGCGGGCTGCACGCGGTGATGCATGTGGCGACGCACTTCGGCGAGCACACTGGACAGATCATCTGGGCAACCAAGCGCGTGACCGGCGAAGACTTGGGCTTCTACGACTACCTGGATAAGAAAGCGGATTGAGCCGCCGAACGCTCTCGCCGCTTGACTCTTCGAGGTAGAATCGGACCGGCATGGTCGGCTCTACGATCTCGCATTACAAGATCACCGAGAAACTCGGCGAAGGCGGGATGGGCGTCGTCTACAAGGCCCAGGACGCCAAGCTTGAACGGACCGTCGCGCTAAAGTTCTTGGCGGAGCATCTGCTCAACGCCGAGGAGGCCAAGGCGCGGTTCCTGCGTGAGGCCAAGGCGGCTGCTGCTCTCGACCATCCCAACATCTGCACGGTCTACGAAGTCGGAGAGGCGGAGGGCAAGACCTTCCTCTCGATGGCCTTCATCAAAGGGGAGTCGCTCGAAGCCCGCATCGAGCAAGGGCCGTTGCCGCTGAAGGACGCCTTGGATATCGGCCGTCAGATTGCGGAAGGGCTGGAAGCGGCGCATGAAGAAGGCGTCGTGCATCGTGACATCAAGCCGGCCAATGTGATGGCGGACGCCAAGGGCCGGGCCACGATCATGGACTTCGGTCTAGCGCGACTGACGGAAGCCTCCCGGCTAACCAAGGCCGGTCAGACAATGGGCACCGTCGCCTACATGTCCCCCGAACAGGCCCAAGGCATGGAGGTGGATAGTCGCTCCGACATCTGGGCATTGGGGGTCGTGCTGTACGAGATGGTCCGGGGTCAGCGGCCGTTTCAGGGTGAGTACGACCAGGCGCTGCTTTTTGAGATTGTTCACCAGGAGACCGAGCCGTTGACCGCAGTGCGGGCGGGCGTGCCGATGGCGCTCGAGTTCATTGTCGGCAAGTGCCTGGAGAAGGACGCTGCTAGCCGCTATCAAAACGCCGGCGAGATAGCGCTCGATCTGCGGAACCTTCAAGACAAGCTCAAGTCGGGGCATTCGACGATTCTGCGAACAGGAAGCCTGCCGGCGGCTGCGCCGGCGACAATGACAGCGGCCCACACGGTCAACCCCGGTCAAACGCTGCCGCCGGATGCAGTGGTGATGAAACGAAGCAGCAAGCGGGCGCTGCAGGTAGCGGCGGCAGTGCTCGCTGTCGCTTTGCTTGGCTTCGCTCACGCTGACTTCACAGCCCCCGAGCCCGAAGAACCCGTGCGGCGCTTCACTTTGACGGCCGACGCGGCTCCTATCAGGCCCTCTATCTCGCCCAACGGCCGGCATGTCGCCTATCTGACTGCTGGAAGCCAGAACCGCCGCACACTTTGGGTGCAAGACCTTGACCAAAACCAGCCGCGCTCGATTGTAGGTCCTACGAATATTGGCGGAAGGCCATCTTGGTCACCGGACAGCGAGCTCATCTGTTTCCGGTTGGGGAACGAGTTAAAGAAGGTTGCGGTTTCCGGCGGCCCGATCGTTAGCGTGTGCGAGGTGAGAGGTAACGTGGTTGGGACCAGTTGGACGCCCAATGGCGACTCGATCATCTTTGACATGGGTCGGCAACTTCACAAGGTTTCAGCGAGCGGCGGCAAGCCCGAGCCATGGCTTGAATCGCAGCAGGAGGGATTGACCGCTTTGCAGCCGGCGTACTTCTCGCCTGCAACCGGAGTCGAGAAGCTGCTCTACGTGGAAGCGTCACAGCCGAGCGACGCTCAAATCATCGCCCTCGATCGTGTCTCCGGGCAGCGCGAGATCCTGGCAGCGGGACAGCACCCGGTCTACGCTCCCAGCGGCCACGTGATTTACCAGGGTTTCGACCCTGCGGGCATTTGGGCCGTACCGTTCTCGGTTGACACGATGAAAGCGACCGGCAATCCTTTTCCCGTCGGCGAAAACGGCGGGAGTCCCAGCCTCGCGAGGGATGGAACGCTGGTTTATCTGGAAGGACCGGTCGATACAGGACTCCAGCGCTTGGTCTGGAGGGGCCGCGAGGGAAATCCCATGGGGACAATCGGTCAGCCCCAGAGGACCATCAGCTATCCAGCGCTGTCGCCTGACGGGAAACAGGTCGCGGTGATGGGTGGGGAAGGAGGCCCGCCCGATATTTGGATTCACGAAGTCGAACGGCCGGTAAAAACACGCCTGACGACCGACGACCAGAACGATCTCTGGCCAACCTGGTCACCCACAGGCGACCGCTTGGCGTTCGCATCGGGACGTACGGGAGGGCGCGATATCTATGTAAAGAGCGCGGACGGCTCGGGTGAAGTGAGCCCGCTGCTTCTAACAGAGGACACCGTCGAGTACCTTACTGACTGGTCGCGGGATGAAAAGACGCTGCTTTTTTTCCGCAGGCTCCAGGCAACGGGCGGCGCGGGTATTGGCGACATCTTCTACCTGCAGCGCAAAGACGACGGCAGTTACGAGGAGGTCCCTTTTCAGACGACCCAGTTCGAAGAGGTGACTCCTCAGTTCTCGCCCGACGAACGCTTCATCGCCTACGTGTCGAATGAATCGGGCCAGAGCGACATCTACATCCAGGCGTTCCCCCAGGGCGGCGCCAAACGTCGGGTGTCAGTGAATAGCGGGTTCGCTCCACGCTGGCGCTCCGACGGCAAAGAGCTCTTCTACGTGGAGGGCGAAACTTTGATGGCGACGCCTGTGACGACGTCCCCTTCGCTCACCGTGGGCTCACCGGAAGCTCTGTTCTCCGCCCCGGGTTTGGCTTGGCAGGGCAGCAATTTCCTGGGCTACGACGTGACGGCCGACGGCGAGAAGTTTGTCCTAAGAGAGACGGTCGAATCAGACACCGAATCCCGACCCGCCATCCGCGTCGTTGAAAACTGGTACGAGGAGTTCCGCGACCGGGACTAGCCCCGCAGGCGTGCGGCTTGCGTGCGCAGGCGCAAGCCAAGAGCCGGCCGAGTGCGGCTTCCGCAGTCGCGATGACTCGCGCCCCATTCATTCGGGCGCATTGGGCCAGATGGCTCGAGTCTCTCAAATATGGACGTCAGCCGACGTTGCAGGTTTTCTCGCCGGGCATCAGGTGGCGGTTGCGTGCGACCCAGTTGTAGGCGGCTTCGCCGATCGGCGAGAAGAGAGGGAAGAACAACGCGACGAAGGCTGCGACCACGACGCTCCGAAACCCGGCGGAGACCCAACCCGAGGCGACCACGACCGCGGCCATGAAGAAGTACGTCGCCGGGTTCGCCAACATCATGCGTTTGAACGCCGCGAAGCCGGAACGAATCTCGCGGCCGTCGATAACGACGTGCAGACGCTCGATCAACGCTTCGTTCGCGATTCCATATGCCTTCTGGGCGCGGCCGGTTTGCAGCTTCTCCCAGTCGTAGATGCCTCTCGGCGCGATGCGCTCCATCCAACTGCGCGAGAACTCGCAAAAGCCGCAGTCGCCGTCGTAGAAAACTTCGAGCGGCCTCCTCGGCCAGGGCGCGAAAACAAGGAACGAGGCGCTCATGGCGTACAGGAACATAGTGAACGTGCTGCCGGTGAACCAAGTCATCGCGCAATGGAAGAGCACGCCGAGCCAGATCGTTGGAGCCCAGAAGCGGCGCAGGGCGAAGCCAACGCAGAGCGCCGTCTCGATCAAGATTGTCGACCAGCTCATCAACTTGCCGGCCCATTCGGGCGTTATCGTCGACGAGAGCCAGAGAAACAGCGGCTGCTCGAGCCGTCCGCCCGCCCAGTGGACAAAGAACTCGCCGCTTTGCCAGTCCGGGTCGAGCCACTTGTTGAGCGCCGCGCCAAAATAGACGACGACAAGTTGCCAACGCAGCAGCCAGGGCTCTTCTCCCTTTTTTGTGAGCCCGGCGAGAAAGAGAAACACGCCGCAGAAAAGCTTATTGTTGCCGTAGTAGGCCTTCGACGAGATCACGCCGAGAAGGATCACGCCGCCCAGCAGCAGGCACGATGCTCGCACTTTGCGATTGAGCAGCAGCGCTAGAGCAACTCCGATGAAGATCCCCCTAGTGACCGGCTCGAACGGGAATGGCGCCCGCAGCGCATCGAGGAACGGCAGAAAGGGCAGGAACGGCTCGCTAGGGTAAAGGCGCAGATGATTGGTCGCCAGCAGGCAAAACGCAATCAACTTGGCGGCCAGCAGGACCTGGGGCTCGAGCTCGTCGCCGTCGATGCGCAGCGGATTCCACGAAGGCTTGGAGGCGGCTACTCGGGCGGCCATTTCCATAGCTGCTCCTCGCCGCCGTTGATGCGGTAACGCAGGGTGACGCGCGCCTCGTCTTTCGCGCCGTAGCTGGTTTCGTATCCCGCGAGAATATCCTTGACGTGCTGCAGGGCGCGGTTGTCTATGCCGCGTGCGTTCTTCTTGTAGCGGGCGCGAATTTCGGAGTCGCTGAGAGCGCGGCCGTTGATTACGACCTCAATGACATACTCGTTCTGAGCGTCATAGGGCGCCCAACAAAAATAACGCGAAGGGACGAAGCGAGCATAGGCGATTGCGCCGAGCTGAAACAGGAGAATTGCGATTCCGAGCGCACGCCGCATCGAAGCCTCATGATAGCTCTCAAGAGAGGCGTCTTTGTTGTGATTCGACTATAGTCAACAGGGGTATGGGCCGAGAATCATGACGAGGAGAAGAATGAGCGCACAATCCGAATCCGGGCAAGAGCTTGAACGTTTCATGCAAGGCCTCGAGCGACGCAACCCAGGCCAGCCTGAGTTTATTCAGGCAGTTCAAGAGGCGGCCGACTACTTGATTCCGTTTACTCTCGAGAATCGCGAGTATCGCGACGCCCAAGTGCTCGAACGGCTCACGGAACCCGATCGCGTCCTGATCTTTCGGGTTTGCTGGACGGACGACGAGGGCAATGTACGCACCAATCGGGGGTTCCGTGTGCAGTTCTCAAACGCGATCGGCCCGTACAAGGGAGGACTGCGCTTCCACAAGGACGTTCACTTGGGGACCTTCAAGTTCCTAGGCTTCGAGCAGGTTCTCAAGAACAGCCTGACGACCTTGCCGATGGGCGGCGCCAAGGGCGGGGCCAACTTCAATCCCAAAGGAAAATCCGACGCCGAAGTGATGCGATTCTGCCAGTCGTTCATGACCGAGCTCGAACGCCACATCGGAGAGGACGTCGACATTCCCGCCGGAGACATCGGCGTCGGCGCGCGAGAGATCGGCTACCTGTTCGGCCAGTACAAGCGGCTGAGTAATCAATTCCATGGCGTGATTACCGGCAAGGGCTCTTCCTACGGCGGGAGCTTGATTCGTACCGAAGCGACTGGATACGGTTGCGTGTACTTCATGCGCGCCATGCTGCGTAACAAGGGCGAAGGCATCGAGGGCAAGACATGCATCGTCTCGGGATCCGGCAACGTCGCCCAGCACACCGTCGAGAAGCTGACCGAAATGGGCGGAAAGGTTCTCACGATGTCGGACTCTTCGGGATTCATCCACGACCCTGACGGCATCGACCACGAGAAACTTGCCTGGATCATGGAGCTCAAAAACGTCCGCCGCGGCCGCATCGGCGAATACGCCGAGGAGTTCGGCTGCGAGTATCACGAAGGCAAGCGGCCTTGGGGGATAGCAGCCGAGCTGGCCTTTCCGTGCGCGACGCAGAACGAGATCAACCTCGAGGACGCCAAGGCGATGATCGCCGGAGGGCTCGAAGCGATCTGCGAGGGCGCCAACATGCCCGCCGAACCGGACGCGATGCGCGCCATGCTCGAAGCCAAGATTCTCTTCGGCCCGGCGAAGGCCGCAAATGCCGGCGGAGTCGCTGTCTCGGGCTTTGAGCGGACGCAGAACTCGATGTTCTTAAGCTGGAGTCGGGCCGAGGTCGATCGCCGCTTGCAGGAAGTGATGAAGCGTATTCACCAACAGTGTTTGCTCCACGGCAGAGACGATGACGACTACGTCAACTACGTGCGCGGCGCCAATATCGCCGGATTCGTCAAGGTCGCCGACGCGATCCTGGCGCTCGGCGTGGTGTGATCAGACGGCCCCGATCGCCTCGAGCGCTTTCTCGTCGTACGAAAAATCGGGCGTCGGACGTTCTTGGGCATCCTGGCCAACGTACCATTCGAACGTCGCCTGCAGCCCAGCTTCGAACGGCGTTGGCTCGAATCCGAGCTCAGCGCGGGCGCGGTCGATCCGCTGGGTGATCGGCTCCATGTCGAAGTACTGTCCAAAGTAGAAGGGTGGTTGGAAGACCTGCCCGCCGAGCTCGACTAACTTTTCGCGCGGCACATGCACCATGCGCACCTCGCGGCCCGCCGCTTGGGCCAGTGCCGTCACTAGCTCGTTCTGGCTGATCGCACGTGGGGCGGCAATGTTGTAGGCCCGACCGATCGCCGCCTCCTCTTCGCAAGCAAGCAGGGCTGCGCGAGCGATGTCGTCGGCTAGGACGAACTGCATCAGCCGTTGGCCGTCGCCAGGGACAAGCACGGGGCGCTCGGCGAGGATGCGATCCCAAAAAAAAGCTTCCCGGTAGAAAGGGTTTTCAGGGCCGTAGACGTAGGGCGGACGCACCGTGACCGCTGGGAATCCGCTCTCGCGATGAAGCCGGAAGAGCATGCGCTCGGTCTCTGCCTTGTTGCGGCAATAGACATCGGCGAAGTCGGGCGCGGCCAGCGGGTCATCCTCGTCGCGGTCTAGGCCCTCGCCGTAGGCGGCGACGCTGGAAGTAAAGACGTAGCGTCGCAAGCCTGCTGGACAGGTGCGGGCGGCAGCTTCAACTTGCGCGGAGGTCGTGCCGCGCGCCCAGTCGTAGACGTTGTCGAAGACCAGATCCCACTGGCCGCCTTCGAGGGCGGCGGCGATCGCAGCGGTGTCGTTGCGGTCGCAGTGAAGCTCTTCGGCCTTGTCTCCAAAGGGGTTCGCCTTGCCGCGATGGAGGATCGTTACTTCGTCCCCGCGGGCGAGTAGTCGACGCACCAGAGCGCGGCCGATGAAGAGAGTTCCGCCGATGACGAGAGCGCGAGCCATGCAGTCAGAGTATCGCGGGCGGGTCTTTCGGGACACCTCTGAGCCCGTGGCTGGGATACTGGGAGAGCCCGGCCCCACCCATGCTGCTCCGCCGAATTCGCATCGAGAACTTCCGCGCCGTCCGGCGTATCAGTCTGCCGCTCGAAGATACGACGGTGCTGGTCGGCGAGAACGGCAGCGGCAAGACCAGCGTCCTCGACGCTCTGGGCATCTGTCTGGGACCGACCAGCGAGCCGACGCGGTTCCACTTTGAGGAGCGCGATTTTCGGAGGATGAATCGCGAAGGCGAGGAGTGCCATCCCGTCTCGATTCGGCTAGAATTCTCCGAGCGCGAGCCAGGCGAATGGCCCGGCGATGTCGTAGAACGCTTGAAGCTCGCGGCGTCGAAGGAGAAGGGCGGTCGCCTTGCGCTCCATTGGGAGATCCGTGCCTGCTGGAACGGCGAGACTCGCACGGCCGAGACCGAGTGGGCGTTTCTCGATTCCGCTGGGCGCATCATGCAGCAAGCCGACGATCCCTCGCTGCCGGCTGCATTGCGCGAGCTTTGTCCTTTTCTGCTGTTAGGCGAGGATCCGGAACGATCTCGGAACGGGCCTGACGGCAACGGGCCTGACGGCGGGGCGCGCTCGGCGGAGGGTCTTCTGCGGCGCCGCGGTTGGACATCCGAAGAGCTTGAGCAGGCGACGCTCGAAATCTGGCAGAAGCTTGCATCCGGTTGGGATTCTCTCTCCGACGAAGACTTGGCGGCCGGACGTGCTGTTTCGGCGCAGATTTGGAAACGGGTGATCCGGCGGGCGCGAGACGAACGCGACCCTCGGCGCCGCAACGCCCGCGAACGTCTGCCGAGCGGAGGAGCCCAAAGCCTCGCTCCGTTGCTTGTCTTCGGCGCCTTCCTGCACGCCCAGGGCGCGGAGAAGCAACCAGTCGGCGCCCCTTTGTTGGCGTTCGATCAGATCGAGGTCGGCTTGCATCCCGCGACGCTCGGCGCGGTCTGGCGAGTACTCGATTCGGTACCGGGACAGAAGCTCGTCTCGACCTACTCAGGCGAAGTGCTCGCAGCGGCGCCGTTGCACAGCTTGCGCCGGATGGTTCGGGCCGGCGATCGCACGCGCGTCCACCGCTTTGAGGGGCACAGCGTCTCGCACGAAGACTTGCGGCGTTTGCGCTATCACATCCGCGCTCTGCGCGGCGGCGCGCTCTTTGATCGCTGCTGGTTGTTGGTCGAGGGTGAGACGGAGTTTTGGCTGCTGCCGGAATTAGCTCGGATCTGCGGTTACGACTTCGCCTCAGAAGGGATCAGTTGCGTGGAGTTCGCGCAGTGCGGCTTACCTCCGATTCTCTCGCTTGCGGGCTCGCTTGGCATCGACCGCCACGTGCTTGTCGACGGCGACTCGGCGGGGCGAGACTACGCCAAGTCGGCCGAGGACGCCCTTGGGGCTGAGGCAGCCGCGGACGTCGTCACGCGCCTTCCTGTTCTCGATATCGAAACCTATCTCTGGGAATCGGGTTACGACGGTGTGTATCGCGCCGCGGCCGGCCGCTCGAAGCGCGTCGAGCAACGCCGATCCCACGAGAAGTCTCGCTCGGTGATCTCGAAGGCGATCCGTTCCCGCTCGAAGCCCTATCTCGCCTTGTCGGTAGTCGAGGCCTGCGCGGCGCGCGGACCCTCTGGCGTGCCGCCGCTATTGCGGCGCGTGATCGAACAGGTGGTGAGAGCGGCGCGCGCCGGTTGAGCCGCCGCGCTCTCCGCTCGGACTTACTTGCTCCAGGGCGGAACGACTTTATTGGAGCGGGCGTAGGCGATCGACTGCCCCAAATGCTCGTGGGCGTGTGCGACGACGATCAACGCGAGCCCGAACTGCGTCGAGTCGCGGCCGAAGACCTTCATCGGCGCGTTGAGGTCGTCGACGTTCTCGAGCGCCTTCGTCACGTACGTGATTGAGGCTTTTAGCGCGGCGATGCAATCCGCTTTCTTGGTCATGGTCTTTTCGAGCGAGCTCGGGTCGACGCCTTCCGGCTTGGGGGCTTTGATCTGTCCACCAAAATAGTAGTTAGCTCCGGCTATGTGCATGTAGGTTTCGCTGACCGAGCGAACGCCTTCCATCGGACGCCAGCCGTAGGAGTCGGCCGGCATGGCTTCGGCGAGAGAGATAATCTTCTTGTTGGCGTCGGCGAGGTTCGCGAGAACTTCCGCCTTCGTCGCGGCGGCGTCGGCCGCCAGCGGAGCGGCGCTGAACGCGAGACAGACTGAGAGAGCCAGAAGCAGGGTTTTCATATCTTTTGTCCTTGGGGGAGCCTGGGGGAAACGATGGTCTACCGTCTCGTATTGTAGAGAAAGACGAGTTGAAGGCGGATCTCTTTCCCTGTAAATTCTGCCGGGAGAGGGGGTAAGGGCAGCGAAGCGCTGATGCCGGCCACGGCGGCGCGGTCGAGCGTATGCGTACCTGAAGCGGTCGCGATGACGAGCTTCGGCACCGTCCCGTCTGGCGCGACTGAGAATTGGATCGCCACCCGTCCGCGATTCAGTCCCAACCGGGCGCTTTCAGGGATCACCGCGTACCAATTGCGTCGAACCGCATTGAGAACCGTCGTCAGGTAGGGGCGGAAGTCGACTCCCTTCGGATCGGAGAGCAGCTGGAGACCGCTGCCGACGTTGTTGATCGAAGGCTGGAGCAAGCCGCTTGAGCCTCCGCCCGAGGCCCCTACGCCCTCGCCTATGGACTGGGGGGCGCCGCTGCTTTCCCCCATCTGGTGAATGGCGCCGGCGATGACCTCGTCAGGCCGAGCGTTGATCTTAAAGCTGCCGATCTGAGCCCCTCCGGCGCGTCCGGGCATGGCCGCTTTGGGGTTCTCAAGCTGTAGCTTCGGCTTTTCTTGAGGCTTTCGAGGGGCCCGCGGCATCGGCAGCTCATTCGAGCGCCTGGTCTTGGCGATCTCGTTCCCGCGGCGGAACTCGCCAGGGGCCGGCGACAGAGCCGCGACCTCAGTTTCGGGCTCCGGCTTCTTCTCGGGCGGCTCGGGCGGCGGGACCAGCGACTGGGCCTTCTCCGGTTCGAGCTCGGGCTCCGGCTCGGGAACCTCGATTGGCTGGGGCGGCGCCGGAGTCTCCACCAACAAAGGCGGGGCCGCGGACGGGACGGCGGTCGGCGCCGGCTTGGACCTCTCGTCCAAGCCCTGGAAGACTCGACTCTGGCCCGGCCCTTGTGTCTGATCGGGGAGCAACTCGCGCAACTCCTCGGCCGAGGGGGCGATCAGCGCTATCTCGGTGTAGTCGTTCCGGTTAAGGTCGTTTTCTGTGAGCTCATCGCGGGGGTCGAAGTGCGGTTGGAGTAGCAGGAAGACGATCCCGACCAGGTGGATCGCCGTGGAAGCCACACGCGCCGATCGCTGGTTGGTAGTAGAGAGCTCATCGTTCCAGTCGATCAGCAGTGTAGGCAGCGCGATGTCGTCGGCCGGAACGGGCCGGCGCGGCGGCGCCTCAGACAAACTGCGCGCCGCCGGGTCGAACTCTTCCAGCAGCAACGCGAGCGGGGTGTCGTCCACGGCTTGTGCGGCTGGCCGATGCGCCGCCGTGGGGCGATCTCGGATCCTCTCCGGAAACTCCTCGAGCAGCACGCGCAGCGGCGCGGCTTCTTCGATCGCGGCGGACTCGATCTTTGCCGCGGCGCCCGGTGGATCTACGGCATGCCAAGCCGAACGCCGCCGGTCGAAGTCCTCAACGAGCAGATGCAGCGGTTGATCGGACTCTTCGGGGGAGGTAGTGCGGGAGGCGTCCCGGGCGGGCGTCCCTCTCGGCCGCTTCTCGAAGTCGTCGAGGAGCAGATGCAGCTCGGGATCGTGCTCGGCCCCGGTACTCACGGTTGATAAGCCGCCACCGTGCGTTCGATCAGCCGGGAATGGCTTTCCATTTCTCCCTTAATTCTAAGCGCCAGCTCAAGAGCTCGCCGCGCTTCGACCCCGGAGACGCGCGGTTTGCGGCGTGTACGCGAAGCCTCGAGAAATGAGACGAGCTGGCGCGCCAAAGGTTCGCCTTTGGTCACCTTCAACGGTTCGAACTGTAAGGCGCCCGCCGCCCCTAGCCCAACGACGGCGCCGTCTTGACGCGAGTAGTCGATCGATACGTACTGACGCGGTTGGAAGAAGCGCAGTTTCCGTATCTTTTCGATCGAGATGCGACTGGCGGTTAGATTCGCGACGCAGCCGTTGACGAAAACGACGCGGACCGAAGCGATGTCCTCGCGTTGTGAGAGGATCGGCAAACCGGAAGCTTCGATGCGCTCGACCTCGGAGTCCACCAGGGACAGCACGATATCGAGATCGTGGATCATCAGATCGAGCACGACGTCGACGTCGAGGCTACGGGCGGTGAACGTGCCCATGCGGTGGACCTCGAAGAACAACGGCAGCGTTCTCTTTTCGTGCGCCGCTTCGACCGCCGGATTGAATCGTTCAAGATGTCCAACCTGAAGGATGCGTCCGCCGCCCTCGGCGGCGGCGATGAGAGCATCGGCCGACTCGAGGTCGGGGGCTATCGGCTTTTCGATCAATACGTCGGCGCCGGATTCGATCAGCGCGACGCCGACCTGGGCATGGGCGACGGTAGGAACCGCGACCGAGACGGCTTGGACGCGGCCAGCGAGAAGGCGCGGGTCGTCCAGCGCTTCGCAGCCGTGCTCGGCGGCGATAGCGGAGGCGCGCTCCTGGTCTCGATCGACTACGGCGACCAGTTCGGCTTCATCTAAAGAAGCGTAGACGCGCGCATGCTGCGCGCCGAAGGCGCCCGCGCCCACTACGGCTACAGGAATTCGTTCCATCGGCTAGAGACGCGCGCCGGGGAGCGTAGCGTGCGTATGGCGAAACGTCCCATTCTAACAAGGGCGTCGGCGACGCCTCCATGTTCGACCTGCCGATCGGGCCGAGGCGCCCCGCCGTTGGCCGTCGCATTGACCTTGCGGCTCGGGTGTCACTATACTAAATGAGGAATTGCTGGACTGCGGCCGGTTCCTTCTTGGACCGCGTCGGCATCGAGACCGTCAACCCAAACGCAGCCAATCGGAAGAGCTGGCGCGCTAACATGCGTTGCCTTGCCCGAGGGGTCTTGCGTGCGTTAATCTGAGAGGCGGTCTTGCGCGCCGGCGTAGCTCAGTTGGTAGAGCATCTGATTTGTAATCAGAGGGTCGTGGGTTCAAGTCCCTCCGCCGGCTCCACGCGTAAAGCGTGGGCGGGTTGAGGGGTTGTCGCAAGGCGTCAATTTCGCGGGAGTAACTCAATGGTAGAGTCACAGCCTTCCAAGCTGTTGGTTGCGGGTTCGATTCCCGTCTCCCGCTCCAGGGTAGCCGGTTACGCCGGCTTCGGAGGACGGGCGTAGGCAGGATCAGGCGATTCGGATTTGGGCCGATGTAGCTCAGTCGGTAGAGCGCGTCCTTGGTAAGGACGAGGTCACCGGTTCAATCCCGGTCATCGGCTCCATCGCCTGTTCGCCGGAGGCAGATTGGCCACAGCGGCTGAGCACAGCCTACGGGTTTGAGAGTCGCGGTGCTTGTTGTATCTGGTGGTAGGGACGGGTGGCCGAGTGGTTAAAGGCAGCAGACTGTAAATCTGCCGGACTTTGTCCTACAGAGGTTCGAATCCTCTCCCGTCCACCACGGATTGGATTTTGGTCGCGAAGTACGAAGTAAAGAATTAGCTCGGCGCAATCAATCGCCGAAAAGGATCGAAGCAAGATGGCGAAGGAGAAGTTTGACCGCTCAAAGCCGCACGTAAACGTGGGGACGATAGGACATATCGACCACGGCAAGACGACGTTGACGGCGGCGATCACGAACGTGCTCTCGAAGC
>Ga0315336_1000848_pt1 | contig 70634 bp, 54 predicted proteins | sample ASW5metaG_FD_204512 | JGI IMG/M metagenome (GOLD analysis project Ga0315336, IMG submission 204512) | Ammonia-oxidizing marine archaeal communities from Monterey Bay, California, United States - ASW #5 | ecosystem: Environmental > Aquatic > Marine > Intertidal zone | place: USA: California... | reverse complement strand
ACGCCGCAGGCCGTACGTGGCATCGCGGCGGGCGCAGCTGGGGCGGACACCGCGCCGGCGCCTCTTGGCACCAGGGCAACCGCTCCTGGCATCAGCGGAGACGCAGCTGGACCGGACACGCCGCAGGCCGTACCTGGCATCGTGGCGGGCGCAGCTGGGGCGGACACCGCGCCGGCGGGTCATGGCATTCCAACCGGCGTAGCTGGCACAATAGAAGCCGTAGCTGGACGGGGCACGCCGCCGGCCGCTCGTGGCACCGTGGCGTCACGAGTTGGATCGGTCATGGCATCAATCGCTCCTGGGTCAACCGCGGTCGCCATGTCCGAGGCGTATCCTGGTGGAGGCGCTAGTCCCTTCGGACTAAGTCGGGCAGTGCGCAATTCGTAGGGTCAACAGGCCCTCTGGTTGCCGCAAGGTCCAATTAGTCGGCATATGGGGGCCGGGCCGTTTCAACGGTCCGGCCCCGCTTTTGCCGACTGCATCAATCTAAACTGCGTCTGGCTTAGATCCCGGTCGCCCAAGGCTCGACCGGCCATGCGACCGTCAGTCCCGCTCCGACAAGGTGAGTGCCATGTTCGACAAATTGCTGATTGTGCTGGGAGTGGCCGCGGCCATTTTCTGCATCCCGACAACTGCAACGGCCCAAACTTCCGGCAAAAAAGCCGCCGTGGGCCCTAAGGTCACCGTCTCCTACAATCAAAAATTCGTCGAGGGGCTCTATAGCAAGCTCGACCTTAACAACGAGATGGCCGTGTTTGCCCACATCTTTCGCGGACTGCCTGACAAGGTGGTCGTCTACCCGACGGAGAATTACTACTACTGGAGCTTCAGTGCGAATGGCCTCGTGATCTGGGGCAACATCCGGCTGGACGCCAGCAGCCGCGATAAGGGTGTCATGCACCTCGGCTATTTCGAGTACGACGAGAATGGGAAATTTCAGGACTACGACGGCTGGGACAAAAAGATCACGGCCAAAGACGGCGTGATCGTCAAGAAAATCGAGCACTTCATCTATACCGTCACCTACAAGGGTAAGACGGTCACCTTCCAGCTCAACGACATCGGCATGGCGCCGCCGAAAAAGGCGAAGCTGCGCGGCGACGAGGTCTATGTCGGTCCGGTCTTCGACGAATCGGGCGTCAAGTTCTTCCTGCTGTTCAACAAAGCGGAGAACCATTTCATCTACGTCCTGAACGAGGACGCCCCACCATCGGAAAGCTACAAAAACTTTGGAAAACGCGTTGTCGTGGGCCGGCGCACGGGCTTTGCGTACTATCTCGACACGCCCAACTCGCGGAAAGTGCTCATCGCCGTGAACGGCAACAACACCAAGCGGAACAACTATTACGACGGTCCGTTCGACCAGCTGCCGGACAATTATGTCGACAAGACCAACATCCGCAAATACCTCGAACTCGCCTATCCGCGCGTGAAGGGACGCATCGACAAGTACGGCATCCTGAAAGACCAGCGGGGCAGCCGGGTCGCGATCAGCGCGTATTATGTCTACAACGCCGAGAGCGAGCTGAAATTCGTTGAGTCCTGCGCCAAGACCTACAAATCGACAGACGCCAAGTTTTACTCCTGCATCGCGCCGGACAGCAGATAGGCATCGCCAAGCAAGCTTGCGTGCCGCGCTGGCATCCATGATTGTGCCGGACAACCACAGCGAGCAGCGACGCATGACCCGATCCTGAACAATGAACAACCATTCTGAGGCCGGAAAAAGTTCACGCGCCATCGATCGTGACGGCGCACCATTCGACAATGTGCTGGCCGGCGTCCACGTTGTCTCAAACCTGATCGGGCGAGCTTACGACACCGAGATCGCTGCCAAATGGGACCTCAGCCTGCCGGAGTGGCGCATCGTGCTCACATTAATGCACCATCCCGGAGCCACTGCCTCGGAGATCACAAAACTCTGGGGCATGGAAAAAATGGCAATCAGCCGCGCCGTGCGGCGCCTGGAACGCAATGGCCACATCAAACGCAGCGTCAATCCCACCGACCGGCGGCGCTACACGCTCGACCTTACCAAGACCGGACAAGGCCTGTACGAGCGTGTCGAACCGGGCGCTACTGCCCGCTACCGCGAAATACTAGCCGTGCTCGACCGCGACGAGCTTGCGACGCTCAACCGTGCGATGGCCAAGTTGATCGCCCACATCTCCGGTCTGCGAGGCTGAGGGCCGGTCAATCGGACAATTCCACAACCGGCGCCGACCTCAGCGAACCCGCGCCGGCGCTCCGATTACCGCAACGATATTTCGGCGCGCACCTTTTCGAATGATCCTGAGATTGACGCGGTCGCCAATGCGCAAGGTGCCGATCCGGCTCCGCAAACCGCCGGCATCGCTGACCGCGACACCGTTGACGGCGACGATGATGTCCCATTTTCGGAGTCCATAGCGGGCGGCGGCGGTGTTGGCTTGAACCTCGCGTACCACCGCACCGGGCCCGAGCGGAACGCCCAGTCGGGTGGCGACGCTTGGCGTCAGGTCCTGGATGATGACACCCAGCCGGCCGCGCCGGACATTGCCGTATCGCACGATCTGGGTCATGACGCGGCGGGCCATGTTGGATGGAATGGCGAAACCGATGCCGATACCCGTTTTGCTGCCGCGCCTCCCTATAATAGCGGCGTTGATGCCCACGATGCGGCCCCGCAGATCGATCAGCGGACCGCCGGAATTGCCCGGATGGATCGTCGCGTCGGTTTGGATATAGTTCTCGTAGCCCCGCGGGCTCAATCCTGAGCGCCCCATCGCGCTGACAATCCCCATGGTCACGGTCTGACCGAGACCGAATGGGTTTCCGATCGCCAACACATAGTCGCCAACCCGAAGCCGATCCGAATTCCCCAGCGGCAGGCCGACCAGCCCGGCGGCCTTAATCTGCAGCACAGCGATATCGGTACCCGCATCGGAACCGACCACGCGCGCCCGCACTATGCGGCGATCTTTCAGCCGCACCACGATCTGGTCGGCGCGGCGAATGACGTGGTGGTTGGTCAGGATGTAGCCGTTGCGCGCATCGACGATCACACCGGAGCCGATACTGGTGACCCGGCGCGATCGCGGTGCGCCAACCCCGGGGCCTCGTTCAAGCGGCGACACCCCCGCCGCCACTCGACCGCTGGTCGCGATGTTGACGACAGCAGGCGTCACGCGGGAGACGAGCGGCGCCAAGGACGGTACCCGGCCTTTGCGCGCGCCATTGGGCAAGCCCTGGGCCGCAGCAAGCGATGTTGACAGTACGATGGCGACCAACAACCACCCCAGCATCGATCGCGCTTGTCTCTTCATGCTTCGTCCTCGTTACTTCCTCAATGCACGTCGCCCTGAATGCACGTCGCCGCGCAGCGCCTGGCGGCACCCGAGACGGGGGTGGGCCCGCCAAGGATCAATGCAGGCGGGGAGATTTCAGAAAGTCATTGCGGTCCCCGGAACCGACTGCAACCCGGACCGGCTTGCCGTCCCGCCACAAGGTAAGGTTTATGTCGCTGCCGGCGGAGCCATATGTCCAGATACTGCGGAAGAGATCGGCCAGATCGCCCACCGGGGCGCCGCCCACCTCAATCACGACGTCGGCGACCCGGACATCGGCACGGTCGGCGGGGCCGCCCTCGGCGAGACCGACGACAACCAAACGCTCCTCGGCCTCTGCAACGTAGAAACCGAGCCAGGGCCGCACGGGCCGGCTCGCGAATGCGCCGGATTTCAGGTCGTCAAGGACCGAGCCCAGCAGATCAATGGGCACTATCATGTTACCGTCGACCCGCGTTTCGCCGCCGCGGGCATTCTGGACGAACAGCGAACCAATCCCCTGAAGCTCGCCGGTGCGGCTGATCAGCGCCGTGCCGCCCCAATTCGGATGGGCCGGTGCGGTGAAGATCGCCTCATCGAGCACATATTCCCAGTATCCGGCGAACTCCCGCCTGGAGACGACCTTGGTCTGCAAGGCATGTCGCGGGCCGCCGGCGCCGGCCACCACTACGTCGTCGCCGACCCGCGCGCCCAGCGTCTTTCCGAATGGCAATGGCGGCACTGGAAGCCGTCCCAGAGCCTGCACCAGACCAAATCCGGTGTCGTAATCATATGCCACGACATGCCCGCCGACCGCCGTGCCCTCGTTGGAAACCAACCAGATGCTCGACGCTTCGGCGATCAGATAACCGATCGTGAGCACCAGCCCGCTGTCATCGATGACGACCGCGTTGCCCGCCCGCTCGGTCCCTAGGATCGACGCCGTAAAAGCGTCGTCCGGGACTTCGGCCCGCAATTCGAGGACCGAGGAAAGGGCGCGGTCCAGGTCGTAATCCAGGCGTTTGGCGCTTGGACGGACCGCCTCGGGAAATTCCCAGTCGCTGCTTTCGCTCATGACCAATGTGCTGATGAATGTGCGCTCATGACAAACTCGCTCGCTTGCGCGTTTTCGCGCGCGCCGCCCCTCAACCAGTTGACCGCAGGATGCCCCCGTTGACAACAGCCTAGGTGGGAATTGAGGCGGAAGGTGGGCGTGCCGGAATTCACCACGGCGAGCCTAGAAGCCGCGCTCCGATCGCTGATAACCAAACAGCCAGCGCGTGGTGCCGGGATGTACGTTGCGGATGGTATGGCGGGCGCCGGCTGGCACCAGGACTTCATCGCCGGCCATGGCATCGATCAACTCGACGGTGCCGTCGCGCTCGACCTCTACTTCGATTTCCAGGCGACCATCCAGCACGACGATGAGTTCATTGGTCTCATGTTCGAAATCGCGCCATTCATTGTCGGGCGGATCGGCGATGCGATCGCACGAATAGGCCCGCCGGCCCCAATCCATTCCGACTGACATCGGATTAACCGGATAGGCCCACTTGTTCCGGATGATGAGTTCCACCGGCGCCTTCTGCGGCGCTGCGGGTTCGTTCCGCATCACCGGAACGAATGGACGGCGGCGGCCGCGGCCTCGCTCGCTCATGACAGGCGCCGACCGAGAAGCCGCGACGGCGCTCGTTCGCCAGAGGCGACGGCAATCCGGCGTTCGTCCCAAACACCATTTGAAAGCTCTAAGAACATTCCGACAAAGCTAGTCACGCCGGCGCGAAGGTCAATCCATCTTCAGGAATTTTGCCCCCACACCACGCGGTTGTGATCTCGCGTCACGGTACGGACCTGCAAGTCGGCCAGCGGCGCGATGGCCAGCGGCGAACGACGAGAACCCACAAAGGCACTACCCGCTGGTCGTATGGGAACGCCGGGCCACGACCTCCGCCACCCGGAACTCCACGAGCACCGCGCCGCGCTCCGCGACCATGCGAACATCGAAGGTTGCGTAGCCGCGGTCGTCGCGGGTGCGCGACGGACGGGCCTCCAGACATTCCAGCTCGACCCGCACGAGGTCGCCCGGCAACACCGGCTCGGGGCAGCGCAGATACTCCAGTCCCGGCGAGCTCATACCGTGGCCACGCAGAAAGCCGGAGCGGATCAGGTGGCTGAAGCAAAGGCAGAGCACTGCGAGATCGGGGAAAACCTGGCGGCTCCGCTCCGGGTCCCGCCCCCAATACGTGTCGGTCGGAACGGGCCCATGGCGCTCGACATAATCCGCCAGGTCGGCCTCGGTGATTTCGATGGGCTCGGTAACGAAACGGTCGCCCGGGCGATAATCGTCGAAGGATCCAACTTCATCGAAACTGCGTGCGCGCATCGGCCCGGTCCCCAATTTAGTCGGGCCCGGGCTCGGGCCTAGCAGCCGCACCGGCCGCCTCCAGGATGGCCTTCACAATTCCCACATATCCGGTGCAACGGCATATATGACCCGACAACATATCGCGCACATTCGCTTCGTCGACACGGCCGCCGGCGTCCAGGAAATGGCTCGCCGAGATCAGAATGCCCGCGGTGCAAAAGCCGCATTGGAGCGCATGGTTGCGGCGGAAGGCCTGCTGCAGCGCCGACAGTGCGCCCGGATCGCCGAGACCTTCAACGGTAACGATTTCAGTGCCTTCTGCCTGCACGGCGTAGACCGCGCATGAACGCGCAGGGCGGCCATCGAGCAAAACCGTGCATGCGCCGCAAACACCATGCTCGCAGCCGACATGCGTGCCCTGCATGCCGAGCTCGTGGCGCAGGAAGTCGGCGAGCAACATGCGCGGCTCTGCATGGCCGGCGCGCGGGCGCCCATTCAACGTCAGCTCGATGCGATGTTTGTCGTTTCGTGCGACCCGTATCATGCGCCTCCCTCACTGCCTTGCGCGACTGCAAATGCCCGCATGGCGACTCGCTCGGCAAGGATCCCGGCAAGCTCGCTCCGATACTCCGCATCCGCCGCCATATCGGAGATCGGGACAACTTCGCTGCGAACCCGATCGGCGATCGCGGCACCCAGTTCGGCGCTCGCAGTCTCGCCGTGAAATTCGCTGAGATCGATCGCAACGGGCCGATCCTCAATGCCACCCAGCCCGAGCTCAAGGCGGGCGATCTTGTCACCATCATCCAAGGCCGCCTCGCAGGCTGCCGCGGCGAGCGCGAAATCGCCACGCCGTTGCGCAATCTCATCGAAAGCATGACCAGTGCGCCGTCGCGCTTTCGGCCAATGAAGCGCGGTCACCATCTCATCCGACGCGCGCGCGGTGGTGAGCACGCCAAGGAAGAAGTCGCGCGCTTTCATGCGGCGGCCCCCCCGCCGCGATGCAAGTTCGACTTCGCCGTCCAGAGCGACGAGGCAGAGCGGTATCTCCGCGCTCGGGTCGCCGTGGGCAATGGAACCGCCGAACGTGCCGCGACTGCGGGTCTGGTAATGACCGAGATGGGGCAACGCCTGCGCGAGCAATGGCACCGACCGGCGGAGCTCTTCGTCGCGCAGCGCATCGGCCTGGCGCATCAGGGCGCCCGTGGACACGGTATCGCCGCCATTTACAAATTCACCAAGTCCAACCATGCGGTTGATGTCGACCACCACGATCGGCCGAACGAGGCGCATGTTCAGCATAGGCCCCAGGGAAAGCCCGCCGGCCAGAATGCTGGCCTCGCTGCCGTGCTCCTGGAGCACGTCCGTGGCCTCATCGAGCGTCTCGGGTCGACAATAATCAAAGGCGACGGGTTTCATCGGTCTCCCCCGCCCAGGATCCGTTGCCACCAGGATGGTCTGGCTTCGCCGCCGCTGCCGGGCCCGCCGCCCGGAGCCACGCTGCGATTGAGATTGGCGAAAAACTGCCCGATCAAGAGTCGCGTCGCCGTGCCCAGCATGCGTTGCCCGACGGTTGCAACTTTGCCACCAACCTTGGCACGGTATCGGTAGGAGAGCTTTGTTTGACCCCCCCCAAGATCGGCCAGGCGAACCGAACCCTCGCCCGACCCGAAGCCCAGTTGACCTTCCGCCGATCCCAGCATTCGGAGGCTTTGCTCCGGAACCTTGTCGCGCAACTCGATCTTTGCCTGAAACGTTCCGCGCACCGGGCCAGCGCCGATCGAGACCGTGGCTGCGTAGACATCCGCCGCCGTCATCGACAACGTCTTGCAGCCGGGAACAAGGGCCGACAGGCTATCCGGATCAAGGATGAGCCGCCATACCGTGGCACGGTCAGCCGCAATGACGATCTCTCCGTCTCCGACCAACATATCCCCTTCGCCCGCAATGCCCGGGCCCTCGGCGCGCGCGCCGACCGAGGCAACCGCCTCCGGGGTTCGGCCACGTGCCATCTGCCAGACCCGGTGAAGCGTGAGCGGCAGGACGACAGTCTCGATGTCGAGCGCGTCTCCAACCGCATTGGCGAGTGCGACCGGCGCCAGCATCGAGCTGCCGTCGCCAAGCCCCTTGGCCCCCAACGCGGTCTTGGGCGAGGGTGTCGTGACGTGACCGACTGTGACCTCCGGGAGTTCCGGGGCGGTGGGGCAGAGATAGTCGGCGAAAGTGCCTGAGAGGAAGTTGCCGCCGTGGTCGTAGGCCAGTTCCTCCAGCATCGCCCCGCCGAACCCGTGGGCGAAACCGCCCAGGATCTGTCCCTCGACGATCAGCGGGTTCAGCATCGTTCCGACATCGTGCACCGAGACGTAACGGTCGACCTGCACTTCGCCGGTCGCGGGGTCGACCTCGACCGCCGCCAGATCCATCACCGAACCGTAAGTCACCGAGGACGGCACCCGGTCCTCGTCGTCCGGCGCGTCGAGCGTGGGCGGCGAGAAGATCGCGGTCTCCACGAGCCCCGGCTCCATGCCTTCGGGAAGGCCGGCGGGATCCCAGTGGGTGGCGGCGGCTACGCGCTTGATCGGCAGTGCCTTATCGGGCACGCCGACAATGCGCGCCTGGCCGCCGACCAATTCGACATCCGCCGGATCGCATTCGAAGGTTTCCGCCGCGAGGCGCTTCAGTTTGTTCGCCACCTTCTCCGCGCCCATGGATACCGCGGTGGTGACGGCGGCTGCGAAACGATTGGAGTAGTTGCCCGAGGCGATCGACCAGGCGCTGGTCAGCGTGTCGATTTCGGTCACCACGTCGACGGCGTCAGGTTCGATACCAAGAGCATCAGCGACGATCTGAGCCGTCACGGTCGCATGCCCTTGCCCGTTGGGTGTGCTGCACAAGCGCACCGTGACCGTTCCTGTTGGATCGATGGCGATGACGGCACTGGCGTTGGCACCCGACTTGCGACCTCCTTTGGCTCGCTGCTCAGGCGCTTGCGCCAAGTTCACATAAGCCATGTTGGAGCCGGATGGCTCCAATCCGGCGGCGAAACCGATGCCGAACTTGCGCCCGGCCTTGCGGGCGTCATCGCGCTTGGCCAGCAACGCCTCGTAGCCGGCGAGCCGGAGCAACTCGTCCATCGAGCCCTGATAGTCGCCGGAATCCAAAATCGAACCTCCGGCACAGGTGTATGGGAACTCTGCCTTGTCGATGAAATTTCGGCGGCGCAGCTCCGCGGGATCGATGCCGAGCTTCTTGGCGGCAAGGTCCATCAACCGCTCTAACGCAAAGAAGAACTGCGGACCGCCGTAACCGCGATTGAGGCCGATCGGCGTCTTGTTGGTGACCACGAGAACATTCTCGATCTCGATGTCGCGCACGCGGTAGCAGGCATTCGCCGTCGCCTGCATGCGGTAGACCGAGGCCGGCTCGGGGGGGCGGACATAGGCGCCCATATTGCAGAGATTGCGGAAACGAAGTCCGGTTAGTTCCCCCTCGGCGCTGAATGCGCCTTCGACGCTACCGGCCCGATCGCCGGCGGCGGAGGACCCGGCCAGATGTTCCAGCCGGTCCTCAATCCACTTTACCGGTACGCCCAGCTTCCGACTGACCGTGCAGAGAAGGACGATATAGGCGAAGACCGACTGCTTGATGCCGAAACTGCCGCCGCTGGCCTGGGGCGTTATCAGCCGCAAGCGGTTTCCCGGTACGCCGAGCGCCCCCGACATCAGCGGGTGGAGCGCAAAAGGACCCTGGAAATTCGACCAAACCGTATAACGGTCGGGCGCCGCCTCGTGGTGGGCGACAACGCCACTGGTCTCGATCGGCGTAGAGGCGTATCGCGGAAACTTATAATCGAGTGAGACCCGATGCTTCGCCGCCGCAAACGCCGCGTCGGGGTCGCCGTAAACATGATGCCGCCGGGTGGCAATGTTCGAGCCCATAGCCTCGTGAAGCTGCGCCGCGTCGTCGGCCATCGCGGCTTCGACATCGACGACCGGGGGCAGCGGCTCATAGACCACGTCGATGGCCTCCAAGGCGTCTTCGGCCTGGTAGCGATCGTCAGCGACGACGACGGCAACCGGCTCTCCCACATAGCGAACTTTCTCGACCGCGATCGGGTAGTAGCTCATCGGGGTTTTGACCACGCTGGCGATCGGACGCGTGGCCTCGGCCACCTCGGCACCGGTGACCACGCCGTGCACCGCAGGCAGTGCAAGGGCTCGGCTGGTGTCAATCGAGACGATCCGGGCGTGGGCGTGCGGGGAACGCAAGATGGCAGCGTGCTTGAGCCCGCCCACCGGCTCCAGATCATCGATGAAGCGGGCGCGGCCAGTGAGCAGCGCCTCGTCCTCTTTGCGCGGCATCGGCGAGCCGACCCAGCGAGCGCCCCGCTTTTCCTCCGGTGCGGCGCCGTCAGCCGAGCCGCCGGAAACGTCCTTGCCGCTCATGCCAGGGCCTCGGCAACCAGGCGAGCCTGCTCGGCAGCATGGCGCGCTGGCAAACCGGTGGCCGGCGAGGCGCTGGCCGGACGCCCGACATAGCGCACGGAGCGCGCATTGCCGCCGCCCGCTCTGGCATTCAACGCTTCGAGTTCTTCGACCAGCGGCCGCATGTGACGCCAGGCGCCCATGTTCTCCGGTTCCTCTTGGCACCAGACGAGCTCGGCTTCCGGATGGCGGGCGAGCGCCGCGGCGAGGGCGCGTTGCGGCAAGGGATATAGCTGCTCGATCCGAATGAAGGCGATATCGGAGCCAGCGCCATCCGCCCTGGCCTCGAGCAAGTCATAGTAGAGGCGGCCGCTCATCAGCAGGATGCGGCGCACGCCCGTTTCCCCCGGCAAGCGTTCGTCCTCGATCACCGGCCTGAAATGGGTCCCCTCGCTCATCTCGGCCAAGGAGGAGACCGCCCGCTTGTGCCGGAGCAACCCTTTAGGGGTCAGCAGGACCAGCGGTTTCCGGAAATCCCGGTGAAGCTGGCGGCGCAGCGCGTGGAAATAGTTGGCCGGCGTCGTACAGTTGACGATCTGAAGGTTATTGGCCGCGCAAAGCTGCAAAAAGCGTTCGACGCGCGCCGAAGAGTGTTCCGGCCCACCGCCCTCCAGGCCGTGTGGCAGCAGAAGGGTCAGGCCCGACTGGCGCAGCCATTTCTCCTCGCCTGAGGCCAGATACTGGTCGATCAGGACTTGGGCGGCGTTGGCGAAATCGCCAAATTGCGCCTCCCAGAGCACCATCGTTTTGGGGTCTTCCAGACTGTAACCGTATTCAAAGGCCAGCGCGGCCGCCTCGGAAAGCGGGCTGTCGTGTATCGTAAGTGCGGCCTGCCCGCTGGAAACGTGGTTGAGCGACGTGTAGGGCGCACCGGTAGCCTGATCGCACAGCACGGCATGGCGCTGTGAGAAGGTGCCGCGGCACGTATCCTGGCCGGTAAGCCGGACCGGCCTGCCTTCGCGGAGCAAGCTACCTATGGCGAGCGCTTCCGCGGTCGGCCAAGTGATCCCGAGACCGCTTTCAACCGACTGCGCCCGCTCGCCCAGTTGGGCGCGCAATTTCGGATGGAGCGAAAAACCGTCCGGGACCTTTGCCAGCGCAGCGCCCACCTCACGAAGGACAGTCTCGGCAACCCCAGTTTCGGCCCGTGCCTCGATATCCTCGGCAGCCATCGCGCGCAGGCCGGCCCAGTGCCCTTGAAGCCAGTCCGCGGTACCTGGCCGGTGGGTCTCATAAGCGGCGTATCCGGCCTCAAACCGCGCTTGGTGATCCGCCGCAAGCGCCGCCGCCCCATCAGCGTCGACTACCCCGTCTTCCGCCAGGAGCCGGGCATAAGCTTCGCGCACGCTCGCCATGGCATCGATCCGGCTGTACATCTGGGGCTGCGTGAAGCGTGGCTCGTCGAGCTCGTTGTGCCCACGACGCCGGTAACAGACCAGGTCGATCACCACGTCGCGGCCGAACCGAGCCCAGTAATCGAAGGCGATTTCCGCCGCCTGCACCACGGCCTCGGGATCGTCGCCATTGACGTGGAAGACAGGCGCTTGGATGGCCTTGGCCGGATCGGAGCAATAACGCGAAGAACGGGCGTCATTTGCCGAAGTGGTGAAACCGACCTGATTGTTGATGACAATGTGAATGCTGCCGCCGGTCGAATAACCTGGGAGATTGGCGAGCTGATGTGTCTCGGCGGCGATGCCCTGGGCTGCGAAGCCCGCGTCGGTGTGCATCATGACGCCAAGGACTTGTCCTAGATCTGTCGCGGCCAGTCGGTCGCGCTTGGCTCGGACCTTGCCGAGTGCCACCGGGACTACGGTTTCGACATGGCTTGGATGGCTCGGCATGGACAAGCGCAAAGGCGCTACGTTCACGTTCCGCTGACCGGAATATCCTATGTGGAAAGAGGCGTCGGCCGGGATATCGAGCTCGGCCGGAAATGGCGAGCGACCTGTGAATTCGGCAAGCACGGCCGGGAGGGGTTTGCCCATCACCGTGGCCATGAATGTCGTTCGCCCTCGGTGCATCGGACCGATGACGATGTCCCGAACGCCGTGCTCGCTCGCACATTCCAGGACCCGTTCCATGAGCGGCAGTTGTGCCTCGGCGCCCTCTAACCCAAAGCGTTTGATGCCGGGGAACTTGGTCTGCAGGAAGTGCTCAAATCGCTCGCCATGGATGAGCTGGTCCAGGATCCACCGTCGGCGCGTTGGATCAGGCCGCTCAACCGGCGTCTCCATTCTGGCAGCGATCCACGAGCGGGCCCCACGGTCGTCCAAATGCGCGAATTCCACGGCAAGCGTGCCGCAATAGGCGGTCCGTAGCCGGGCCAGCAACCGGTCAAGGGCCGTTCCCCGACCGTTGGTGGACGAGGATGGACCGCGATCGTCAGGCGAAGCGGGCCCGGAAACGGCGGTATAGGTCGCGGGGTCGAGGTCCGGATGGTATCCGGTATCGGACAGGCCCAAAGGGTCGATGCGGGCGATCAGGTGGCCCCGCGCCCGATAGGCTTCGATCAAGAGTGCCGCCTGCACCGTTTGCGCCTGGGCGAGCAGATCTTGGATTTCAGCTGGAACTGGACCAGCACGGCCGTCAGCGTCGTGTTCCTGGATGTTAAGCTCGTTCAAGCGATCCGCCGGCACCGGATCAACGACACGGGCCGGCACGTCACGCCAATGACGCTGGAGCTTTTCGAGCACGCGCGGGTCCGCACTCAGAAGGATCGACTTGTCGGTCATCCGCGGCCTGCTGCTCCCCTCCCCGTCCCCGGCCCCGTGCGGTCAGGGCCGATCGCCTGTTGGACGCTAGATTGCGGACCTCGGGCGGAGAGGTCAATTCCTACGCTGCTCGGCGGGCGTTCTGCGTGACAGGCGATCTCCACCCACCAAGTTCCCCGACCGCCATTCCCCAGGGAAGTCAGCCGCGCACTAACCGGTGCACTCCACGCAGCGCGGCGTTGTCGGGTCGATCGCGAGCCGGGCGGAGGGAATGTCCTCCCCGCATACCACGCAGTAGCCGTACTCACCTTCGGCCAGGCGCACGAGGGCGGCATCAATGCGGCGCAGCCGGACCTGGCGCCGCGATTCGGTGGCTTGCGCCATGGCCTGCACCTGCAGCGCGTCCATACGCGAAAGTCGGCCCACGCTCTGCTGGTCGAGCTCCACGGGGCGCCTCTCATCGGCGACGCCTGCGCTCAATTCAAGTAATTCGGCGCGCTCGTGTTCCAGCGCCGTCTTAATTGACTGGATACTGGCTTCAGATCGTTCGGACATGGAATTGCAGAATACGGAATCGCAGTAATTCTTTCCAGATCCGCCAACATGTCAGCAATAGTGGCAGGTTGGAAGATGCATCCTGCCCGCCGACATGAGCCAGCCTTAACCGTCAAGTGTCTAATGTTGATCTCAGCGGCTGTACTCGATCTTGCAATTCGACACTGAACAGCAAAAAAGCCAGCCAACGCCGGCGAGTTAACAAATCATCGTGCTTCGGAAAAACGAGATCGGAATTGATCACTTTTCCATAAAGCCCATCATTTATTAACGATAACGTGACAATTTGCGCTTGATACGCTCAAGTAATTGGGCGTCGCAGTTCTATGGTCGACTTCAATCCAATAGACTTACGCTTCAAACGAAGGAAACAAGAGATCGATGGGCGAAAATAACAACTCGCTCGGCCAACTCGTTTCTTGGCGGTCATTTGGTCCACATGCGCAAGCGCAGTTGCCTCGTGCAATATGTTTAACAAATCGATCCACGCCATTTGTTGCCGGAGCATTTCGGCGCCCAAGATCTCTCGATTTGCCCATGCAGAACGCTCTGACAAGACGACTGGGCCCGGTCAACAGGCATGTCCGAGCTGATCGATTGGACTGAAAGTGGCGGAATGGTCTCGCATAACCCCAGATCACGCGGAGCCGCGGACGATGATGCGGCCCGACTTGCGTCGACTTAATGTGCCCGCGTCGATCAGGCTTTGCCGAGTGATTGGTGGGCACAACGCCGTTCGACTGGCCGGCGTATCATGAAGTCGGCGCAACGAATCACTGCGAACGTAACGCTCCTCAACTTTTGGAAAGATCGAAATCTCGGCAATCCTAGTCAACTGGATCGCTACAGCGCAAACAATGTTTCCTTTTTGTTTGCTTGGCTGGCTCATAAACTTCATCTCGCGCCGAATCACTTATCGGTTTTGTCGGGCGTAGTCGCAGCAGTAGCATTTGGATTGGGGATATTCCTGCCGGCGACCGAACTTCTCGGACCTCTGCTGTTGGTCATCATGACCGCTCAGATAGCCCATCTTTTGGATTGTGCCGATGGACAGCTGGCGCGGTCGACCAATCAAGAAAGTGACTTCGGCGCATTCCTTGATGTGGGAGTCGACGCAGCAAGCTCCGTCCTTGCACTCGGCGGAGTATTTGTCCTTGCCGCCCGGCATTACACCGCTTTGAACGATCTCACGACTTCAAACTGGGTACTTCTCGTTGGGTTCATCTTTCTTGTTTGCCGATCTGCGAGATTTTTTGTTTGGCAGAAATTTTCGTATACTTATCAAGATCTGGAAAATTCGGGCGATACCTTGCCCGGGCCGGTTCATCGCGCTCTGATTATTCTGATGGACCATCAGACTTCTTTGGCGGCTGTTCTTGTTTTACTAGTCTCGCCTTATCTTGCACTGGTATTGTTCGGCATTCAGACCTCCGTCTTATTGATGGCCTATGTCCGCTATTTCTTTCGCGCCTATAGGATTGAACAATCGAAGTTGCGGTCCAAGCGCGACATTATTGAGTGAATCGCCTGCCATACAGGCGAAGAGCGGACCACAGGGTATCGGCAACCGATCGGCAGGCGCCTAAAATGTTACTCGACACAACAATCTTGGTCACGCACGACGGCAAGGGAGGGCTCCACTTGGGAAATCCTGGCCAAGTTCAATCAACACGGCAGTCTCAGTTGGGTATTTGGATGGGACGCAAGGTTGTTTCGGCCCCATCGCTGACGATCAGGCTTGCAGAGTTGGTAGTCAAGGCTTTAGCCAACGCTGCCAGCAGCAGCTCGTACAGTTCATCGTCGGTGAAAGAACCCCCTTTGCCCATCGCCGCCGCGACAAAGCTATGTACTTTGGCAATTGCTGTTTGTCTTTCCCTGACACTGAGTTCCGGCGCTTCATTATCCCATCTCTTTGATATTACTATATTTACTCTGCATTGATAAGTGTCAGGCACATGGTCGCCAGCAAGAAAGAGCTCTGTAACGGAGACGCGGCGTGGGGAAGGGTCCGTTCCGCCGGGCGCTCATCCGATCCGACACGATGCGCAGTCGATGTCAGCAGCGGCGTGCTGGGCTGTGTTCCAGAGCTTGTTTCGTGCCTCGTTGGTGATGACAAGGCGAGCCAGAGCAAGCCGTGCCAGTTCGCGCCGCCAGCTTGTTTAGGACCGGACCAACGGCGCTCAAAGAGCCGTGGTCGGGTACCAAATCACGTGAACTTGTCACTGGTTGGCCCCGGACTCTATCTTGGATTTTGGCGTTGCTAGCGGCGGGCGGCCGACTGGAGAAAGGGGCTTAAATTGCACGAAAATATCAGCGCACTAGAGGACAACGCCACCATAGAGGCCGATGTCGCAATTGTTGGCGCCGGAGCTGTCGGGTTTATCCTTGGTGTTGTGCTGGCGCGCCGTTCAATAAAGACAGTAATTTTTGAGTACGGCTCGGAAATACCTACGACCCAAACTTCGGAATTGACCGGAGAGACTACCGGTCAAGCATTCGATGGGTTGGTCAATGGCCGTCTAAAAGCTCTGGGTGGTACGACCAATCTGTGGGGTGGGCAGTTGGTCCCGTTCAGTAGTTTAGATTTCAAGGCAAGGCCCTGGCTGGGTCTGGATGAGTGGCCCGTTTCGTTCGAGGAAGTATCGGACTATTTCTCGGATGCATACGCGCTTTTGAACCTAAGCGAGGCAGAGCAAGAGGATCAGGCCGTTTGGCGGCAAGTTGGATTGGAGGCACCTGATCTAGGCGGCGATTTCAATTTTGTCTTCGCACGTTGGATGAAGGACCCTAATTTCGTACGGTTGTTCGGAAACGAAACAAGAAAGAATGATAACCTCCGAATATATACAAACGCCAACGTGATAGATTTCAATTTTGATACTGAAGGAAAGAATTGTGATTCATTGATAATTTCGAACAATGGGCGCAAATTTGTTGCTAGTTCAAAAATGTTTATTTTGTCAAATGGCACACTCGAAATACCACGCTTACTGCTCAATACTGCGCGTCAAAATAAAAACCTACCATGGGCTAATAATGATTGGGTAGGAGCTGGATTTTCAGATCATGTGCATGGGGTTGCTGGCCATATTGATGTAAAAAACAAAAAGGTATTTCGGAACTACTTTGAAATTATTCGCTACAACAAAACAAAATATACACCGAAAATATGGCTGTCACACGAATTCCAGACCAGTAATGATACGACTAACTGTGTCCTAACAATAAACCCTATAAAATCAATCGGCGCGCGCCTCGAAGAAGTACGAATGCTCTGGAATAATGTCAAAACAGTCAATGGTATCGGGTTTCTCAAATCTATATTGAGATTGGGAAGTATGCTGAAAATAATGATGCCTATCATACTTAGGTATCTAAAACATAAGAGAATATATTACCCTATGGGATCTGGGCTTTTGCTGGGGATTGAAATCGAGCAGACGCTGAATAAAAACAGTCGCATTTTTCTTTCGAGTGAAGCGGACAAAGACGGTATTCCGAGAATTGGCGTGCATTGGGAAATCGGTCAGCCGGAACTGGTGACCGCTCGTTCAGCTGCAATGGCGCTGAAAGACGCTTTTCAGCGTCTTGAACTGGCGGACGTCACGATTGAACCGAAGCTGCTTGATCTTGACCCTGGGTTTTTGGATTTGTGTCACAATGCAAATCACCACATGGGAGGGACCCGTATGGCCGAATCCAGGGATGGCGGGGTGGTTGATCGTAACTTGCGGGTGTTCGGGTCGACGAACCTATATGTTGCGGGCGCTGCGGCCTTCCCGTCGGGCAGCTTCGCGAACCCGACCTTTACCGCCATCGCGTTAGCGTTACGTCTCGCAGATCACGTTGGAAACCGGATTCAAAAGCTTGGCTGATCGTCGGCAAGATCTCAGGATTGCGTTTGGATGCGGGCGACTGACTGGCGGGGCAAGAACCCGCGAAGCCGTGAGGCTTGTCGAGACCGCCCTTTCGTTCGGAGTGACCCATTTCGATACCGCGCCGGGCTATGGCCTTGGGACTTCGGAATCCGCGCTAGCTAAAGCTCTTGGCAGCAAGATCAAAGAAGTTACTATTTCAACCAAAGTTGGATTGCCGCGGCCCACTGGCACAGAATCCAGGATTTTGGCCGGGTATCTGTTGAGGCCGATTCTCAAGCGATTTCCGAACTTCAAAAAAGGCTTGATAAAGGCCACGAGCGGCCAGGAAAGTCGGTCGGATTTTTCCCTTCGACTCATCGAAGCTTCATTGGAACAAAGTCTGTTGGAGTTAGGCAGAGATTACGTGGACCTTCTATTTCTGCATGAAGCTATGGTCGCTGACGTAACGCCTGAAATACTCGAGTTTCTGACAAGCCGCAAATCCGCGGGCCGCATCGGCAAGTATGGAATCTGTAGCGGTGCAAGTTGGATCGACTTCGATCAAGGCTCTCTTGGCCCGGATTGGTCAATGCAGTTTTGCTGGGATTCTGGCCTCCTGAAATCAGGATCCCTTATCCCAGTTGGCAATGATACTTTTGTCCATGGCGTTGTCAGGGACCTAACGAACTCGGAATCGGATTTAAGACTGAGACGTGAGCTTGATCGTGTACTTGAGCAAGAGCCAAGCTTCTCACGTAACAACCAGAACGCCGAAGTCATACTGATTCTGTCTGCCGTGCTTGCCGCTCTGCCCGATACGACCGTCGTTTATTCCACCACATCCGCAAAACGCCTGAGTGCGGTCCTGGACCACTTAAAAGACGATCAAATCATCAAGTTGGGGCAGACGTTTCTAACTCAATACCGCAGCTGATATCTGGTCTTATCCGACCCTAGATCGTCACTTGGCGGCCGCCATTCCGGTGGTGTGCCAGAAATTAGTATGCCGAGGTTTGGCTATTACGTCGTCGCCTGCGCCGCGCGCTATCACGGCGCCGTTGCGCTCCAGTTCGAACCGTTGTTTACCCACATTGTAGAAAATCCGCCTATGCGACATCCCAGCAGGGATTGTGTACATCGTACGAGCGTCGCCAGTGGCCACTTTGAGCGTTGCAGGTGCCGTGAGGAGCGTCGTGATATAGATCACGTCCTGTGGGTTGCCATTAAGTTGCGTTACCGGGCCTAGTGGATCATTGCGTGCAACCGCGTCTTTCGGATGGGTGCGATAGCTCCAAAATAATTGATCGCGAAGGATTGGTGGCTGCTCGCCGGCCTTGAACCACTGAATAAAGTAACTGAGCAGCCCCAGAGCACCTGCTCTGGACTTGTGGTAGCCGGCTTGCCGTGGCTCGAAATGCGGCCAGCGCTCATCGGCATCTTTTATTGGCGCGATATAGCTCTCAAGAAAGTCGTTCCACGTCACAAACTCGACCAAGGTGACATTCGTCTGCACCCCAAGAAGTGACCGAATCTGATGTTCCATGCCCTCGCCGAACTGGTAGTCGTAGTATCGACGCCCGTCAGCGACTTGCCGCTGGCCCCAGTACCCATCACCGAACGTGCCCATTAGAAATTTGCCGCGCGATGCGCAAACACGCGACCAAGCTTCACCTTCGAAGGTGATTGAGAACTCGGAATCGGTATTGGTCGGGATCCCGGCCGCGCCGAAGTAATGGAAGCCATCGCAGATCGGGTAAGTATCAATTTTGGCTGCGATTTCCGCCTCCGTCACATTGGGAGAGTCTGCAAATGCACCCACATGACATTGCGGGGCGAAGAAGATATTGCGCCCGGCAATTGTCTTTTGCCACCAATCATTTGGAGCAACCTGAGCCGAGTACGCCGACAAAAACTGCTTACCCTCATGATAGAAATAGTTTGGGTGATCCTTCCATAGATCCATCATATCTTGAACGTCGGCACGAGTTAGAGCACCCATATCCGGCGACATGAAAAGTTTGAAGTCAGTACCCAGAGCGGCTTCAAAATAGCGTTGGCATACCGCTTTGAGGTGCACCCCTCTTGAGTCCACCCATCCACCGGCGTTAAGTGCAAAACCATCTATCCCGGCCGCCATCGCCTGGCCGATCTCCTCCCGGGCAGAACCAACAGTTAATCCATACACATGTGAGAAAGGCGTATGATTGTGCGCAAAGAACATCTTGCGCGATGCTGGTTTTGGCTTGGGAAGAAACCGCACGATTTTCCTCACTCCAACACCTACAGCCGGCACATAGCGGAGGCGCAAAAACCTTCAAAGGTTGTCAATTTCGTCTTCCTGGTCGGCATGAGAGTCCAGCAGACGAGCGCACCCTTTAGTCTTCCAGTTATCCAATCCATGACAATCGAACATTCAGCATGAGACGATGGTATTAGGACGCGGTCAAATCGCATCTGCAGACCCATCAGTTGCATCTATTGCGTTTGTTGCCGCAATCACCGCGACCTTATCGGCAAGCTTACCGGTGAGGGTTTTTTGTGAAGTCGAAACATAATAATGCCGGACGATGAATTTGAGGCCGATCGTCTCTTTGCTCAAGGGGCAAGAGGAGCCGTTCCTCAGCGATATCCGCCGCAAGGTCCAAATGATGCCAATGTGGTTGGTACGATTCCGCCAAACTGTTGTGTAACAATTCGCCACACGACTCGCAAAAATACATCTAAGGCCATCTGACAGACCTAACAGCCGTTATTGACAGCATACAAATGACGACTGAGGCCTCAAGATAGGCATATTGGATCTCGAAAATGCCCTAGGCAGCAACAAGAACTACACCACAACATGATCGTTCAAATGTCTTGGTGGCAAACTGACGCTTGACGATTCCTACTTGAAAGTCAGCGGATCACTCAGTCTGCTCTGTTTCGCCCAGCACGCATTTCCTTGCGTCAAAGCCCAACTTTGCATTATTCGCGAATGCGGCGCGGAACAGCACCACTCTTTCTCGAAATTCACGACCTAATTTCTAGTAAAAATTGTACGATGGAGATGATATGTGTCCAAATCGCGATGGACTTCCTCCCGATGTATACAGAATTATTGACACCGCTTTCGGCCTTGTATTCCATTGGCCTTTGAATCGGAATGAAAAATTCCGTGCTGGAATGACTATACGCGATACATACGCCAGCTGAAGCCAACAAAAGTTTCTTGCGGAATATGGGTATCGTTTAGTCGGGGGGTGTTCGATGGTAGCGATTCAAAAGCAGGTGGAAATACAAAAGGAGTACTATTCTAATACCGCGGAACAATACGATAAACATCATATTGATGGTGACAGGGAACATGAAATAGCATTTGACCTCATGTGTGGCCTGTCAAAACGATACAATGTGAGTTCTATCCTCGATATTGGGTCCGGAACTGGTAGAGTCTCTTTAGAAATAAAAAAACAACTTCCAAAAGTAAATATTATCGGAATTGAGCCTTCTGAAGCTCTTCGCTCTATTGCATACAAGAAAGGGCTTAATCCGTCCGAAATTGTAGACGGAAATGCTATGTCATTAAACTACAATGACTGTGAATTTGATCTAGTTTGTGAGTTTGCAGCTCTGCATCATATACCTAGACCGGAATTGGCTGTTAGAGAAATGTTACGAGTGGCACGCCGGTACATTTTTATTAGCGACTCCAATAATTTTGGTCATGGCAGTCTGCCCGTGCGTAGTTTGAAACAGGGCCTAAATTTGTTCAAATGCTGGAAGATTTTCGATCTGATAAAAACAAGAGGTAAAGGATATACTATAAGTGAAGGGGATGGATTGGCGTATAGTTACTCTGTATTCAACAATTACGATATAATAAAAAAAGAATGCTCGGCTATTTACGTTATGAATACAAGTGGAAATGGCTTTAGTCATTATCGTCAAAGCTCAAATATCGCTCTATTCGGAGTAAAGCATAAAATTTGATTGTATATATTGCTATAAAATGGATTGTCATATTTGTATTTATTCCTTTTTCTGGTCTAAATTTCTTTAAATATTGCATATTTACAAATCCCCCGTCGGCGCGCATTGGGCAGATTGATCTGATTGCACAAGAGGGACTTTCCGGCTCAACATAGCCCTTGGCGGAGCGAAGATTGAGACAGAAACGGACCGTCGGCACGGGGTGGTAGAGAGAAGGCAATCCGTTAGGGCTGCTGTGCGACGCGGCGCCAGTATTTGGCGGAGGAGAAGATCCGGATCGCGCTTGGCTGCATGCGCGGCGAGGACAGCATCGCGGACATGTGTTTGAGCGGTCGAAGACCAGCCCTTAACGCCAAGCCGGCGAGTGACCGGCACGGGAAACAGCTGAAGAATGGACGATAAGCCCATAATTCCCTTGCCTTCGGACGGAGTTTACTAGAACGCTGAGGCTTGGATATCGCAGCAGCTTAGACCGTGGTTCAGCGGCCCAGGCGCCAAGAATTCCAGCTCAACATTGTATGACCGAAATCTGGGGCAAATTGCTGTTTCATGAAATTGATATCGGAACGGCGCGCTTAATGTTCGGAGAGAGATAATTCACTCCATGAGAACCCGAATACTTGTCACCGGCGGAGCCGGATTTCTGGGTTCGCACCTTTGCGAGAGATTGCTTGCAGAGGGCCACGAAGTTTTGTGCGTCGACAATTTCTATACAGGCGCGCGCGATAACGTGGTTCCGCTGCTCGACAGCCCGCAATTCGAGCTCATGCGCCACGACGTCTGCTTTCCGCTCTATGTTGAAGTGGACCAGATCTTCAATCTAGCCTGCCCGGCATCGCCAATTCACTATCAACGCGACCCAGTGCAGACGACCAAGACCAGTGTTCATGGCGCGATCAACATGCTGGGGCTCGCAAAGCGCGTGAACGCGCGGATCCTGCAAGCCTCAACGTCTGAAATATACGGTGACCCATCCGTCCATCCACAGACCGAGGACTATTGGGGCAACGTCAACCCCTTGGGCCCACGCTCCTGCTATGACGAGGGCAAACGTTGCGCGGAAACGCTCTTCTTTGACTATCGGCGCCAACACAAACTTCCGATCAAGGTCGCCCGAATATTCAACACCTACGGCCCGCGCATGCACCCCGACGACGGTCGCGTTGTCTCAAACTTCATTCTGCAGGCGCTGCGCGGTGATCCGATCACGATCTACGGCGATGGCAGCCAGAGCCGGGCCTTCTGCTATGTCGATGACCTGATCGACGGTCTGGTTCGCTTGATGGCGAGCGAACCGAGCTTCGCTGGTCCGGTTAACTTGGGCAATCCCGTCGAGATACCGGTCCTGGATCTGGCCAAAACGATCGTGGAGCTGACTGGTTCGAAGTCAAAACTGGTGGAAAAGCCATTGCCTCAGGACGATCCGATGCAGCGTTGCCCCGATATAAGCCTCGCGAAGTCACAGCTTGGGTGGGAGCCAAAGGTCCAGCTTCAAGAAGGCTTGAAAAAAACGATAGCCTATTTCGAGGACTTGATCTGATCGTTGCGGGCCGTGGCGGGCCGTGGCGGGCCGATCAAATACGCCGCCCATACAATTGGAGCGGGCGCCTGATCTCAAATGGTCATTCCCAAACCTGATGAATCGACTTGCCCAAGCCGGCGGTCTCTTGTCCGCGGCTCTAAATGAATATGAAACCGAGAGCTTGGTTCCCAGTGATATCGCGGGTGTTCGGGCGGTCCGTCATCCGTAGCCTGAAGGGTAAATCCACGGGCCAGTTCGTGGACGAAGATGCGCCCGATCATCATCGTCAAATCGGCGCCGATACAGATATGCCGGAACAAGCCAAAAGGCGCATACGAGGTAAGCGGATAGTCTTTTCCGTCGAAGCGATCCGGGTCGAACGCCCCGGGCTTCAGGAAAACCGCAGAACTGCGATGTGCATCGCGAATGCATATGCGCAGCACCCAACCTTTGGGAATAACATAATCCGCCACTTCAATGGTTTCGGTCGTATGCCGGTATAGGTATTCGCTCTGCTCCAGTCGCAGTGTCTCGCTCACAATGCGATCTGCCAGCGAGCCTCGAGCGGGCAGAACAGCTGGCCCCTTGCGCAATTCATCCAACCAGTCCGGATGGTCGCAGAGCATCTTCATGAGCCACAAAAGCAATCCCGCCACATCGTTGCGGCTGATTTCCAGCATGTAGGCAAGGTTCCCGATGACGGTCGGATCGTCGACTTTGGACTTGTCGATTCTGTGGATTGCGGCCAGTACGCAAGTACCGGCAACGGAATTCTCGGCTTCACGGCCACCGATATGGCGCGCCCACTCGATAAGAAACGCCATCAAGGCCGCACGACGTGTTTCGATCTGCAGCGCCATAGTGCGTCTGGTTATGCGCCGGAAATTGAGCGCACCGTGCAAGGCTTTCAAGCGCGTGAATTCAGCAGATCCCGGGACAATGCCGAAGAATGCGGCTGACAATATGCCAAGCATCATATCGTTCAAATAACCGTCGGGTCGAAGGCCTTTGACATCCGGTTGGGCACACGCGTCGGCCAACCCACATAGTGTCTTGCGTATGATCGCGGCCAGAAATTCGGCTGAGTGGCCGGTGTTGGATTGCCGCATCGCAGCATGAAACAGTTTGCTGTATTCGCCGTGATCGTTTGGCTTCATATGCCGCAAGAACCCTCGCGGAATGAAGCGACTAAATGGAAATTCCGGTCGTAGTTTAAGTGATTCGTCGTTTCGCCGGAGCACCTCCAGGCCCAACTCGTGGCTCACGATGCATGCCACCGGCCGCAAGGTTGGATAGGGGTGGGTGGCTCCCGTCTTGAAGACCGGGCCGTAACGTTCGGCTTCTGCACGGTAGTAGTCGGGATCGCTGTAGGGCTTCGAAGGCAGCAACTTCAGTCGGCCCGGCGGCCAGCGACGATTTCCACCGTAGTTTGCTCGTGACCGCCACCAAACGAACATCAAGCTGCAGCCCGCCAGAATCGCCAAGGGACGCAATACCCAGGGCTCAAGAAGCGCTATTGCAACGATAAACGCTGAATAGAGACAAAGTCCTGCGGCTACCGTGTAGGCTTTGGCCGGAAATTGCCTTCGAAAGGGGCTTAGACAGACAAACCACCAAAGTCGCATCGGCGCCAAAAGCAGCAACCCCACTTCCAGCACGCGTTCTGCCCTGACGACCGTGAAGTCCACCTTACCCAGCCTCTCATGCCGCCCGCCATACATTTGACGGTTGATTGCGATTGGATTGTCCCCATTGCAATACGACTATGGTGCGCTCTTGGCGTTGAACTATGGATACGACAATGATTTAGATTCTGCCCGCCTATTTCTTCGTTAAGGTTATCCGGTCGCCTTGAGCATGCTGCACAAACGCGCGTTGCTCAATGGTCCTGTGGTAGCGTATTCGAGTCTGCGGCAGTGAATCGAATCGGACAGTCACGGCTCGAATTGGGTTTCAACCTCGCCAGAGAAAGGCCTCAGAGTGGGCGCCAATTTTCTGATTGTCGGGCAGAACAGCTTTTTGGCAGGTCGGTTTCGGGCGCTCACCACAACAAATGGAACATGCCGCTTTGTCTCGCATCAATACCTGGATGCGAGCACGCCGGACGATTTTCGTTCGTTCGACTGCATCGTGAATTTTGCGTGCGACCCCGACTACCGCAGTGGGCAATATTCAGAAATCAGGGATTTCGACGTTCGGCTGGCTGAGGCGGTCCGCGGGGCGGGAGCCCATTACATCATGCTGAGCTCGCGCGCCGTGTACTCTCCGGACGTTGCACTGCGCGCCAGCGAGTCGAGTGTGGCTACTGGTAACCATACCGCGTACGGCCGCAACAAACTTAAGACCGAATGCACACTCCAAACAGTTCTAGGAGACCGACTTACGATTCTACGTATGGCGAACATAATCGGATACGAGCTCGACGGCGGTCGGAGAACGTTCATGGCGTTGGCGCTCAATCGCCTGAAATCCAAAGGTCAGATCCGACTGGACATATCCCCAGAGGTTCGTCGGGACTTCCTTCCCGATTGCACTTTTGTGAGAGCGCTGGACCGTGTGCTACAGGAGCCCTGCGGCGGCTTGCTGAATGTCGGGTCCGGACAGGCGATCCGTGTGGGTGACATTGCGAGCTGGCTCATTGAAGGCTACGGCGCGGGAAATTTGGTGGTCAGCGACCATAGGGTGCACGACGAGTTCGTGTTGAACGTGCAGCGGCTCAGCTCGCGATACGGTATCCACAGTACACGCGAGAATGTTGAGGACTACTGCCGCAAGATTGGGTCGCGCCTTCGCCTGTCTTAGTGGCGAAGCGGTCCAGGGTTGCCGTATGCCGACGACCCCGCTCCGGGCTCTCGTATGATATTTCGGCGACGAAGCGCCCGGCCGTTCGTCGCATCGGCGGGCTCGAAGCCAGAATTCGGTGCGCGGCCAGTGACATAAACCGAGTTCCCGCACCGCTGTCATGATATCGGTCCCGCAACGGCTTGTTAGTGCAAACACAATCGTCGCAATTCGGTGGCGGCGCGTTGGATGCGGCTCAATGCCGCTGCATTGTTTGCTCGTTCCGTGGTATCAATATGAACAAATTCAATCGTTCCGTACCTAAACTGGTTGAATGATCGAATTCACAAAATCAGGGTTGCCTCCGTCCGCTGGGCTCGGCTCTTTGACCCACGATCCGAATGCCAGCCTTGGCTTAAGTATTTGTAGCCCGGCGCGGATGGAGCTGACATCGTTTGAAGCTTCGAAGGTTTGTCGGGCATTCACAACTGGTGGCCAAATGGAGCGCTCTGGCGCATTGCAAAGGCATTTTCCGGCGGTGATAGCGCCATGAGCTTTCCGACATGAGCGGCAATGGAGACAAACGAGCACAGTAGCGATCTCGCATATGAGACGATCGATGTCGCGTGTTATTGCCCTGACGAGGACGCGCGATCGCTGTTGCGCCAAACCATAGCAAATGCCGGCTTTCGCAGGGTCCAACTGCACGCCTCCGTGCACGATCTCATGCGGGCGCTCGACAACGCGACGATCGAATTCCTGATCTTGGATATCGATAAGACGCCCGACAAAATCTGTCAGATCATTCGAGAAATCCGGGGGGGCCTGCTTGGATCCGATCCTTATGTCGTGATCCTGGTGCTGGCATCCGACCCGGAGCAAGAAACCGTCAAACGGGCATTCGAGGCTGGCTCCGATGGCCTGATCGCGAAACCGCTCATGGCGAATGACCTGATCGAGCATGCCACCAAGCTGGTGCGCGGCAGAAGAAACTTTGTCGTTACGACAGACTATGTGGGCCCCGACCGACGTGCACCGGGCCGCGAGCATCCCGCCGACCTGCCAACACTTCAGGTTCCCAACGCACTCCGCCATAAAGCGGCCGGCGATCCCGAAGCCGCCGCAGACGCCGAACGACTGACCGCCGCCCGGCGGGTGATGCGAGAACATCTCATTATTCGGATCGCAGCGCGGATAAACGATCAGGTCTTGAGACTTCCCTCACAGCAATGGGGCGCGAAGCCTGCCAGTGTGCCGGCGTCAGATCAAAAAGATATGGGCGAGCATGTCAGGTCGATGGCCATCCTCATCAATGAAGCCAACCTGGACGATCTCAAGCCGCTCGCCGAATCGATGGTTGCGATTACCGATACGATTGTCGTTTCCGGAAGAACAAGTCGGCGCTCTCTGGCGATACTGAAGCTGCAAAGCCAAGCTATCATAGACGCTCTGGAGAGCGACGACGGCAGAACAGAGCTCATCTCCAAGGCCCTGCGAAAGACATCGGAAACATTGGAGGACGAAACTGAGGCTGAACCCAGATTGTTTGATTAGCTTCGCGAGGCGCCCCGATTCACCACCGGAAGCCGCGGTGAAACCATGGGTTTCCCCAAGGCCTTGGTGCTTTGCCTGTCGCCTCTTGTAAAGGACCAATGCAACGCTCTTGGCCCGGTGTATTTGAACGGCGCGGCCTTCCATTCGACGGAGCCAGGAGGCTTGTTGGATATCGCCCACAGTACGGTCGGGCAACACCGTCCCGGCACTCCCTACCTACTCAAGCGCTCACCGCAAGTGCCGTGGCCAAACACAGGCACGGCGTCGGATATTGGGAGCTGCGGCTGTTGCGGCGGGTTAGATCATTCCTGGCTTTAGCCGGCTTGGCTTCCATTCCACTGGCCCCTCATTCAGAGATTTCCGACCAGGGGGATCTTCAGCCGGCCATTTCATTCGGCCGGTCAAGCAAGCATGACGCCCGCACCAACGATTCGAATGTCGCATTCGAGCTGCAGCGAGACGATCGGTCCTTCCGCATAAGCGACGCGAATGTACACTGACGAACGGCAACAAACCGGGACCAAGTCGGCTCTAAGGTTGTAGGCGCAGTTTGATCAAGAACGCATTGGGATTGCTCACTCGTTATCGCCAAGTCAATTGGGCGCTTGCAGACCAAATGACCGTGAGCGGCGTGAACTTCCTAACCGGGATCCTACTGGCGCGTTTTCTTGGGATCGAAGATTTCGGCCGTTTTTCGCTGGCGTGGTTGGCGATTGTGTTCGCCAACAACCTGCAGCACGCCATGATCAACTCGCCGATGATGAGCATTGGACCAAAGCAAACCGGCGCCGCGTTTCCAGCCTATCTCGGGTCCGTCATGATTCAGCAGGCGGCATTCGCGGTCCTTGTTTTCGTCCTTTTGTTCGGTGGAGTGCACATCAGCGGGTTTGTTTTCCCTGAGTGGAAAATTGAAGAGCTCGCACTTCCCCTTGCGGTGGCGGGGCTCGCGACCCAGGCTCAGGATTTCTTGCGGCGCTATTTCTTTTCAAGGCTTCGGAGCACGACGGCGTTCGTCTGCGATGCAATTCGTTACTTTGGTCAGTTCGGCGTTCTTTTGGCCTTGTTCAGCTATGCGCCCGAGCGAACAAGCGTCGCCGTTACTTTATGGGTGATCGCCCTGACGGCAGCCATCGCAGCCGGGCTTTCTTGCATACGCGTCGAGCGGCCTTGTTGGCGTGCGGGCGTGTGGAAGGCAACCCTTCGCCGTCATTGGAATTTCTCCAAATGGCTCGCTGGTTCCGCACTCTTGCATTGGACTTCTGGAAACTTGTTCCTCATTGCCGCCGGCGCCATTCTCGGCCCATCCGCGGTCGGCGCTCTCAAGGCTGCCCAAACCCTGATTGGAATGACCCACGTCCTATCAAGGGGGCTCGACAACGTCATTCCCGTCCGCGCCGCCATCATCTTTCGAGATGGCGGAAGCCCTGCACTCATTTCATATCTCAAGCGAGTCGCCATTTTCTATGTGTCGCTGACCGCCCTGGTCGCGTTGATCTTGTCTTTGGCGCCTGAGTTTTGGCTGCGACTGGCATTTGGTCAGGCCTATGCCAATCACGGGGAATTGGTGCGCTGGTATGCCGTGGTCTATCTGGTGGCAGCGGCAATCTTTCCCATCTCGGTTGGGTTGCGCGCGCTTGAGCATCTCAAGCCGGTGTTCTGGAGTTACATTTCAGCAACAGCCTTCTCGGTTGTGGCCGCCTATCCCATGACGAAATGGTGGGAAATGGAAGGCGTTCTGCTAGGAATTCTGGCGACTGAAGCCATTATGGTCTTCGTTACCGGTATCGCGTTGCGGCGGCACCTCGCAACAAACTGCTAGGCAATCCCCCTATTACTCATCGTCTGCAGTGCAACCACTAAATTGATCGAGAGGTGTCGCGAGTCGTTGGAAACAATTTCGCCGTCGTCACTGGGGCCTTGTATGGCGCCAATGAGTACAATTGCATCCAAATTTCAACATATTCATCGCCTAAAGAAGCAGGACCTCTACGCATGCTTAGACGGTCGCAATCTTAGGTCGTTTTATTGTTGATTCGACTTCGATTTTCATCGAACGACCAAAGAAGGCAGCCTTGATTGCATTAACTTTACGGACAAATTGCGCTTGAGAGAGGCTTTCCCAGTAGCTACAGTGACCAACAATCCGGAAGGCGGTTTCCCTGCAGCTTGCATGATCGAGCTGCACGTAATATGAGAATAAGCCGTACAGCGTTGCCTGCGTTCTTGAAGTTCGGTTCCAGTGTTTATCTGCTATCACAACCATATTGTGCAGCTTTAGGTTGAATAACAGCTGACGGCCACCAATCACGCGACCGAAAGCGCGAAGTAAGTTCCTATTGCGGGCGGTGCGCCCTTTCAGCATCGATCACAATTGCTTTCTTTGTCGGAACAAGAAAAATGGTCGAGAACAAAAGAATATCACCGATTGTACTGGCGACTGCGCTGCGCGTTGCCGATATTGCACTAATTCTGTTGTCTGGCTTGGCTTGTTACTACATTCGCTACCCATACCGAGAGCCCCTGCCAGCGGAGTGGTCGGCTCTGATCATTGTCACGTTCACGGCGGCCTACGTGTTTCACTTTTGTCGTCTATACGATCCAGAGAGACTTATTGTGCGCCCCTATCAGGCGCGACGCATATTGCTGGCCAGCCTGACTGTGGTTCTGGTCACCTTGGCGATCGGGTATTTGACGAAGACGTCGGCCGATTATTCTCGCACCTGGATCTCAATGTGGGCCGGAAGCGCGCTCTTGTTGATATTTCTCGTTAGGGCCTATTTCGGTTACCGATTGTCGCGTTGGCACGACAAAGGCTGGCTGACCCGCCGGGTTGCGATTGTGGGTGCAGGCGAACAAGGACAATTGCTCTTAAATCACATTTCCGCCGCCGCCGATTCAGGTGTTTCTTTGGTTGGCCTGTTTGACGACCGCAGAAGTCGTGTGCCTAGCCAAATTTGCGGCATCGCCGTACGAGGCACCGTCGACGACTTGCTCAAGTTGATCAATAGCGAGGATATCGACGAAGTGATCGTGGCATTGCCCTGGTCTGCGATTGACCGACTTCGCGACGTCATGACAAAGCTTAGAGCTGCTCCAATCGACGTTCGGCTTTGCCCCGAAGGCGTGGCGTATCAATTCCCCAATGCCTCTTACTCCAAAGCCTGGGGCGTGGGGATGTTGGATGCCTATGAACGGCCTCTGAAAAACTGGCACAGCGTCACGAAGAGAATCGAGGACCGGCTATTTGCAGTGCTGATCCTGTTGTTCGTTGCACCTTTGATGCTGTCCATAGCGATTGCCATCCGATTGGAAACCCGCGGTCCGATCTTGTTTCGGCAGAGGCGGTATGGGTTCAGCAACGAACTGATCGAAGTGTACAAATTTCGAACGCTCTACTTTGACCAGACCGATTGGAATGACGAAAAGCAAGTGACTAAGAATGACCCGCGCGTTTCAAAGGTCGGGGCGTTCTTGCGTCGGTCAGGATTGGATGAGCTCCCCCAGCTGTTTAACGTCCTGAAGGGCGAGATGTCGATTGTTGGCCCCCGCCCACATCCGACGCAAACCAAGGCGGGAGGCATGCTGTTCGAGGATGTCGTGCTTGAATATTTCTCTCGCCATAGGGTCAAACCGGGAATCACCGGATGGGCACAGGTGAACGGCTGGAAAGGTGAAACGGACACCAAAGAAAAAATTCAGCGCCGGGTCGAACACGACCTCTATTACATCGACCGCTGGTCAGTGTGGTTCGATCTGAAGATCATCCTATTGACGCCACGTGCCATGTTCTCTTCGAAGTATCGGCATTGAAGAGCGACACAACTCTGATCGAAACCGGGCCTTGGTGTCGAAGCGCACGTCAAGGATTGGGCCAATCGGGTGGGAGGGGGCGAGAACCCGGTAACGGTGGCCGCAATCGGATTCCACTAGGTTCTTCCATCTGAGCCCAATCTTGCGCGGCCATGCGGGCCGGCAAAAGTCCATCAGTATCTGAAGGTAAGCGCGTCTTGCTCCACGCCACATGGGAACTGGTTGCCCGCTACCGTCACGCCAATTGGGCGTTGGCCGACCAGGTGATGGTGAGCGGAGTGAACTTTCTCACCGGCATTCTGCTGGCCCGATATCTCGGTATTGAGGAGTTTGGCCGCTTCACATTGGCCTGGATGGCGATCTTGTTCGTCAGCAGCCTGCAACACGCGATGATCAATCTGCCGATGATGAGCATCGGCCCGAAGCAACCTGAAGCCGAGATGTCGACCTATTACGGCGCCGTGGTCGTTCAACAGGCTGTTACGGCGGTCCTGACATTCTTTCTTGTGTATTTCGGGGTGCATCTGACGGCCATCGTATTCCCGGATTGGAATGTCCAGTCGCTCGCCCTGCCCCTGGCCGCCGCCGGGGTCACCATCCAGATGCAGGATTTCCTGCGTCGGTATTTCTTCACACGCCTGCGTGGCCTGGTCGCATTTCTAAGCGATACGGTGCGCTACTTGGGGCAATTGTTCACGCTGGCGGCCTTATTGATACTGACTGAATTGAGTATGGATCTGAATGCGGCGCTTTGGATCATGGCCGTCACAGCAGGGTTGGCCGCTGCAGGGTCCTGCTTTTTCCTGGAGCCGCTTCGATGGTCCCGGCCGGCTTGGAATACGACATTCCGCCGGCATTGGAATTTCGCAAAATGGCTCACCCCATCCGCGCTCATGCAATGGACGTCGGGGAGTCTCTTTTTCATGACGGCCGGCGTTCTGCTGGGGCCTGCCGCCGTTGGCGCCCTGAGAGCGGCACAGACGCTTTTGGGTGTGACCCATATCTTTTTCAGGGGAATGGAAAACATCGTTCCGATTCGGGCTGCGGAGCACCTTCACAAACATGGGGCAGAAGGTTTGTCGAAGTATTTGAAACGGGTCTCCGTATTGTCCTTGCTCACGACGGTTTTGATTGCCGTAATTCTGGCCGCGGCGCCTGAATTCTGGTTGAACTTGGTTTTCGGCGGCGGATATGCGGATCAAGGCTATCTCGTACGTTGGTACGGCCTGATATATCTATTGATAGCTCTGATCTTCCCGCTTACGACCGGCCTTCGAACGCTCGAACACGCAAAGCCCATATTCTGGGCCTACGTCGCCGCCTCCGTATTTGCCTTGAGCGCAGCATATCCTGTGGTGAAGTATTCCGGCGTAAACGGAGTGATAGCTGGAACGTTGGTCATCCAGTTGATCATGCTGTCCACCCTCTCAAAGGCATTGCTCAAGAAATTGCGATCGAGATAGGCAAATCGCCGTGCTTCCGGTGTGTATCGCTCCGAGTATACGTTGAACCCTGACGATGGTGCGTAGCAATGGCAGTCGCCGGCAAACTACCGTCGAAAGACAGTTTGGTGACGGTGATCATGCCGGTCTTCAATGGAGATAGGTTCATTGAGGAGGCGATCGAAGGCGTACTCAATCAGACGCACGAAAACTTCCGATTCATGATTGTTGATGACGGCTCCGGCGATCGCTCGGCAGAACTGTCAAAACGAGACGCGGCGCGCGACGGGCGGATCGAGTTGAATCAACATGAGAACCGGGGCGTTGCCGTATCGATGAACCGGGTGCTTGAATTGGCCCGGACCGATTGGGTTTTTCGCATGGATTCGGACGACATCATGTTGCCGCAAAGGCTTGAGCGGCAAATCGCCTTTATCCAAGAGAACCCCCAGATGAAGGGGGCCTCATTCAAGGCCAACTACATCGACACATCAGGACGAATTTTCGGCACCTCCGCGAACACAATAAGGACGCCCAAGGCCTTGAAAGACCTTGTGGATCGAGGTGAAGCAATCGGCCTGCTGGGGCCGGGGGCAGCAATGGATCGGCAAACGATACTGAGCGTTGGCGGGTTTCGAGGCCAGTTCTTGTCCGCGAGCGATATTGATCTATGGACGAGGACCGCTGAGAATGGACATCTCGTACTAGTGCAAGACGAAATCCTGATGAAATACAGAATACACAATAAGTCTATTGTTACATCCGACTTTTTGGCAAACAGAGAGCAATATGAATGGGTCCGTCAATGTATGTACCATCGGCGAACCGGCAAAACTGAACCCAACTGGCAAGAATTTCAAACTATTTGGAACTCCGCCCCTTGGTGGAAAAAAAAATAGATCGAGAAAGACCTACGCAAAGTACATGTATCGGAGTGCCGGGCAGGATATTCTCTCAAAAAGAATAGTATCTGGTTCAGTTAAAATACTCGCAGCACCTTTAATGCAACCATCGTACACCTTACCAAGGGCACTTTAACAAATATCAAAATAGATACTGTCGAAAATCACATTCTAAATCCCTGAACATATTTATACTTAAGTTGAACCATAATCATTTACCTGAGCGAATTATGGCTCCTGCCTCGCTCACCATGGCGTCGCGTAATCTTGCGGCCGGGACGTCAGGTCTCATGTCGTTGGGTACTAAGTGTCAAATTCGACAACGATTAACCGCCGGTCTGGGGGAGCGACCGCGGCCTTGAAAGCCGCTTTTCGAGGGCGAGACCAACCGTGCTTGTGGCGCGCCGCGTTCGGCAATGCGAGTTCGACCGACGATTGTCGATCGCCGCTTGTCCCGATGAACGGATGATCCAAAATTCATGGCTCGCCGTGGCCGTTTGGGGGCAATATACAATGCGCCGAAATTCTGATAGGCCGTGCTTGCTGGCCGGCAATCCGCCGTTTTCGACGGATACCGGCTATACCCAATCACCGTGCGTTAGGTGTGTCATTGTCCGTTGAGCTCAGAAAACGGATCTATAGCTCGTTTGCAAAGGAAGCAAACGACGCTGGCGTTCAGTGGATCGTCTTGCACGGCATAGAGGGTTATCCCGGCAGCATTGGCAGGGACCTCGATGTCAAGGCGATAGACCCGGCCAGCGCGACCCGACTGTTGGAGATCTTTGAGGGGGTCCTTCGGCGCGAAAAGCTCAAGTGGATTGTCCATACGAGCCCGACCTGGGGCCGACGTCTTCTAGGCATCACCGAGACCTATGGTGTCGTCGAGCTACACACGATAGACCGCGTGCGCATAGTCAACGTCGAGTTCAAGCCAGATTGGAAGGCCATTGAATACGTCGAAGGGCTTTTTCCGGTCGAACGGTTCGTGACGTTCTGCAAGGCTTGCCTGTTGCCGGCTATCATGGGCGACAAGTCATGGCGGAAGAAGTGCGATGGCGCGCCCGAACCGAAAGGTATTCCGTGGTGGTCTGGGCGGGCGGCTGGGCAAGCGATTGCGCGGACCGACATTGATAGGGGATCGAAAGCCGTTCTCTGCGGTGGCTTCTTAGTCTCACACCCGTTCGTTTCCCTTGCCAGTGCATTCCATTGGCTAAGAACCAAGACAAGGGCCCGCGTCGAGCCCACTGTCCCGGTCTTCGCATTGCCCGAATGGATGGAGCCCACAGAATTCGAGGAACTCATCAAGGACCGCCTCGGAGAACTATTTCTCAAGGTCGTTTGTGCGGATCAATTATCCATTGGGGCGATCAAGTCTCGCCAAGCCAGACAGCAAATGATCTACGTCACGGGTGACAAGGCCGACAAGATCGGTGCACTCGAGGTCGGGCCGGATCCCTTGAGCCAGGAAGAATTGTTGCAGTTCCTGGTGAGATCGTTCTGCGAGTTCAATGAGCAGTGGCGAAGCTAGTGCGTCATCGTCGAGGCATAGTCGTCGCCTTTTTGGGGGCGGACGGTAGCGGCAAAAGTACGGTGATCACTGCCCTGCAGGCAGAACTGGCGCCCACATTCAGCCATATCCAATATATCCATCTTCGCCCGACCGTGCGGGCTGCACGCGCCCCGGGCCCACCCGCAACCGACCCTCACGGGCAAGCCCCGCGCAGCTACCTCGGCTCAATTGCAAAGATGATCTATCTGTTGTTCGCTTACATCGCCGGCTGGCGCGTGAATGTCCGGCCGCATCTGCGCCGGTCTGGGTTGGTGATCTTCGATCGCTATTTTCACGATACGCTCGTCGATCCTGTGCGCTATCGCTATGCCGGGCCAATGTGGTTGGTGCGCCTGGTTGGCAAACTTATTCCAAAGCCGGACCTTTGGATTCTGTTGGACGCCGAACCCGACATTCTGCAGTCACGCAAACAGGAAGTTTCACCTCAAGAAACCGCGCGGCAACGAAACGCCTATCTGGCCTTGGCCCAAGAATTGTCAGGTTTCCATACCGTGGATGCGTCGCGCTCCCCCGGCGAGGTCGTTACAGACGCTAAGGCCATCATTCTCAACAATTGGCATTGAACGAGGGACGGGACATCGTGCATGTTGGGTGGTCGGTTCGTAAACCGCCGGGCTACTGTCAATTCCATGCTGTCTCGATTCATTCCCGTCTCTCAGGGCGGCCGAAAAGCGCGATATCTTGAAGCGGTGCTGGGTACGCTTGTCCCGCATAGCGGGAAACGAACCCTTGCGATCGGAGATATTCGATTGGAGTTCGATTTGTCCGTGACGTCACAACGGCGCCAATCGATACTGATGCACAATATTTGGCGTGATTCCATGAATTCGGGCTTGTACGCCGCCATGAAAGATATCCACAACGGTGTGTTTCTGGATATCGGCGCATACCTCGGCGTCTTCTCATTTCTCGCAAGAGAACTGAATTTCCAAAGCATCGCTTTCGAGCCGGACCCTGATCAGTTCGCCTTCCTTAGTGCAAACAAGCGCTATCTCAAGGACGTCCACAATGTCGCGTTGAGCGATCAGGAAGGGGCCGGTGTTTTCTATCGCGGGGACACCAATCCCGGCGCAAACTCGGTGACACCGGAGCCGGAGACAAAACGGTATGACGGATCCATTAAGACAAGGCTCGCCCAGCTGGATTCGTTTGATATAAACGGCGTGACGCTGATCAAGATTGACGTTGAGGGCCACGAGGCCGCCGTCGTTCGAGGCATGGGCAAGATCCTAGAATCCAGGCCTGCGATCTGGTGCGAGGTGAGAGGGCCGAACGATGACAGGAGCCCGAATAGCGACGAGGCGGTGACAAAATTGCTCGGAGAATACGGCTACAAACCCCACATATTCGACCGAGCCTTTAGACCTGTTCAGGACGATGACCCGCGCGGCCTCCGCAATCTTATGTTCTTTTAGTTTCCAATCGGTCCGAGCCGTCCAGCCAGAAAGAGACGTGCATGGCCGTTGGTTCTTTCTGCCGGCATAGGATCGAGCCCGGCCATGTCGAAATCTTTCTAAGCGCCCGAAACAAGGATTAGAAGCAAGTCCGTGAAGCTGCTCCTGTCCGCCTACGCATGCGCGCCCAACCGCGGCTCCGAACCTGGGGTTGGCTGGAACTGGGCGGTCGAGATATCTCGGCTTGGTCACGAGGTCTGGGTGTTGACCCGCGCGACCAATCGCCCGCAAATCGAAGCTGAGATCAGCAAACACCCGCCTCAAGGCAATCTGAACTTTTTGTACTACGACCTTCCAAAATGGGCCCGATGGTGGAAACGAGGACCACGTGGAATCCATCTCTATTATTTCCTTTGGCAAATCGGCGCCTACCGGTTTGCGAAGAAGGCCCATGACCGCACCAGATTTGAACAGGTTCAGCACATCACTTTTGTGAGCATCCGCCAACCCAGTTTCATGGGGGGCCTTGGGATCCCATTTATCTTCGGCCCAGTGGCAGGTGGCGAACGAGCACCCCTGAAATTGCGCTCCGGAGCCGGCTTCAAAGGTTGGATCAAAGACGCGGTGCGCGACTTGGCAAATGTTTATGTCGGGATCGACCCATTCGTCCGACATACGGCACGGCAAGCGGAGAGGATCATCGCGACGTCCGACGAAACCGCCGCCCTGCTGCCAGCGAAATTTCGCAGCAAGACGGACGTTCATCTGGCGATTGGGATCGATACCGAAGAAACAAAGAACGAAACCAAGAAACGCCCCGACATCGATCAACGCAAGTCAGGGACATCAATCCTCTTTGTTGGCCGGTTGCTGTACGTAAAAGGAATGCACCTTGGCGTCGCGGCATTTGCCCGCTTTCAGGCGCAGGTGCCCGAAGCCCGCTTGACGATCGTAGGTGAGGGGCCGGAGGAGCGGCGTTGGAGAAAAATGGCTGACCGCCTCGGCGTTTCCCAGAATATCGAGTGGATACCGTGGCTGCCGCAGAACGAACTGATGGAGGTGTACGAACATCACGACGTTCTTATGTTTCCAAGCCTCCACGATTCTGGGGGCACGGTTGTGCTTGAGGCAATGGCTCGAGGGTTGCCGGTCGTCACGCTCGATATCGGAGGCCCCGGCCGGATTGTGGACGAGACCTGCGGTGTCGTGGTTGAGACGAAATCGGTTGACCGTTCGGCCGTGGAAGCGGCATTGGGCAATGCCCTTGAGCACTTGAGCAGCAATCCCAAAGAACTAAATCGCCTTTCGAAAGGCGCGCGTCGCCGATCCAGTCGTTTTAGCTGGCCGAGCGTTGTTGGTCGTCTTTATTCGCCAGTCGGGTGATTTCTGTTTTTGAGAGTCCGGCAGGGCCGCGCCGCGATGCGGCCTCATTGGGTTTCATCGCTCGGTCGCTTCAGGACCGGCCTATTGCAGGCGCAGGTGTCAACGTTCTGAAGCTTGTTTCGCCGTTAGGGCGGATTTCGCATCGCTGAACGAGTGTCGTCCGGATTGCCCGCCATCACCGCAAGCAATGCGTCGCGGCCGCCAAGTTCTTCAGCACCAACCAAACCGGCTTGGGTTCGCAGCGGCCTTTAGCGGAAACCGCCTAGCTTTTGGTTTTTCGAAGGTTTTTTGGATCGATCCTGGTATTCCCAGAGCCCGCATCCAAGACCGCCAACGGCGTGTTGTCATACAAGTTGCCAAAGCCGGTGGTTACTGCGTCGACGACGAGGTTGTTCCCGGTCTGCTTGGAGAATTCGTAGAGCTTGGAGTTTTTTGCTGGGTCGGATTGATTGCGTTTTGGGTGACGCGAACCAGTGTCCATCACAATATTGCCGTAGAACCGCGTCGCCTTGAGCCAGAGATGGATGGCCTCGCCCGAATTCCCCATGATCAGGTTGCTGGTCGATATCGTGTAGCCACGCGCCGGCGCTCCGAATTCTATGGCGATGGCACCGCCTTCCAGATTGTTGCTTTGGATCGTGCTTCCTTGGGAGTGCTCCAGGTAGATCAACGCCTCGGTGCGCCTGCGGTGCCCGAAGCACACGTTATCGCGGATAACATGCTGGTTGCTGTTTCGCCCTTCAGGCACGGTCACTTTGTTCTGATAGAGGCCCACCCTCGATGTACAGTTGTTGATGATCCGATGCCAGGACGTGTCCTGACCCCGGAGAACGCCTCGATTGACCGAACCGACAAGCCAGGCATTGGGCGTTCGAGCAATCTCAAAATGACGCGCACCGCAATCCTCAACCACGAGAAAGCTCGTATCGTATGCGCGGATTGCGTGGGTGGTCGTCCCCCGCATCTCGAATGTGATCTGTCTGAATTGAAAACCGTAACCGTTCTGCGACGTGTCGGGCGCCAATCCAATGCCAACCAGTTGTTCTGGATCTTCTGAGGAGTAGATGATCGCGCCGATGTCGCTGGCCTTATTGTCGAAGATCTCAACTCGCCGCTGAGGCCTCATCGGACCGATGATCTCAACAGGCTTGGATTTCTGAAGCTTGAGCCCGTCTCCAACATCGTGGCGACCGGGGAGCAGATTGATCTGCCCGCCCTGGCGAACATTCACCGGATATCCGTTTCGGTCGGTTTGCAGAACCGGGATTGCATCGTAGGCGGCCTGAATAGTGGCCTTTGCACGCCGGGGTGTATGTCCGGAGTTGCTATCGTTTCCCCTGATCGGATCGACATACCGAATGTTGGGGGTATCGTAGGTTACCGAAAGACCGTACCTCCCCGGCAAAGCCCCGCCAGGGGGCAAGCTTGCAACCGTGGCGCAGGCGGTTGGCAACATGCCACCGAACGCGATAAGCGCAGATCTTCGGCCAATTCCCATCGTGTCCTGCTCCATCGTCCCGCCGATCTGCGCCCTTAACATACTATGGCCCAATCATTGGAAACGCGATCAATTCGCCGCGAACATGGGATCAGCAAGTCCAAGTGCAACCTAGTCGACACCGACCCAAGGAACGGCCGGGTGGAGGAACGCGCTTACCGGATCGAAGGCCGGCATCTGGACATGCTATTGTCCAAATGTCGTTTGTGAATCAGGCCGGAACAGTCACAATCGCGCGAAATTGGAGACCTCGCGCTTACACCTGATTGGCCGACATCCAATAGCGAAGCCTTACGCAAAATCAATTTAGACAACTCAAATATCCAAGAGAACTCTCGAAAGACCGCTTCGAATGATTTCGTATGCAGAGCCCCAACATAGAGTGCTATCTCGACTGCCATTTACATATATGGCCGGCGTGTATTTGCTCCTGGGTCTATTGCTCCTGCCGCGAATAATTACAACGGCTGGCGATAGAACAATAATAAATCTAGTACATTACCCTTTGACACTCATACTTTACCTAATAGCAGTTTTGTCGATCAAACCTGATACAAAAAAACTTCATATTTATTTGGCGATTATGCTGGCGGTAATGTGGGCCAGCGCCCTTTATAATAGCGCTGGCTTAATAAATATCTTTATTCAATTCCTTTTGCTTTGTCAGCCCTTCATGATTATTGCCTTTATGGTCAGCAGGGAGTGGAGTCCACGTGATGTTAGGGTTGTTGAGTGGGTGGTCTTTTGCATGATCACTCTCCATACGGCGATGGCCTATTACCAGGCTTCGACCACATCCAATCAAGACGACGTCAAAGGTCTTTTCCTCGGCATGGGCGCCGGTCATCACGTGGGAGGTGCTGTCGCCTTGAGTGCCGCGATCTATTTCATTCGCTATCCGTTGTCGAAATCGTTTCTGGTTCGCTGGTTGATTCCGATTCTGGCCGCAGGCGTCGTCATCATTTCCGATTCCAAGCAAGTCATTCTGGTATTCGGGCTATCGCTGGGGGTCATGTTCGCACTCGCCCTGAAGGATGTGGCTAGGCGGCGCTTCAATCAGATTTTCAAAATTGCGCGCTTCACAGTGTTGCCGGCCATTCTAGTCGGTCTGGTTACCCTGCTTGCAGTTCCTGAATCCTCTCGTCAAAGAATGATCAATGATGCGGAAGAAGGATTCACAATCAAATTCTCAGTCTTTCCAATTATTTACTCATACCATGATTCGTTTCTGAATTTGCTTGTTGGGTTAGGCCCCGGACATACGATCACCCGACTAGCAGAACTCTTTCAAAGCTATAAAGAAATGCTTCTAAACATGGGAGGTACGTTCACCAAAATACCAAATGTCATTAAGACGGAAGATTTCAGCCACTATTTGACCCATCCCGCCACCGGCACAAGTCTATTTTCGATGCGCTTCTCTTGGGCTGGCATCTGGGGAGACATCGGTACTATTGGCATAGTTCTGTACCTGATAACTTGGTTTTATATATCTAAACATTTTTGCAAAGATCAACTGACTAAGTTCTTTGTCATTAACATTCTGCTTTTTGGAATTACATTCGCCTGGCTTGAAGAACCCGCCTATATAGGCATCATCGCGATATTCATCGGGCTTCAGCTGCACAAGGATCGAGCCGCCCAAGAGCCCGCCATGATCCGCTCCAATCGATAGCCACCGGTCGAAACGGCAGTCGCCCGACATGCGCATACTTGTTGCTCACAACAAATACCGCGAGCCCGGCGGCGAGGATGTGGTTGCCGCGGCTGAAGCTGAGCTACTGGGCGAGAATGGCCACGTAGTTCATCGGCACACCGTTGAAAACAACGACATTGTCGGTCTCGGCCAGAAATTGTCGACGGCCTGGCACGCACCATATTCGCAGATGGCGAAAGGCCGGTTTGCCGAAGAAATCCGGGCGTTTCGCCCAGATGTGGTTCACGTCCACAATTTCTTCCCCATTTTGACACCGGCAATTTACGACGCATGCAAGGATGCAAACGTTCCCGTGGTGCAATCCCTCCACAATTTCAGATTGATGTGCCCCAAGGCGACAATGTTTCGCCGGGGACGGCCTTGCGAAATCTGCCTCCATGCCAGTCCGTATCATGCCGTGCTCTACAGCTGCTATCGGGACTCGCGCCTGCAGTCACTTGTTCCGGCCCGCATGGTCGCGGTCAACCGACGTCGCGGCACCTGGTCGGACAAGGTCTCACGATTCGTAGCGTTGTCCGCATTTGCGAGGGACAAATTCCTGGAAGCCGGATTGCCGGCGGACAAGATCGACGTCAAACCGAACTTCACACCGGGCGCCGCGAAAGAGAATACCGGCGCGCAAAACCCGAGAGAAGGGGCGCTTTTTGTTGGCCGGCTCAGTGAGGAGAAAGGCATCGAGCCCTTATTGAAAGCCTGGCGCGATCTTTCGGTGCCCCTTCGCATTGCTGGCGACGGACCGATGGCGCAGATGGTCGCCGACCACGCAGGCCCGCAGATTGAGCATCTTGGGGCGCTGGTGCCGGCGGCAATCGAACGTGAGATGTCAACGGCGGCTTTCTTGGTCGTACCATCGCTTTGGTATGAGATGTTTCCGATGGTCCTTGCGGAAGCATTCGCGGCCGGATTGCCCGCGATCGTCTCAAGACTGGGCTCGCTCGCCGAGATCGTCGAGGATGGCGCAACGGGGCTGCATTTCAATCCCAACGACCCGGCTGATATTGCGGAGAAGGTCCAGTGGGCGACCGACCACCCCGCCGAAATGCTGGAAAAGGGAAAACGCGCCAGACAAGTCTACGAGCGGAACTACACGGCCAGTGCGAATTACCGTCAGCTCATGGCCATTTACGACAAGGCCGGCGCATCGAATTCTGACGACTAGCGCCGACGTGGACGGTCAGCACCAACAATCCTGGTCGGTTCATGTCCGCCAACTGGATTGTCTTCCTATAGACCACTAGAATGACGCCGTCCTGACGCCGGTTTCGAATGCGCAGGGATTTCTTTTCTTACAGTGAGAGCGCAGCAACTCATGGGAGGTAGCTCGGTGATCGTCGTCGCAGGAGGTGGTGGATTTATCGGAGGCCATTTGGTGGCCGATCTCGTCGGCGACGGACACGAGGTTCGCTCGATCGATGTCAAGCCAATGAATGAGTGGTACCAAGTCGTGCCCGGTGTTGAGAACCTCATTCTCGACCTAAGAGAACAGAGCGCTTGCGTCGCGGCGGTCGAGAACGCGAGCCAAGTTTACAACCTGGCCGCTGACATGGGCGGGATCGGGTTCATTGAGGGCAACAAAGCCCTCTGCATGCTGTCTGTCCTGATAAACACGCATCTGCTGATGGCGGCCCAAGATGCCGACGTGGAGCGCTTTTTTTACTCGTCCTCCGCATGCGTCTATGCGGCAGACAAACAAACCAATCCAGATGTCCCCGCGCTGGCCGAAGACGACGCCTACCCGGCCATGCCGGAGGATGGCTACGGCTGGGAGAAGCTCTTCAGCGAACGCATGTGCCGCCACTATTCCGAAGACTTCGATTTGGTAACGCGCGTCGCTCGATACCACAATGTGTACGGGCCCTTCGGAACCTATGACGGCGGCCGCGAAAAGGCGCCGGCCGCAATCTGCCGCAAAGTCATTGAAGCGAAACTGGCTGGAACGAACGAGATCGAGATTTGGGGAGATGGTCAGCAAACCCGCAGCTTCATGTTTATCGACGATTGCCTCATCGGCTCCAAGCGGATCATGAACAGTGATTTCGTCGAACCGCTAAACCTGGGCAGCGATCAGTTGGTCACCATCAATGGCCTAGTCGACATTGTGGAGAATATTGCCGGGATCAAGCTTCGTCGGCGTTACAAACTCGACGCCCCACAGGGCGTGCGGGGCCGCAACAGCGACAACGCAAGAATACAGGCAAAACTCGGCTGGGCGCCGAGCATTTCGTTAGAGGACGGCTTAGCGGCGACGTACCGGTGGATCCACGATCAGATGGTCGCAAGTCGCGCGGCATGAAGGGTCCGGAGAAAGACGCGAAGACGGCCACTGCGAACATTAAGGCATTCGCTCGCACCGATATCCTCGGCGTCGGCGTCAGCGCTGTAAATCTTGAGCTTGCGCGCGATACGGTCATGGACTGGGTCCATAACGATAGACGCGACTACGTGACCGTGACAGGCGTGCACGGCGTCATCGAAGCCCAGGACGACGAAGCCTTCAAATCCATATTGAATAACGCTGGGCTCACAGTACCCGACGGTATGCCGATGGTTTGGCTGTCGTGGCTCAACGGTTTCAAGCAAGTCGATCGCGTGTTTGGCCCTGACCTTATGTTGGCATTGACGGAGGCTCTGGCGGGCGAAAAACGATCTGCTTTCTATTATGGAGGCCAACCCGGCATAGCAGAAGAGCTCTCCCAAGTGCTCGGCGCCCGCTTTCCCGGGCTGCGTTGCGCGGGGGCATGGACACCGCCATTTCGACCGCTTACGCCGCAAGAAGAAAGCGAGATCACGCAGATGATCAACAGCTCGGGCGCGGACATCGTTTGGATTGGGCTCAGCACGCCCAAACAAGAGCGCTGGATGGCCCGATTTCGCTCCCGACTGACCGCTCCGGCATTGATCGCCGTGGGCGCCGCATTCGACTATCACACCGGTCGGATCTCGCGTGCGCCGCGCTGGATGCAAAGATCCGGCCTGGAGTGGTTCTACCGGCTTTGCCAGGACCCCAAGCGCTTGTGGCGCCGCTATCTCAGAAACAACCCACTATTCGCCTGGTATCTCTTGTGCCAGAAACTTCGACTTCGGAGTTTTGAACCTCGCTGAGCCGATTCTGCAGGGCAGTGTCGAAAACCTGCGGATCAGACCCAATAATCGACCGTCTCGGACATGCAATTGTCGATTGAAGATCAATAACACCAAAGCAAATGGCCCAACCGCCCGATCGTGTTCGTTCCGGCCGGATGCTTGGGCATGCTACGCTCCCATTCTTGCAGATTGCCACTCGGCTGGTTCTACAGTTCGTGAACAACACCATCCGCCGACTATGAATAGAACAGTTCAAAAGACCTGTCGGTTCTTTCGGCGAGCATGCACGATCATGCGCACGATGTAAGGCCGGCCGGTTTGCAAAGAAGTCTCAACCAGGATTCAAAGGTCCCCTGGGCATCACGGGTCGTATTTTGGCCCCTGTTGGCCGTTGTCCTATTGGCTCCCCTCCCCTTCGCATCGGTCAACGAATGGGCGTGGGCGCCACTGACGGCCATTACCGCAGCAATCTTATCTGTTTGGGTTGTTCTCCTGATCATCGGCAAGCTTCGTGTTGCCGTGCCAGCCAAGAAGGTAGCTTTCACAGGAACGCTCTTCCTCTTGGTCGTCATCTGGATCGTCGCACAATCGCTGCCATACACTCCGATTTCTTGGCACCATCCCGCGTGGCACCAGGCGGCGCAATCACTTGGCACAACCGTTTTGGGCAGCATTTCTCTGGACAAGGACCTCACTTATTCCGCGCTTACCCGCCTTCTTTGGTACGTGACGGTCTTCTGGCTGTCCCTCCAACTCTGCAGAACCGAGAGGCTCGCACGCCAGGCATTGAACGCACTGGCGCTGGCCGCCTTTGTCTATGCCTTTTACGGTTTGTTTGTTGAGTTCACCGGTATACGGATGGTGCTTTGGACCAAAAAGTACGCGTACTTCGACAATGTCACCAGCACCTTTATCAACAGGAATTCCTACGCCACCTACGCCGGGATCGGCCTCATTTGCTTGACGGCCGTTATGGCGCGACGTTTTGCATCTGTGCCAGTCGTCGAGACGACATTCGCCGCTAGAATGGTCGATACAATTGAGCTTGTTTTTGCGCGCGGCTGGCATTTCCTGGTCGCATGGGCGGCCATCGTCACAGCATTGTTGCTGACTGACTCCCGAGCCGGCGTCGTAGCAGGTTTTATAGGGCTGTTTACGTTTCTTGGTTCGTTGGCATTATCGCGCGCGATTTCACGCAAAGCGGTCTTGTCGACGCTTGCCTTGCTCTTAACCGCAGTCACCGGGTTTCTTCTTATGAGCGGCGATGCGGTCCTCAGGCGGATGGCGAAAACCATCGGCATCTCCGACATCCGCTTTGAGCTTTACGATATCACCCTGGGCATAATCGCAAAATTCCCCCTAGTCGGTACGGGATACGGCACCTTTTCCAGGGCATATCAAATGTACCACCCCAACACACCTCGGATCCGTGTCCCGGTCCACCACGCCCACAATACGTACCTTGAGAATGCGCTTGAGCTGGGCATTGTGGCCGCCTCGGCACTGACCCTTGCAGTGGCCTATCTGGCGATCATGTGTTTGCGAGGCATACGGCGGAGACGCCAGGATATTTTTTATCCAGCGGTCGGCGTGGGCGCCAGCGTATTGGTGGGCGCTCATTCGCTGGTGGATTTCAGCCTGCAGATCCCTGCGGTGGCGACCACATATGCGTTCCTCATGGGACTTGCATGCGCCCAGTCCTGGAGCAAACGCGAGGGCGTCTAAAGGGGTGACCGAGGATCGGCCCCGACCAATCTGACCTGCTTCAACGGCACGGTTGCGGGGCCCATCGGACACCAAGGCGGGCGCCGATACCCGCTCATTCAATCGGTCTGGAGCCGGCCCCCCTAATAGGAATAGTACTTCTTGTACTTCCGGCTTCCTGTCTCATAGAGGGAATTGTCATAGAGGGTGTGCTTCTTCTGATCGACACGGTTCAAAATGATGCCCGCAAAATTCAGATCAGAATCCTGCAACTTCTTGACCGCCGCAGCGACCGTGTCTCTACGCACTTTGCCCCAACGAACGGCAAATATCATGGTATCCACCATCCCGCCAAGCGCACGAGCGTCATTGATTGCCAAGGATGGAGCGCAGTCAATTATCACGAAATCATAATTCTCCCGCACAGTATTGAGCAGGTTCTTCATGCGTTTGGACGCCAGGATCGCGCTTGGATTGGACACGGTCCTGCCCGCGGTAATGACATGCGGCCCGCTATCATGGATGTGATGGACGACGTCGGCCAACGCGGCGCCACCTGACAAGAACTCGACAACACCCGGAGATTTCCCTAAGCCGTAATACTCATGGATGCTCGGCCGGCGTAAATCGCAATCCACCACCAACACCCTGGCACCCGTCGCAGTTATCACCTCCGCCAACGCGCACGCCGCCAACGACTTCCCTTCCTCGGGCACCGATGACGTTATCAAAATGGACTTCGGCGCTTCGTCGACATTCGACATCAGCAGCCCCAAATGCACGCCTCGAAACGCTTCGGTAAAGGGCGACAGCTGGTTGTCCTTCAAGTACTTGGACATTTCACCTTGGCTAAACTTGCGTGACTTCACCTCCGGGACTATGTCCAGCACTGCAAGGCCCGTCACACTTTCGACCTGTCGCGCATTTCTGAACACGACATCCATGTTTTCTTTCAGCGCGATCAATCCGATGCCAAACATCAGGCTGCCGAAAAAAGCCAAGCCACCGAGCAACATCTTTTGTGGGAAGTACGGAAGTACCGGCACACTTGCCAGCGACACGATCCGTACATTCGCCGATTGAATGGCCTGTTGAGCTGTCGCCTCCTTGTGGCGAGCAAGAACGCTCTCGAGCAATGCCCGGTTCGCCGCGGCCTCCCGTTCCAAAGCTCGCAACTTGACGCTCTTCTGGTTGGAGACCCCAACCCGTCCTTCCAGCTCATTCAGTTTTTGCTGGAGTGCCGCTTCGTGGGCTTTGGCAACTGCCACGTCGCCACGAACCCGGCTCACAATCTTTCGAACTTCCAGCCGTATTTTGCGTCTGAGGTCCCCCATTTCGGCGCGAAGAGCCAGCATCGTCGGGTGCTTGGGGCCATAAATCGCCGAGTTCTCGGCCAGCTTTCCTATGAGTTCGGACTCCCGTTCGCTCAACCGCTGGATAATCGGCGAAGACAAGACTTCTGCTGCCGAGTCGACCCCGCGCCTGGACTTCAACATCTTTTCAACTTGAGCCAGCCGTGCCTCGACCGCTGATCGTTTCGTTCGGGCAGATATGAGTTGGCTGCTTAGTTCGGCAATCTGCGTGCTGACAATCGACTTGTCCTCACGCCCTTTTATCAGACCGAACTTGCTTCGATATGTGGCAACCGCGCGCTCGGCTTGTTCCGTCGCCAACCGAAGCTTCACGATGCGCTCACGGAGCCATTTCGTGGCGCGTTCCGCAGAATTGAGTTTTGCCGCAACTTGTTCGACGAGATAAATCTCGGCAATTGTGTTGGCGATCCTCGCTGCTTTCTCGGCATTGGGCGATGAGATTGACAGTTCCAGCAAATGCGACTTGGGAACTGCATCTATATCAAGAACTTTCAGCAGTGAATTTGTGACCCGAACATTCGCTAGGTTTCGCTTCGCCGCCTCAGACAGCTCTGCCCCCCCCGATTTGGCGAAACGTTTCGAAATCCATGTCCAAATTGGTGACTTGTTGCGCAGTTCGCCATTGAACTCAGGATCGCGGACGAGCTTGAGCCGTTCTACGACCTTGCGCGCGACCCTGCGGGACCGAATGATTTCTTTTTCGCTATGAAGCGCCTCCGACGTCAGCGGGTTCGACGCGTGAATGGATTCGATGCCCGCGACCTTGGTTTTTGGCGGCTCCATTACCAGCAGTACTTGTGCTTTGTACCGCGGCGTCAATTGGAAGATGACAAGCAGCGCCACCGCCGAAATGACGACGACGGAGCCAAACAGGATTTGCCAGTTGCGCCGCAATTGCCGTAGGTAATCGCGAAGCCCAAGCTCGTCCGCCGACGTATCCTGCGGACCCGGATGCGTCAGCCCCGCACGGCCGCCGTACCCAAAACTCTCCAATTTATTCATGGATCATGTTTCTCTGCCGCTACCCGCAAACAGACCACCGACTGGTCCTGGGACAGTTGGACCTAGGTAATAAAGAGCAAATTGACCCGGAACCGGCATTTTAGGTTTATGCCGGCGATCTCACAAGCTTCAACCCGGCGATTGGTTAATCTCCGGATCAAATGGTATCCGATGCTACGCCCGCATTGTTCTGCCTGCGGTCACCCGGCGTTGAGAATTTCAACAGCGAACGCCGCTGGTTCAGAGCAAGAATGCCATGAACGTCTTACGAGCCCGCTTGTCTGGGCCTCCACGGTTGGGCCCCGAAATGTCCGTGTGATCGATACCGGCGAAACCCGCCCGGTCAACTTCCACGTGAACAGAGATCCCCGGGCCATCGGATCGGGCCGATCTCCCGGCCACCAACTGTCATCCACCGACTTTGTTACTTCAAGTTCCAGAAATCGGTAATCCGGCGCCAATCGAACCGGCAACGCCCTGATTAGTCAGTTGATAAGCCGAGCAGGAAAAGATAAATCCTGTAATTATAGAGATTTTTGAAATCACCTGAAATTAATGCAAGTTACCAAGCCGATAGCGGGAGCAAATTTTGTAAACAACAAGTAAATGCGATTTTTTTAGGATGGGCCATCAAGAACAATACTTGCGACATCATGAATCATGTCTCCCGGCCAGTCTTTCTGGCTGGCAATATATGCCAATGAAATCGCGACGTCCTCGCGAGATACCGAAAGGCTATTGGACAGACCCAACAACGCCTGAGCGCACAGCTTTGCACTCTTTTTTCGGGCTCGCAAATGCACGCTAAGGACATAGTGCGCCGGGTCGGAAAAATAGGGTGCCGATGGTGAGAAGTGCTCCCAATCAATCAAGACCAACCTGTCTTCGGATCGTAGGATATTCCACGGCGCCATATCACCATGAATGGCACAATGAAGGTACTGCTCCCCCCCTGCCTCGCCTTCGAGCCGACGACGCAAGTCCTGCCAAAGCGGAGGCAAGTCTTCCCATACCTGTTCTTTCAGCCGGCTCGCTTGACTGGTTTTGCCTACGAACTCCCGCCAAATGCGGGTATGGGGTGCGGTCCAGTCGTAGCTGACCGATTGCTGACCTTCTTCGTAAGTGATCACAAGATAGGATGCATTACCCCATGCGCCCGCGGACAGCTTTCTTGGAATATTAAAGCTTTCAAATTCAAATTTCTCCAAATAATCAAAAGCCGTTATCTCCTTCTTTACAGAACTTTTGCTTTGTATATCGAGCCCAATCTTGGCACATGCTACGGGTGATTCCGTGATATCTGCCAGAACGACAACGGCCTTTTGCTCGCCTTTTTGCGGGGGAAAATAGAACAATGGCGTCAAGGAGTTCACTTTGAGATCTACCGCAACACTGACCACCCAATTGCGCCAATTGAATTCAGCTAGCCGCGGAACACCATGATCAGTCTTTAGGTAAAGGACTGAAGTTTGAAAAGGGATTTTCTGCCAAACTTTGTATATCGCCCGGCGAAAATGAGAGAAAGGCTGATACAAATTCTGAGCTAATCGACGAGTTTTTCTTTTGGTACTATTTGGAAAACTTATTCTGGCGATTCCAAATACATAGACCGTGGAAAATTTCGAACTGCTCGGCGCTTTGAGATAGTCGCAATAGGCCTTCTGATAGCCGTCAATCATCGAGCGAATCTCATAGCCACCAGACACCCAACTGAGAGCTTTTTCCTTGAGCGCCTCAATTTGGAATTCGCTGTCGAGGAAGCGTTTCAGCAGCTTCTGATAGGCCTCCGGGTCCTCCGGGACGGCCAATAGCGGCCAATCTGGCGGGACCGATTCCCTAAGGCCTTTGGACAAGGTTCCGATGACCGGCACACCAGCCGCCAGGCTCTCAAGCGCGACGAGCGCCAGACCTTCGTAGCGTGATGGCATCAACACTGCATCAAACGCCGGAAACAGATCAGAGATGTGCGGTATCGGCTTGTGAAAGCGAATAGGCAAGTTCTTCTGCGACACGATCGTCCGGTATGTCTGCAACTCCTTTCCGGTTCCAAAAGCGTGCAATTCCAAACTGTCCAGGTCGGCAGCTGGAAGGCCGGCAATGGCTTCAATGAGGATATCGAAGCCTTTTTGATAGTTGAATCGACCGGCGAAGCAGAACTGCACTTTGTCCTCTGCCGCACCGAATAGCTCCGCGAGGCGACTTTTGTCAGGTGGCTCGTCGTTGAGCCTCACGCGCACGGCGTTCTTTATGACCGAGTGACAACTGGAAACAGGGAGCTGGTATCTCCCCCGAAGGGCTTCGTAGGCGGATTGGGCATCCGCCGAGACCGATACGACCATATCGTCTTCGAACGCCGATTCTGAGAGCCGGCCCATCAGTTTGTGCGCAGGCCAAAGCTCTGAATTGTGAATGGTTCTGGCCACGCGAAAGCGAATTATTCGAAGCGCAAGCGATACCATCAGATCCGGCATATCGGTATGGGAGTGCACGATGTCCGGCTTCCACTTTCGCACCAGGTTGGCAAGTTTGAACGGTACGTGCAGGACATTAAGGCGGGAGCTCTTGCCGCCGAGCGTCGCGAACGGAATACCGGCTTCGGCCAATTGATCTGTTTGCCTTGCGCCAATATCGTCTTTGAACCGGGCACGCCCGACGGCGGCGACAAAACTCTCGTGGCCCCGCGCCGAAAGGCCTTCTGCCAATCCTATGGCGATTTCTTCAGCTCCACCGAGTTGAAAGGCGCTAATGACGTGCAGGATTCGCATGCGGCGGCCGGTTGTTACTTGGTGACAGAGAGTTCGATCGATCTTCCTGCATTCCGGGCCCTGATCCCCTTGCCCACGGGCCCGAAAAACCAATTGAGAAGAATGAATTCAGGGCAAATCCGGACATTCGAGATTTACCGGTCAGAACGCCAATAGTCCAATCTTCCTTGGTCTCGTAGACCAATTGCATCCGGACGCGTTGATTTCCTGATCGATTTTTCCAGTTCGTGTCCGCAACTACGCCTGTCGCGCAAACCAACGGCTCGATATTCAGTTTTGGCTTAGTCCGAATTCCGCGACCGGTTTGCCGTCCACCCAATCAGGCAATGTCACACCGAGGCGAGCGGCGATCGTCGGTCCGAAGTCGCAAACGCTGACGGCATTGTCGATACGGCCTGGTTTGATTCCAGGACCACAAGCATAAAAGGCGCATCGCGTGCTGTGATCACCAGACCGGAAGCCAGGATAATTACATTTTATCTCACCAAACTTCGGCGAGATCACTCTGTGCAGCGGCGCCTCCTGACGCCACACGGCGAATATGTCCGGGAGCAATTCGACGAACTGCCCTTCATATCGCTTGGCCGTCCGAAAGACCTCACCGACGATTGGTCGTCCTGTATCTCCGTTCACCAACTCGCGTAGATTTGCCATCAAGGTCTCGCAGACCTCATCATATTCATCGCCTGGTTTGACCACCCCATTGGCTTCCCGGCCGATGACGTTGATGCGGATTGGAATACTCCCCTCGGTATGAGGGAGGGCGAAGTACTTTCGCCGCTTGCGATCCTTGACAAGCATTGCTTGCTCGGAGTCGACCGCGACACCCCGGTACTTGTTCCGGACGCTGTCGGGCATCATTCGCCATAGCGATCGGAGCAAATCAACGCGCCGCCTGGCAGGCCGACGGCCGTGTTCCAACGCTTGCAGGACATCATCAATGATGAAGTTGGCACTGTAGTTGTTTGTGATGCCGGCCCCGGCGAAGACGATTGTAACGGCGTCCTCGCCTGCACATTCCATAACGCGAGATATGGCGCGATCTATCGCCACATATATGTCCTCGACGGGGTCTCCGTGTTCGGCCACCCAATCCGGGTCGTACTCAACATTCGACGTGTCGTGCAAATGCCACAAGGTGTGGCCAGCGTCATGTGCATCCTGGAACACGACGGCAAAAAGATCCCAGTCCGCCTCTTGCAGATAAGCACAACTCATGTCCGCCTTGCGGTTGACGCTGTCGATCAGGTCGTCGCGCAAATGTTTCCAGTCCGATGACCCGCGACCGCGCTTGTCGCGCTGGCCGATCCTATCGATTCCAAACCGCGATGTGAGCTCAGCTGCCAAGTCAGACGGCGCGGTGAACGGAAGGTTGTGGTCGCTGTGCCCGTCCGGCCCGTGCGCTTCGCCCCGCCAACGATTGATGAAACGATCGTGAGCGAGCCACTCAACGACATGCATGCCATTGATTGTCTCGGACAGCGGCGCATAGGGGACGTCGATTATGGCGGTTCGCTTTTTGGCACGGCTAAGCGCGTTCCAGAACGCCTCGGGCCTATCTTTCGGGGGATGGTAGATGGGGCACTCGTATGTGCCGGGATCGAATTGGCGATAGAAATACTGGCCATGCTTGGCAGGATTGACACATGTGTTGAACGAGCTCCACATGACGTCATTCCCAAATCCGACGACACTGGTCATCGCGCCGGACAGATGATTCTTCCGAATTGCGTCCAGTGCTGGGAGTTTTCCCTCTTCGCACATCTGGTCGATGACGTTTGGCTCTCCGGCGTCAAATCCAATGAACAATACTTTGGGACTATTCGACATTGTCAGCTCATGCCTGGTCGGGGTCGTTCGCCGGATCCCGCCATTTAAGCGCTCTTGGACGCATGTGAATGGCTGGACTTGCGGTCAAGCCTATCTCAATAGGTCGAACACTGCCAACAAGGTGGCGCACCCATCCTCAAAGAGCCGCCTTGCGGCGGCCTGGGGCCAGCGGCCCGACCAGTCCTGCGATCGGCCGATTGCGCAACGGAGACTCGACATTGATGATCCAACCGGTGAACCACCCAACGGGGTCGACGCGTGTCCACGCCAAATTCGACGGCCCGGTTCTGAACCGAATGTCGGACCTCTCCCTGTCTTGGGTCCGGGCCGGTCCGGGCCCGTCCCCACCGCTCGTGCGACTGATGTATCCGCAACGCGATATGACCCGACGGTGAGATTCGTGAATTGCTGATCGCCGACCCAGGATGCGCTCATTTGCCGTTTCCGCCGCCGGGCCGAGCCATGAATTGAGCGGCCCGCTACGGGTGCGGTAGATCTCACCGACAGTTGCAAGGATTGTGGATGTCAAGTTAGAAAGGATAAACGGACATTCGAGATCCGTACTGCTTGACGCGATATGCGCCAAGATTCGCTTTCTTGACTAGGCAATGCTTGCCAGCCCGGGATAATGCCAAAGGTCTCTGTAATCGTAGCGGCTTACAATGCTGAACCCTTCATTCAAAGGGCGGTAAAGTCAGTTCTTGCGCAATCCCTATCAGACCTCGAAGTGATCATCGTCGATGACGGGTCGAGCGACGGAACCGCCGCACTCACAAAAGAAATGTCTTCGCGCGATACGCGTATCAAACTCATTCAAACCGCTGAGAATAAGGGGGTCGGAGCCGCTCGCAATCTTGGCCTTGATCATTCGGTTGGCGAATGGATTGCGATCCTCGATGCCGATGATTGGATTGACCCAGATCGAATGGAAGTTCTGATCGGGGCGGCAGAAAAGGATGGCGCCATACTCGCCGCCGACAATCAGTACATTTATGACGGTTTGGCCGAGAAACATTGGCGGCTTCTCAAAGACCATGTGTCCAGTGAACCGCCATCCAGGTTGGCGGCCGACGATCTGCTAAACGGAGACCGTTGCGGTCAATTCGGGAATCTGGGCTTGCTCAAACCAATTGTGCGAAGAGATTTTCTTTGCGATCACAATATCAAGTATGACGAAGGTTACGGACTGGGAGAGGATTTCTATTTTCTATTGATGAGTTTGAAATTTGCGCCTTATATTTTGTTTATAAAGCAACCCTTTTATCACTACAGAATTCATGCAAATTCGACAAGTGGTCGATCGGATGTTCGATTCTATTCAGGATTGTTGGCCATGCACGAGCGGCACAACGTGCTATTCGATCCTCGGGAGTCCCCAAGAACCGCCCAGCTGATGGAGCGCCGTTCAACGCATATCATTCAGTACATTCGCTCGCAGCATGTGGTGGCCCGGCTAAAAAATCGACAGTACCTCTCTGCCATGCGCTTCGCGCTGACAGACCCTGGAACCGTACCTCAAATCGTAACCCGTACTCTGGGCTACACCTCACGAAAGATCCGAAAGTCTCTTTCGCGAACTATCCTAGGCTAGGTCGCCATGGCCGACACCGCTGGGAACGGCTCATTGAATTGTCGGCGACCGCGCCTCGGCGCCGGGAAGGTGCGAGCAAAACGTTCGCGAAGGATCGAACTCTAGGTTGGACGATCCGCAAAGTGGTCTCGGGCCAGCCGAGACAAGCTCTCATACCCAGTGGCGGAACCCCGGAAACTGCATTCGCCCGGATAGCGCGGTCGCTTGGAGCTGGGTGTGCGTTCACCGGTCACAATCGACCGACGGCCCGATATATGTGTGGGACCGATCAATGGCCGGCTGCACGCATCGCCCCACCGCTTTTCAAAAAAGCCGCAGGTCCGACATGTGCATGGGACAGGCCACTCTCAGTTAGTTGAGGTCTGATGCCGCAACCTAGCTATTGACCATGGGTCCAGGCCACCGAACCGCTGTTCCGTCAATCATGCCCTTGGCTGACCTTGGGCTTGCTCTGAAGCTTGGAAAGAACTGCGCGGCGTAACTTCATCTCAATCGCTGTGGTATACTGTAGGTGTCGTTGTAATGAGCCTTAAGTTCTGCGGTGTTAATTCATGCCATTTGGTCGCATCCTTCGAAAGCTGCAGCGTCCCGACACCGGAGTTCCAGGCGACCTCGCAATTCCATCGGGCAAACGAATTTATGCGGTCGGCGACATCCACGGGCGCGTCGACTTATTGGATGCGTTGCACGCCAAAATATTGGATGACGCAAATGCCGCAAAGACCCAATCCAATATGGTCATCTATTTGGGGGACTATATTGACCGCGGCTTGCACTCCAAGTCGGTGATCGACCGGCTGCTCGAATCTCCCCTGGAAGGATTTGAAAGCATCCACTTAAAGGGCAATCATGAGGCCCTGATGCTGGAGTTCCTGGAAGACGCCAGCATCGGAAGGGATTGGATGACCGTCGGTGGCAAGGCGACCCTGCTGAGCTACGGCGTCAGGTTCGCCCACGGTCGCACCACTAAAGAAGACATCGACGACTTACAGCTGCAGCTGACCGATCAGCTTCCTGATTCGCATCTCAGGTTTCTTAAGAGCCTTGCAATGCGGCACAGCGAGGGCAGCTATTTTTTCGTTCATGCCGGGGTGCGTCCCGGGCGTTCACTTGAATCCCAGGATGATCACGATTTGATTTGGATAAGAGATCCCTTCCTGACCTCTCAAGACTGGCACGGCAAAGTCATCGTTCACGGTCATTCAACAGGGCGCCAGCCAGAGATGCTGAAGAACCGCATTGGGATCGACACCGCAGCTTATGCTACCGGCGTGCTTACCTGTCTGGTTTTGTGCGAGGACCGGCGATCGCTCTTGTCCATCGGTCGCTAGGACCGCCTCAAGCCTTACAACAATCAGTCGAAATTCACGGCGGCATAATTTGCCATCAGGTCGTGCGCCGACCAATCACACAACATTGTCATCATCGTTGTCTAGGCATAGCCCACGACGACAGCCGACAATGAATAGCCGGCAAATTCGAACTAAACTGAAAATGGAATGATTAGAAACGCCCAAGCTTCGCGAATAGTCCGCCCAATCCTGGGCGAATTCGTCAAATATACCCGTGGCGCGCGGCCAACTACGGCCAATCCTAAAAGAGGTAGATTGCTCCGAGTACTATCAATGCCCACGCCACAAGATTGACTTGGATGACGAAATAAACGCTCGCAAGCAAAGACCAGCGATCTTCGGAACTAGCATTCGTTTGTGGTCTTGTACCTGCAATACCTTCCAAGTGCGTGGAAGCGCCCGTTCCTGGTCTCATAGGTGCCGATCCTTTCCAGGTTCTCCTTCATACAGATTAGAGTTCAAATTGTTAAGAAAAGATTTAACCATGTTTCGATTCTCGAAACGCCTTCGGTGGGCGATCATCTCTTGGACTGGGGCCGTCCGGGCATGCCGCTGCGTATAGTGATAAGGTATCAAGGCGATAATCGGGCAGTATTGGCTCTCACGCAGTGAGGTTTCGTTTTTTTAACCAAGTTGTGATGCATTGGCCTTCGGTTCCGATACGCCGACATGGCGACCACTGACCAAGACTAGGCGCGGCACGATTCGATAATGGTCGAGAACAGAAACCTTTCCGTTTCCGTTATCGCTGGGCTACTCCGCGCGGCCGACGTCGTTGCTGTCGCCTTGGGTGCCTTTGTCGCGTATTTCGTTCGCTTCGGAAACTTGATACCTGAGGGCAATGCCGCACTGGTGATCCTTTTCGTCACCGTTGTGGCGGCTAACGTGTTTCACGCTCTACGGATTTACGAACACGACCGGATCATTCGCGAGCCGATGCAGTTACAGCGCCTGGGCCTCGGGTTGCTCGCAATAACGTTTCTGGCCCTGGCGATTGGTTATCTCACCAAGACCTCCGTTCAGTATTCCAGGATATGGATCTCAACTTGGGGGCTGTTCTCACTTGCCTTCCTCGTTACGGTACGGATTGGACTGCATATTCAGTTTCGCAGATGGCAGGCAAAAGGCTGGCTTACCCGCCGTATTGCAGTTGTCGGGGCGGGGCCCCAAGGACAGAGAGTTGTTCGCCACCTGTCCGAATCCCGCGATCCAAGTGTTGCTTTGGTTGGCGTATTCGACGATCGCCGGTCGCGCGTACCCAATCAGATTGGCGATCAAGCGGTCCGCGGCAGCGTCGAAGACCTCCTCGACACAATACGCTGCGAACGTGTGGATGAAGTGATCGTGGCGCTACCGTGGTCGGCGGAACGTCGATTGCTTGAACTTCTGAAAAAGCTGCGATCGGCTCCCATCCACGTACGCCTGTGCCCAGAGGGAATTGCGTTCCAATTCGTCCATCGACCATTCTCGCTGGTGGACGGCGTAACGATGTTGAACGCTTTCGATCGTCCTTTGTCGAGTTGGGCGAGCGTCATCAAAAAAGTCGAAGACAGGCTTTTGAGCCTGTTGTTTTTGGTGTTCATCGCACCATTGATGCTTGCCGTCGCGCTCGCTATCAAGCTCGATTCCCGCGGCCCCGTTATCTTCCGGCAGCGCCGTTACGGCTTCAACTCTCAGCTGTTCGAGGTCTACAAGTTCCGGACGTTGTTTCATGAGCAAACCGACTGGAACGACGAAGTCCAAGTGTCCAAACTGGACACCCGAATAACGCGCGTCGGTCGTTTCCTACGCCGGTCACGGATCGATGAGCTTCCCCAGCTCATCAATGTCCTCAAAGGAGACATGTCGATCGTGGGCCCTCGGCCGCACGCGACCCGCTCCAAGGCGGAAGGCACATTGTTCGAAGAAGTGATCGACGAGTATTTCGCCCGGCACCGGGTAAAGCCTGGCATAACCGGATGGGCTCAGGTCAACGGTTGGACGGGCGAGACCGATACTCGTGAGAAGCTTGAGCGACGAGTACAATATGACCTTGAGTACATCGAACACTGGTCCGTTTGGCTCGATCTTAAGATCATTCTCCTGACCCCGTTCACGATGTTTACCGGGGAAGCAAGCTGAACCTGGTCACGCCTTCTCCCGTGTCGTACTGGAAATAGTGCTTTAGAGGACGCGGATAGGGGCGATGTGATAGACGGAGCATTGGCCGAGAGGCCGTGCAGGCAGCGGCCAAACTCAAGTTTCGATCAGGTTCCCGTTCGTTGGCAGCCCATGTTCAACGACATCGAATCGAAAGCGAGGTCCGAAATAGCCATCACATGTCCGTCAAAATCGCACATCCCATTTGCTTAATCGCAACCGTTCGTCATAGCCTTTGGGAAGTTGATCAGTATTAGGACTTTAAGATCATATCTCAGCTGCAAATCTTCGCTATCGCCACCTTAACTATGACAATAAATATCACTACTAATTAACATTATTGCATCATAAGTTTAGTTCAAATCCAGCGCCTCTATTAAGTATGGGCCGGCCGACTGTTCGAGTGAACGCTTTTGATTAAGCGACCGCAAGACTAAATCGGAAGCCACGAACCGTGTTTCATTTCGTGGCTTGCATGATCACGCTACGCTTGCTGCAACAATCGAAACCACAAAGAAAGCGACCGATGAAAAACATCTTGGTCACCGGCGCCGGCGGTTACATTGGGACCACGCTCGTGCCGATGCTGCTGGATGCAGGGTACAATGTTACCGCGCTCGATCGGTTCTTCTTTGGCGGGAACTTGCTGTGCTCCCATCCGCGTTTAACGTCGATACAGGAAGATTCGCGTCGGATTGGCCCCCAGCACCTCAAAGGCATCGATGCCGTCATCGATTTGGTCGCGATATCCAACGATCCCAGCGGCGAGCTTTTCGAAAGCCAGACTTGGGCGATAAACCACGAAGGACGGGTGCGCACCGCCCAACTTGCCAAAAAGGCTGGCGCCAAACGCTATGTTCTGCCGTCTTCGTGCAGCATCTACGGCTTCCAGGAAGCAGATTGTATCGCGGACGAGACTTCGCCGACCAACCCGTTGACCGTCTACGCGAGAGCCAATGAAAAGGCCGAACAGGGTGTTCTGCCGCTGGGAGATGAGCAATTTTGCGCCGTAGTGGTGCGCCAAGCCACCGTCTATGGGTACTCGCCGCGTATGCGCTTCGATCTTGCGATCAACGGCATGACCTACGGTGCGTGGAAAACCGGTCGGCTACCATTGATGCGCGACGGCTCGCAATGGCGCCCTATGGTCCATGTTCGCGACACGGCGGCAGCGCTCAAGTTCATGCTCACCGCCGATGCTGATCGTGTCAATGCGCAGGTCTTCAATGTGGGGTCCGCCAAGAACGTCTATCAGATTGGCCCGTTGGGCGAACTGGTTGCGGATCGGGTCACAAGAGATGTCGAGATCGAATGGTACGGCGACGCGGACCATCGCTCCTACCGGGTGTCCTTCGACAAGATTGAGAGCCTAGGTTATCGGGCGGAATACACGGCCGAAGACGGCGTCACGGAGATCTCCGAGGCGCTGGAAAAAGCCAAGACCGACAAGACCCCAGAGACAATCACTCTCGATTGGTACAAGTCGCTGACGCAGTGGCACGAGATCATCCAGAAGACCGAACTACACGGTGGAATTCTGGAGATCAGCTGACTTTGGCAATACCCGCAATTGGCTGGGCACGACGGCCCTGATCGTCGTCCCGAACGACCCACGCACCGTGCTTATCGAAAAACAGCAATAGGCAGCACCGCGCTATGGAACCATCCACAAAACCGATGCGAGGCATCATCCTCGCAGGTGGCCACGGCACGCGGCTCCACCCTGTGACATTGGGTGTGAGCAAACAGCTATTGCCGATATACGACAAGCCGATGATTTACTACCCACTCTCGATTTTGATGCTGGCCGACGTCCGGGAAATCCTGATCATTTCCACTCCGCAAGACCTTCCTCGATTTGAACACGTGCTCGGAGATGGATCGAAGTTCGGACTCCATCTGGAATACGCGGCTCAGAGCGAACCGCGCGGTCTTGCCGATGCCTTCATCGTCGGCCGCGAGTTCATTGGCGATCGGGACTGCGCCTTGATTCTGGGAGACAACATTTTCTACGGGCATGGTTTGATCGAAATTCTGACGACGGCCAGAAAGCAGAATCACGGCGCCACGATCTTCGCTTACTGGGTCAGCGATCCAGAACGATACGGCGTGGTGCAGTTCAAGGGTTGCAAGACGGCAATTGCCATCGATGAAAAACCGGAAAAACCAAAATCGAACTGGGCCGTGACCGGTCTCTACTTCTATGACAATGAGGTTTTGGAGATTGCCCGCAATCTCAGCCCGTCCGCTCGCGGTGAGCTTGAGATCACGGACGTCAACCGAGCCTATCTGAAAAAGGGTTCACTGACCGTCGAAACCCTAGGCCGCGGCGTGGCGTGGCTCGATACGGGGACGCACGACACGTTGCTAGAGGCATCGGGCTATGTCGCAACGATCGAAAGGCGCCAAGGCCTGAAGATATCCTGCTTGGAAGAAATAGCCTGGCGCAAAAAGTGGATCGACACCGAGCAACTGGTGAAACTGACCAGATCACTGCCGGATTGCAGCTACGGCACATACCTGCAGTCGCTGGTCGAAGCACAGAACCAATAGAACCGCCACAGGCAGATTGATTGAGCAACAAGCGAGATTGAGCATGTCCAACCGATCATTGGCCGGAAACGTCAAATCGAAGGCCACCCCTTCACGGGACAAGATTCCATTCACGAAGCCATATCTCACCGGGCGCGAGCTCGCTTATGTCCAGAAGGCCATCGAGAGTGGAAAATTGGGCAGCGGGGGCCCTTTCCTTCAAGCATGCGAGAAATGGCTCCAAGACAATACCAAATGCAAAATGGCGTTTCTTACAACGTCAGGCACCACTGCGCTTGAGTTCTCGGCATTGGTCCACGACATCGGCCCGGGCGACGAAGTCATCATGCCGTCGTTTACTTTTGTATCAACCGCAAACGCATTTGTACTTCGCGGCGCCACGCCCGTTTTTGTCGATATTCGCCAAGACACTCTCAACATGGATGAGACGAAGATCGAGGCCGCGATCAGCGCCAAGACAAAGGCCATTGTCCCTGTCCACTATGCCGGCGTCGCTTGCGAAATGGATGCCATAAAAGACATCGCCGCAGACCATAAACTAGCGATTGTCGAGGATGCGGCGCAAACCGCAAACGCGACTTACAAAGGGCATCCGCTTGGGTCGATCGGAAGCGTCGGCGCGATCAGTTTTCATGAGACAAAGAACATTGTCGCCGGGGAAGCAGGCGCTCTCCTCGTAAATGACGAAACGCTCATCGATCGCGCGATCACGATACGCGACAAAGGCACGAACCGGCGGCGAATGCTGCTTGGAGAAACCGACAAATATACCTGGGTCGACGTAGGATCGAACTACTTCCCAAGTGAGTTGGCCGCCGCATTCCTGCTGGCGCAGCTTGAAGCCTCCAACGAGATCACGTCTGATCGGCTGAGGCTCTGGTCGCGATACCACTTGGCCCTACGCGACCTTGAGACCCTTGGTCAAGTAACCCTGCCCCACGCGCCCGAGCACTGTGCCCATAATGGAAACATATTCTTCGTACTCCTGCCGACGAGAATGCATCGGGACACGTGTTTGAAGGCGCTCAATGATGCAGGAATATCGGCGATGTTCCACTTCACGCCTCTGCATTCGTCCCCGGCGGGTACGAAATTTGGGAGGAGCTCGGGCGACCTCTCCGTAACAGAGGACACCGCCGGTCGGCTGCTGAGGTTGCCGTTGTTCGTCGGCATGACCGATGAAGTGCAAGACTATATCGTCGAGACATTAGCCTCGGTTACATCCGGTCTATAGCCTGATGGACCAAAGAACCGATCCGACCTTTCGAAGGAATGAGGGAATACCGTGGGTTCAATAATGCGACAATCTATGTCGACGCTAAACCGTGTATTGAATAGTGATTCTTCTAAAAGGTAATATCAAATTTTTTCAAGAACATAGCTAATTTCATGACTCAAAAGACTGGGTCTAAGGAACTTCATACGATTAAAGCGGCCGACAGGGTAAATCTTTTTGATACTTAGTCCGTTTATTTCTGCAACTTGTCGGACTCCGGCCACAGTGAAGTAATGAAGATGGCCGCCATCCCATTCTCTTTTTTCGAACCAGTCGGGCGAACTCGTTGTGGGCATACGTCCATGTAGAAGATCCCACCGGCATTTGATTGATCCAATATTTGGCAGATTGATGAAAGCGAGACCGCCATTGGTGAGGACCCGGGCCGTCTCGGAGAAAGAGTGAAACGGATCGAACAGATGCTCAAATATCATCATCGCAACAAGAACATCATACGCCCCGTTCTTGAGGGGCCAGTCCTTGTTCAAGTCAGAATCCCGATACGAGAATCCAACCTCGCGACCGGACAACAGTTCGGATGCACTCAGATCTATTGCTTCATAGCTGGCGAATAGAGAGGACAGATAGGCCGCGCTATTGATTGATCCAAATCCTAGCTCGACCGCCTTCAGGGAACCCGGATCCGACAACTGATCGTGGATACAGTGGTAGCGTTCACCCGGTTGATGCATATCAACCTGGGAATAATCTGCATTTAGATCCTCGTAACGCAGCTTTGCATTGCGGTCATAGAATTCCTTGGCCAACATTCGTATCGCGCTCCAGGATTTCGGAATGAATTTGCCTACGCCACTGCAATAACAATAACGATGATCGGTTGTTAACTAATTAATTGCCAGGGGCGATGTGACGTAAGAAAGCGCCGTCCCAGCATCGCCAGAAATCATCGCGCAGGTTCTTCTGAGCCGGCAACTGAGCGGAATTAAAGTCTAACCAGAGAATGATAGAGGCATTGGCGCATTCGCATTGGCCAGGCGGTGGCCTCGGTTGTCCGCAGGGCTCTCTTCAATTGATATCCAATCAACACATTCGACTGGGTGCTTTTCGCAACGCCAAATTACTCTTCTGCAGACCGCAGCGGAAAACCTGAACGTGCCTTCTCGGCGGGCACTCTGGACAGCAAAACACGCCGAACCAAGTTCAACAACAACACGGGAAACAACATGAAGAGTGTGAATTTGGCGATCGAGATGCCGCCATCGCGATACCATTGTAGCGTGAGCGGCGCAAATAGGCAGTAGATGACGATTACATTGCGCTCACCCGCATTCCGCCAGAACCATCGATAGATCCGACCAAGGAAAAACCCAATTAAGGCCATCGTAATGCCAACGCCGATCCAACCGAAACTCAACCAACCATCGCCGACCAACGAGTTGGTGAAAAAGAAAAAGTTCCCGAACTCGTTCAAGTTCACCAACTGAATCGGAGGTCCGACCGGCTTACCCGGCCACAGAATACGAGGGATTGGTTCCGTGAAGATCTGGAGGTATTGAGTGAAATAAGTATAGGTTTCGCTGCGGCTTGGTACGACTGAGATTATAAACGACAAATAATCGAAGTTTGCAAAATCGGGGCTGTCTCCTATGAGCGACCATTTGGAATCATCTGATGCTTGACCATAGCTATACGGCGTTTCGCCTAGGAAAACGCCTCTGACAAAATCGCGCTGTACTCCAAGTGCCCAAAATAGAATATACCCAGGTATTAACAAAGATATGTCGCGTAACCTTGGCCATCTCCTCCGCGACTTATAAAGATAAATAAGAACAAAAGAAGCCAATGTAAGTATAATAGCCCACCGGCCCCAACCGATTAAGGATCTATAGAATACAAACCCACCCAATGGTAAGAACGACCACCACTTGAACCTATTGTACCAAATAAATAATATCGCAATTGGTGATATCATTATTTGTGCGTCAACCAAATAACCGGTTGTGTCAACAAAAGTAGCGATCCCGTTATCAGGATCGATATTTAGTCTTATTCCGTCACTACCATCGATTGTCACGGTTTTTAAAGCTTCGAATGCAGAATAAGCAAGCAATGGGCTTAATATTATCGTTGTTATTATCAGCGCCTTGAAGTCCTCTGGCGGGACGCGTTTGATGGGTCCATTCGGGAAGTACGGCTCGGTGTTTCCCGCATACCAACAGAAGAATGAAAAAACCACCAACCCGAACGTACTGAGCATCAGCGTGAGTACAAATTGCTCTTCGGTAGGTATAAAACCAATATGATTGTAGATTGAATTATAATCAAAATAGTGAATTAGTAATGGTCTAAGAATAAAAACAATACCATGAAAAATAAGATAAAAAGTAAGCGGGTGGAAAAATGACGAAGAACGACTGTATACAAACATAGATATGATCAATAGCCATACAGTGGTATGTATAAGTAGAGCGATATCAATCATGATACTTGTATTCCCCTAATCCGCTCCCTGTATTGCGCCCAGGTTCGTTCCTCTCGCATTTGCGACGATGCTTCCTGCCATTCGGCAAGTCGTGTGCGGTCTTGGAGAACCCGTTCGATCGTTTCTGTGAGGGCCTCCACTGTGACGTTGCGTAGCGAACTGCCGTTCCGGCCTTTCCGAACGCCATCGCCGCAGGCGTCGGATTGGATTAGGCCGAGCCCCGCACCGCAGGCCTCGTATAAGACAATACCACCACCTTCAAACAAGCTTGGAAACACAAAGCAATCTGCCTGCAGAAAATATTCCGGAACCTCCGAACGAGGAACCTGCGGGACATAATTTATGCGATCAGAATAGCGAGCAAAAGTCGATTGAGGCACCGCAAGTCGACCTACAACTGTCAGCGTCGCCTGACTTTCCGGAATGTTCTTAAAAGCTTCAAACAAATAGGCGACACCCTTCCTTGGGTCGACCTGCCCTACAAATAAGAAACGGACGGGCCGATCGACAAGGGGCTCGCGAGCTCGCAACTTGTCGGGAAAGATGGTTTCGTCATAGCCATATGGCATGACCCTTACTTTGTCTGCTGCACAACCGTTCTCAATCATCGTGCGGGCGCAAAAATCAGAGCCGACAACTACTAAATCCGCCAGCTCCATTTCTTCCGTCTGTTGGTCAAGCAATTCTGGGGTGAACGTTCGATAGCTATCTTCAAAAAAATCGGGATGCCGATCCCTTTCTTCGGACATAATGTCCGCCCACGCCTTCTGATGCCCGATTGTCTGGTCAAGAACACAAACAATCCCGTTCTTTTTTGCCCAACGGAAAACTTCGACCGACGATTCGTTGTATCCCCACAAGACGTCGGGCGGATCGCGTTCAATTCTGCGTATCAATGACCGGCCGAATAATGTGTTGCCGCGCCGATTGCACCAGCTTGAAACCCGGCCCCAATTCAATCGGCGCGCACCGGTTTCCAGCCACTCCCAGGTGCCAAACTGGAGGATATTGTCGGGATCCAGGAGAGGGGTATAACGTCTGCGAAACTCCCGCTGAATCCGCTGCCCGAGCGCTCCCGGCAAGTATCTCTCGACTCGATATGGCCAGCGCCGTTGGTCGTAGAATACTGAAGTCGCATACCAAGCGAGTTGTTGGCTCTCTTGGAACGCAAGGGCTGTCTGCCATGAATGTTGCGTGCCTGGGTGGAACACTCCAACTCTCGGGCTCATGGGCGAGCGCTCCCATGTGCAATGCGTAAACACCGATACTTCGGGCGGGACAATGGCACCAATGTCCCAACCGGATGCCACACGCAGCGGTCGGCGCACACCGATAGCAAACCAACTGCCCGGTGAAGATACTTATGTGAGTTCATGCTTGGACTAGCCGATTTATCAGCGGGAGCCGAATCCATAGAAAGTTCGCGATGCAATGATTAGCTTTATAAAGCATGTCTCCTTATCAAAGATTTACCCAATTTCACTCGCTCAATAGCCAGCATCAAATGGACAATGATCCATTTCACCTTCTGGATCGAACGACAGGCGTTTTTTGAATGATCGACTAGACGACCCGACGTAGCTTTTGCTTTAGAAGCAAAAAATCTTCTTTTGTAGGAATGATCAAGCTACTCAATCTTATCCCCAGATGCCTACTCGCCCAGAATGCCAATACAGCGCATGTACAAGAATGAACGATAAGTACACTGAGTGCGGCGCCTATAGTGCCTAGAGTTGGAAGCAATATTGCCATTGATATAACCAATATTACCAAGCCAATTGCTTGCGCTTTGCCGGCAATCACTGGCTTTCCAAATCCTTTAAATGCAGACGAAAACAATAAACTTCCGCTTAGTGGAATATTTGCCAAAATTAACAAATAAACTATAGGAGCAGCGGGAGCGAATGCCTCACCAAAGAAAATAACCAATATCCAATCAGTAAGAATTATCAAGGAAACGGATACCGTTATTACGAGAAGAATCGTAACTTTCATAAATCGACCAAGCATAAGCGACTTATTTTCATGCGAATCTTCAATTGCTATTTTGGGAAAGGCTACAGATTCTATCGTTCCCGAAACGACCGCGACGCCTCGAGAAATAGTCACAGCTACGACATACAGGCCTAAATCGGACGCCAGTAACAGTATCGAGATTGCAGTTTGATCCAGCAGTTGATTTAAGAACCGCCCCATGAAGTCGATGTGAACCTTAAGGCCGAAGCGCAGAAGTCGAATCATGTCTTTTAATTTTGGCGCGCTCAATCCGTAGCGAAGGCGCCAAAGCAAAATGTATGCAACCAAAGTATCCAGAAGGATTGCGGAAAGCATCGCAATCGCGAATACGCGCACCGATACTAATCCAGCGAATGCTGCCCCAGCGATCCCTATAAGATACGCCAAATGGACAAGCGCGCGGGTCGCATTCCACTCCGCAAGTCGAAGCGTACCCTGGAAAAGTGAAACAGGCAGAGCCGCCAACACATGCAGCGGAATGTAGGCTAAGTAAATATAGGCAACCAATTGAACTTCAGGTCGATATTTTCCATATGCAAAAGGAACGACGATATACCCAACAATAATAAGTATTGGAATAATCACTACAAATATTGCTAAACTTGACGAAATTATCCGATCGACGGTCATTTCCTTTGACGCGGCGTTAAAAACAATCGATTCGTTTAAACTCAGCATCCCGAATGCTGCAATGATTCCGGCCCAAAGAAAAACAGCTGCAAGCTCGCCACGGCCTGTCGGCCCAAGCAGGCGCGCCAGTAGAACACCGGAAGCAACCCCCAGTACCTGTATGAATACTGATGTGATTAAATTAAACGACAGAGCCCGCACGAAATCAGGCTTTCCAAAGTAGGGAAGAGGAAATACTAGATAACAAAAAATCGTTCGGAACTGAAATCATTTTTGCAAGTCATTCTTCGGAAATTTTGTTGCACTTATAATCGCGCCGATTTCACTGGAACATGCGCTCATATCGGCAGTCGCAATTGACTATAAGTACGAATCTTCCATTGCATTCGGTGAAGCGGGATCCGAGTGCCCCGCACTATGGGATCGCTCCGGCTTCGGTTGCTAATTGACAATAACCATTCTCACCTCGCCAATAGTAGCAGACACAGGCGAAGCGAACGTAAACCATCAATTCTGACAACATCATTGGCCGGGGTTAGGCCTTATCGACGCTCGCTCGTTCAACGCTGCACCCTGGGCGTCCCGGTACGGCGATGAAGCCGGTCACGGCCCAGCCATGACCAATAATTGCGACCTCATCCCGACAAATACAGGTTGCAAAAGGCCTGTACGTGCGGAGTAGTGGGAGCGTTTCGCTCATGCGCCGAAATCTCGGTTCGGCTGGCGCCAACCATCTTTGACCGCCCGAGGCATTATCCGCCCATTGCCCTGTGGCACGGAACCTCAGCTTCCCGGATGATGCCTACACATCAGATAGTTAGTTGATCGATCGAACAGCCTGGGATACCTTAACGTGCGGGGGGAATTCTGGCGGCCGTCTTCGCTCGTGACGTAGAGGGCTATAGATTATGACAGGCTTTATTTCCCTAGAAACGGGTGAAATCAGCGTTGCCGAGACGGATGGTTCGGTCTCGGTCGCAATTGTACGGACCGGTGATCTTAGCGGTCCGGTCAACATCCAGTACGGCACAACGCCGGACACGGCCGCGGACGGTGTCGACTATGTCGGCAGCTCCGGATCCGTCCTCATGGATGTCGGCGTTGATCGTGTCATCATTCCAATTTCGATTATCGATGATCAGGCATCTGAAGCGACAGAGACATTCGTCGTTTCGATCATCAATGTCGATAGCGGTTTTCTCCAGGCACCAAGAACAGCCCGCGTCGATATCCTCGACGACGAGAACCCGGTCGTTGACCCACCAAATCCGCCACTCGTTTCGAATTATGATGTGACCGAAGAGGTCGTTGCGGATGGGCTCAGTGAGCCCATCGCATTCGAATTCGCGCCCCAAAACCCATCGCTGATCTACGTCGCTGAGAAAGGCGGTGTTATCCGCGTCCACGACGCAAGCACGAATACCGCTTTGGGTGATTTCATCGATCTGACCGCGCAGGTCAACAACGTCCAAGACCGCGGTCTTTTGGACATCGCGCTCCATCCTGACTTCGCCACGAATCCATATGTTTACGCATTTTACGTTGTGGACCCTCCGGAGAGCGCCGGACTTGCCGGAAATGCAGGACCAGATGGCGGCGGAAATCGCTACGCCCATGTGGTGCGAATTACGGCAGACGCTGCGACTAACTTTCAAACGGCGGTTCCGGGATCGGAGACCATTCTTGTCGGCGCCGCGGGACAATCGATCTTCGATATAAGCGGCGACGGCGCGCTCGACAGCACAAATCCCGGAAATATTGGGCTCCCCGCGTCCGATTTCGACACGAGCACGGGCCAGTTCATTCCGGACTATCTCAAAGTCGATAGCCGCTCCCACGCCGGCGGCGCCCTGGCATTCGGACCGGACGGCGCACTCTACGTTTCCGTCGGTGATGGCACGTCTTTCAATATTGCCGACCCTCGATCCACCAGCGTGCAGGATCTCGACAGCCTCGCGGGCAAGGTCCTGCGAATTGACCCGCTCACCGGCGAGGGCCTGACTGACAACCCATTTTTCGAAATCGGCGATTCGCTGGATGCCAATAAGTCGAAGGTCTATCAGCTCGGGCTGCGAAACCCCTTCTCAATGGGTTTTGATGACAACGGTGACTTGTACATCACCGAAACGGGCTGGAATTCGTATGAAGAGATTAACTCCGGCCCGCCGGGCGCCAATTTCGGTTGGCCGTTCTACGAAGGCGCCGACAACGGCATACTTAACCAAACGCCCCTTTATGAGAACTTCGCTGAAGCCGGGCCGTTCTACGCTGCCGTCGCCAACGGAGATATCACGATTTCCGCCCCGTTCCGGGCATTTGCGCATGCCTCCAGCGAACCGGGATTTCAGGTCCAGGCGATTGTCGGCGGGGACGTGATCTACGACGGCTCGAACTACCCGACCGAATTCGCAAACGACTATTTCTTTTCCGATTTTTCGCAAGGCGAGGTTTTCTCGGTCGATGTCAATGACCGTCGCGAGCTGAAGTTTTTGTATAAGACCGATACCGGCTTAGGTCCGGTTCATTTCACCCAAGGTCCCGATGGCTTCGTTTACTACGTGGACATAGTCAAAGGTGAGATCGGTCGACTGCTGATCGAGTCGAACGGGGCCACGCTAACGCCGGGCGGTGATGCGAGTTTCGATTCGGCGACCGACGAATACACACTGACGACTGACACGGCAAACCAGGTGGGGACGGCGATGTCGCCGACCCGCATCGATGTGCAGCGGGATTTCAGCATCTCCTTCGACGTATTCCTGGGGAGCAACGACGCTGGCGCCGATGGGCTGTCCTTCGTGCTGCACAACGATCCCTCCGGCGCCAGTGCTATCGGCGGTGGCGGCGGCGACATGGGGGTGATTGGGATCCAGGACGGTCTGTCGATTGAGTTCGACACCTGGGACAACGGCGCGGCGGCCGGCGACATCGTCAACGACCATACGAATTTCGGCGAGACCGACGGGCCTTTCCAGTCGGCCGCATTCGATCTCGGCAATATCGAAGACGGTGTTTGGCGCAGCGTTCAGGTGCTGTGGGACGCGGCGGGTCAGACGCTGAGCTATACCATCGACGGCCAGCCAGCCGGCGTGCTCACCGACGACATCGTCAGCCAATACCTTGGCGGTTCGAGCTTTGCGCATTACGGCTTCGGCGCGGCAACCGGAAGCGCCAGCAACCTGCAGAAAGTCCGCGTGACCGACGTTACCGCGACTTTCGAAGGTCAGGTCGGCATCCCACCGATTGCCAATAACGACACAGCCGGAACTCAAATCAACAGCCCGGTTTCCATCGACGTCCTCGCCAATGATTCAGACAACGACAACGACCCGCTGACTATCATATCAGTGACAGACCCGGCCAACGGATCAACGTCAATTGATGACAATTCGACCCCCGGCGATCCCGGCGACGACACCATCATATATACGCCAGACACCGGTTTCACCGGCACCGACACCTTCAGTTACACCATTTCAGACGGCATCGACGGCTCCGATACTGGAAATGTCACGGTCACGGTGATTGATCCGAATCCGACCCTGCTCTTGCCAGGCGGTGGCACGAGTTACGACGCTGGGTTGGATGAGTACACGCTGACGACGGTGGGCGAGTTCCTTTCTGGGACGGCGATGTCGCCGACGCGGGTCGATGTTCAGCAGGACTTCAGCATCTCGTTCGACGTATTCCTGGGGAGCAGCGACGCGGGCGCGGATGGTGTGGCCTTCGTGCTGCACAACGATCCCGCGGGTGCGAATGCCATTGGCAATGCCGGCGAGGCGATGGCGGCGGCGGGCATCCAGAACGGTTTGCTGATTGAGTTCGACACCTGGGACAATGGTGCTGCGGCCGGCGACATTGTCGACGATCACACGAACTTCGGCGACACCGACGGACAGTTCCGGTCTGCGGCCTTCGGTCTGGGCAACATCGAAGACGGCGCCTGGCACAACGTTCAGGTGCTGTGGGACGCGACGGCTCAGACGCTGAGCTATTCGTTCGACGGCCAGCAAGCCGGCGTGCTCACCGACGACATCGTCGCCCAGTACCT
>Ga0315336_1000847_pt1 | contig 70798 bp, 67 predicted proteins | sample ASW5metaG_FD_204512 | JGI IMG/M metagenome (GOLD analysis project Ga0315336, IMG submission 204512) | Ammonia-oxidizing marine archaeal communities from Monterey Bay, California, United States - ASW #5 | ecosystem: Environmental > Aquatic > Marine > Intertidal zone | place: USA: California... | reverse complement strand
TCTGGCCATGCAAGCGGCAGAAAACGGTGCTGATTATGTCGCCTTCGGGGCATTTTTCCCGTCAACCACCAAAGATGAAACGACCCAGGCTGACATCGACATTCTCAGCTGGTGCTCTGACCTTATCGAGACACCCTGCGTCGCCATCGGCGGCATAACCGTAGAAAACGCATCGGCACTGGTTGAAAGCGGCGCCGACTTCCTTTCAGTGTCAGCCGGCGTTTGGAAGTACCCGGCCGGTCCGAAACAGGCAGTCGGCGATTTCAATCGTATGATTGATAAGGCAATCGCAACCTGATAGGGTCCCGGCCATAAAATTTAACGTCGAACAAATAGAGTTCAATCATGAAAATAAATGGAAACGCAATTCGCCCCGGAAACGTGGTTGAACATAAAGGTGGCCTTTGGGTTGCCGTTAAAATTCAACATACACAGCCTGGAAAAGGCGGCGCCTACCTTCAAGTAGAGCTTAAAAATCTGCGCGATGGCACGAAGCTAAACGAACGGTTTCGGGCTTCTGAATCTGTCGAAAAAGTACGGCTCGAACAGAAACCACATCAATTTTTGTTTGCCGACGATGATATGCTGACCTTCATGGACACGAATACCTACGATCAGGTTTCAATATCCAGTGATATGATTGGCGAGCGTGCCGTCTATCTTCAAGATGGTATGGCAGTCGAAATCGAATTTCACGAGGATAGCCCTCTCGCCGTAATTCTGCCGGAGCAAGTCACTTTGGAAATCACCGAAACTGAGCCGACGGTGAAGGGCCAGACGGCGGCTTCTTCTTATAAGCCTGCAATTATGGAAAACGGCGTCCGGATCATGGTGCCGCCTTTTTGCGGGTCTGGCGAAAAAGTCGTCGTGAATACAGAAACTTCAGAATATCTCAAGCGCGCGGAATAATCGGGCCGTCCTTTTCCCGAACTTTTATCAGGTAAAATACTATGGCGAGAAAATCCGCCCTTATTAACGCAATGGAACTCTCCGCGCGCAAAGCCGCCCGGAAACTTAATCGCGACTTTAACGAAGTAGAGCATCTACAGGTATCACGCAAAGGGCCTGCCGATTTCGTGAGCCAGGCTGATTTGACTGCGGAAGCAACGTTGCGTGAGGAACTGGGTCGGTTACGTCCGGACTTTGGTTTTATCCTTGAAGAAGGCGGCGTTGTCCCTTCCAAAGACGGTATTCATAGTTGGGTTGTTGATCCGTTGGATGGGACGACCAATTTCCTGCATGGTCTACCTCATTTTGCGATTTCTATTGGCGTTAAAGCCGGTAAAGAGATTATCGCAGGAATCGTGCTTGATACAATCCGGGATGAACTTTTCTGGGCTGAAAAAGGTGTCGGCGCTTATATGAACAGCCGCCGTCTCCGGGTTTCAAACCGGAAAAACATGGCCGATTGTATTCTGGCCACCGGGATACCCTTCGCCGGCGTTGCAGACCATGACAAATTCCTGAAAGAAGCCGAGGCGGTCATGGAAGTTTCTGCGGGCATTCGCCGATTTGGCGTCGCCTCCCTTGATCTAGCCTATGTTGCAGCTGGTCGCTTTGATGGTTTCTGGGAGCGCAATTTGAAAGAATGGGACATGGCTGCCGGTATTATTATCGCGCGCGAAGCCGGCGCCATGGTCAGCCAACTGGATGGTGGAGAGAAAATGCTTGAAAAAGGCGACATTCTGGCAACTGCTGGCGGTATCAACAAATCCATGCTGGATATATTCCGGAAGATCCGATTGGGTCGCTGAATTAGCGGGGAATAGCCCCCTCTTTCTCCAATTGGCGTCGCCATTACGTTAAATTTGATTCAAAACTAAGGGATTGTGAGCGAGCCCTTGCTAAGTTATTGTACATTCCAGAAGTTTGTCTTGCCGCAAAGTTGCCATTTTCAATTGGCAAGTTTCATGAAGGACGCTGTATCGATGCTAAGGATTTAGCGATCCTGTATCTATAAATAGGGAGGTAGGCAATAGTTATGACATGTAATGCAGAAAATGCGCGGCGCCTCTTTGGTGCTTTTGTCCTGACAATTTCCCTTGCCGGCGCAAGTCATACAATCGCCTTTGCTGCACAGCCAATCGTTATATCAGGCACAGACAATTCCGGCGTATGGGTCAATTTACCAACGCCGAAGTCTGATACAAAATTTGCGGCGCCGCAGCGGATCATCGATGGCAGCGACGTCATTATTTTGGTTCCGCCGAGTTTACAGAAAAAAGGACCCGCGCCAAAGATCGTCACCCCGCGGGTGAAGCCGGAAATTCCCCTGCCGGAAACCGCCGCAGTAGTACCGGCGTCATCAGATACCGAGGTAACACCTACGCCGGTACCGCCAATTAATCCCGCCAAACTTCCTCCGACAGAAACTGCAGAAGTTGTACCGACTGCAGAGGCACCTGAAAAATTCGATACTGTACCGGAAAAAGCAGCTATTGCAGCGGGTACAACCCCGCCCGCCACAGCAGAAGCTGCGCCGGTAAAACAGGACGTGGCGTCGGATGCGACAGCAAAGATGGCGACCATCGATGCAGCCGGTGAGCCAGAAGAAACGACGCCCTTGCCGCAGCAAACCGAGGTAATTGAAAAGCTACCCGAACCGAAGGAAATCACCCCGGCGCCAGAGCAAGCAAAAGCCAGTGAAGAGCCACCGGAAGAGAAAGACATCGTCGTTGCTGCCCTGACGCCCGAGAAGAAACCCGACCCCTTGCCCGTGAAACGGGCGACAGGCGATATGACGCGGATCCTGTTCCCGGCCGGCGAGGCCACCCTTCCAGGGTCTGCAGAAGCTGAAATTCAGGCAATTGCCGATCAATTGCAGGACCCTGGCCAGAATGTTCAGCTGATCGCTTACGCGACCGGAGACAGCAATAGTGCGGCTCGCCGCCTATCTTTAGGTCGCGCGCTTTCGGTCCGATCAAAATTAATGGACCTGGGTGTAAAGAACAATAAGATTGAAGTACGAGCTCTTGGCCAGCCAACCGGTGATGGCCCTGTAGATCGTGTTGACCTAGTAATGATTGCGCGGTGACAATGACAAGCCTTTCCGGATTAGAAGCACCTAGCCTTATCGGGGCTCCCAATATCAAGAAGCCCCGGAGATACTATATCCGGATGGCCATATTCTTGGCAATTGTGGTCGCTATCGCGGCGCTCTTATACCAACCGATACAAACCGCCTTTTTGGCGAACCCGGCATTGAATGGCTTAATTCTATTGGTGTTGCTATTTGGCATTGGATTCATTCTTCGGCAGGTGTTCATACTCTCTGGCGAAGTTAGCTGGATTCAGGGTCTGCGGCGCATGAATGCAGGGGCGCCGCCCATACGCGGCCCCAAACTCCTTGCTCCGCTCGCCACCATTATCGGTGATTCCAACGGCCCGGTGCGGCTAACAGCCATAACGATGAACACGATCCTCGACAGCATTGGGACGCGACTCGATGAAGGCCGTGACATTTCGCGATACATGATCAATGTTCTCGTCTTTCTAGGCCTGCTCGGCACATTTTGGGGTTTGCTTGAAACTGTTGATTCCGTTGGCGCCGCCATTTCGACCCTCAATGTCGGCAGCGGCGACTTCTCCAAGGTTTTCGATGAACTTAAAGTTGGATTGGAGAAACCACTGGCCGGTATGGCAATTGCGTTTTCATCCTCTTTGTTTGGATTATCCGGATCATTGGTTCTTGGTTTTCTGGATATGCAAGCCGGTCAGGCCCAAAACAGGTTTTATACGGATCTGGAGGAATGGCTAACCTCGATCACACGGTTCTCTGCGTCAACTCCCGGCGTTGTTACCGAAGGAGATCAAAGCGTGCCGGCCTACGTGCAGGCATTATTGGAACAGACGGCGGAAAGTCTCAATAATTTGCAGCGTACTTTGGTGCGAAATGAAGACAAGCGCGGATCTGCAGAAAACTCTCTTATTGGGCTCAGTGAACGCCTTGCTGCACTAACCGATCAGATGCGGACAGAACAGGATTTACTTGCCAAGTTGGCGGAAGGCCAAATGGATTTAAAACCTGTCCTGGAACGGCTTGCTAAATCAGGAGAACAGGCAGGTCTGGATCAGGCGAGCCGGAATCATTTGCGTAACCTGGATGTGCATATGGTGCGAATGCTGGAAGAAAGCGCTGATGGTCGTGAGTTGATGGTTCAGGAAATACGCAGTGACATCAAGCTTTTAACCCGAACAATTGCCGCGATCGCAGAAGAAAGCCGTCGTGGGTAACTCAGTGCAAGCCGCGGATGACGGAGTAAGTAATGGCCCGTAGACGCAGCGGACAACGCGCCAATTATGAAATATGGCCCGGTTTTGTCGACGCCCTTACCACGCTGTTGTTGGTTATTATATTTCTGCTCGTGGTGTTCGTCCTTGCGCAATTTTTCTTGTCACAAGCCCTTTCTGGTCGAGACGCCGCGCTTGAAAAACTCAATCAACAAGTAAATGAACTGTCCGACCTTCTTGCTCTTGAAAGGGGTACCAGTGCACAACTTGAAAATGAGATAAGTCAGATAACAATTGATCTCGCCCGCACACAGGAAGAGCGGGATAACGTTATTATTCAGCTGGATACCCTCTCTAGCCGCGCCCTCTCTGCTGAGGAAGATCGCGATCGGCTGACAATTTTACTTAAAGAACAAACCGAAAAAGCGACGGTAGCTGAAACCGCACTTGCCGAAACTACTGAAAATCTTATGGTTAGCGAAGAGGTTGTCAGAGCCAATCTGGCTGAACTTGAAAGCCTGAAACGCGATATCGTGACGTTAGAGGTCATGCGCAAAAAGCTGGAAACAGATGTCAGCGACATGGTGGCCAAGCTGCAGCTCAGTGATGAACAACTGAAAGATCTAACGTCAAAACTGGCAACGAGCGAAACCGAAGTCGGTAGCCTGCGGGATCGCAGCAAGGAATTGGAGGCCCGCCTGGCAGACGAAACGGATCGCACGGTGTTGGCGCAGAAAGATATTGAGGAGCGGGAAATCCGGTTGGCTGAATTGCAGACACTCTATCTGCAAACACAGGATAAATTGACGGAAGAAGAAGTGTTGTCCGCCGCGGCCGCTTCACAGGTTGCGTTGTTGAATATACAGATCGAATCCCTGAGATCAGAATTGGCGAAACTTAACCAGGCTCTGGATGTCAGCGAGGCCAAAGACATCGAACAACAGGCGCAAATTGCGGACCTGGGCAGTCGCCTTAACCAGGCCCTCGCCCAAAAAGTTCAAGAACTACAACAGTACCGGTCGGAGTTTTTCGGAAAATTAAGAGAAGTCCTCAAAAATCGCCCCGGCATTAGTATCGTTGGCGACCGGTTTGTTTTTCAGTCCGAAGTTTTGTTCGGTGAAGGCCAGGCCCAGCTTGGCCCGCAAGGCAGAGAGGACATGGCGAAATTTGCGGCGACCCTTCTGAGTATCTCCAAGGATATTCCCGGCGATATCGACTGGATCCTTCGGGTGGATGGCCATACAGACAGCCAGCCCATAAATACCGCGCGCTTCCCCTCCAACTGGGAGCTTTCCATGGCACGGGCCTTGTCGGTCACAAAATACTTGATCAGTCGGGGGATCCCGGCAAACCGTTTGGCACCGACCGGCTTTGGAGAATTCCAGCCCATTGATGACCGTGAAGATGAGATCGGCTTTTTGCGCAATCGGCGGATTGAGTTAAAACTCACGGAACGATAGGGGCTGGCTGAATGCAGAACATTCTGGTCATCAAACACGGTGCCCTTGGCGACGTCATACTGGCGCAATCGCCTTTTCAAGCCATACGACAGCATCATCCGGATGCCAAGATTACGTTGCTGACAACAAAACCTTTCGCTGACTTTCTGGAAAAATCAGGCCTGTTTGATGAAGTCTGGATCGATGACAAGCCGAAACCGTGGAATTTTATGCGCCTTGCGACACTTCGTAAAAAGCTGCGATCCGGCGAATTTGATCGGGTATATGATCTACAAACGTCGCAGCGGACAAACGCGTATTTCAATTTGTTTGCGGCCGGTAAAAAACCGGAATGGTGCGGGTACGCGAAAGCTGGCTCTCATCCCCATTTAAGCCCCATGCGAACGAAAATTCACACCATTGAGCGGCATATCGATCAGTTATCGGTCATCGGTATCACGGATATTCCGGCGGCAGACTTCTCGTGGGCCATGACCGATATTTCCAAATTCCAATTACCGCCGGAGATTGCTCTGCTGGTCCCGGGAGGATCAGCTCACCGTCCGGAAAAAAGATGGCCTGCAGCGCAGTTTGGCGAACTGGCCAGTCACCTTCAGGATAACGGGCTAACCGCAGTCCTGCTGGGTGGACCAGCCGAAGCTGAGGCCATTGCCGAAATCCGGCAGCTTTGTCCAAGCGCCATGGATCTTTCGTCGCAAACCAGCTTCGGCGATATCGCCAGCCTCGGCAAGAAAGCCAGATTGGCGATTGGCAATGATACCGGACCGCTACATCTAATAGCGGCTGTTGGTTGTCCTTCAATTGTTCTTTTTTCCAAGGCCTCCAATCCGGACATGTCCCGCCCCCGTGGTCAGGATGTACAGGTTTTCCAGGAAGATAACCTTGCCGATTTACCCCTGCAGACGGTAATCGAACAGCTGGGGCTGAAAAGCTGATGGCTGGTGACGCACCGCGCAGCGTTTTATGGTGGGGGCGATTTGACCCGGACTATTCGCGTAACCGCATCCTGCGACAAGCCTTCCACAATTTGGGGTGGCAGATCACTGATTTTATGCCCCCGGTCAGTTCCATCGCCCATATACAGGCAACGCTCACCGGTGTTCAAACACCGGACATTGTGTGGGTTCCGGCCTTTCGCCAACGGGATGTGGCCGCGGCCAGCCGCTGGGCGACTGCGCGAAATATTCCTCTGGTTTTTGATCCGTTGATATCCGCCTACGACAAACAGGTGTTTGAGCGCGGAAAATTTGGTTCGGACTCCGCAAAAGGTCGAAAGCTTCTTGCCTGGGAATCACGCCTATTAAATTCCGCCGAAAGGATCATTGCTGATACAGAAGGTCATGCAGAATTCTTTGCAAATACATTCGATGTCGACAGGGAAAAAATCGGCGTTATCGCTGTCGGCGCGGAAGAAGCCTTGTTCAAACCAGCACCGTCTCGCGAGGCCAATCGGACAGCGCCCTTTGAAGCCCTGTTCTATGGCAGTTTTATAGGCCTCCAGGCGCCACACATCATCATAGAGGCCGCCAAACGCTGTTCGGCACCTGTGCTGTGGACATTAATCGGAGACGGCCCTGAACGACCCCGCTGTGAGGCCTTGGCCGAGGGTCAGGAGAATATCGCCTTTAAACCCTCTCTTCCTTATTCTGATTTACCAGCCCGTATTCAGGAAGCCGATCTTCTGCTTGGCATTTTCGGCGAAAGTGACAAGGCGGCACGGGTTATTCCCAATAAAGTGTATCAGTCACTGGCGTGTGGCAAACCCGTTGTGACCCGTTGCTCTAATGCCTATCCCGCTTCCGATACAAAAGGGTTGATGCAAATCGCGGCCGGAGATCCGGACGCCCTTGCCGCCTGCGTTACGCAGATGTATGAAAATCGAGCGCAGATTCCAGTCCTTGGAGCCGAAGCCCGCGCATATTATGACGCGAATTTCAGCGCCCAAACCATAGAAACTCAGCTAAAATCAGTTCTGAAATACTTTTAGTTTCAATTAATTACACCATTTTTTTAAGCTATAAGTGCAGCGCGACCCGTGTCAAACTGCAGCTTGGCCAGCTTTGCATAAAGGCCATCTTCGCGCATGAGATCTTCGTGAGTCCCTTCCGCGGCAACAGCGCCATTCTCAAGCACAACAATACGGTCCGCGTTGAGGACGGTTGCCAGCCGGTGGGCAATGACCAGCGTCGTGCGGTTTTTCATCAGATGCTCCAGAGCAACTTGAACCAGCCGCTCGCTTTCTGCATCCAGCGCCGAGGTCGCCTCGTCCAAGAGGAGGATCTCCGGATCGCGTAAAATTGCCCGGGCGATGGCAATGCGCTGCTTTTGACCGCCCGACAGATTAATGCCGCGCTCGCCAAATTCCGTCTCGAAACCCTCTGGCATGGCATCGATAAATTCCGTCGCCACGGCGGCATCTGCAGCGGCGCGTACTTCTTCATCGCTGGCGTCGGGCCGACCATAGCGGATATTGTTATAGGCCGTATCGGCGAAGATAACCGGCTCCTGCGGGACCAGCCCCATCAATGAGCGTAGTCGCGTTGGATCGGTCTTGGCTATATCCGTGCCATCAATGGAGAGTGTCCCACTCTGCGGATCATAAAATCGCAGCAGCAGTTGAAATATCGTCGTCTTTCCGGCTCCGCTCGGGCCGACCAGCGCCACCGTCTCGCCTTTTTTGATATCCAGGGAAACCGTCTCCAGCGCCGGCATATCCGGACGCGACGGGTAATGGAAGACGACCTTGTCAAAGCTGATTTTTTCCTGCAGCCGGTCTTGCAGCGGCAACGGGTTATCGATGACCGTCACGGTCGGTTCTTCCGCCAGAATTTCCAGCAGTCGTTCCGAGGCGCCGGCCGCCCGCTGCAAATCGCCCCACACTTCGCTGAGGGAGCCCATGGAGCCGGCAACCACCACGGCATAGAACAGAAATGCACCTAGCGTCCCGGCGGTCATGCTGCCGTCGACCACGGCCGTCGCCCCACTCCACAGAACAAAGTCGATGGCGCCGAAAATCAGGAGAATCACCAGCGCCGTCAGCCAGGCACGGGCACGAATGCGCTTGATGGCAATGCGGAAGCTGATTTCGACTTCTTCGGCAAAATGCCGCCGGTCATGCGGCTCATGAGTATAAGCCTGGGACGTCTGGATTGACCGCAATGTCTCATCAGCACGGGCACTGACGGTGGCAACGCTGTCCTGGCTGGCGCGACTGAGTTTCCGGACCTGACGGCCAAACACGATAATCGGGACAATAACAATCGGGACCACCAGAAGAATAATACCGGCCAATGAAGGGCTGGTGATAATCAACATGACCAGCCCGCCGATAAACAATAGAAAATTTCGAAGGGCAACAGAAATGGATGAGCCGATGACCGTCTGGATCAAGGTCGTATCCGTGGTCAGTCGCGACAGAACCTCGCCGGTCCGGGTCACTTCAAAAAATGCCGGGTTGAGGGTAAGCACATGATCAAAAACCGCTTTGCGGATATCAGCGATGACCCGCTCGCCAATCCACGACACCAGATAAAAGCGGCCGAAGGTGGCAAAGGCGAGCACCGCAACCACCCCCATTAGCCAGATAAAATACGGTTCCAGCGCACCGGAATCGGCGGAAAAACCCTTGTCCAGCAGCAGCTGTATTGCCTTGCCGATCCCGAGCGTACTGCTGGCCGCAAAAACCAGCGCCACCAGGGCACCGGCGATGGCCCATTTATAGGGCTTGACGAATCGTGACAAATCCCACAGTCGACGGATCCCCGGCTTCGGCTTCCCGGCGTTTTTCTCCCGGATTTCGGCTTCCCTGCTATCTGTCACGCGATAATGTCCATATTTGTTAGAGTTTACGAAGAAAGGATGTATACGGCAGGGCCAAGAATGCAAGAAAAATCCCTTAAATGCACTTCTTTACTTGCTATCCTTGGCAAGCTTTAATATAAGGCGCGCTGAGCGAATTTTAGCGTCCCCCAAAGGGTGAGCCGACATGAAAAAAGAAATACATCCAGATTACCACACCATCACAGTCGAAATGACGGATGGTTCGACTTTCGAAACCCGGTCTACATACGGTAAAGAAGGCGATACTTTGAAGCTTGATATTGATATCAAGACACATCCAGCATGGACCGGTGGCACGCAGCTAATCCGTGATGATGGACAGGTTGCCAAGTTTAACAAGCGTTTCTCAAGCTTCGGCATCAAGTAAGATAAATTTTCGGCGGATTGTTCTCCGGCGATTGAGACAGGCGCTTTTTTTAAAGCGCCTTTTTCTTGGCCTTTTTCGGGGATGTTGCTTAAAGCTTAGGACTGCGCCCGTTCATAGGCATGGATCGCCATCTGATCAAGACGGGCGATACGGCGATACAGATGCTCACTGCGCCCAAGCAGCTCCAAAAAATCCTCCGGTAATTCCGAAACATCCCGCTCTGTTTCAGGCAGGCAGATATCTGCATGCTGCAGATGACAGTCCTTGCCTTGGGCTTCTTCAGCGGTGATTTCGCCCGCTTGCACGGCCCGCTGAAAAAACAGCCAGGACATGGCTTCGGTCAAGCGCGTGGTCATGCGCAACGATTCCGTTGCATAGCCAAAACTCTGCTTTGATGACAGCGCCTGCACCGCGTCCTGCCCGGGTCCGGCAAGATAGGCCCGTGCTTCGTGGGTAAGGGCCAGCGCCTCATCATACGTGGAGGAGAAAAAAATCGTGCCGACGGCTGGCACTGTTTCCCCTTCGTGACCTGTACTCATTCAACTATTCCCACAGAATATTCACTTCAATACTTAAAAAAAGTAGGTCAAAAAAGTTAATTTTCCATATTCGCAAGGCTTGATTCCACTTTTTTTGACCACATATATGGACTGTCAGGAGCCGATACCGGGTCTGATGATAGTCGTTTCGGCCAATAATGGCGAAACATATTATATTGCTTCTTTAGGAGAATATGACCATGCGTACATATGATTTTTCACCCCTTTTACGGTCCTCTGTTGGTTTCGATCGCATCGAACACCTGTTTCGCGGTCTGGACCGCGCCTCGACCGATACCAGCTTCCCGCCTTACAATATCGTCAAGAAAGATGCGGATAACTACCGGATCACCATGGCGGTTGCTGGATTTGCGGAAGACGAAATCGACATAACCGCAAACCAGAATTCGTTGAAAATAACCGGCAAATCGGCCAAGGAAAAAGCCGACGCGGAGTATCTGCATCGCGGCCTCGCCGCCCGTTCTTTCAACCAGAATTTCGAGTTGGCGGAAACCATTAAAGTGGTTGGCGCCGAAATGGAAAACGGACTGCTTCATATTGATCTGGTCCGGGAAATTCCGGAAGCCCTGAAACCACGCACAATCGAAATTGCGTCAAGCAAGCTGATTGAAAATAAAGCAGCCTAACACCTGTTGTTACAGACCTAGCCTGTCCGGAGGGAGAGGCTAGGTTTTTTTCGCCGCCGCTTCCGGCGCTGAAAACTTCGAAATCCCGACCCCCAATATAATAAGCCCGCCGCCGATCATCATATCCGGCAATATCGCTTCGCCAAGAAATATATAGGCGAAGATAAAGGTAAAGATGATCGACAGGCTAAACAGCAGCGCCGCCGTCACCGTCGACACCCGGGCCGCCGCCTCGTACCAGAATATAAAGGCAAAGGCCGTGGGAAAGACCCCAAGTAAAACGAGGAGTGTGCCGTCAAGCAAGGTCACATGATAAGTTGAGAAAAACAAAAACGGCGTCATCAGAAGGGCCGACACAAGAAACACACCGAACAGGAAATTGACCCGCTCATTGGTACTGGAACTGGTGCTCAACGCCCGGCTGCTGCCGACAATAAAAACGGCCCATACCAAGCCCGCTATGATTTCCATGATATCCCCGGTGACAATATCCCCGCCGGTGCCGAAACTATCCCGAACAGTGTAATAGGCACCGAAGACGACAAGCGCCACGGCACACATTTCGGCCAGCCGGATTTTCCATCGCCAAATCAGGAACATGCCGATTATGACGAAAATTGGTGCCGTATTCTCCAGTAAAATCGCACTGGGCGCGTCGGTATATTCAAGTCCGACATGGAAAAACACGAAATTCACCGTGGCGGCCAAAGTCGTCCACCAAAAGACCGGACTTCGGATATCAATGCGGATCGGATAGCCGCGTATTTTTAAAAACACACCGAGACATAAGGCGGCGATATACAAGCGGATGCAAGCAATAGCCAATCCGCCCAGATCGCTTGTCAGAAACCGGACGATGACGCTATGGGTTCCCCAGAAGAAAGCGGCAATAAACCCGAAGAACAACCCCTGATAAAAGGACGGTGCGGTCATGCCGTCGCAACGGCCTCTATCCGATGCGCGTCTTCCGCCATTTTTTTCAAGGTGACACGGTCGACTTTTCCGGTCGCGTTAAATGGCATCTCCTCAAGAATGACGATTTCTTCCGGTGCTTTATAGCCCACCAGCTTTTTGCTAAACGCGATGACATCGCCGAGAGACGGCATGGCTGCTCCCGCTTGCAGAGTAATATAGGCGATCACATTCTCACCATGGACCAGATCATGCACGCCAACCACACCGGCATGTTCAACAGATGCGTGTCCCTGCAAGGCTTCCTCGACTTCCTGCGGGCAGATATTGGACCCGTTATGAACAATGATCTGTTTCTTGCGGCCGCAAAACCAGTAATATCCGTCCTTGTCGAGCTTCATGATATCGCCGGTATCGAACCATCCCTCATCATAGGCCTCGCTGGTGGCGTCTTCATTATTCCAGTAGCCGATGGTGGTACATTTCGACCGCACCCATAATCGTCCGGGCTCGCCCAAAGCTGATTCCTGACCGTCATCATCGCGCAAGACTGCCTCAAACCCGTTGGTAACCGTCCCGACAGATCCAAGGTGATGCAGTGACTTATCGAAATTGAAATGCGAACAGCCGATTTCCGTCATGCCATACAGTTCAGAGGCAACAATCCCGGCTTTCTCCATAAATTCATGTTCAAGGACGCTCGATATCTTGTCCCCACCGGAGACACAAAGCCGGAGTGAGGTAAAATCATCATGGGTGCCATGGCGATCGCGGATCAGTTCAAACAGGGCCGCCGGGATCATGGACAAAACCGTTGGCTTGAAATCGCGCAGGATTGGCAGCATCTCGTCCCCATCAAAGGACCGGGCAATAATGAGCTGAGTGCCGAAAGACAGGCAGGCAAAGGACCACAGAAATCCCCCTACATGGGAAATGGAGGAGCCCGGAAGCAATACGTCATCTTCGCGGATTTCCATGGCCTTCATGACGGCCGAACACATCCAGCTAAAGGTTTCCACTGTATGGGTCACCCCTTTGGGCTTCCCCGTACTGCCGGAGGTAAAAAAGATCGCCAGCGGCGCAGAAAAATCAATTGGTGGCAGGTCGATGTCTGCTGGGCCGTTTTTGATCATTTGTTCCAGGTTTGGCGCCCGGTCGTCCGACGCGGCATACCAGATCACCCCAAGTGGAAGATTACCGACCCGGCTTGTCTCAGCAAGATCCGCATCCCGTTCCGCATGGGCAATCAGAATTCTGGCACCGCTCACCTCCAGTGCATGATCAATCTCCGGCGCCATGTATCGATAATTAAGAGGTGTGGCAACCAACCCGGCCTTGAGGCAGGCAACATAGAGAATTAACAACTCCCACCGATTGGGCATCAGGGAAGCAACACGATCGCCCGGAACCAAGCCCTGTGCCAACAGGCTGCGGGCCAAGGTATCACTCATGGTTTCCAACTCACGCCATGTCAGGCGCACCCGACGGGAAACAAGGGCAATTTCATCGGGTTTTGTCTGCAGGCTTGCGCCAAATATATTCAAGAGGTTTGCGGGCTTTTCCAGTTTGGATCCGGTGATTGGCATGCTACTTTTTTCTCCTTATTGCTGTGCTGTAAAAACAATAGCGGCGGAAAGGTAAATAAACAATATGCTCGCCTCTCCTATAGATGTCCTATTCTCCATGGGGACCGGGTGTAATTGTTTCCTGATAGTTATTTCGAAAAGCGGTGAATGCGATGAAGAAATTTCTTAAATTTTTTGCTGGCGGTATAGCACTCCTGCTAATCGTCTTGGCATTGGGTTTGGCCTATTTGCTAAACGCCCAGGACGATCTTGATAAAGTCGCCCATCTTCTGGAGAAGCCCGCCTCCGTTGAACCTGAAACCGGGACGGTTACGGTACAATATCTTGGCAACACGAATTTGCTGTTTAGTGACGGTGAAACATCGATTTTGATCGACGGCTGGTTCACGCGGCCGGGCACTTTCGAAACCTTGCTCCTGCAAATTGAACCTGACACGGCCGCTATTGATGCGGCGTTGCAACGGGGCGGCGTGGACAAGCTGGCGGTTGTGATCCCGGCGCATTCCCATTACGATCACGCCATGGACAGCCCGCTCGTCGCACAACGGACCAGTGCCGATTTGATCGGGTCGCAATCGACCCTGAACATCGCCCGCGGTCTCGGTTTCGATGAAACCCGTTTCAGGCTGGTCGAAGACCGGGGTGACTTCAGTTACGGCAAATTTCAGGTCACCTTACTCAAGAGCAAGCATTTCGCCTTTCCCGGCGGCCCTCTCGGCGGCAAGGACAAGGATACTGAGATCATCGATAAGCCTCTGGTTCCCCCTGTAAGCGCTTTTGATTACAAAATGGGAGGTGCCTATTCGATCCTCATTCGGCATCCACAGGGCAGCGCTCTTGTTCAGGGCAGTGCGGGCTTTGTGGAGGGTTTGTTTGAGGACCAGAAGGTCGATGTGGTGTTCCTGGGGGTGGGAGGTTTGGCCGAGCAAAGCGATAACTATATGGACGATTACTGGACCCATGTGGTGGAAGCCCTGGACGCACAAAAGATTTACCCCGTCCATTGGGACAGTTTCACTCACCCCCTCGGCGAAGAGCCGGAACTCCCCAATCTGCTCCTCGACAAGGTCCTCGGCCTTCGCGCTATCGACGGCATAAAATGGGTTGAAACAAAGGCAGGAGATACAATAAAGGTTGGCCTACTGCCCATGTGGGAAAAAGTCGGACCTTTTAGTCACTAAAATAAATCCACATACGGAATATATGACGCCTTAGCGACAACAGAACATGAAGGTAAGGGACTTACACAATGAGATATCTACCCCTGATTTTAGTGCTTCCCCTGATGGCGTGCCTGCCAGAAGAAGAGAAACCCGAAACCACGCTGGCCAATCCCGCATCGGTACATTGCGCGGAAAAAGGCGGTACCGTTAAAATTGTCACGGAAGCCGCCGGTCAGGTTGGTTATTGCCACCTCCCCGATGGCAGTGTCGTGGAAGAATGGGCGCTGTTCAAGCGCGATACCAAAGATCAATAGACGCCGGCTTGGCTGCTTTTTTGTTTTGGTCACTTCTTCACTGGTATTTCCAGACAGGCCGTGGCAAATAATGACTTAAGGAATCCTGATGTCAGGTTCCCAATCCAGTTTATGACGAGGTGACATGTCCTCTCTTATTACCAGTACAATCGATTTTGACGCCGACGGTGTTCAGCACGGCTATCTGCAGCTGTTGCATTCGGTTCATCGCTCCGCCTACGGCTTTATCCCGATCCCTGTTGCCAGTATTAAAAACGGTGACGGTCCGACAGTCCTGTTGATGGCGGGTAATCATGGCGACGAATATGAGGGCCAGGTCATCCTGTCCGAAATGATCCGGACCTTGCCGCTGGAAGACGTCACGGGTCAGCTGATTTTCCTGCCGATGTCCAACTTCCCGGCGGCAGAAGCGGGTTTGCGCACCTCACCCCTTGATCAGGGAAATCTCAACCGGTCCTTTCCCGGCAGCCCGACCGGAACACCGACGCAGCAAATCGCCCATTATATCGAAGACACCTTGCTGGAGCGGGCCGACTATCTGTTTGATCTGCATTCCGGCGGCAGCTCCTTGTTGTATCAGCCGACCCTGCTGATCTCGCTGTATGGCGACGATCCTCATCTGGCTGAAAAACAGGCGATTGAAACGGCCTTCAGCTTGCCAAACACCCTGTATTTCGAACGCGATGAAATCGGCGGTTTCTCGTCGGCCGCGGCGTTTCGCAAAGGCGTTTGCAGTATTCTCACCGAACTTGCCGGCGGCGGTGCCGTAACAAAAGGGCTGACCCAAGCGGCCGGCGATGGCTTGAAACGCTCCCTCAAATGTATCGGCGCGCTCTCGACCGCGCCGCAGGCCGCCACCGGGCGTTCGCGGGCATTTCTGGAAGAAGGCTCTGTCTTTGCCACGGAACCGGGCGTGTTCGAGCCGCTGGCCGATCCGGGTGAGGACGTCAAACCGGGACAGCCCGCGGCCCTGATCCATCAAACGGAAACACCCGGACGGGCGCCTGTCGAGCTGTTTTTCGAAGCTGACGGGGTGATTTTGGCGAAGCGGGTTCCGGCGCGGGTCGTGCGCGGGGATTGCCTGTTTCATCTCGGTCAGAACGAACGTCGGGACTAGTTTTTAATCTGCGGTAGGTACCGGTCGCGCAACAACGGGAAGAATGAAAATTGGACGATATCTTTCTGGCCATTTCTGTCAGCTTCATGGCGTTTCTCTCGACCAGTATCGATAATCTTTTTCTGCTGGTGACCTTGTCCGTGCACCCAAAATACGGCGCAGTGCAAGTCCGCATCGGCTTTATGCTGGCTGTTGTCATGATGCTGGTGATCGCCCTTGTCCTCGCCCAGAGCGTCCAGCTAATCCCGACCCGCTATATTCCGTTAATCGGGCTAGTCCCGCTTTCTATCGGCGCCTATGAGTTGTATCAACTGATTACCAAAAAGCAGTCGCCCGCCGACGACACCCCCCTCAATCTGGACAAAAGCAAAGGCACGATCTGGGCTGTCGCCGTTATCATGCTGACCCATAGCTGGGATTCCATCGGGGTGCTGGCCCCGCTTTTGGCGGATACCAGAACCAGCCTAGTGCCGTGGATGACGGTCAGTGTTCTGGTGACGGCAGCGGCGATTATTTTTGCCGGGCAATGGGCCGTATCCTATGCGAAGCTGCGGCGGATCCTCACCAAAATCGCGCCAAAAATCCTCCCCTTCCTGCTGATGGCCGTGGGCATCTACATCCTGACAAATACCCCGACTGATATCACTTAAGCGCCCGGCCGCGCTACACTTATAGGATTTTTCGAATAATAGGCTCTATTAATAGAATATTCTTATAAATAAAAAACACGTTGCCCTGTGGCGGGCATTGAGAATAAACTCCTGATTGTTTCTTTCGCGCGTAAAAATGGTTTGTTAATCCTTCTACGGTAGTTGGTTAACCTCTATGCCATCATCGTAGGACCTGTATATTGACTTTCCCGTTTCGTCTCGCCTCCCTTGTTTTATTCCTCGTTTTTGTCAGCGCGTGCCAGCCGCGCATCCAACCGATTTATGTGCCCAGCTCCGTCGCCCTGCCGTCTGGGTTGGAGACGGCGCCGCTGTCGGATATCCGGGACGGTATTCTCGATGCAGGGGCCGCAAAGGGCTGGAGAATGAAGGAACTGGAACCGGGCGTGATCCGCGGGACGCTGGATGTCCAGAATAAGCATCAGGCTGTTGTCGACGTGGTTTATACCAACCAGTCCTTTGCCATAAAATACGTCTCCAGCCGCAATTTATTAAGCCAGGACGGCAACATCCATCGCAGCTACAATGCCTGGGTACGTCGGTTGGAAACCAACATTAGCTCCAACCTGAGCTACCTGTCGTCTCAACAGCTGGCCGCTAAAAAGGCGCCAGCGATCTCCCCGAAAACAGGGACAACTGCTTTTGATCCGGCGGGGCTTTGGAATGTCTCGGCGACCTACACTCCGACAGCCGTAAGCCCTGCTTTTTGCCCGACAAAAAGCCATTGGACATTCCGGCTCGACTTCCGAAAACGTGGCGGCATATCGCATACATACTGGAGCGACAGCGTTCAACTCCAAGTCACCGGGGAACATTCCGAGGAACATATGGAACTGGTTTTCTCGGTTCCCGATGGGGGCAGCGACTGGCAACTGACCCAACGATTGAAACTGGACAAACCGCAAGTCAGGCTAACGTCCAAACCTAAATCCAGCGCCTCATCCACCAACAGCATATCCAGTTGTATCGGCGTGATAGATATTGTCATGAAGAAGCTGAACAGCAGACCAACCGCCCAGGCAGTTCCGACGCCGACGCCATCCACGGCGGTAGCTCCGGCGCCAGTTTCCCCTGCACCAAAATCTCCACCACCCAAGGCAGCAAATACCCCTCCTCCGGTCGTGCCCACGGCTACCGCTGCTGATATTGCCTGGCGCAACCTTGAAGACAAACAGGATCCAGCCGCCCTCCGCCAGTTTTTAAAGGAACATCTGGATAGCAACTACGCCTCTGTTGCCATCCTGAACCTCAATGAAGCCATGGCCCGTTCGTCAGAAGGTGTGGCAACCGGACCAAAACCGACGGGCTATGACACAACGGGAACATGGCGCGTGACCACTGCGTATACGGGTGACGCCGCCAATACCTCCTCTTGCCCAAAAAACCCAAAATGGACGTTTACCATTACTTTACCCGACAAAAATCTCTCAAAAAGCCTTTGGAGCGACTCGGAGCAGTTAACTATCAACAACGAAGGCTTTGATGGCAAAGTCCAATTGAAAATTGTTTTTCCTCGGGGTGGCAGCGACTGGCAGTGGGCCAACAGATTCATTCTGGATCAGGACCGGAAAACCTTTTTATCTGAATCCAATGGTTTTGGAGGAACGTACGGTACGTGCACCGGGAAGCTGGTATTTTTGATGCAGAAAGTTGGTTGAAAAAATTTACCAATGAAAAATTATCGCTTTTATGAATGTATGAGGACAGTGTTGTGAATTCCCTATTTCGTGTTTCTGCGCTTGTCGCATTTGCAGTATTACTGGCGGCGTGCCAGCCGCGCATCCAACCGATTTATGCGCCCAGTTCGGTGCTCATGCCGCAGGGACTGGAGACAGCGCCGCTCTCGGTTATCCGCGACGGTATTCTCGACGCGGGGGCGGAGAAGGGCTGGGTAATGGAGGAATTGGAACCCGGCCTCATCCAAGGCACCCTGGGTGTCAGAGGCAAGCATGAAGCCGTAGTCGATGTGCAATATAATAATCAAACCTTTGACATTAATTACGTCTCCAGCCGCAATTTGTTAAGTCAGGGCACCCGTATCCATCGCAGCTACAATGCCTGGGTCCGCGATTTGGAAACCAGCATCTACAACAATCTGGGATATGTCGCGACAGCTTATAAAAACAATCCCACTGCACCGGCCCCTGCAATCACATCATCTGCGACGCCAGTTTTCGATCCAACCGGTTTCTGGGATGTCTGGGCAACTTACACTCCGACAGGCGTAAGCCCTGCTATTTGTTCAAAAAAACGGAGCTGGAATTTCCAACTGGATTACCGAAAACGCGGCGTCATATCGGAAACTTACTGGAGTAGTGACCTCGAGCTTAATGTCTCGGGGGAACATTCCGAGGATTACGCGGAACTGGTTTTCTCCGTTCCCGAAGGTGGCACTAACTGGCAACTGACCAAACGATTGAAACTGGACAGGCCGCGTGTCAGGTTAACGTCTGAACCTAAAACCGGTGCCTCATCCACCCACAGCTCCCACTCAACCGATTGCATCGGCGTATTAAATATCGACATGAAGAAGCTGAACAACCCCACCCAGCATGCTGCCAATCCCGCGACACCACAGAAATCTGCTCCCGCGCCCGCGCCCGCCGCCCCGGCAAAATCCGCACCTTTGGTCGCCACCGCTCCGCCGACAGAAACTAAATTCTCGGCGAAAGGAAACTGGAATGTCCGCGCCAACTACATACCGGAGGCGACAAACACGACCGTGTGTCCTAGAACGGCGAACTGGAATTTTACGCTTGCGCTGAAGGACGGTAAAATATCGGAAACCTATTATTCCAATCAATGGCCGCTCTATGTTACTGGAGAGATGGACGGCGATTTCCTGGACTTACGCTTCGAGGTGCCCGCCGCCGGTAGCGATTATAAATGGGCGGAGCGGTTTAAACTTGATCAACCAAGCAAGCGACTGCGTGCCGTATCCGAGGATGGCTATTGCATTGGTGCGATCGACATCCATATGGAAAAACAAACTCAGACAGCTACCGCAACAGCAAGTCAAACCACTCCTAAAAAAGCAGCGGCCATCGCTCCTGCCGCCACAGAAGCCGATATCGCCTGGCGGGCCATCAAGGGGAACAATGACGAACAAGAACTACGCCTTTTTCTGAAGGATCACGGCGAAAGCAAGTATGCAGAAACTGCAATATCGGCGCTCAACGGCGTACTGAAAAAACAAGACCCCAGCTCTTTTCCAGCCTTCGGAACATGGCGCGTTACGGCTAAATATGAAGCCTCGACCGGTAATTCAGCCTATTGCGCCCGATCACATTTGTGGAATTTTGATTTAAGCCTCACCGCGCCCATGCAGTCTTTTACTTTCTGGACCGGACGCGAGGGCTTGTATGTCAATAGCGAAACCATAAACGGTAAAATTGTGCTCGCCGTCAACTACCCGCGTGGTGGCAATAACTGGCAGTGGGCCGATCATTTTAAACTTGATCAGGAGCAGAAAACCTTTCTTTCCGAAGCGCAGGATATTGGTGGTCCCTATGCCGGATGTATCGGAAATATTGTCTTCACCATGAAAAAACTCAGTAATACGGGGTGACATTTGTTGCGAGAAAGCGTTTTCAGGAAAACATCTGAAATTGAGTAATAAATCTCTCTAAAACATTGCCTTTTTATTCGCCGACATTCTAATGCTTGGCGGCGGCAATGGCTTTCAAGCGGACGCGGTCGATTTTTCCGGTTGGGTTGACCGGCATTTCGGGCAGGAAAATTATCTCCTCTGGCGCTTTATAGCCGATACGGGCGCGGGCAAATTCGATCAGTTCCAGCGCCGATGGAAATGCATGATCGGGCCGCAAGACGACATAGGCCCGGACATTTTCGCCATGCACCAGGTCATGTAATCCGATTACGCCGGCGGCGGATACCGCCTCATGCGCCATCAGGGCGTCTTCGACCTCCTGCGGAAAGATATTTGATCCATCATGGACAATGATCTGCTTTTTTCGGCCGCAGAACCACAAATAGTCCTGCTCATCGGCCCGCATGATATCGCCACTGTCAATCCAGCCGTCATGGACGGCTTTTTCGGTTTCCTCAAGATTATTCCAGTAACCGACCATCAGGCTCGGCGTTTTCATCCAGAGATTACCGATGGTGCCGTTCATCACCTCAATGCCCTGATCATCGCGGATCGACATCTCGAAACCGGGTAAGGCTGTGCCAATGGATCCCATTTTTATCAACCCTTCTGGCGGATTAAGGGCTGCCAGCCCAACTTCCGACATGCCGTATCCTTCGTCAATTTTGTAGCCCGTCAGGGCTTCGAACTCGATTTCCAGCTCTTCGGGCACCTTGTCACTGCCGCACCGACACAGACGGATGGATTTGAAATCCTCTTCTTTTGCGGATTTGTCACGGACCAATCCCATCAGGGTGGCCGGTAGCATACACAGCACAGTCGGCTTTTCCTGACGCATCAGCGGCAGCATTTCGGTGGCGTCATAAACCCGGGCGATAACCACCCGTCCGCCCACGGAAAGCGCAGCGAAGGAAAACATGAACCCGCCCAGATGCGACATGGAGGATCCCGGAAGCATGACATCTTTTGCTGTTAGCATGCAGGCCCCGGCAACGGCGGCAAACATCCAGCCCAGGCTAATATAGCTATGGGTAACGCCTTTGGGTTTGCCGGTACTGCCGGAGGTGAAGAAGATGGCCGCGGGGTCGGTCAATTCAAATTCATCAAAGACAACGGCGCTGTCAGGTTCCGCATATAAATCTTCAAATCCGGTTACGGTTGTGTCCACAGGACGATAGGGAATAAGGCCCAGCGGCAGATCAGGAGCACGTTTCGACGCCGCAATATCGTCCCCGCGTTCCGAATGATAAAGCATCAAGGAGGCGCCGCTGACCTCCAGCGCGTGATCAATCTCGCTTGGCGTATAGCGATAATTTAACGGCACCAGGACAAAGCCGGCCTTAAAGCTGGCAAGGTACAGGATCAGTAAATGGGTTCTGTTGGGCATCAGGCAGGCCAGTCGATCCCCGGCTTTCAGCCCTTTCAGCACAAGGTTTGCCGCCACATTATCGACAACAGCTTGCAACTCCTGCCAGGTCCAGCTCATCTCTGCCGAGACGATGGCGACCTCATTGGGGGTCGCCGTAACACCGATTTGCAACAATGTCGGGATATGAACGGGTGTCGATAAATCTGGTCCAGCGAATGACATGTCAGGATCCCATGTTGAAATTTTCAGGTTACAAGAAGCGCGGAAGAACCGAAAAGTGCGCGGATTTCATCACTGACCGGCACCGTCCTGTGAGTTGTCTGATCCGTATTTACCCAGATGATTTCACCATTGCAGTAGCGACTATCATCTCCCTTGCCAAATATCTCCAGCAGGAAGGTGATGGAGGTGCGGCCCACCTTGGAGACGCGGCAGCCAACCTCGATATCCGCATCAAACAGGATCGGCTTTTCGTAATTCACCAACGACTTCACCAGATGAAAATCCTGTCCGGTCTGGGCGACATAGTCGCGGTAGTCAAACCCCAAATGGCGGAAATATTCGGTAATGGCCGTATCAAAATAGGTAAGGTAATGGGCGTTGAAGACCACCCCCTGCCCGTCTATTTCTGAATATCGCACTCGAAAATCATAAAGAAACGAAAAGTCACTACGGGCCATATGCTTACCTGTGGAAATGAAAAATTATGCCAACAGCTGTGATAATGCCGTGCGCCAGTCCGGCTGGTCAATATCAAAAACCTGTTTAATCCTGGAACAGTCGAGCACCGAGTTTTTCGGCCGCGCCGCCGGTGTCGGATAGTCTTCTGATGGAATGGGATGCAGGACCGGCTTGTCGCGCCCGGCGAAGATCGCTTTGGCAAATCCATACCAGGTTAATGAGGGAGCGCCGCTGTAATGATAAATGCCCCAGTCGGTGAACTCCGGCGATGTCGCCCGTTCCGCCATCTGCAGGAGCGTAGTTGCAATATCAGAGCTGGCGGTCGGGCCGCCCTGCTGGTCATCGACAATTTTCAGCTCGTCCATGGTCTCGCCCAGACGCAACATGGTCGCGACGAAATTCTGTTCACCACCAAAGACCCACGCGGTCCGAAGGATCAAGAATTTCCCGCCGATAGCTGTAACCCGCGCTTCGCCTGCGGCTTTGCTGCTGCCATAGACACTGAGCGGGCCAATGGGATCGGTTTCCCTATAAGGCCCGGCTTTCTTACCATCAAAGACAAAATCCGTCGAGATATGCAAAAACGGGATCGCCAATTCCGCACAGGCCATCGCAAGATTTTCAGGGCCCGTTGCATTGATCCTCAAGGCCAGTTCCGACTCACTTTCCGCTTTATCAACGGCCGTATAGGCCGCAGCATTGATCACGGCGTCCGGGTTATAATTGGACAGCGCCGCGGACACGTCTCTCTTGTTTGTAATATCCAGCGTTTGCCGGTCAAGAGGGATAATCTCGTGGCCCTTAAGCGACCCTATAAGGCCGAGAGCGGCGCCAACCTGTCCGCCCGCCCCTGTTACAAGAAGTTTCATGTTTTCTCGGTGCCCAGCCCCAACCGTTCCTGCGTATAATCTTCGGAGACGGCGCGGACCCAATCCAGATTATCCAGATACCAGTCAACGGTCTTTTCAAGCCCCGTCTCCAGATTGAGCGATTGCGCCCAGCCCAGTTCCGTCTCGATTTTTGTGCAATCAACCGCATAGCGGGCGTCATGTCCCGGACGATCCGTTACATAGCGGATCAGGTCCTCATGGGGGGCCTTTTCCGGGAATTTCCTGTCCATGATCTGGCAAATGGCCCGAACCATATGGATGTTGGTTTGCTCGGCGCGGCCGCCAATCATATAGGTCTCGCCGACAACGCCATCGGCGACAACCTGCTGCAAGGCAACCGCATGGTCTTCCACATACAACCAGTCACGGATATTCTCGCCCTTGCCGTAAACCGGTAGTTCCTTGCCCTGTAACGCGTTCAGGATAACAACTGGTAAAAGCTTTTCCGGAAACTGGTATGGACCGTAATTATTGGAGCAGTTTGTGACCAGAACCGGCAGCCCATAGGTTCTGTGCCAGGCGCGCGCCAGATGGTCTGAGCCCGCCTTGCTGGCCGAATAGGGTGAATTTGGATCATAGGCACTGGTTTCTGAAAACTCGCCTGTCGCGCCCAGTTCGCCGTAAACCTCGTCGGTTGATACATGCAGGAAGCGAAACGCCTGCTGGTCTTCTGCAGGCAGGTCGCGCCAGTAATGGTAGGCCGCATCCAGCATGGTGAAGGTGCCGACCAGATTGGTCTGGACAAAATCCGCCGGGCCGTCAATGGATCGATCCACATGGGATTCAGCGGCCAGATGATACACCGCCGTAGGTTTGTATTTCGCGAACAGAGCACCGATCGCATCACGATCGCAAATGTCTGTCTTTGAGAAATGATAATGCGGGCTGTTACTGACCGGTTTAAGGCTTTCGACACTGCCGGCATAGGTCAGTTTGTCAATTATCACCACGTCCTGCTTGCCCTGTCCGATAAGATTGCGGGCCAATGCAGAGCCAATAAAACCAGCACCCCCTGTTACAAAAACCGTCATGTTTTTTCCTCGAAATCAAATAATCTTGTTTGATCTTGCAGCATTGGCAAAACCGTGTCTTTTTCGGACAAAATTGCTTTTTCCGGAGCCACTGGCCAGTCAATCCCGACCGCAGGATCATTCCAGAAAATTCCGCAATCATGGTCCGGGCTATAATAATCCGTCACTTTATAAACCAGTTCGGTATTCGGCTGCAAAGTACAATATCCATGGGCGAAGCCGCGCGGCACCCAAAGCTGTCGCCAATTATCTGCCGATAGTTCGACTGCCACATGCTGGCCAAACGTCGGTGATCCGACCCGGATATCCACAGCCACATCCAGCACCGCACCGCGAACAACGCGCACCAGCTTGCCCTGCGCGGACGGATCCAGCTGATAATGCAGACCGCGCAACGTGCCTATCTCTGCGCTCAAGGCATGATTGTCCTGGACAAATCGAAGATTAAGCCCTGCATCCGCCAATGTCCGTTCATTCCAGACTTCGGAGAAAAACCCGCGATGATCGCCGAATTTTTTCGGGGTCAGAATTTTTATATCCGGTATGGCTGTTTCTTCTATTTCCATTTAGGCAACTTTTCCTTGTGATTTTGCGTAAAAATACCGGCAATTACTTAACATATTACTTTAACGGATTAATTGGCAATTAATTGACGCGACAGACGCAAAATCTCGGACCATACTGGTATCAACAGACAGATATCACGATCCAAAAGGACGTTGGAAAGAAAGAAAATGCTGAAACTCTTTTATAATACCGGCTCTATCGCCCTCGCCTCCCATATCGCGCTTGAAGAAACCGGTGTGAATTATGAAGGAATAAAACTTAATTCCGCGATTTTGGAACATACCCTGCCCGAGTATCTGGCAATCAATCCGAAAGGTCGGGTGCCCTCACTGGTCACCGAGCATGGCATCCTGACGGAAACACCGGCGATCTTGCTGTATATTGCGCAGCGTTTCGGCAGCGATGTTTTTCCGCCGCCTGCCGATATCTTTGAGCTGGCACAGTTGCAGTCGTTCAACAGCTATCTCTGCTCGACCGCCCATGTCAATCATGCCCACCGCATGCGCGGCAAACGCTGGGTGGAAGAGGATGACAGCCATTCCATCAAGGCCATGCAGGCCAAGGTGACCAGCAATATGCAGGACGTCTTCGCGCTGATCGAGGCGGAAATGTTCAAGGGTCCGTGGGTCCAGGGGGATGACTATAGTATCGCCGATATCTACCTGTTCTCTATTACCCAATGGATGGAAGGCGATAACGTTGATATCAACGACTTCTCGGTCCTGAAGAGCCACCGCGCCGCCATGCTCGCCCGCCCCGCCGTCCAATATATCGTCGATAAACACGCGGAGTAACCTCCGCGCGCTCGACCCTTAACGACTGATGGGCTTATATTTAATCCGGTGAGGTTCAGTTGCATCTTTCCCCAGCCGGCGGCGCTTGTCTTCTTCGTAGGCTTCGAAGTTTCCTTCGAACCATTCCACATGACTATCGCCTTCATAGGCCAGGATATGGGTGGCAATGCGGTCGAGGAACCAGCGATCATGGCTGATGACCACGGCACATCCGGCGAACTGCAATAACGCCTCTTCCAGCGCCCGCAGCGTATCCACATCCAGATCATTGGTCGGCTCATCGAGGAGCAGGAAGTTGCTGCCGGTTTTCAGCATCTTGGCCAGATTGACCCGATTGCGTTCCCCGCCCGAAAGCTGGCCCACCTTCTTTTGCTGATCCGAGCCCTTGAAATTGAATCCCGAAACATAGGCCCGGCTATTGATCTCTTTCTTGCCAAGTTCGATGATTTCATTGCCTTCGGAGATTTCCTCCCAGACCGTTTTGGTACCATCCAGCGTATCGCGATCCTGATCCACATAGCCCAGCTGTACTGTCGGGCCAACTTTGAAATCGCCCGTATCCGGTGCTTCCTGCCCCGTCAGCAGCTTGAACAAGGTGGTTTTACCGGCTCCGTTGGGACCGATAACGCCGACGATTGCGCCGGCGGGAAGTTTGAAATTCAGCCCCTCAATCAGCAACTTGTCGCCAAACGCCTTGGACACATTGTCCGCCTCGACAACCAGATCGCCGAGCCGCTGTCCCGCTGGAATATAAATCTGCATATTCTCAGCTTGTTTCGCGTTTTCCTGACTGAGCAATTCTTCATAGGCGCTGATCCGGGCCTTGGATTTGGACTGGCGGCCTTTCGGTCCCTGCCGGATCCAGTCCAGCTCCCGATCCAGTGTCTTGCGGCGGGCATCTTCAGATTTACCCTCCTGCGCCAGACGTTTTTCTTTTTGCTCGAGCCAGCTGGAATAATTGCCTTCCCATGGAATACCATGTCCGCGGTCCAGTTCCAAAATCCAGCCCGCCACGTTATCAAGGAAATACCGATCATGGGTGACCGCGACAACGGTACCCGGATAGTCATGAAGGAACCGCTCCAGCCAGGCCACACTTTCCGCATCCAGATGGTTTGTCGGCTCATCGAGCAGCAGCATATCCGGTTGCGACAATAGCAATCGACAGAGGGCCACCCGGCGGCGCTCACCACCGGATAACTTAGTGACATCGGCATCGCCCGGCGGGCAGCGCAACGCATCCATGGCGATGTCGACTTCACGCTCCAGATCCCACAGGTTCTGGGCGTCGATCTGTTCCTGCAACTCCCCCTGCTCGGTGATCAGGTCGTTCATCTCATCGTCGGTCAGGTCTTCAGCAAAGCGAGCGGAAATCTCGTTAAACTGATCGAGCAGCGCCTTCTTCTCATGCACCCCGTCCATCACATTACCGAGCACGTCTTTCGCCGCATCCAGCTCCGGTTCCTGTGCCAGATACCCGACTTTTACGCCATCGGCGGACCATGCTTCTCCGTTAAATTCTGTCTCGATACCCGCCATGATTTTCAGCAGGGTCGATTTACCCGACCCGTTCAGACCGAGGACGCCGATTTTAGCACCGGGAAAGAAGCTCAGCCGGATATCCTTCAATACCTGCTTGCCGCCGGGATAGGTCTTGGACAGACCGTTCATCACATAAATATACTGATAAGACGCCATGGGAACCGTCACTCCGATAAATCAAAATTCATTTGCGCTTCTTGTAACGAAACAACGCAAGTGACGCAATTGTTGTGATACCGATTTGGCGGGTTTATTGGGGCTGCGGCATAGGTACGATACCCGTATCTCTTAAAACGGCTTGAATTTCGTCATAGTCGCGCAGAACAGTCTCGTAGATTTTTGTATAATGGTGAAACCGGGCCATCAAATTTTTGGCAGGGGCAATTCCAATTAAATCTGTCATTACTGTCAGTTCCAACCAGTTAACAATTAAATGGAGATAACTGGACGCTTCATTCTTTGCTGTTACGGGCAAGCCTTCATGAAAATCTGGATATTTTTTTCTGAGAACCTGGATTGCCTCCTCCGTCTCCGAAGGACGGTAATCGTCCAGCGCCCAATGTAACTGCTCATGAATATAAGTCGATAAAAACGCCTCTTCATCTTTGCTTGGGCCATCGACAAGTCGAGCATTTAAAGTCAGTACCGGGTGGCTATGGGGAATTTCATAGGGCGCTATCCGCACTTCTTTCGTATATTCCCACTTCGATAAATCATACTCGCTGCGCTGTTTAATAAGCAGATCACGCGCCTTCTCCACAAGTTCATGCACCGTTGTCAGGTCAATCGTAATAACGATATCGTTTGCGCTCTGCATATCAGTTTCCTTCGTTCCCATTTAAAACCCGTAAAAGAAGAATATTATACGAACTAAATCCTCCTTGTGAAAAGGAGGTTTTTTACTTGGGAAATTTAAGGAAACAGATCTGCCGGCATCAGTCCCGTGGTGATGGCGTAGATAAGAGCTGTAACGGAGACGACGGAGATCAGGGTTGACAGCAGGATGGTGGCCGAGGCGCGCTCGATCCAGACGCCATATTGCTGCGCGATGACAAAGACATTGGTTGCCGTTGGCAAGGCCGCCAGCAACACGGCCGTATAAACCCAGATCGGATCGAAATTGCCGAACCAGCTCAGGGCCAGATACATCACCACTGGATGGACGACAAGATTGAAGGGAATAATAAAGGAGAGCTCGCCTGGAATGCGCCGCAAGGGTCGCAGCGCTAATGTGACGCCCATGGCAAACAGCGCGCACGGGGCCGCGGCTTGTGCCAGGTAATCGATCAATCTTTCGATGGGTGCCGGCGGTGTGAAGCCGATAACTGCCGCAGATACCCCGGCGATGGTGGCAAGAATAAACGGGTGAAGAAGGACTTTCTTGCCGATTTCAAAAATCAGACCGCCAATATTGTTCGCCTTGTCACTGGCAAACGCCATCAGGGTCGGCGCCAGGGTGAAATGCATGATGTTTTCGAAACAAAAAATCAGGGCAAGCGGCACCGCTGCCAACTCCCCAAACGACAGCAAGGCAATCCCCGGCCCCATAAAACCGATATTCCCGTAGGCCCCGGCCAAGCCTTGAATAGTTGCTTCTGGTGTGGTCGATCGCGTAGTCAATCTGGATATGCCAAAAACCATGACGAAAACCGAAAAAGTCGCCAGCAAATTAATCCCGATAAAATCCCAGGACGCGAGTTTTTCCACCGGCGTTTGCGACAACAATTTGAAGAACAGGCAGGGCAGAGCCACGTAAATAATGAAGGTACTGAGCCAGCCCATGGCCGCCTCAGGCTGCTTGGTGATCCGCGCCGCAATATAGCCCAGCAAGATCAACCCGAAGAGAGGGAAGACAAGTCCCGCAATTTCCATCATTTAGCTGAATTCCCTGAGCTCGGAGAGTGTTCTATTTCGGTGGTAGACTGCCAACGAATTTATTGGCGAGAGAGATCCAGTTGTCAAGGCCGGCTTCAACGGCGGCATCCAGCTCGACCCAGACAAGACCGCCCATTTTGCGCCCGCCCATCTCCATGGCTTGCGCGCCGGCACGTGCGACGGCCTCGGCTTCCAAATCTTTGCCAACACGGAACATCACGCGATCTTCACCCGTACCGCACAGCATATTGCCGTTCATTAAAAAGCAGATTCCGCCAAACATTTTCTTTTCAGTGATGCCGCTGCGGGATTGCAAGGCCTCGCGCAGCAATTCCGCCGTATATTGGTGCGACATTGCCGTCCCTATTCCGCGGCCAACGGTTGGGCGTCACCCTGATGATAGCGGCTTAACAAGTCTTCACGCATGGCGCGGGCAACGGAGAGATGCTGTTCCTTGACATGGCCATACCCGCGAATATGTTCCGGCACTTCCGCAATTTCCGCCGCCAGCAATAGGTTATCCGCTGTCAGGGTCTCGCAAATTTGATGCAAGGTTGTTTCATACTCGCCGATTAAAGACCGTTCCGATTTCCGTTCTGAAGACTTTCCAAAAGGATCTAGGACCGTGCCACGCAGGAACCGCAATTTGGCCAGCACGCTGAAAGCAACCATCATCCAGGAACCAAATTCCTTCTTTATCAGGTGACCCGTTTCTACATGTCGTTTAGCGAAAACCGGCGGGGCCAAATGATACTTGACTTTGAAGTCGCCCTCGAACTGATCCTTTACTTTGGCTGAGAACGTCCCATCCGTATAAAGTCGGGCGACTTCATACTCGTCCTTATAGGCCATCAATTTATAGAAATATCTGGCCACAGCCCCGCTAACAGCTGTCGAACCGGGTTTTGCTTTTTCTTCCGCCGCCAGAACCGCCGCGACCAACTTACCGTAGCGTTTGGCATATCGTCTGCTTTGATACGCTTTTAGGCGGTCCATGCGTTTGGCGACTATTTGATCCAGTGTATCTGCGACAGCTATTTGTGTTTGCATGGCCGGAAGTGCCATTTCCTCAACCGCTTTTTGATCTTCAGCCGCTTTACGGCCCCAGGCAAAACTGCGCTTGTTGGCATCAACCGCTATGCCGTTCAGTTCGATGGCCGCCTCAATCGATTCGAGCAAGAGCGGGATGGTACCGCGCTGGAACGCCACGCCGAGCAAGAAAAGGTTAGCCGCAATGGAATCGCCCATCAAGGCGGTCGCCAAAGCGGTGCTGTTAATAAATTCCGCTTGTTCCCGCCCAATACTGTCCGCCACGAGGCCGGTTAAGGTATCGCGATCCATGGCCAGATCCGGTGACAGTGTAAACGCCGCAACCGGCACCACATGATCATTGATGATCGCCCGGGTTCTGCCAAGGTCATAGGTCTGCAGCGCATCTTTTCCTGCGGCGACCACCAGGTCACAGCCGACCACCAAATCTGTCTGACGATTTGGTATCCGGGTTCCGCTTAATTCATTTGCGCTTTTAGCAATGCGAACATGACTCATGACCGCACCGTTTTTCTGCGCAAGCCCCGTTTGGTCGAGGATGGAGGCGCCTTTACTTTCAATATGAGCGGCCATACCCAACAACGCGCCTACCGTAATCACACCGGTTCCGCCAATGCCCGTCACCAGTATATTATAGGTGCCGTCAATAGCGGGGCTTGTCGGTTCCGGAAGGCCGGAGGCTGGATTCAGAATATCGATGTCACTGGACGTTACGGTTTGCGTTTCCGGCTTCCTGAGGTCTCCGCCTTCGATGGTTACAAAACTCGGGCAAAATCCTTTTACGCAGGAAAAATCCTTGTTGCAGCTTGACTGGTCAATCACCCGCTTGCGACCCAAATCAGTCTCCAGCGGTTTCACGGACACGCAATTAGACGCCACACCACAATCACCACAGCCTTCACATACCTCTTCGTTGATAAACACCCGCTTGGCCGGATCCGGAAAAGTCCCGCGCTTGCGTCGACGGCGTTTTTCTGCCGCGCATGTCTGATCATAAATCAAGGCGGTAACACCCTCGACCTCACGAAGTTCTCGCTGAACCTTGTCGAGATCGTCGCGATGATAAATCTTGACGCCCGGCGCCCATTTCATACCCGCCTCATACTTATCCGGCTCGTCGGTTACGACGACAACCTTCTTCGCCCCTTCGGCATGAACCTGTTGGCTGATTTGCCACGGAGAGAGCGGCCCGTCAAACGGCTGCCCGCCAGTCATGGCAACGGCGTCATTAAACAGGATCTTATAGGTAATATTCACATTCGCGGCGGCGGCGGCCCGAATGGCCAGTAATCCTGAATGGTAATATGTGCCATCCCCCAGATTCTGGAATATATGTTTTTCATTGGTGAACGGCGACTGGCCAATCCAGTTAGCCCCTTCCGCCCCCATATGCGTGTAGGTTTCCGTTCGCCGGTTCGGCATGTAAATCGCCATGGTATGACAGCCGATACCGGCCATGGCGCGACTACCTTCCGGGACATTCGTCGATGAATTATGAGGACAGCCGGAGCAGAACCACGGAGAGCGGGTAACCGGGGCAGCTGGCATGGCATTGCCGTCTTCACGGGCTTCCGCGAGGCTAATACCTTCTGCAATGGCATCAGAAATGGAGCGCCGTTTTAACCGTGAGGCAATTGCCCGTGCGACCGAGGCCGGTGTCAATTCACCATCAGAGGCCAACAGCATGTCGCCGCTTTCGTCCTCTTTACCGACAAGCACCGGCCGATTTTCAAGATCATACAGGATTCGGGCGGCTTGCTCTTCGATAAAGCTCCGCTTTTCCTCGACGAACAGTATTTCATCAAGTCCTTGTGCAAACCTGCGGATGCCTTCTGGCTCCAGCGGCCAGGAACAGCCGACCTTATATACGGAAAGGCCAATTTCTTCGGCCTCAGACGGGCCAATACCAAGATCACCCAACGCCTGTTCCACATCCAGCCAGGATTTACCGGTGGTCACAATCCCGATTTTACGATGTTGGCTATCCTGCGTAATCCGGTCCAGTTTGTTGGCGCGGACAAAGGCCTTGATCATCGGCAATTTATGCCGCAAAAGCCGGGTTTCCTGACCAATGGAGCTGTCAGGCCAACGAATATGTACGCCGTCCGCAGGGGCTTCGATATCTTCGGGGATTTTTATGTCCACCCGATCTGGCCCCACATAAGCAGTCGCAGAACTCTCCACCGTATCGGTCAGACATTTCATACCAACCCAGGCGCCGCTGTAGCGGGACAGAGCGATACCATAAAGGCCATAATCAAGATATTCCTGAACAGTTGCCGGGTTGAGGACCGGCATCATCGCCGCGACGAGCGCCTGCTCGCTTTGATGAGCGACAGTAGAGGATTTGGCCATATGGTCATCGCCCATGAGAACCAGTACGCCACCATGTTCAGAACTGCCCGCCATATTTCCATGTTTGAAAACGTCGCCCGAGCGATCGACACCGGGTCCTTTGCCGTACCAGATGCCGAATACACCGTCAAAATCAGACTGTCCGAACATGGGGAGTTGTTGCGATCCCCAGATACTAGTCGCCGCTAGATCCTCATTGACGCCGGGCTGAAAATGAATGTCGTTATTCTTCAGAAACGGCTTCGCCTTCCACAGGCTTTGATCATACAAACCCAAGGGCGATCCGCGGTAGCCCGAAATAAATCCGCCGGTTTTGAGACCAGCCGCCGCATCCCTCTGTCGCTGCATAATCGGGATACGTACAAGAGCCTGCGTGCCAGTGATAAACACTTGCCCCGCTTCCAGTTCATACTTGTCGTCAAGACTTACGTTTGTATTCTGCATTTTGAACTCCCGCGCCCCGGGATACAGCGATTGCCAGAGAGAGACCTCTCTATACTTCCAGCCACTCTTTACGGATCTGGTCGTTGGCTTTCAACTCGTCGGGCGTTCCTTCATATACCATATGGCCATGCCCCATTACATACAAACGATGAGAAATGCGCATGGCAATTGCCAGCTTCTGCTCGACGAGAAGAATGGAGACACCTCGATTGGCGATTTCGGCCAACAAATCACCCACCTGGGAAACAATTTTAGGGGCAAGGCCTTCGGTCGGTTCATCAATCATCACCAGATCAGGATCTCCCATCAAGGTGCGGCACATGGTCAACATCTGCTGCTCCCCGCCGGAAAGAACGCCCGCATCGACATCGGCCCGCTCCCGCAGATTGGGGAACATTTTAAACATGTCTTCCATGGCCCAACGACCCTGTTTTTTCATGTCCTTGATGCCCATCAACAGGTTCTGGCGAACGGTCATCCCCGGAAAAACATCGCGATTTTCCGGCACATACCCGAGGCCGCGATGGGCAATCTCGTGCTCTTTCAAGCCGGCGATTTCCTCACCCTTATATTTGATGGAGCCATGGGGCGGCACTTCGCCCATGATCGATTTAATAGTCGTTGACCGACCCACGCCATTGCGCCCCAGCAAGGAGACAATCTCACCTTCACCAACCGTAAAATTTACGCCTTGCAGAATGTGGCTCTTGCCGTAATAGGCATGTAAATCAAGTACTTCTAGCATCAGTCTTCTGCCTCCGCGCCAAGATAAGCTTCTTGCACTGCCTTACTATTCCTTATGTTCTCTGGCGTATCACACGCTATGATTTCTCCATACACCAGTACGGAAATGCGATCGGCCACGTCAAATACGACCCCCATATCATGCTCCACCATTACCAGGGTCTTGCCCTCGGTAATTTTGCGGATCAATTCAATGGCCTGATCCGTTTCCGAATGGCTCATACCGGCCGTTGGTTCGTCCAGCATAATGACATCGGCCCCACCAGCTGCAGAAATCCCGATTTCCAGCGCTCGTTGTTCTGCATAGGTCAAAACTCCGGCCGGGATATGCTGACGTGATGTCAGACCGATTTCCTCAATTACCTGCGCGGTTTTGTGGTTGAGGTCATGTTCCCGATCCACCAGATGCCAGAAAGAGTATTTGTAATCCTTGGCCCACATCAATCCGCAGCGAACATTTTCAAACACGCTCATATTGGGAAAGATATTGGTGACCTGGAAACTGCGGGACAGTCCCTTACGATAGATCTCGTAGGGTGGTAGATTGCTGATATCCTCACCATGAAGATGGACCGTGCCCCCACTGAGGTTATACCGGCCACTAATCAGATGGAACAGCGTTGATTTCCCGGCCCCATTCGGGCCGATAATCGCGTGACGCTCGCCTTTTTCGATTTGCAAATCGACACCGCGAATGATCTCTGTCGGACCAAAACTCTTGCGCAGGTCCTGAAGCTCAATTGCCACACTCATGACGACGCCCCTTCACTATCAGCATTTGGATCATTGGCAGTATCCCAGGCATCTTTAAACTGGCTCACCTGTGTTTTAGCCAGATAACCACCGACGACTGTCAGAAGGAAGATTACAATCCATGGCGTAACAGAATGTGTACTGAATTCGATACCGATAAGACTCATCATCGTCTCGTCTACAGGCGCGCCGCGAACATGGTGGATTGATTCCAGAAAACCGGCAATCCCGGCCATAAAGCACACTGTCGGAATACCAATGCGCAGATATGGCACCAGCAGGCTTCCCAAACGCTTCATCTTAAAAGCGGGCGTATGCATCATCATGATACCGGTCAAACCGTGAGGCGCGTACATCACCGTCAACACGAAAAGGACGCCGACATAGAGCTGCCAGATATCCGTATAATTACTCAGGATACTTTGCAGCAGGGTAAAGACGACAGCACCGATAATCGGGCCAACAAAGAAACCTACCCCTCCGATAAAGGCCATCAACAGCACCACGCCAGACGTCAGTGCATTAAGATTTTCTTCCGTGACGATTTCAAAGTTTATGGCGAACAAGCCACCGGCAATACCGGCAAAGAATCCGGAAATACAGAAGGAGACGAAGCGCACTTTTCGTTGGCTATAACCGACAAACTCGGCCCGTTCTGCATTGTCACGAACGGCATTTGCCATGCGTCCGGCCGGTGTTCGCGAAAACAGATACATCAGAAAAACGGAAACGAATACCCAGGCGGCTATCAGGTAATACACCTGAATATCCTGGGCAAAATCGAAGCCGAACAGCGGCGGACCCATTGTCCGGTCGCCGCTGACCCCTTCTTCACCACCGAAGAAGGCAACAAAGATAAGTGAACTGGCGGCCATAAGCTCGCCAACCCCCAGCGAAATCATGGCAAAAACCGTGCCCGCTTTGCGCGTCGAGAAACTGCCGATGATGATGGCGAAAACCAATCCGATCAAGCCGCCGAATATGGGCAGCAACCACATGGGAAAGATAAAGGCACCATCCTCGATATAGTTCATGAAATGCACGGACATAAACCCGCCCAGTCCAAAATACACGGCATGACCGAAAGACAACATGCCGCCTTGCCCGAGCAACATATTGTAAGACAAGGCAAAGATGATAAATATGCCCATCAGGTTCATGGTGTATAAACCGATGTTAGAAGAGAAAATGAAGGGCATGGCCATGAGCATGATGAAAAACCCGATCCAGACAGCGTAACGTTTGACGAACGGCACAGAATTTTCAGCTGCTGCTGTTTTTGCAATTTCACTCATGTCTCACGGTTCCCAAACAAGCCGGTCGGTCGGAAAATCAAAACCAGAACCAGAAGGAGATATGGCAGGATCGGTGCTATCTGCGGCAAGGAGAGTGACCAGAGATCCCGTAACGCGCTGTCCGCATCAAACGAGATGTTCATGACCGTCAAAAGATCGTTCACTGAATAGTCAAGGGCGATGGCAAAGGTCTGCAGCAGCCCGATAATCAATGAGGCAACGAAGGCACCGGTCAGGGACCCAAGTCCGCCGATCACGACAATAACAAAGACGATACTACCGAGGACAACCGCCATTCCGGGGAAGGTACCGAGTGCGGGCCCGGCTATTACGCCGGCCACACCCGCCAGAGCACAACCAACGCCAAAAACACCCATGAAGACCAGCGGCACGTTGTGGCCGAGCATCGCCGTCATGTTCGGCTTATGAATGGCCGCCTGAATGATCAGGCCAACCCGCGACTTGGTCAGGATCAATAGCAACATGACAAAGATACCAATGGAGATCAGCAGCATAAAGGCTTTGTAGGCCGGAAAATTCTGTCCGAAGAATGTAAAGAGCGGGAACTGCAGGACTTCAGGTTCCAGATATGCTTTCGTATCCTTGCCCCAAATAAACTGCACCACTTCTTCAATAAGAAAGGCGAGACCAAAGGTGAAGATCAGTTCCGCCACATGCCCCCATCGATGGACATAGCGAAGACCATATCGCTCAACGAGGGCGCCGATAAGGCCGACTAGGATCGGAGCAACAATGAGGCCCACCCAGAACCCCAGATAGATACTGATGGTATAGGCCAGATACGCGCCGAGCATATAAAAACTGGCATGCGCAAAATTGAGGACGCCCATCATGGAAAAAATAAGGGTCAGGCCGCTCGCCAGCATGAACAGCAGCAGCCCGGTAACAATCCCGTTTAACAGGGAAAAGAAAATCAATTCAAACATCGGTTGAATCTCTTAATTACACACATTCTTGGAAACCAGATCTTACGCCTGGCTGAGAAATGCTGGTCGGATTTCTCCGACCAGCACTATTAGACTTGCAAACGTGTCCTATTAGCTAGGGCGTTCCATCTTACAACTTGATGGCAAAGCTGAATCAGCAGCTGTAATTGTTGATTCTGTTACCAGACCAAAACCTGAATTATCTGCATCAAACGTAACATTTTCGTCTGTATGAACAGAAATCCGGATCGGCTGGATTGCCTGATGGTCTTCAGCACGCATGGTCATTTTATCACCATTCAGCGTTGTGAATTCCATTCCTTCAAGCGCCTTGGCAACGGCAACTGGATCTGTTGAACCGGCTGTTTCCATCGCACCCGCCAGCATGCCGATTGTGTTGGCAATCCGGTACTGCGTAATATCCATATCAGGATACTTGGCTTTAAAGCCAGTATAATATGCCGCAATTTCGTCATTCAAAGGAGGATTGTCATTTCCTTCGTGAACAAGACGGATTTTGTTCTTACCAGATTCGCCGATGGTTTTGGTGATACCGTTTTTAGCCGCATAATATGTATAAATTGGAACGTCCAACCCGGTATCACCAATAGCTTTACCCAGTCCGACCATATCCGCACCCCAGTTACCAGTGATAACTGCATCGGCGCCAGAGGCCCGGATTTTTGTTGCATAAGGTGTGAAATCTTTCACTTTTCCAATCGGGTGAAGCTCGTTGCCGACGATTTCGATATCAGGGCGTTTTTCACCAAGGAATTTAACCGCAGCTGCCGCAACCGCTTTACCGAAGGAATAATCCTGGCCAATCAAATAAATTTTCTTGATTCCGTCTTCCTGAGCAATAACGTCCGTCAATGCATTCATCTTGATGTCTGCGTTGGCGTCAAAGCGGAAATGCCAGAAGTTACATTTCGCATTTGTCAACGCCGGATCAACAGCGGAGTAGTTCAAGAAAAGAACTGGTTTATCCGGGTTCCGCTTATTGTGCTTTTTAATGGCATCTGTCAGGGCATTCGCCACACCAGAGCTGTTTCCTTGCGCAATATACTGGATGCCTTCGCCGATCGCCCGTTTCAGCTGAATAAGGCTTTCTTTGGGGCTGATTTTGTTATCAAAAGGCACGATAACGAATTGCTGGCCGCCTAAAACACCGCCTTTGGCATTGACGAGCGTGTCGGCTGCAAATTCGAATTCTCTCAAGCCATTTGTTCCTGTCGCGGCAAATGGTCCGGATAATGGATCAATAAACGCGATCCGGATAGAGTCAGCAGCTTGTGCGCTGAAGGCCGAGATCGCCGAAACGACGGCACTGGCCAATATAATGGATTTAATTTTCAATTTTTCCTCCCTTAAGGAAATTAAAGACGTCCCAATGATATGCCCGGTTCTTTATTTTTGCTTGGTTAGATCCCGACAATGTTGCAGTGAAGGCGTTTGGATGCGTTCTTGCAGTGGCCATGAAAGCCCAGAACTATCGCGAGATCAAATGAATTTTTTTGAAATCACGACAAAATTTCATATTTTATTCCTATTAAAGACTAAATATACTGGCCCACACCAGCCTGCTTAAAAAATAGGCAAAACAATCAAATATATTAGAGGTTTAGAGCTCTATCCAAGAGTAAGTCATGGCTCTTGACTAAAATCCTAATCTTTCGGATAGGTCCCGACTATCCAAAGAACATCTTTGAAACACGAAAAATTGGTTTTTTTCAACATGTCTTCATTGTTTAAGGTATATCCTTCACAAGCTGGAATTTACTCCAGACATATATAATCCTGATTCTCGAATTAACGGCAACAAACGCGATGATGCAACCAAGCAAGAGGATACTCCTACTTCTAGTCGGCTGGTTTTTTGTTGCCGTCGGAGCCGTAGGCATTTTTCTGCCCGTATTGCCGACGACGCCTTTTTTGTTGATTTCTCTCTGGGCTTTTTCGCAAAGTTCCGAACGGTTCCATGATTGGCTCTATAATCACAAGGTTTTTGGCCCGCCACTTCAGGACTGGTCCAGATATGGTGTGATCCCGGTTCGGGCGAAATTTATTGCCGTTGGCACCATGACAGTCAGCGCATTGCTGGTCATTACCTTTTCCAGCACCCCCTGGTATGGGCTTGTCGCGATGCTCGCCCTTATGGGGTTCGGGGCAGGATTTGTTCTGACGCGGCCCAGTAAACCACGCCTCGGTGCTTCGTCTTCTGAAGAACAAAGCTCCTAACATTCCGCTGCGGAAATTTTGGACCTACGTGTGGTAAAGGACGCAACTCATATGACCATAACCGGTGAATTCTGTTGTGCCAGCAAGGTGGCCAGACGTTTCAACGCTTTTTCGAGGCGTTTTTCGTCAGGTTCCGACATCAGGCAGACCCGGATATGATTGACCGGGACTGCTTTAGACATGGCAAAACTATCACCGCCAATAATAACGACGTTTTCGCGCCGCGCCGACGTAACGAACTCCGCCATATTCTTATCTGCAGGGAGTTCAATCCATAAATGCGGCAAAGGTGACCGTTTTGCCTGATGCACACGGGCGATCCAGGGTGCCAATATATCTATCGCCCGACGTTCCCGGCGCCAACATGTCTTGACGAGATCCTCCGCCTGGGCCTTAACGATCCCGCCCTGCAGGAAGAAATTCGACATGTCCAGCGTAATCGCCGATGTCATCCAGCTGATGGCTGTCACTTTTGTCGCCAGTCGCGGCACAAGGTTAGGCGGGGCAACCATGTATCCAACCCGCAAGCCGGGGCTGAACACCTTGGACAAACTCGTAATGTACAAGGCCCGTTCCGGATCAAGGTCAATGTAAGCAGGCGGAAACACATCCTGCAGCGGCGCATAAACCGCATCCTCGACAATCAGGACATTGTGAGCGCGGGCAATCTCGAGGATTTCCAGCCGACGTTCCAGAGGTTGCGTTGTGCCGGTTGGATTATGTCCGGTCGGCATCGTCACCAGCAACTTGACCGATCCACGATTGCAGATGGCCTCGAATTCATCGGGGATAAGACCAAAATGATCCATGGCAATGGGCGTCAGTCGTAAATCAAGTTCGTAAGCCGCCGCCCTTATCCCCGGGTATCCAAAAGCTTCCGTTGCAACCACATCGCCGGGATTGGCTAATGTGGCCATGGCGGTATACAGGCCCGGCTGGGCGCCCTGGGTGATAATGATATTTTCCGGATCGACCCGTTCAATCTTCTCCGAAATCCAGTTTGCCGCAATACCGCGATCATGCGGACGGCCGCGACTGTCATAATATTCCAGATACTGACTCTGGTCATTGCCCATGGACAGTCGCATGAAGGCATCGCGCATACGGGCGTCCATATTCTTATGAAAATAGCTGTTCTTGGACAGGTTCACCACCCCCCGTTCCCCATCCACCCAACTCTCACGCGGGAAAAATAGGCCTTTGCCCACGGCGGCCTCATCGGCGTCGGTTCCATAAATGAAAGTGCCCTGCCCGACTTTGCCATAGGTATATCCGCGTCGCTCCAATTCCCCGTAAGCGCGACTGGCAGTGCCGACACTGCAGTTATATTTATAAGCCAGGTCACGGTGACTGGGCAACCGGTCGCCCGCCGTCAACTGGCCCTGTTTTATCAGGTCGATAAGTGTTTCCGTTATCTCTTCGAATTTTCGCATTGCCTGCCTTAAATTGTCACTGTGACAATATTGAAATTGACTGGGACAATTTTATGACAATATTGTGACAATGTAAATTGTCCTAATTCAGAAAGAAAACCGATGGAATTCGCAAAAATTGCCCTTATCGCCATGTTCGCGGTCTCGATGGTCGGGTCACCGGGGCCCGTCAATATGGCGTTGATGGCCTCCGGCGCGAGCTTTGGCTATCGTCGATCTTTGCCGTTTCTGGTGGGAAGTATTTCAGGGTTTCTTCTGGTCTGCCTCGCCGTCGCGCTTGGGCTTGGATCGCTCTTCATTACGTTCCCGACCTTACAGATTGCCTTCTTGTTTGCGTCTGTTCTTTATATTATTTACCTGGCTTACAAGGTTGCGACAGCGACCCCTCAGGTTGACGACAGATCCAGTCATCCCGGATATTTTGCCGGCATCATCCTGCATCCCCTCAATCCGAAAGCCTGGGTCACCATTATTGCGGCTTATTCGCAATTTGTCTCACCCTCGGCAAGCTATATAGGCCAGATTATAACAATCATGCTGATTTTTACCGTTGTCAGCTTTCCGCTGAATTCTATTTGGTGTTACGGCGGCAATGTCTTGCGACGGCTGGTTAAATCAACGAAAGCGCTGCGTGTTATTAATATAACCATGGCAATTTTAATGGTTGTCGCGGTTGGCCTCACCTTGATGCAAGCCGACATTCTGGAAGGGTTTTGGCGCACCGGCAATTAACGACGCGCAAACGCAGGTCAGACAGCTGCTGCCAGTTTCACAGTGCGCTCAGGCGGGAAGTGGATACAACATACTGTTCCCACATCCACTTCACTTTCCAGAGTGAACTCACCGCCATGCACATCGACCAACATCTGAACCAAAGTCAACCCGAGGCCCGTCCCTTCGTTGTTGCGGGCATACGTGGTTTGGACCTGTCCGAAACGGTCAAGCACACGGGGAATATCTTTCTCAGCTATTCCAATGCCGGTGTCCGTCACCCGCAAGGTTATTCCGCCCCCATTCCGTATCTCCGCGGCAATGGTTACAGATCCCTCCTTGTCCGTAAACTTGATCGCGTTAGAGGCAATATTGACAAGAATCTGTTTGATCCGGGTTTCATCTCCCAGAAAGCCCGGAAAATCTGCCGGTATGTCCGAAGTTAATTTAATACCGGCATCAAATGCCCGAACCGACAGCATGCGGATACAGGAGGCAACTGTCGCCGATAAATCCATATTTCTCTCAGACAGATTAAGCTGACCTGCCTCTATCTTGGCGACATCAAGGACATCGTTGATCACGTCCAATAAATGCTTTCCTGCCGCATGAATATCATGGGAATAATCCTTGTAGTTTGCGTGCCCCAAGGGTCCGAAAGCTTCAGACTGGAGGATTTCCGAAAACCCGATCACCGCATTCAATGGCGTTCGCAGCTCATGGCTCATATTTGCAAGAAATTCAGACTTGGCGCGGTTGGCCAGCTCAGCCAACTCCTTTGCTTTACGTAAATTCAGTTCAGCACGCACCCGGGCATTCATATCCGTCAAGGTTCCTTCAATATGCAACAAGGCACCTTTTTTGTTATAAACGGCATGGGCGTTGAGCGCGCCCCAGATAAGGGATCCGTCCTTGCGCCGCCACTGGTAGATTTCATCGATAAGATACTGACCTTTAGTCAGCAACATCATGTGCTTTTTCGCGACCTCAGTATCGAGATAAACTTCGCGGAAAAGAAACCTGACGGCTTCCACCACCTCCTTCGACGAGCTATAGCCAAGCATGGTAGCCATAGCAGGATTGGTGTCGATGAACGTACCGTTCAAGCGCGCTTGAAAAATTCCTTCGGTCGCGTTTTCGTATATGCGTCGGTGCTTGAGCTCACTTTTTTCAAGTGCGAGATTGGCCACCCATCTATTGTAGATATAGTAGGTCAGCACAATTGCCAATCCGGCGAGAAGAAACAGAACAAGGATCATGATACCGCGAAACGCATTGATCCGGTTTGCCTGTGTCACCAAAAGATTTGACGCTGTCTCAGTTACTTGATTATGTAATATTTCTGCTTCATCAATTGCTGTACGCGATCGGACTGACGCCGTTTCAAGCACGATAGATGCTTCCGGCGGCAGACCACCGATCCCATTTTCAAGCCAATTCTGAACGTCAAATGTGGCGGGCTGGATGACCGCGTAAATCTTCGCTGTACCAATGAGATTATCGAAACCGAATTCAATACGTTCTTTTTCCAGAGCAGAATGGACTTGTTCGATTTTTTTCCGGGCAAGCTCGATATATTCATTCCGTTGTGCACCCACAGCAAGCTGAGCAAGAACAATGGCATTGTTGGCAACAGCAAAGTGATCAATTATTTCATCGACGGCTTGCTCCTGCGCGACAATTTGCAAAGGTACGGATTCTTCGATCTTCGACAAAGTGACCTGCACATAGGTGATTGTCGCAATCACAAATAGTGACAAGCAAAAAATACCCGCAACATAAGCACTATTCCATTCGGGAATGTTCTTGGACTGGATTTTTTTGTTGAGCTTCGAAAGCCAATTTTTAATCATTTATTGGGCCTCAATGACGAAACTCCCCTTCTTTCAAAAAACCATTTTCCGCATAATATTTTCGTGCACCAGGATGCAGAGGTACACACATTGATTGGAAGGCGGTCTCAACTGAAATTTTCGACAGTTTGGGGTGACTCCCTGATTCTTTGAAATCAGGTAAGTTCTCCCAGAATTTTTTAGTGATTTCGTAGGCTCTTTCCGTGCTGACATTTTTGCTCACAACCCATAATGCGCCCACACCCAGGGTCTTGACCTCACCAATATTCTGATAGGTCCCAGCTGGAATGGTTTGCTCAGAAAGGAATATATTGTCTCGCGCAATCCGCGCGGCGGCGGTGCCATCAATATTTATCAAGGATATCTGTATGTCATTGCTCAAATCGTAAATGGCCTTGGAGGGAAAACCCGCGACAACGAAAAAAGCGTCCAGTTGACCGGCTTTCATTTTTTTTATGGCTTCGGCGGCCTTTACATATTGTATGTCCAAATCCACATCGGAAATACCGTAAGCTTCCAGGATAATCCGCGCTTCGACCAGGGTACCGGATCCCGGATCATCCAGGGACACACGTTTGCCCACTAAATCATATACCGAATTGATGCCCGAATCCCTGCGGACTGCCAGATGAATACTTTCTGTATAGAGGCTCGCAATTGCCAAAATATCTGTATTCGGTTCTTCTCCGTCATAGAATCCGGTACTGGTTCGAGCCCAGTGGGCGACGTCTGATTGGGAAAAACCACTTTCAATCTGCCCCGACTGAATACCGGCAATATTTGCAACCGAGCCATTGGATGCCTGTCCGACGGCCAGCAGACCAGGCAACCCGCAAGGGAGTTCACCACAATCGGACTTGGCGAGAGGATTTGAAATCATTGTCGCGATCGCCTGACCAACCGGATAGTAAGTACCACTGATACCGCCAGTACCAATCCGAAATATCGTATTCTCAACAGCCAAAGCCCCCGTCATCATAAGCGTTGTTGCAAGAAAAATTCCAACACCGACGAGTGATTTTGAGTGCATATTACATTCCCAACTTTGACGAGTTCTAATACTTGAACTGACTTAGATTTTAACAATGGACCTTCAATTCACGACTGAAGTTAACGGAATTGAGTTAAGGGGACCTTAACCGTTGGCGAAAACATGGCGGAAACAAATGGATTAAAATCTAATTATTGATGTCTTATCGGCAGTATTCTGAAATTGCCACTGCCCAAGTAGCTATGTAATACTAAAATTAGTTTTCTAACCAATAAAGAGAATATAATGGATTATGATAATCTCAGCAAAGAAGAAATAGAAACGCTAAACGTGCAGTATTTACCGAGGCGGACGGTTCCGAACCAAACCGACTATTTAAAATCTGCGGGAGCACGGAGTGCGCTGGCAAGAACTAAGCAGATAGGCCATCTGGATGTCCGATACGGCGATACCGGGCAACAGATGCTTGATATTTTTCCAGCGTCGACACCTCATGCACCGGTTCTCGTCTTTATTCACGGTGGATATTGGTACGCTTTAGATAAATCCTTCTACAGTGAAATTGCCCCGATATTTACCGAAGCAGGTGCGACTGTCGTCCTCCCAAATTACGATTTATGTCCGACTGTCACAATTCCGACTATTGTCGACCAGTTGCGGCAGTCTATGAAATGGATATATGAGAATATTTCCCAATATAATGGCGATCCTGACAGGCTTCATCTATCCGGCCATTCTGCGGGTGGCCATTTGACCGGAATGATGATGGCCACGGATTGGGCAGGAGAATTTGGCTTGCCGGCCAATTTATTGAAGGGCGCGGCTCCTTTGAGCGGTTTGTTTGATATCATGCCGCACAGATATACGGAATTGCAGGACGCCATCCAACTTACCAAGGAACAGGCCTTACGCAGCAGCCCACAAAATCTGGAGCTATATTGCGATTGTCCGATCATCTGCGCCGTCGGTGGCGGTGAACCTGAGTCATTTTTGCGTCAGTCGCAGGAATTCACGGAAAAATGCCGGAACGCCGGGCTCACATGCGACTACCTTGCGCTGGATACAGACAATCATTTTGATGTTACAGACAGACTGCATGACGCTAATGACCCGTTGGTTGGCGCGATCCTCCGGCAAATGGGACTAAACACAATTGAAAAGTAAGGAGAAAACCATGAGCACCACAATTCTACAAAGCCGTGCGGAGCTGTCAGATCTAGTGGATCGGTTCGTTGACGCGTTTAACCGGCAAAATATGGAAGACGTCATGAGCTTTTTCGCAGAGCAGGCTGTTTATAAAGATGCGAGCGGAAAGACACATGAGGGAAAAGCCGCAATATCCAAAGCGTTCAAGCCTGTCCTCGATGGCAGCATCGGGAATATCCTCTTCGACGGTGAGGATCGGTTTATAGATGAAGAGACAGGAAAAGTTATGGACAGCTGGACCTTGCATATGTTTCGCGGCGAAGGTGCAGAAAAAGAACGTGTCATGATGGGTCTTGATCTTCTGCATTTTGAGAAAGGTAAATTGGTGCGCAAAATTACATACAAACGAGGATAAGCCATGGAGCCCATTGTTGTCTTGTTGAGTATCTTCGGAATTTTCCTCCCCGCCCTGATGCTGCCCGGTCCAGATTTCGTCGCCGTTGTCCGCTCGTCCATCAAGGGGGGTACGCGTGCCGGGTTGATGACAACCCTAGGAATATCTTTTGGGTTGTTGACCTATGCGGGATTAAGCCTTCTCGGATTATCGGCCGTCCTCACCCAGTTTGAATGGCTTGCCTGGTCTATTCGTATCCTCGGCGCAAGCTACTTGATCTATTTGGGCTTACGGCTTTTATTTGCGAAACCCGTCCAGATTGATATTTCAGAGTCCGAAATAAAACCGGCTTCAAATCCACTTGTTTTCGGGTTTCTGGTTACACTCACCAATCCTAAAGCCGTTGTTATATTCAGCAGCGTCTTCGCTACGGCCGTGACACCGGATACACCGTTTTGGTTGTTAATGCTGATCATTGCTCTCGTTTTTTCTTCTGCGCTTTTATGGTATGCCATTGTCAGTTTTTTCATGTCGTCAAGGCCTGTTGTCGAACGCTTCTCGAAAACCAGCCATTGGATCGAGCGCGCGGCCGGTATCTGCTTTATCGGGATTGGGGGAAAACTTTTTGCTGATGCGCGAAACCCGTTATCTCTTTAGCGACGTTTACGCGCGTCTTTTCCGGATCAGCCGGCAAATAACCCATAAGATGACCAGATTCAAGAACGGTGCTCCAATTCCTAAAGGCAGCCGCACGGCATCAGGAACCTCGATTAAAGACCAGGGCAGACCAAGTGGCACAAGAAAGATCCCGGCCAACGGGCCCGTATCCTGTCCAAACCAACCAAAAGTGCCAACCAGATACAGGCCAAGCGCCACCGCATACAGGACAGCGAACGTGATTACCACTAGTCGGCAGATCATAGGTTTCCTTCCGTAAAGATTTCTGTCAATTACTCATGGGTTGCTGACGCTGTAAAACCCGCCTTCGCTCCAAACTTCGGCGCGCACGCATTTACGAAGATTTGTGCCGCCGCATTCGGATCCATGTACTTCCAGCAACAAAACTTTCAAATCAGCCCATTCTGCGACTTTCCAGCCTTTTGCCAGATAAGCGTAACTTTTATCGCCGACAATAACCCATAGACTGCAGCCCCCTGTTCCGCAATACATGGAAGCTGCCGACGAACAGCGAAATTCATGCGCATCGATGATCGTATCAGGGACGCCATCCCCCGTTAAATCGATCTTCGGGATGGCTTTGCGGGTCGTTGTCAAAACACCGTTTTCAAAGCTGCTACAGTCTTTTCGCGCTTGCTCCATAACTTTTCGTTCAGCCGTTTCAGCGGCGGCCATGGTCGCGGTCGCCATCCCTATTCCAACAATCAAGGCACCTATTATCCGGTTCACGTTAGTCTCCCTCTATTGCCATTGCCTGGATGAAACGGATATCCGTCAAGTTGCGGACGACGGTCCTTTCAGTTCAACGACATTTCCTTCCGGGTCCGTCAGGTAAAGCGAAGGCCCGGTCCCCTCCGCACCGTATCTTTGCTGAACATCGCCTGGATCAATGCCTTTTTCGCGCAAGTAAGATTTCAGCCCTTCAGCGTCAAAAGGCTCAATAGACAGGCAAAAATGGTCCAAATTACGGCCTTCTTTGGCGGGCGCCGCGCCGCCCAGTCGTCCTATTTTTCCCGCGACGGGGACCAGATCTATAAGGCTACCGCCCGCTCGCAATTGGTAGAGACCGGCCTGCTCGTTGGTTTTTTCCAACGTACAGCCAAGGGTTTCAATATAGAAATCCATCATTCGCTGGATATCTGTGACCCGTAAGACCAGATGATCTATGTGCTTTATTGCGAACATGTCGTCTCTCCTTGCGTATGTCTCTAACTGATAAAAGTCTTCCAGGCGGACCAATCGTCGATTTTTTCGGCCAGTATTTGATAGCCGTCTCCGCCCGGATGCAATCCATCTCCGTTTTTCAGCGACTGAGCGTATTGATCACTCTCCAAGAGGTCGGAAAAAACCGGTAAATAGGGGACCGAATGCGTCTCACTGAGACCTTTATAAACAGTATCCGCTTCTTCAATATCTTCATTGCGAAAATCGAAATCAAGCCCGGTTAAGTCAGAATGATAGGGCATTTTTGGCGTAAAGACAGGGAAGGGTCCGATGACGATTAAGGGCGCGACGGACTTTAAATCTTTCAGGAGAGTTTCAAAGGATTGAAAAACACGACGGGCTGGCGTCCGTGAAATGCCTTGATACCGCGCAATATCATTCATCCCACTACAAAAAACGATCCCGCCTTGATCCGGATTAACGATCCGCGCTGTACATTCCGCAGCTGCGCGCTGACGGATCTCACCCAACAGCTGGCCGCGTACACCCAAATTATACGGTACGATCATATCTCTATGGGACGCACTCAGGCGACCAGGCCACCCTTGTCCTGTTTCATCCCCCATTCCTTCTGTTGTCGAAGCGCCGACAAAACATATTCGTTTCATTTGTTCATAAAGCCTTCAAGGTTCCCGCGATATTCGATCAACAATGATCGATTGTTAAAGACTACAAGGTCGCTGAACGAACAACAAGTGACCGCCAGTACAAACGGGTTTCACCTCACCCCTACAGCTGCTAGAATACAAAAAAATAAAAAAGGAAAATGTAACTATGATGACCGTTGATGAGCTGATAGGAAGCTGGACACTGGTAACCTGGACTTCTGTCAAAAACGGAAAACCTGACGGGTACCCCATGGGAGAGCAGGCCAAGGGTCAGATTATTTACTCCGCGGATGGTCGAATGTCCGGATTTCTTATGAGAGCGAATTTTAAAAACGCGCCTCATGGCGCCTCCGCAACTGCGGATACCAGCCTTGCTTATGGCGGCACATACCATTTGGATGGAGACCGCGTCAGTCATGATGTCGTTGTCTCGACGATCGCCCACTGGATTGGTCATCCGCTGATCAGGACCATGGCGAAACAGGGTAAAGATCTGCTTCTCAAAACCAAGCCGGAAACGACGAAATCCGGAAACGTCTACGAACATCACCTGCTTTGGCGGCGTGTCAGCGGTTGAAGGCCACTACTTTCCTTTCCAGTCGGGCTTGCGCTTTTCCGCAAAAGCTTTAGGTCCTTCTAGCGTGTCTTCCGCATTGCGCCAGGTACTGAACGCCGGATAACCTGCCTGCCCGACCATAGCGGCTTCCAGGCTGGCTTCGTCCAGTCCGCGCATCACGGTTTCTTTCGAGGCCCTGATCGCCAGAGGCGCAGACCGAAGAATGGACATGCACCAGCGCTCAATGGCGTCTTCCAATTCTTCTGTTGCCACGACTTCATTTACAAACCCTAGATCTTTGCCTTTACGTGCATCAACACTCTCCGCACTAAGGATCATTCCCATTGCTTGCTTAAGGCCAATTTGCCGGGCCAGTCTATGCATTCCCCCACCAATTGCGACGGCTCCTACTAACGGTTCAGGTAAACCAAAGCGGGCATTGTCGGTAGCGATAATGATGTCACATGCCAAAGCGATCTCAAATCCGCCGCCAAGGGCAACGCCATTGACCGCAGCAATGACCGGCTTGTCGAGGTCATAGCGTTCAATCAGCCCAGCATAGCCATTTTTAGGATAAACATGTCGCTTAAGACCGTCACTTTCTGCGATAGCCTTTAAATCACTCCCGGCGCAGAACGCACGATCACCGCGGCCGGTAATTACACAAATATATTGATCTGGATCCGCAGCGAAATCATCCAAAGCCGCTTGCATTTCTGCATGCATCGGTTTGTTGATCGCATTCATGACCTCCGGTCTATCGAGTGTTATCCGAGTAACTCGCCCAGTTGTCGTAACAGAAATAAACTCATAGCTCATCGAAGGTCTCCTTTTTTTTATCATACGCGTTGCATATGTGTGTTTTTTTGACCTCACCTAGTATAATTCGCAAACTCGGAATGGCACTAGAGAATTTCTATTAAACCCCTTAGTTTTTGATTTTCCAGGTCCCGTCCTCCTGACGACATGCCGTACCGTAGGTAGTTTGTATCTGTCCGTTAATTTCAGATTGAGCCGTATATTCGCGACAATATTCGCCATTACTTTGTTGGTAGGTTTGGTTGGGGCTTACTTCATAAATAGCGCCATTTCGCGGATTATTCCAAACGATGTCCTGACCATCTTCTCCATGTTCAAGGATTTGACCGATACAGTTCTGATCGATCTCGTCCATAGTTCGACCAATACTACCGCCAATCAAATATCCGATTATGGCGCCCCCAGCAACGCCGACAAGTTGGCCACTCCCCTTACCAACTTGGGACCCGGCAATGCCGCCTACGGTAGCACCAAGAACGCTTCCGAGAAGTTCCCTGTTACAGTCTCCCCTGCCAATCCCAAATGGGATTGCAGGAGGTACGACATATTGTTGTTTATTTCCCTTCTGTTTGTGCTTATTTTTGCCTTTCTGCTTACCGTGATATCCCCACGCTGGAGCCCATGGTGGCGGGTCAGCAAATGCTGGCGCAACCCCGACAAACATAAACATTATGGTTATGCCTGAGAGGATACCGGCCCTTGCGCCGAAAAAAAGGCTGCGTGCCATTAAGTCACAATTCATAAAAACCCCCTACAAAATTTGTCCTGTGAAATCACAGACTAATAATGAATTAAGTCTAAACTCAGGCGATCGGTAAATGAAAAATCAGTAATCCCATTTCCAGAATATACCGACGCGGCTATCAGAGTTCTGCCCCATATCCGTTTCAACGGAGAGATTTGGGGTGACGTCGATCTGAACTTTCGCCCGCGTGCTACCAGCCTCTGCTCCTTGATCCACACCGACATATACGTTGTCATGGACATATTTTCCGACGCTGACTTCGGCGGCGCCTGTTTCCGCATTGGTACCTGTTGTGAGGACATCGACACCTAGTGTGTTGCGCACAAACCCTGTTATCCCACCGCCGGAACCAAAGGTACCTGAAAGCGTTGCCACGGCTTCCGCAAGTTGGACTGCCTCAAGCGCCGTCAATCCTCCTGTCTCTTTTCCAAACAGCACTTGAGAAATTACCTCGTCTTCTGGCAACCCGTCATCGGAGGAAAAGCTGACCTGAGGATCAGATGCAGGCCCGGCGATTGTCACCGTTGCCGTAATATCTGCATTTTCATATTTGCCGGAAAGAGATAACTCCGGATCCAGATTGTTACCTCCTAACAACGCGATTTCACCTTCTTGCAAAACAAAATTCTTTCCGGCAAAAACAAACTGTCCGCGTACGGGACTGATAAAACCTTCAATTATCGGTTTTTCTGCGGTACCGGTGATTTTAAATTTTCCTTGCCATTCAGAATCCAATCCTCGACCCCGAATGAAAACGCGCCGCGGCATATCCAAATCAAGGGCAAGCAGAATATTCTTGTCTAAATCCGTCTTGTCTAAAATGGAGTCTTCTTCAGCCCCTGGGCGGTTTACTTCAGTTACTTTCAAATTCACCACAGTCGGCGCAACTTCACCGCCAATATCCATCTCTACGTCGCTTGTGGTCATACTCCCACCAACATTCAGCGCTGCCATGGTGCCCTTTATAGTAATATCAGCATCGGTGGTCACCTGAAGTTCTTCCAGGTTCAACGCCCGTAAGTTTTTTAGAAGGAGCGACACATCCAGTTCAGGATTATCAAGTGCAGAAATATTGACAGTTCCCTTTGACGTGACAGTTCCGCCGCGCCCGTCTGCGGCCGTCAAATCAAGCGCAACGACATCGGTATCTTTCACGGTCATATCAAGAACGATATTGGTTAGGACGGTCCCATATTCCTTGTGCTCGTAACTCCCATTTTTCAAAGTCGCAGAGCCTTCTAATTCGGGGTCTGATAGAGTCCCCTGCATATTGACTTTTGCAGTGAATATTCCCGCCGTCTTCTGTGTATCGAGCGAAAGAAGGGGCCATAACGCTTTGATATCACTATCGACCAATAAATATAATTTAACCGGTTTATCGTAATTTATTTGTGCTCTAAAAGGCGTAAATGTCGCGGTGACAGGTATCATCCCCGACACTTCAAGCGCCGTCTTTTCCAATCCAGCAATATCACTCGCAAATTCAATTTTTCCCTCCGAAATTGTACCTTTTAAATGACTGGAAAAAATCGGAGTATTCGGGTATTCCGTGGCTTCTACTTGAACTTCTGTCGCGGCAAAGGAAAAGGTGCCGGTACTGCCTTTTTCCTGTATAGAAATCTGCGCATCGCCATCAAGACGACCTGTAACCTGCACATCCGGATTAACGAACTCTAACAAATCAAGCGGCAGATCGACAATCGTCAAGTTACCTGTTGCTGACGTCTCGGTGAATTTCGCTGCACCCTTCAGCAAGCCCTCGCCGAATATTAGGGCAAAATTATCGATGCTGACATCATAGCCTTCCTGCTTCACCAACACAGGCTGGTCAATCGCAATTTTCCTCCCACCGAAATCGCCGGTCAATTGAGATAGAGAGAACTGAGCGATGTTATTGTCGCGGGTAAGAGAACCGCCGCCCACTAGATCTAAACTCGGTTCAGTTCGTTTATCCAATTTAAAGTTATACGTCATTTCCGAAACTTTGCCTTCGACAGACAAAACTGCACTTTCCAGTTCAGATTTTTCTACCGAGAGATTGCTTAACTCCATCATGGCTTTCAGGGTTGGATCGACAAAATTTCCTTGGGTCCTTCCCTTTAAATGAACCGTATCAACCGAAACAGAATGACGTGGCAAGACCAAGGAGGTCGAGATGAGGTCAAATGCGACACTTTGCTCTCCATTGAAATTTTCCAATGTAGTCGAAATCTTCATATCGCCAGAAAATTCTTCATTTATCAGTGCCGAGACAGTCGAGATTTTCGGAATATTCACCTGAAGTTGGCCGACGATCGGCGTGCCATCAATGGGAATACTCAAGGTGCCAGACATCTTATTGATGGTATCAGAAACGGAAATCTGATCGAGATTCAGAATTTCGAATTTCGGGACATTCACCTTACTTGAAAAATTTATATTGAGATTTTCTGGATCAACCACCCCTGAAAAACCCCCGGACGGAGCCGAGAAAATATCCTCGAATTTATAGCGCGCGGTGACATCCCCTAACACTATTTCCTCAATATCCAAGTTGTTGAGCGCAATGTTTCCTTCAAACCTTGGGTTATCAACATCACCTTCAATATCAGTAGTGATTGTTCCTGCGCCTTTGAGGTTTGCATGTGTAAGGGCATCAAGGCGGGACAGCTCCGGGAGGGACGCCATGAGCTTAGCCGATACCGTTTTAAATGTGTCAGAGATTTCGGCTTCTCCTGCAATCATGCCGACCGGCAACTGCGCTTCTATATCAGAGACACCCAGAATATCATTTTTGAATTCGACCCTTGCCGTCGCAGAGGCCGAAGGGCCGATCAGGTCATTTAGCGCTTGATCCTCCAAATCAAGGTCTGCTGTCTGCAATCCGATTCTTGCCGCGAACCGGTTTTCCGGAACTATCCCCTCGAAGTCAACTGTCGTCGCTAAACTACCCGTAACCGGCAACAGTTTAGAAAGATCTTGAATTTCAACATCTGCCTTTCCATCAGCCACCCCATTCGATACGAAATAGTTTCCGCTTCCTTCAGCAGAAACATTTTCACCAGCAATTTTTAGATCCTTCATGTTAATTTTTTGACTTGAAGGTTCAAACGCGCCCGTAAAATCTACATCCACGGCGCTTCCAATAAGGGCTTCAAGTTCCGGAGGAAGCATAGAAATCCCGGCAATAGCTGCCGATCCGCTTAACGGAATTTCCCTTAGTTCCGATATATTGAGTTTAGAGGAAAACGTGCCTGTCGCTTCCTTAGCGGCTATTTCATAATTATAGGTTGCGTTGCCAATTTGGATTATAGCGTCCAGCATCACTTCACTAAAAGTACCTTCAATCTTCAAATCAACAACAGCATTTTCCACGGATGCAGGCGCAATGATGGCGTTGAGCGCTGACGGATCTCTCAGTGTGGATTTAAAGTCGCCTCTGAGAGTATCATTTACAAGATCAACCTCACCACTAGCCGTGATAGACAAATTCGTATTCTCTATCCTTGACGAATTTATCAGGAGTTTGTCCGTCGCCGTGTCCCACGCAATCGCGGCTTCCACACCTATATAGGAACCATCTACCAGGGGAAGAGACGTGGTCATATATTCTGCAAGAATACCGCCGCCTTGCACATCGATCTCTATTTGCGATTCACCGCGGGTGCTAATTGCAAGGTCACTTTCAAAAACTTTATCCGCGTTCATTCGTATTTGCCCGCGCCAAGCGTTAAGCGCTCCATCGCCAAATATGGAAGCTGTGACTTCGGGATATCCTGGTAGATCCAAAGCCCGGGCAATCAACCCGCCCTGTGGTTCTCGCATTTGTACATCAATTGCGAGCGTTCGAAACTCAGGATGGTATGAGAATATGCCATCTACCGACGCCGCGTTATCATCCAAGCGTGAGATTTTTACTTCACTATAGACTGCATCATTCTCTTGTGTATTGAGTTTTAGAGAAAGCTTAAGTTGCGCATCACGCCCAACCACGGGTTTCTCGAGCGTTATAACCTCTACATTCAACTGGTCCAGTTCGATCGACATGGGAATTGGCGATGAAATATGAGAATTCTCATCATTTGCGTCGGCGAAAGAAACTGGGCGACGGGCCATTGTTAAAGACTGCAAAGAGATATCTTCCATTTGCAGATTGCCAATCAAAAGACTCAGCGGCGACCAAGAAACTTTAAGGTTTTCTGCTGTTGCCCAATGACCTTCCGAATCCGACAAAGAAATTGACGAAACATCAAAGTCAGAAAAAATATTTCCCTTTATTGTGCCCAGCGATATGGATATTCCGGACGGATCATTGATAAGAGTTTCTATTTGTCGGGCAGCAAAATTCCGGCCTTGATCAGTCTGGACAAATAAATAGATCCCGCCTGCCACCATCACGATAATTGTGAAGAAAACTGCCAGATAAGTTGTTATTCGTTTTCCGGTAACTACTTTCATATCAAAAAGCCTGGCCAATACTTATGTAGAACTGAAACGCATCATCCACATTGTCTCGGCGATCTAATGGTACGGCGACGTCGAGGCGTATGGGACCTACCGCTGTATAATATCGAAAGCCCAAGCCAGCACCCCAAAGAAACTCATCCGAAAAGTCCGGCAGCATACTTTCATAAACGTTACCGCCTTCGATAAAGGGAACAATCCCGATATCCTCTGTAATACGCATCCGTGCTTCAAAGCCAACTTCCACTAGGGATCGTCCGCCAACCGGATCGTTATTTGAATTCAACGGCCCAACTGTTTGGTATTTATAGCCGCGAATAGACCCGCCGCCACCAGCGTAAAATCGTTTTGTCGCCGGAATATCACTGGTGCTGTCACCCGCCATCGCCCCTATTTTACCGCGCACCGCCAACACCAATCGCTTATCTTTTAGCACTGGATAATAGGCCGACCCGTCAACTTCCCCCCGTAAAAAATCGGGCGATATGTCATTCAGCCCAAGATATGGTATGAGTGCCGTTCCGATACGATAACCGGTCGTTGGGTCTAATATATCATCCGTTGTGTCATACCGCGCTGTCATCGGCAAACCTGCCAGTGCAAAATCTTCGTGGCTCTCATCATCTTCAATATTGGCGTATTCAAGCGTAATACCAATACCAACTACCCATTTTTCTCTCCACGTACGTTCCAGACCTACATAAGTTGCGATAGAATCTTCTTTATAAGCTTCTGTATTTTCATGTTTATATTCGATGCCAGCGTTGAAACTTTGATCAATTTTACGATAGTTTGGCTTTGTGTATACAAGGCGTAATCTCCGTCGAATTTTCGCTAATTCAAGGTCTCCCCGTATCTTTTCGCCTTCACCGAAGATATTTCGATGCTCCCAAAAAGTGTGTGTTCCCAATCCTTCACTGGTCGACGCGCTTCCGCCAATTCCAATGGTTCGTTGATCTCGTTCGACAAATTTCATGACGATTGGAACGGTTGCGTCTTGCACATTCGCCACCCTGGGCACCAGTTGAACGTTGGAGAACAAGCCTGTTCGCAAATATCTCCGCCGCAAGGTATTAATGACAGACGCGTCATACAAAATACCCGGCTGCCATTCAGAAATTCTTCTCAAATATCGTTCTTCTACTGTTTTCAGTCCTTCAAATTCCAGTGCCCCCATATTCAGGCGAAATCCCGCATCGATACTGAGAGTAACTTCCATACCATCTGTTGCGAAGTCGACAATAACCTCTTGATCCAAAAGCTTCGCATCGGGAAAACCACGATTTGCGAGGACTATAAGTGCACTCCGCTGCGCGTTGAGTATAGAGGTGGATCGTGCCGGCATCCCGATTTCAATTCCCAGGTCGCCGAGGACAATTGCGTTAGGTGTATTGACAGCCGTCTTGTAGACAATATCAAAATTGGTTACGCGAAAGCGAACCCCAGAAATAATCGAGAATTTTATATCCAGTGCTTCAGATGACTGGTCAATCTCATAGGTAACTTTGTTATCGTAATACCCTTCAGATCTCAGAACATTACTAAATCCCTCAATGTCTTCTTCTGCCCGGCGACGAACCGCGGCAAGGCTAGGCAGCGAATGGTCTTCGAGCTGTTCCAGCCGGGAAGATTTCAAAATCAAATCTTTTATTTCGTCAGAGGGAGCCCCATCAATTATTACTTCATAATCGAAATTTGCCCTAATTTCACCTGTAGCTGCGTTATTTGCCGCGGTATCTGCCGCAGCCAAAAGTTCCTTTTGGGGAAATGTTGCAAGCAAAAAGAACAACAGTATCACTGGTACATATGTCAGTCGCAATGACAACAAGATGATTCATCTCTAAATAGGTCCGGAGCGGTGATCCGGAAAAGGCTAAAAAAATCAGTTCATTCGCAAATTTACTGCCTTTTCAACCTAGTGCTTCTGGATTCTTAAGTCTAGAGTAAGCGAGATTTAGATCAGCCCCATACGCCCACTATTCCTTAGCCAAAACCATTGGCAAATCTGGCCAGTTTGATAGCTGAAGCGGCGCAATTTCACGGATCAGCTTGTGTCGAATAGCCGTTTCAAAATCCTGATAATTTGCGACGGTCATAACAAAGGAATCTGGCCCACCGATTACATTATGTCGGTAGAATTCCTCTAAATCGCCGACATCGGTCTCTATGGCCAGTCCATTGATAACAATACCAGCTCCGACCAAATCATCTCGGGCGGCCCTTGTAATACCTAAATTCTCGATGCCGCCGTCACCAGAAACGTCTATAACTTGCCGCCGCGAAGAATAGCCATTACCCGCAAATAATTGTCCCGCAAATTTCATTGCTTTGCTGAGAACTGTATCGCCAGCGCGGAAACGTCTTGGCATACGCCTTAACCTCATTCCCAACTGAGCTAAGCTCGCTGCGTCCCGAAGAAATGTCCATTCCATTGCCAGCCATTGCTCATCTGGGCTAGACCACTGGACAATCGCAATTGATACACCTTGTACCCCAGCCCGTTTTATTGCCGCCAAAATATCCGGATGTTCAAATGCAACAGCAAACCCTTCAGTCTGAAGTATATATTCTCCGTCATCAACGCTTCCCGAAACATCTATGGCGAGAACCAATTCGAGGTCAACCTCCTGCTCCGCCGCCGACGCCGCGTCTAGATTGCCGAATGCCATAAGTAAGACCACGATAATCAGCCATAACCGGAGTTGAGAAACCGGACTGTTTATCTTTCCAAGGTGAAGAGGATTCCTCCTCAATGGTGAAAACTCGGCATAGTGGTTTGCATTTTTCAGTTCTATCTATCAGTCACGGTTGCCTATTGATTTGCTTAGATTGCTCTTCACGAATTAAGTTTAATATGGCGTAGGTTTCAATTTTTATATTAGATTACTATGTTTATACTAATTGCAAAACGATACTGGGCTCGAAAAATTTCAAAAAATTATCTAGCAGGAGCGAAAAGATGTTTCGGAGTTTATCGATTTTCTTTCTTATTACCGTTTTCTTTGTTGGGATGGCCCGCGCGGAAAATATGCAAGAGAATATTTTCGCGTCGGTATACTTGAAGGATGATAAAATCGGTCATATCCATTTAACTACTGTGGCCAATGAAAAAGGGGAAATTGAAGAACTGCGGGCGAATGCCTCCGTTTCTTTTCTCGGCATGGAAGTTTATGGCTTCACCCAAAACCTGACAGAGAAATGGTCACGTGGGGAACTCCAGGAAATGATGGGAAAGACCAATGACAACGGTACCTTCCACGAAATATCCCTTAATCGAGGCAGCAAAGAATATGAAGCGACATATAACATGAAGGAAATAGCACTACCGATTACTGCATTTCCAACATCTCCCTGGCATTACGCTATTACAGAGAACAAGCTTCTTTTCAATATTGTAGATTTTGAATTGCTTAAAGTCCAAATAAAGTCGGAACCTGATACCGTTGAAGCCGGAAGTAAAACTGTCGAAGCCAATAAATTTACCTTCACCGGTGACTGGAAGGCCATCCTTTGGTTTGATAAGACCAACAAATTCGTGAAAGGGGAATATGACATATCCGGTCGTCAAATTATGGTGGTTGTCGATCAGTAATTCTGGGATGTTAACAGATTTTTGTTTATCTAAATTTGCAAATTACAAAGTACAACGCTAACTTTATTGTTCTGATTATTTTAATTCAACGCGGGTGGTCGGCATGGCAAGGTTTATGCTTTCAATTATTATGATGATTTTTGCAAGTGCCTGTGCGTCATCATCGCTAGACCGAAACTTTGCTTTTGACACCACCAAAAATGATGGAATACTTGCGATTAAAAACCCTCGCATTAATAACGAAAGCTGGCTTTTTGTCCAAAAGGTCAATCTTACGGAACAAAAATTTGTCGGAAGCCCATTAGAATTTTCAACCTGCGACGACTGTTTACCCTCTTCAAATACCTATAAACTTGAAAAAAGCGATACACCTGACTTCCGCTTGCTGCCTATCCCACCTGGGACTTATGCCATCGTTGGTTTACTCAAATGGGAGCGCAGTAGTGACAATCGACGTACCAGCCTCCATAGTTGCTTCGCCAAGGCTACAGCCGTTTTTGAGGTCAAAGCCGGAAAAGTTAATATGGTCGCAACCGCAAAAAGCCAAGACAATACGAAAAGCAACCTAACACAGCTAAAATCTCTTGTTTCGACATTCCCCGGTATCACAAGCGATGTAATCTCTGCCCAATTGCTGGCGATTATTGCATTTGATGCAAATGGTCATGGACCGTTACAATCGACCTGTCTTGATGGCATAGACGGTCGCTCCTTCAACATTTTGAAGCGTTTGGACAATAGAACAGTCGCCAGTATAGCGACAGCAATATGAACATCCAAAAGTTGATTTGATTGCGCCTATTTTACCACAAATTTTAGAGATTCCTTGGCTGATTATTAATTTCTTTTCGATTTAATATTTCATAAGTATATTAATTGACGTCGATCTAACGGAGTATGCTTTAAGGATTCGCCGAAAGATCGAGGAATAATGGTTACTTGTAATTTCGCTTAAATAGGCAGAGTCATCGTGGATCATAATGAAGTAGACCCTTCTGGGATCGAAAAACGTCGATACAAGCGCAAAACTGTCATGTGGAGCGGCAAGCTCTCTTTGCTCTGGGGCGCACGTTTGTCCAATGAGGAGCATACAGTTGCTGGTGTGGTCAGAGATATGTCCGTAAGCGGCGCAAAATTTCAAACCAAGGATGTTTTTTCAGCGACCGCAGGTGTCGTTTTGGAAGTACCTCGGTTCGGAAATTTTAACTGCAAAATGATCTGGCAGGACGGGCATGTTGTTGGTTTGAATTTTGATGAAAGTCCTGAAGAAATTTACAAAACTATAACAGAGGCACTGCCGGGCATCGCTATTGATCCAAATCCTATCTAATGACAACCTGCTATTCTAACCCATCGAAATTTGGTCATTACATCGCAGACGCATGTCTGAATACCAAGGAGGTATTAATTCCGCCAAAGGCAAAGTTATTTGACATAAAATGTTCTGCGGAAATTGAGCGCCCGTCCTCCATGATATAATCGATTTCAGCACATAGGGGGTCCACAGTATCCAAATTAGCAGTTGGCGCAAACCAGCCGTCTCGCATCATTTCAATGCTGAGCCATGCCTCGATAGCACCGCAGGCCCCCAGACTATGACCAAAATAACTTTTTAAAGAATTTAATGGAATAGAACTTCCCATAACGGACTTCGTGGCATGGCTTTCGGCAATATCACCCTGCTCGGTAGCTGTTCCATGACCACTTATAAAGTCTATATCCTGTGACGTCAGCTCGGCGTCTTCAAGTGCACCGCTTATCGCTACTTCCATGGTTTCTTGAGTCGGATTCGTTATATGCCGTCCATCAGAATTCGTCTTATATCCGATGATTTCGGCGAAAATTGTGGCGCCGCGCGCCTTCGCGTGCTCATACTCTTCCAAGATGAGTGTTCCCGCCCCTTCGCCGATAACCAACCCGTCCCGATCTTTGTCAAATGGTCTTGGAGATAGCTCGGGCGTTTCGTTCTTTATACTTGTCGCATACAAAGTATCAAAAACAGCAGCCATAGTCGGGCAAAGTTCCTCCGCGCCGCCGGCAACCATTGCATCCTGCATTCCATATTTGATGGCTTCGTAGGCATATCCAATACCCTGGCTACCCGAAGTACAAGCACTAGAAGTTGGTATAACACGACCGGACAGTCCATAAAATACGCCAATATTTACCGCCGTAGTATGGCCCATCATCTTTACATAGCTAGTTGCCGACAAATCACGGGAAAAACCATCCCGGATCAAATCCGTAAAGGCAACAACAGGCTGAGTACTTCCAAAAGAAGATCCGTAAGCCACTCCCATTCTGCCTGATGTGAGCAATGGATCTTCCGTTAAACCAGCAGATTCCAGCGCCAATTCTGTCGCATAAACGGCCATTTTGGAAACAGGCCCCATACTCCGAAGCATTTTACGGGGATACCGTTTATCAACATCGAAGCCTTCTACTGGCCCCGCAAGTCTCGTATTCAAGCCTGTATAGAAATCCCAGCTTTCCATGCGCCGTATACCGGTTTTGCCAGCTCCCATTTTTTCTCGCACTTCAGCCCAACTATTGCCTAGCGATGTAACACCCGCCATACCTGTAACGACAACACGGCGCATTATGCCATACCCCCATTTACAGAAATGACCTGGCGCGTAATATAGGCCGCCCCGTCAGAACAGAGAAAAGAGACTGTTGCCGCGACTTCTTCAGGCGTTCCGACACGTCTTAGGGGGATCATTTTCATTATTTCTTCCATCGGCAAGCTGTCTGTCATCGAGGTTTCAACAAGTCCCGGAGCCACAGAATTGACCGTAATTTTTCGTTTCGCCAGTTCCAGAGCAAGTGCTTTCGCCGCGCCGATTAATCCAGATTTGGACGCACTATAATTAACCTGCCCGCGATTTCCCATTATTCCTGATAGTGACGACAGAACGACAATCCGTCCGCCGTTACGCGCAGATACCATAGGCAGGGTTGTGGGGCGAAGCACATTGTAAAACCCATCCAGATTTGTATGGATTACATCATCCCAATCTTCGTCAAGCATCGCAGGAAAAGCAGTATCGCGGGTAATTCCTGCATTCAGTATAATCCCGTAAAAAGACCCGTTTTCCGTGATATGGGCTTCAAGAGTATCCCGACATTGCGCTCGGTTTGACACATCAAATTGAATTAGGCTGGCATTTCCTCCGATCGCCTTGATTTGCGCAATTGTTTCCTGCCCGGCATCTTCGTTCTGACCATAGTGAACAACAATTTCGAAACCATCTTCGGCTAACTTGACTGCTATAGCTCGGCCAATTCCGCCACTAGCGCCCGTTACTAATACTCTTCGTTGCATAGAAATTCATCCACCCTTTTACGGTTGGTATACATTAAGCCGCGAAGAAGCGACAATTGTATTTTGTCTTTCGATACGGCAATCAAATACGGCCATGGGAGGCTCATTCCATATCATCTTCACAGTAATTTCCAATTTATCTCCGATTGAAAAAAAGGGAACATTCAAATCGACCTTTCTTGCACTTGCCAAATATCCGATTTTGACGATTCCGCCAGAAATTTTGGCCTTTATTCCGCTGTAAGCGGCAACAGACTGCGCCATATACTCAACACTTACATAAGAAGGCACAACGTCATCCGCCAAAAAAGGGCTATTGGGTGTAATTTCGACGGAGGATCGAACGGTCTCAGAATCAAATGCGTCGACGCGATCGATAAGGATCATCGGTGCCGCATGAAAGAGAAGATCATTTATAGCGTAATGACAGGGCTGCATGACCGTTACTCCTTCACCAAAATAACGCTAATATTGTTGCCACCAAACGCAAAAGAATTAGTCATCATAGCACGACTACGTTGATCTTTTTTCTCCTCTGGGGAAACCAAATTAATTTTTTCAATATCGGCGTCTACCTGACCATCCCAAATATGGGGTGGTAGCAGATTGTTCGAATACTCCGGTTGCATAGCAAGCCATAGAAAACCCAACTCAGTACTGCCAGCGGCACCTAATGTATGCCCAGTCATCGCCTTTGTGGAACTGGCAGGAACCTGGTCAAGTAGTTTACTAACCGCGCCAGCTTCCATGCGATCATTCAAAACCGTTGCTGTCCCGTGCAAATTTAAGTAGCCTATATCAGAAGCAGTCATCCCACTTTTTCCCAGTGCAATCTTCATCGCATTCAATGCACCCACCCCTTCAGGATCCGGTGTACTCATATGATACGCATCCGATGTTTCACCAATACCGCCAATACGTACATCACTCTCCTCACGTGACATTAAAAAAACCGCTGCACCTTCTCCAATATTAATACCATTTCGGTTACGGCTGAATGGTAGACAAAGTTCCTCTGACAATAATTCCAACGACGCAAATCCATTCAGGGTCAATTTACATAGCGTGTCTGCCCCACCGACAATTGCTGCGTCGCATAGTCCTGCCTGCATCAAGCGTCGCGCGGAGGCAACGGTCTTAGCACTAGATGTACATGCGGTAGATATTGTCATCGCCGGACCCGTCAATCTATAATAGTCGCGTGCAAAATACGCTAAAGACGCATTATCTTGCCGCTCGTAATGAAAGGTTTCCGGAAAACGCCCTGTCGCGACTTTCTGTGATATTCCATCTTCGTTGTCTCCAATACCCGACGTACTCGTTCCCAGAACAACTGCAACCCGGTCAGAGCCGTATTTCGAAATAGCCGTCCGAATATCCATATCAATTTCAAGTAATGCAGATAATAGAAGTCGATTATTGCGACTGGCATAAATTTCCAACCCATGTGATATGATAGGTAGTTTCGATCTAACTTGCCCAACGAAAACCGATCGATCAGGTAACCAGCCTGATTGCGATGACATTCCAGACGTTCTACCAGCAAACAAACCCGCGCTTATTTCGGATTTTCCAGCTCCCAGGGGATTGACCATACCGAGGCTGTTTAAAAAAAAGTCGCCCGTCATTTATCGATCTCATAAGAAATGATTGTCATTTCGTAATCGTTTTTATGGTCCTTAATTTGTACAGTTTCATTCCACGCATTCTCACGATTGGTTTGATAGACGATCTGAAGATTATTTCCTTTATCTTCAAAAAACATCCGATGTAATTCCGTGTCCACGGGCCAATAGGTGATGACGACAACTTTCAAAATATCTACGGCTTGCAATTTATCAGACACCCAGTTGGCCCGGCCTGATGTCAGCCCCTGCTCGTCCCATTTGATTTCAAACGCCCGACGTCCAAGCGAGTCAAGACCAACCATTCGCATCTGTTCAGTCGACATGCTCAACCTAACTTGGAGTTGGAAATTTTGATCTCCGTAGTGACCGCTTAGAATTTGAACAACTTCTCTTGGTTTGTCAGGCAGCGCCCAAGATGTCGCATCTGAATGCTTTGGATCTGCAGTACTACAGCCTGCTACCGTTAGTGAGAAAAGAAAGCAAAAGATTATCAGACGCATTGCGCCGCCAACAGATCAATGTACCGTCGCCCCTGTTTTACAAAAGGGTTTTTATCATCCCAGGCGTATCCCGCTAGAATAGACACAATCATTTTTTTAATGGGATTATCATAGGACGGCGGGTTGAAGAGTATCGTTTGTAAATCCCCTTCATACCATGCTTCCACAAAAGCTTTGAAACAGTCGACACCAACTTTGAGTGGTGCGGCAAAATCCTGATCCCAATCAACTTCTTCCCCCGAAAGTTGACGCATTAACGGCTCTATAAGTAAATCTGCGGACTTGAGAGCAATTGTTACGCCTGATGAGAATACCGGGTCCAGAAATTCTCCTGCATTGCCTAACAGAGCAAACTGCGAACTGCACATTTTCGACACGTTCGACGAATACCCTGAAAGTTCGCTTACTGGACGACGTTCCGTCGCGCCGTTCAGCAATTTATCTAATTGAGTGGTTTCAGCTATCAGCGCCCAAAGTTTATCCGAAGCCGATCCTTGGTATCGGCCCATATGCTCAGCGGAACAAACAACCCCAACAGATGACTCACCGTTTGAAAAGGGAATTAGCCAAAACCAAATATCACTATGCCGAGGATGAACGGTAATAAGTATTTTTTCGCGATCGAATTCCTGCTGATCCAATGAATCATTAATATGTGTATACAACGCATGCCGGACGGGAAATGTTGACGGTACACTAAGGTTCAACAATCGGGGCAGTACCCGACCATAGCCACTCGCATCGACAACGAAACGACATCCAATCGAATACTCACCTTCTTGCCCGCATCCACTTATTGTAACGCCTGCGTTATCAAATTGTACATCTGAAACAGTATTTTCAAACCAAATTTTTGCACCGGCTTTTTCTGCTTCTTGCGCGAGCAAACTATCAAATTTTTCCCGTTGAACCTGATAGGTCGATGACCAGCCTTCAGTGGATTTGTCGCTAAAGTTTATCGAACTGAACTGGGTGTCGTCCGAAAAATTTGCGCCGTTTTTGCTTTGAAAATTGGCGCCCTTCACGGCTCCCAGGATACCGGCCTTCTCCAAATACACCATACTTTGTGGCAGCAGGCTTTCGCCGATAACAAATCGGGGAAAGCCAGACTTCTCTATGACGAGGACATTGATCCCTCGCTGAGCCAACATCGTCGCAGCAAGAGACCCCGCCGGACCCGCGCCGATAATCACAACATCATAGTTATCTTGGTATTCAGTCATTTCATAAGGATTCCAAGGGTTGTTTCTTATTATTGGATGCCAGTGGTGCCAGACAGTAAGCGAGAATTATTCCAACCAAAATAGTAATGCCGAACGCATGAATAGCATAAGTGTCACTCAAAGCAAGCAATCCGAAGGCAAGAATAGTCGATATAGCTGACAAACCATTAGCCAACATCGCTCGCGACTTGCGAGCACCGAAAGCCTCCCGATTAAATATTGCATAGTCAAGGCCGATCGCAAATATCAGGATTAGCGACATTGCGTTAAAAAACGTAAATGTCTCGCCGAAAAGAGCAATGATACAAGGTGTCAACAGGACTGCCCCGATAGAAGGAGACATCACTTGAAGCGCGCCTAGCATGCCATATCTCAGCGATAAAAAGACCCAGACGACGCAATAAGCCACGAGCAGCATTATCAATGCACGATAACGGTAGGTGCCAAATGTTTTGCTTAGATCATCTGCCTGATTTACCAAGATAATATTTCCGGCGGAACTGGATAATTTTTTCAGGGGATCGGCGTTTTTCACACCAGAAAGGGAAATAGAATGAACAACAGCACCTGGCGTATTCAGGAGCCTTAAACGTTGCAGGCCGTACGGAAGGTCTGCAATTGAAAAGGCATCAAGGCTCAAAGTACTTTCCGATAAATCATAAGGCATTGGCCCAGACAAGCCGATAGAATCCATATGCTGTTCCAGACTCGGAAACACGTGTTTTGACAAAAGTTTTTGATTATCTTTTTGCCGCACAGTCGAGGGAATAATTTGCGAAACCGCACTATATCCCGCTATGGTGCCCTCCGTCACAAGCTGGTCCAGTTCAAGACTCAATTTTTCTTCCAATTGTAAAACTTCATCTGAAGTTGCTCCGCGCACAAGCAGCTGATGCGTTTCGTTACGAATACCGGCCAAGTTACGAATTACAAGCTCTTCTGCTTGCAAATCTGCAGGAAGTGTTTGAAGTCTGCGCACATCGTCATCAATCTGGATCTTTGCGGCACCGAAGACACCTGCAAGGAAGAGGATTATCAAAACCGCAACTTTTATCCTCTTCGTTTTTGCCTCCATCCAGAAGTTATGTATTGTCATGGAAAGTCGTAGTAATTGTCCGCCATGGGAAAAGCTCTGTGAGCGATCCACTAATGGAAAAATGTATAGAACTGTCAAATAAGCCATTGTCAGTCCAGAGGCCGAAAAAAGCGCAATTTGCTGCAGTCCTGGGAATGGCGTTAAAGATAATGTCAAAAAGCCTAAAACCGAACTGACCAAACCAAGCGTCAGGCCCGATTTGATTGCAGCCAACCGCTTTCTTGCAGGTGGCGCATCAGTTTGAAATCGCTCACAAAAATAATGAAATGCGTAGTCCACAGCTATCCCGATTAAACCGGCACCAAACACAAGCGCCAATAAATGCAATTGGCCAAACAACAATAACGCAACCGCCAAGCCGCCTGTAATTCCCGAAACGATGGCCAATAAACTCAAAAACAATGGCTTAAAACTTCTAAAAATTAGAAAGTTAAGCAGAAAGATTCCGAATAGAGAAACACCGCCAATAAAAGTGGCTTCCCTCTCGGCCTGTTGATATGCCTCCCGGCCATAAAATACGGCGCCGGTTTTCAGAATATCAACATCATCGAAACTGGAATTTATTTTATTGCGAGCATGATGGATTGCGGCGAAGGTATCTGTTTGCAATGACTGATCAAAAGCAGAGCCCGAAAGCACTCCATCGACCAGGACATACCAGCGATCGTTTTCCTTAAGCGCCAGCACGCCATTGCGTTGTAGAAAATTGGTGGCATTTTTTTCCAACGACGGTAGATAAGCAGGAAAAAGCAAAAAGGGGTCCTGCCGAATTATCTCAGAATTTGCAAATGTTAACGGAGACAGGATTTGCGCCAAAGCACGGTTCGTCAGGTCCTGGCCGGCGCCCGTTTTGAGCGCGTCGCGATCGTCCATTGTTAGTAACTTACTGCGAAATCTAAACAATTCTTTTTCAAATTTACTGCTTTGAAGATTTCCCGCTACCTGGAGGTCGTCTTTAATAATTTTTCCTACAACCAGTTCATTTCGCAACGTCACCGCCGCTTCACGAGCAACGTTAAAATCAGTATGTCCAACTAAAATGATGAGCCGGTTCGACCCTTTCGATTGTTGCGTGGCTTGAGCTTGCTCTACCCAATCTTCAGACTCAGAGGGCGGCAACAGCGCAAGAATATTGGTTTCCAGAGGAACCCCATTCGAAAACCGGATCAAAATTACGACAATTGAGCAGATCATCGCCAATAGATATATGAGGAAACCGGTCCTATTCAAAGCGGAGCCTGCCGGCCTTTTTGGCAGCCTCGCGAATGAAACCAATGAGAGCTTTTTGTTGATCAAAGAAAATTATGACATCTCTATCTTTCTCTCCTTTGCTAATCTCGATCTTATCCAGATAATCGGTCATTTCGAATGACAAGGCGGCGAAGGGAAGTGTCACGTCTGATGTCGCAGGTGCAAATTCCAACCGCCAACTGTTGGCATCTTTTACAATTTTCGAACCAGTCATTGTCTCAAGCGGTTCCCAGTTCCCGCTTAATGAATCTTCCAGAACATCCCGCAACACCGCAAGTGCCGGGAACCGGGATATACTCAATTTAGATACTTCTTTACCTGCTATGGATTGGCTTATGCCTTCGTTATCGACAACCATAAATGTTTTAAACGGTTTTTCCGTTTTCCAAATCAGTGCCGCCCTCGGCAGCAGAAAAAATTGCCCCTCTGAAATGATTGGTTTATCAAATCCTTCGAGAAATCGGGTTTGAGAAAATCTCCCCATTAGACCTTCATCCGCGGCAAGGCGAACTGGTTCCGAAAATGCTGGATGAGAAACGATCAAACAAATAAAAAGAGGCAAGAAAATCGGTTTTAATCGCACAATATTTCTTCAACTTTCTGCCTGAAAGCTTGCGGAGACTGGAACATCATTTCTTCTGTTTTCTTGTCAACGGCAACTTGAACCGTGTAGCCTTTCGTTAGCCTTTCATTATTCTCGATATCCCGGATAACGTAGTTTATTTTTAGTCGGTTTTCATATTCGACGAGCGTCGCAACGATTTTGACACTTTGCGGAAACCGGAGCGGCCGCACATATTTTATTCTCATATCAACAATCGGCCATGCGAACCCGCTTTCACTCATTTGTTGATAATTGTAATCCAACTTATCGAGAAGCGCACACCGGGCCTGTTCAAAAAACCGAGCATAATTTCCGTGCCATACGATTTCCATCGGATCCAGATCATAGAACTGAGTTTTGACAATAATATCAGCAGATATCATGTTATTTCCAAAGGTATTTAGTCATTATTGGTGGTCACTTTTTGATCAATCCAGAAGTCATAGAAGTTATACCATTGATCGGGATATTGGAGGCATTTTTCCTCTAAAGCCTTAGCATATTTTTTTATATATTTTTCTGCCGCCGCATCACGATTTTTTCGCGGTAAAATTATCCGATCTGTTAGTTTATCAAAATAAATCCGAAATTTTTTACCGTCCCGAACACAATTCATAATATATACCGGACATTTGAGGAGGGAAGCAATGATTACAGGCCCCTGAGAAAAGGCAGCCGGCGAGCCTAGAAAATCAACAGAAGCCATCCTCTTATCACCAGTCACAGGGATGCGATCCCCTGCAATAACAATCCAATCGCCTCTCTTCAATCGTTCTTCAAGATCAATTAAAGTTCCAGGCCCCATGTCTTCTACTTCCATCACATCAACCGCCGATGCCGGATTATAGGCTGCAAGTAACTTATTAAATTGCATTGCATGCTTCGTATGCGCGAAAACCGTGATTTTATTCGCGCCTCTTTTCTCAGCCAGTGCACGACACACTTCGACATTTCCAAGATGAGACGTAAAAACGACAATCCCGGTTTCCGAACTCGCCCTGGCGTCTAGTTCTTCTGCATTATTGACGACGATATCTGTAATATTTATATCGCCTAACCAAGCGGAAAGTTTATCGAGGGCCATTTTACCGAAAGAACGATAATGCAACCAAAGCTGCCAATATGAGGGGGTTATCGATATTTTTTTCTGCTTATAAATTCGCTGCCAATATTCAAATGAAACGCGTCGTTGATCTCCCCCCGTTAGGAAAAAATAAACCAAAATCGGCTGAATTGCGTACCAGCTTAGTCTGCGGCCCAATATCGAATATAGGGCGAATACAAACTTTAATCCCCAAGCAACCCCCCGTTCATTGATCTTTGCCCAATGCGAGCTGTTTTCAGGCCGTCCTGGTCGATTTTTCCAGACCGAGGGGAAACGCCGTAACATGCCAAAAACCAAACGCGTATGCATCTTGGTAATTCGCCAATTATCCACAATCAGCCTAAAATTCGAAATATTGTCTTCTGGATACGTAACTTCAATCGGCATCATTCGAATTGGCGTTCCTCGCCAACACATTCGAACCATTATTTCCGTGTCAAAATCCATGTAGTGACCAACAGTCTGTTTTTTTACAATTTTCATGGCAGGATCAAGAGGATAAACTCTATAACCGCACATACTATCCGGTATGTATGTTGACAGCGTTTCAACCCATACCCAAACATGAGTTAGCCACCTTGCAATTTTACGAGATTTTGGAATCGTTCCGTCATAAATCGGAAGGCCACTGATTAGCGCCTCAGGCTCAGATTTCGACAAGTTCAATAATTCTGACAACGATTTTAAATCGTGTTGTCCATCGGCGTCAATTTGGACGGCATGCGTATATCCCGCATCAAGAGCCAAACGAAAGCCTTCTACCACAGCACTTCCTTTGCCCGAATTTTTCTCAAATCTGCGGACAGTCACGCCATTGTCCGGATTATGCATATTCGCCAAATGCGATCTCGCTGGCTCAAAACTCCCGTCGTCGACAATGATAACAGGTAATCGCTGCTCCCGGATGGCATTGATCACCTTATCGATATGAAGATAATGATTAAAACTGGGAACAATCGCACAGGCTGAAAACGTCATTTTGGGCTTAGCTCGAAACAACCAGAAGAACATTTACTATCGTCGTGTAAATATGAAAAAACGATGCGTCGCTTCTCGATCTGCAGTTCCATCCTGAGGCAAAGTCGATTGCCGGGCTCAATCAGATTTGTAAACTTGATTTGGCTAAGGCCAATGATCGTTCCCAAACTGCCAAAATATTTTGCTGACAAGTGTGCAGCCCAATCCAATTGGGCGACGCCGGGAAAAATTGGTCGTTCAGGAAAATGCCCCTGGAACTGGAATAAATCCGCGGACATCAATATATCAACTTCAACCACATTTGCATCACGCCGCTCTGATAATATTTCAGGCTCCGTTTGGCTTTTCAACCAGGTCATTGATGTCGGATTTTCCATAGTTTCATACCATAGCCCGGGACTACTCAGCTCTCAAACAGTTCATCAATTTCTTTCTGAACTCGTTTTCCCTGACTGTTAAGAGGCAGTCTTCGAACAAATCTCCAACGCCGAGGCAAAGCAGCAGATTCGAGATACATATTCAAAAAATGTCGTAAATGACGATTAAGCCGAAAGGATCCGACTTTCTCATGTTGCTGCCAGCCCGCTTCCGTGAGTTCGACCGCTGCAGCCAATGAATCACGTGCATCCTTCAGAACCAGCACAAAAGCGTCGGCGATCAAATCCGAGCGCGTCAGATATTTTTCTACTTCCGCCAAAGAAATCCGTTTTCCTTCAATTTTTACAAACTGGTTTGCCCGCCCTATTAGTAAAAAGCTACCATCCTCAAAAAGCTTTGCGATATCATTTGTTTCCGCCCAGTCTCGATTATCTGTATATCTGGACTTCACACTGAGTTTACCAATCTGGTCAATACGAATTTTCGGTC
>Ga0315336_1000846_pt1 | contig 70894 bp, 71 predicted proteins | sample ASW5metaG_FD_204512 | JGI IMG/M metagenome (GOLD analysis project Ga0315336, IMG submission 204512) | Ammonia-oxidizing marine archaeal communities from Monterey Bay, California, United States - ASW #5 | ecosystem: Environmental > Aquatic > Marine > Intertidal zone | place: USA: California... | reverse complement strand
GGTTGATAAAAATGCGTAAAGATTTATTAATTATGTTAGAAGAATATGATAAGCGTAGAGATAAGAAATTTTTAGAAGTTTTTCCAGAATTTAAAGAATTTTTAGATGGATGTAAAAAATTGTGAGATAAGGGGTTAGTATAATGTTTGGAATATTAACAAATAAAGGACAAGTTTCATCTGTTTCATTGGATGGTTTTATTTCAATTGATAAAATGAATTATTTTGAAACATATTTTGATAAACAATTTAAAAAGTTTTGTGATGACCTTCCACAAATTGTAGAAAAAAGTGAAAAGGGCAAAGAACATTTGAACAAACAAATTGAAATATATGGTAAAGAAAACATACCTTTTTCAGAAAAAGTTTATTTATTTAATTCTTTAATGAGCACTTGGTATGATGATTGGATTGATCGAGATGATGGGTGGAAATTAATAAAAACATATGTACCTGAATTTATAGAATATTTACATGACAATGTAGTAGATAATTTATATGGAGTTCTTATAAAATATGAACTACCGGATAATGTTATGGAATTTCATAGAGATTGGGGAGGTGATTTAGGATTAAATCCCCTCGAAGAAGAATCTCGTCACGCAAGTGAAACTTGGATATGGTTTAGATTTTCAGATACTAAAAAACTCTATATTTCAGATATAGATGGTAAAGATGATATTTCTAAAAGAATACCGATGAAATCTTATGGTGCAGTATTTAATGCATTTGATTATCATGGATGTTATGATGGTTCGAGCGGATTTAGTGCACGGATTAATGGTGGATTAAAACAGAATATTATACATGGTGAAGGTATTAATATTTCTACTTGGAAAGAATGGTATCCACCCGATGATTATTGGAAAAAACGAGATTTAACTTTATGATTAATTTAGTTACAGTTTGTGGTCATAATACCACAATGTTAAGACATATGTTAAACCATTATAAAGATATTGTTGATGACATATTTGTAGTGGCATATCTTCATAAAAAGGATGATGGAGTATTAGAAGAAATAAAAAAAATTGTTTCAGAAATAGGTTCAGATATTTATAGTAAGATAGTATTGGAACCATTTAATTGGGAGAAGGTTACATCGTTATATAATGAGACCATTTCTAAAAAACCAGATGATTGGTGGATTGTATCAGATGATGATGAATTTCATGTATATCCATTTGAATTAGATGATATTATAGATAGCTGTGAAGATACAGGATATAAATTTGTTACAGGAGCATTTTTAGATAGAATTGGAGATGGAGGAACATTTCCAGAAATAAATGATGATAGTGATATTTGGAAACAATTACCATTAGGAGGTTCTTTTAGGATGAGAGTATCTAATGCATGTCCTAATAAAGTTCCAATTATACATGGTTCTTTAAGATTGGAAAACGGACAGCATTACGTAGTATTTGAAGACGGAAGCACTTCATATGGGAAGAATTTTATTAATCATCCATTAAGGTATCCAGTAGATCAATGTTTTATTCAAGTACATCATTTTAAGTGGGATAGTTCTATTATAAAAAGATTGAAACAAGTTACTAGAATTAAAGAAAAATATACATATCATTGGGAGTATCAAAAAATGTTGGATTTTATAGTTGAAAATGATTATAAAATTCCAATAGATAATTCTAAATTTTATATAGAAAGAATAGGAAATAAATTTACAGATCATTTGAAGTGGGATAATATAGTAAGAGAAAGTATTTTTTATAAACAATGAAACTAGCATTTATAATACCAACTATAAAAACTGATGATGAAGAAAGTATGAGAGAAAAACTTTTTTATCATATTGAATATTTTTTAAAAGATATTGATAACCTAGATTGGAAGTTATTTTTTGTAGAACAGCTTACTAAAAAACAATTGAATTGGGGTAAATGTTTTAATATAGGCGCAAAATTTGTAACTACAGATGATGATTTTTATAATTATTTAGTATTTCAAGATTTGAGATTAGAACCTATTTTTGATAATAATATTTATAATGCGGTTGATAAACCAATGCATCTAGGATATTCATTTATTGGAGAAGAAGAGTATTCGGAAGAATCATCTATTGACGATTTTTATAATGATACACCACTTTATGATACTTATATGGGAGGTTCTATGATTATTCCATCTAAATTATTTGAATTAGTTAATGGATTTTCAAACAAATATTGGGGATATGGGTTTCATGATGATGATTTTTTTGAAAGAATAAAAATTTTTAATTTACCTACTGATGTTAAATACACTAAAGATGTAGAATTAAATTATATAAATTTAAATGGAGAGACTAGTTACGGTAAATTTGTTGAAAATGAAGTTATATCTGAATTATTTAATGATAGTTTTACAATTAACGCTAAGTTTATGATAGATAAAAAACCAACACATACAGTCATACAGGATAATAATAGATGTGAATATCAATTAATATGTAGACCTGGATATCATACTGGCATTAGTATTACTAATAATATGACAGTGAAATTAAATGTATTTGATATTAAAAATAAATTGTATAGTACAGAGATTAGAATTCAACCTAAAACATGGTATGATGTTAGTTGGTCATATAATAGTGATACTTTATTGACTTCTTTTTATGTAAATGGTAGGATTATAAAATCTATTAAAATGGCAGCTGAAATTAAAAATTATGACAGAGATCCATTATATGTTGGTGTGGGGAATCCAAAAGGAAATATGTGGCGGAGTTATTTTAAGGGAAAAATATCAAATATTTCAATTTATAAAAAATATATGGATGCTTCAGAAATAGATCAACTATTTACTTATGGTGTAGTGTCTCTCGAAGAAATGAGGGGAATAGTTCCAGTAACATATGTGCCTTTTAAATCTGGTTATAAAAATATGAGTTTTGATATGAGCGAAAATTTGAATCATTTGAGGATGCTAAATTGTGATATATCGACAGGAATATTAAAAAGAGCTACTATTAAAAATGTCCCATATAGAAGCAGAGGAATTTTTAGATATCGTGGTAATGTTATGGCAGATTATGTAGGTAAAAAATCATATACAAATAATAAAAATAATTATAAAATATTAACTGAAACAGTTAATGGTGGAGAGGAAGTTGTTAAATCTGATGGTTTGAGTAATTTAAGATTTAGATTATTAAAAAGATTTCAAACGGTTGGTAATATTTCATTAGATAAGGCGGAGATCTTATCTGTTCAATTATAATATAGGAGTAAAAAATGGAAAATGAAAAAGATGCACGCGATTTATTAGATAATAGATCACCCAAAAATAAAATAGAAGTTACAGAAGATTCTTCTGTTATAACAATGCTTTCCAAGATTATAGAATTGTTAGAGCAGTTAGATTGGAAATTATGGGAACTTTATGGATATCAAAAAGCAAGTAGAGATGAAGAACTTTTGAATTCTAATGCAAATTCAAATGATTTTGAAACTTTCTTTGCAGAATTTAGAACGTTTATGGAAGATTTTAAAGCTGGTGGAGATTCTGATAAAAGTGTTGTAAGTAAATTATTTGAAAAAGATAAATAATGCAAAAACAGAAATTAGGAATACTTGTACCTTATAGAAATAGGGAAGATCATTTAAAGTATTTTGTTCCAACTATTAAAGAATACTTAAATGATAAGGGTATTCAAAATAGTATTTATATAATAGAGCAAGGAAATAAAAAACCTTTTAATAGGGGCAAGTTATTGAATGTTGGTTATGAATTATTTAAGGATGAATGTGATTACGTATGTTTCCATGATGTGGATTTAATTCCACAAGAAGATAGTTGTGATTATTCAGTTGTACATAGACCTACACATTTAGCTTCTCGGTTAAGTAAATTTAATTACCAATTAGTTTATGATGAATATTTTGGTGGAGTAACATTATTTAATAAAAATCATTTTGAATTGATTAATGGGTTTTCTAATGAATATTGGGGGTGGGGTTATGAAGATGATGATATATTATATAGGTGTAGAAAACGTGGAGTTCCTTTATATGAAAATAGATTAGGTAAATATAGTAAATTATCTCATGAAAATAAAATGGTATTACAGTTTATTGATAAATCATATATAAAAGTTATACCAGGTCAAGTTTTATCAGATACTTTTAAAGATTCATTTACTATACAATTATTATTATATCCTTCACATGATCTTATATTGAATGAAACATCTACTTATGATGAATATTTTATTTTATCTAAAAAGCATTATTTTAATTTATCATTTACTAGTGGGTTACAATTAAAAGCATCTATAGTTGATAAGAATGGTAAAGAGTGGATGGTGTTATCACCGAGATTATCAGAGCAATGGATACATTATGTATTTACTTATGATAAAAAAAGTGGTATTATGAGAAGTTTTGTTAATGGAGTAGAATCATCTACTTCACCAGTTGTAATGGGTGGAATTTCAATTAGTCCAGCTAAATCTTTTATGTATATGGGATGTGACGATCCATTTACTGGAAAAACAAATAATTTTAAAGGTTATATAAATCAAACTTCTATATGGAATAAAGATTTAAAATGGAGAGAGATAAAGGCATTATTTAATAACGGTAATATATCTGACCCATTAATTAAGACACAATCTTATAACTCTGTTGAAAATTTAGTTTATAATGTTAATGCAGAGTTTGTGAATGATAAAAAACTTACTGATTATAGCGAGTTTAATACAGAATCTATTTTATCAGATGTAATACAAAAAAATATAAATGTTAAATTCGGATATCTGTCGTTAATACCATATAGAAGGGATGGTAAGTTTACTTGTTTAGAGCATCAAGAGAGTGGATGGGATAATTCTAAATATAAAGATTTTAATAGTAGAGAAAATCAATTACGTTTTTTTAATAAAGTAAAACGTAATTTAGTTGATATGAAAAAGGATGGATTGTCTACATTAGATTATAAAATATTACAGACAGATACTTTTATGGGTGAAAATAAATATGTGAAGGTGGATATTTGATGAGTAAAAAATTAGCTATTTGTGTTCCTCATTATAAAAGAGAGGAACATCTTAAAAAGTTTATTCCACATATGGATAAATTTTTTAAGGATAAGGATATAGAATATAAGATATTTGTAGCCAATCAAGTCTATCCAGATAGTGTAAGTGGATTTAATAGAGGAACTGCAAAAAATATAGCTTACGATGTGGCACAAAAGGAAGGATATGATTACTTTTGTTTCCACGATATAGATATGGTTCCAGTAGATGACAGTTGTGATTATAGTTGGCCTGGTGAATATCCACAACATCTGGCGGTACGCGTTGAGCAGTTTAATTGGGGATTACAATATGAAGAATACTTTGGTGGAGCTATTTTATTGACTAAAGATCATGTAAAAACTATGAATGGTTATTCTAATGGTTATTTTAATTGGGGAATGGAAGATGATGATTTTTTATACAGAGCTAAAGTAAAGGGATTAACAAAGAAAGATTTTTTACCTGAGATTTCTATTGATAGTTTGAAAGTATTAGATTTTGATGGTAATTCTTCTTATATAAAAACTAGAATAAATGATAAATTAAATAAACTTACTGAAAACTCATTTACATTTTCTACATTTGTATTACCAAGAGAACGTTTTGATGTGGAACCATATTTGATAGGTGATATAGAAAATAGAAGATTTCTACATTCGTATATTATAAGTAGACCTACTTTTCAATTGGGAATGGGATATGATAATTCAAGCTGTTTTTCTGGCGGATGTTATAATATTAAGAATGATCATTTTTATATGTGGGCCAAAAGACAACATGAATTATGGACTCATGTTGTTTATAGAGTAGATGTTGAAAATAAAAAATCTTCATTATTTATTAATGGAGAGGAAAGTAGTGCTAGATTTGGGAGTGGTATTGAGAGCCCTATGAATATTGAACCTCCACTAAAAAAATATGGTGGGATGTCGTATTATATTGGAGTCAATCATCCAGATAGAAATTCTATATACTTCGATGGACAGATTGGATTGTTGAGAATGTATGACAGAGCATTACCTGATAAGGAAATAAAAAATATGCATACAGAAGAATATTTTAATAATAGGGGAGATGCTATTTTTGATTTAACATTAGATGATAAGAGTTGTGATTATAATAATGTTTATAATCAAACAATAGATTTTCCAAAGGTTAAGATGAATGAATTACCATATAGGAGACAAGGGAAATATAAGTCATTATATCATAAGCGGAATGATATTATAAATACAAAATTTGTACATCAAAAAGATACTAGTATAAATGAACAAAGATTTACAAATGAAGTATTGACTGGTTTAATTGATGTAGATAAAGATGGAATTACTGATTTAAATTATGAATTAACAAAGAGGGAAAAACTTTTTAATACAGAACACGAATTTATAAGCTATAAATGTAATCAAAAAATACCATCGCATGTTGAATTATTATGAGTACACTTTATCAAGAGATTATAGCTCAAGATTTAGTTAGAGAAGAAAGACTTTTAAGAGCCGAAGAACGCGCGTTAAATAAAGAAAAAAATAAAGATGTTGAAGGTGATTTAAGAATAGATTTAAGTGATTATATTAGACAATCAAAAAATTCTAAAGAACGGGCTAAATATCGGAAAGTTACCCATCTGTTAGCGTATAAAAATTTAAAGCCTCAAGATGTTTTATTAATGCAAGTACCAAATATAAATGAATCTGGATATTATGCGGGAGTAGTTTCACTTAGATCTTATTTTAAAAAATTTAATCCTGAAATATCAGTAAAAATTATAGACCCAGTAATCGATTATTTTGCCGAAAATCCACCAGATAAAAAATCTGAATTTTTTAGATTATTTAATACATATACCGAACAGGGAAATTATGAGTTATTATTTAAATATAAGGAAATAAACGATATAGTAGACAGTTATATTTCAAAATATATAGAAAAAGGAAAACCAAAATTTGTAGGATTTAGTATAATTGATGGTAATGTAGATGCGACACTTGCTATCTGTAAATTAGTAAAAGAAAAATGGCCTGAAATAAAACTTATTATAGGTGGTAATGGTGTGCAGTTATTAAATTGGGGATATGCACCAATCACTGAATATAAATATGACGATTATAATTTCGTTGATTATATTGTAAGAGGTGATGGAGAGGTTACATTAACAGAGCTTGTATTATCGGATCAAATTCCAAAAACTTTGAAAAATATAAAAGGTTTAATTTGGAGAAATGAACATAATAAAATAGTTGATAACATACCACGAGATAATACTGAATTGGATATATTACCGTATCCAGATTATAGTGATTTGATGGATAATTATTATTATAAACAAAGTTATGGTGGAGCCGTACCAATAAATTTTAGTAGGGGGTGTCCATATAGATGTACATTTTGTTCAGTGCCTACTTTTATTCCTTTATTTAGATATAGACCTTTAGATAATGTACTGAAAGAAATGGAGTCGTGGATAAAACAAGATAAAAGAGCATTTTTTTGTCATGATTCAATCGTAAATGGGGATCCAGAATGGGTAGAAAGATTATGTAATGCTATAATTGATAAAGGATGGGCAGATGGCCAGCCATATTCGGACACCAGTGGAAATATAACTTGGGGTGGTAATTTTAGATTACAAAGCCCAATGAGAAATTTAGAAACTTTAAAATTATATAATAATGCTGGAGTTGATAGAATGATTATTGGGTTAGAATCAGCTTCTGAACCAGTATTAAAACATATGAAAAAGTATGGTAGTATAAAAGGCACCAGAGAAATTTTTGAAAATATTAGGGAAGTTAATAAAACTAGTAAAAGGCCTATAAAGATAATGCTTCAACTAATAATTGGGTATTTAAATGAAGGTGAAGAAGATTTTCAAAAGACTATGGATTTTGTTGAAGAATTTCATGATGTTATACATGAAGTTTTAACTTGTTCCGCTTTCTTATTATGGGATCCGTTAGAGAAAAGTTGGAAAAAGGAAGGAAAGTATTTAGAATATAAAAATAATGTAGAATGGGAAACAGAATATAATACTGTTGATGATAGATTAGATAGATTAGATAGGATAGAAGAATTATTTAAAAAATTAGATATAACTTATAATGTTTATCATAGAGGAGTATATAAACAAAAGATAGCTAAAAATATTTAAAAGAGGTTTTATTAATGTTTAGATTTGGATATGATTTTTATAATAATGATAAACAAAAAGTATTACTACCTAATGGGGTTTTAAATCAAGAAAATGCTGATGGAAGAGTTTTTAAATTGTATTTGCCTCCCTGGTGGGGTCATTTATTAAGGCGTATAAATTTAGATTTTGAGGTTAGAAGTGTAGAAGATTTATCAGGTAAGGAACTGACTACTAAATGGATATATTTACTAGAACCATTTGGTGATCCATATGGTTGGTTAGGATATGAACAAGAATGGTTAGATTCATCAGAACAAGATGGTAAAAAAATTATTGATTCATTATTTAGTGGAATAAGTGAAACTGCTTTAAAAAGTGTTCGTAATGATAATGCTATTATATGTGTTTGGCATGCAGGGGAAGCACCTAGTATAAACCACGTGGATATAAATTTATTTGAAGAATTTCATAAGGAATTGAAATCAAAGGATATAAATCCATCTAATTTTGTATTTGTGAATGGTAATTTAAAAATAAAAAGTCAATATAAATATTGGAAAAGAAATAGTGAATATAACGATCAGAAAGATATTCATATGATAGAATTTACAAGTTACAGGCATGTTGATTATCCAAAAACATGGAACCTTGCTAATTTTGATGAAAATAAAATTACAAAGAAAAAATTTTTATGTTTTAATAGAAATTTAATTAATCCACATAGATTAGTACTTCTTACAATGTTATATGAAAGAAATTTATTGTCATCAGGAATGGTTTCATTTGATAAAATACAAAAAGATTTTCATTTTAAATTAATGAAAGGAAATTTAAAACATTATTTTAAATTTAGGCAAAAGCTTATAGATAAAAAACTTAAAACTTTAAAAGAACTTGCAGTTTTATCGCCGAGTGTGGTAGATGTAGATAAATGGGAAACTAATCATTTTGATACATCTCCATCTTGGCCTTATGAGGAATCATTTTTTTCACTTGTAAGTGAGACTAATTTTGTTCAAGATACTATTTTTTTAACTGAGAAAATATGGAAAGCAATAGCAAATAAACATCCATTTATAATTGCAGGTAATCTAGGAGTTATAAGATATTTAAGACAAGTAGGGTTTAAAACATATCATCCATATATTGATGAATCTTATGATGAAATAGAAAATCCGTATAGGAGAATGGTAAAGATTGTAGATGAGGTTGAGCGATTATCACAAATGAATGATAAAGAAATTAAGAATTTTTTAACTAAAATAAAATATATAGCAGAATATAATTATGAAAAACTTATTAAGGATCATAATCTTATTAATAAGGCATTTAAAGAATTAGAGGCGATAACAAATGAATAACCAAATGTTAATTATAGGTTCTAATGGTGGAGTTGGAAAAGAATGTGTAAAACATTTTTCAACAATGTATGAAGTTATTCCAATTTCAAGAGAACAAGGTGATTTAAGAGATAAAGATTTTTTACGAAGATTGGTAGATAAATATAACCCAAGTGTTGTATTGAATTGTGCTGGAGTTTTTGAAAAGGGTTTTTATGAAACTTTTGAAAGTAATTTTTTGTCTGCTTCGTTCTTGACTTTAGAGTTTTACAAAAAAATGAAAAGTGGACATATTATTAATATATGTAGTTCTTCTGCGAATTCAAGTGGTTGGCCAGGTATAGATTATGATAGACTAACTTATAATGTTTCTAAGTCATCTCTTAAAAAGTTTAGTAATATGTTACAACTTTCTAAAAATAATTCTGTAAAGGTTACAACTTTAGAACCAGGACAAATAAATACAAAAATGTTAAAATATAAATTTGATAAAGTTATACCTTTAGAACCATCATATATTGTAGGAGTTATTCATTGGATATTAAATCAACCAGAGAGTGTAGTTATTAGTAGTATGGAAATAAGAGGATAACAAAATGATAGTATCTTATGATGATTTAGAAATTTGTGAAATAGAATTGACTAGTGAATGTGGAGCAGGATGTCCACAATGTCCAAGAAATATTTTTGGGGGAGAAACAGTTAAAGATTTACCAATATGTGAATTATCTTTAGAGGATATTAAGACAATATTACCAGTAGAATTAATAAAACGATTAAATCTAGTATATTTTTGTGGTACTTATGGAGATCCTATATGGGCAAGAGAACTTTTACCAGTAATAAAGTGGTTAAGAGAAGTAAATTCAAGTCTGGAAATTGGTTTAAATACAAATGGTGCTGCCAGAACTGAAAAGTGGTGGAGTGAACTGGCAGAAGTTCTTAGTGATAATGGTTATATAAGTTTTAGTATAGATGGGTTAGAAGATACTAATCACATTTACAGACGGTGGTTAGATTATAATAAAGTTATTAGAAATGCAAAATCTTTTATAAAGAGTGGTGGGAATGCTGTATGGGAGTTTCTTGTTTTTAAACATAATGAACATCAAGTTGAAGATATAGAAAAACTTTCTAAAGAACTTGGATTTCAAAAATTTACATTAAAGAAAACAGCAAGGTTTTTAACAAAGGATCATATTATAATTGAAAAGCAAGAGGTTTTAGATAAAGAAGGAAATATAGAATATTATTTAGAAAAACCTGAAGAATCTAAATATAGAAATGTTTCAATGGAAAAAATAGATAAAATTATAAAAGAGAATAATTCTTTTGACAACCATCTAGATGAACTTTCTATTAAATGTCATGTAAAGGCAAAGAAAGAAATCTATATTTCTGCTGAAGGACTTGTGGTACCATGCGGATGGTTACACGATCGAATGTATGGACAATATGTTAAGGATAGTAAATCTTCTAAACAATTTTGGGATATGATTAATGATACTGGTGGAAAAGATAAATTGGATGCTAAAAAACATAGTATAAAGGAAATAGTAGAGGGTGATTTGTTTAGAAAAATTAGTGAATCTTGGACAAAAGAAAAAATTAAAAGTGGAAAGATGGAAAGGTGTGCTGTAATGTGTGGACAAGGTTTAGATGTTTTGAAAAATCAAGCTAATAAAATTTATAGATATGAGAGTTATTAAAATGTTTGAGGGGGAGTTAAAATGAATATAGGTTTTATAGGATTAGGAAAACTTGGTTTACCTTGTGCATTAGCAGTAGAATCAAGAGGTCATAAAGTAGTTGGTTATGATCCTTCTGAACAAGTTAAGGATATTATTGATACAAAGAAATTACAGTATCAAGAAATATGGGCACAAGAACATTTAGATAAAAGTAAGATAGAAATTAAATCTATAGAAGATGTTGTAGGAGAATCAGAGATTATTTTTGTTCCAATACAAACTCCACACGACCCATTATATGAAGGAAATACAAGACTCCCAGATGAACGCGTGGATTTTGATTACACTTATTTGAAAAAAGGTATTAAAGATTTAGCAGAGGAAATTTGGTATCAACAATCTACAAAGGTAGTAATTATAATTTCTACAGTTCTACCAGGAACGATTAGTAGAGAAATAAAACCTATTATTGAAGATAATCCATATTTCAAATTATGTTATAATCCTTTTTTTATAGCTATGGGAACTACAATGCGAGATTTTCTTGATCCAGAGATAGTTCTTTTTGGAGTTGATGATATAGAAGCTGCAAAAAAAGCAAAGAAATTTTATAGGACATTACATCATGCACCCTTTTATGATACCACAATTGAAAATGCGGAATTAATAAAAGTAATTTATAATACTTTTATTTCAACTAAAATTTCATTTGTAAATACAGTTATGGAGATGTGTCATAAGTTACCAAATACTAATGTAGATGATGTTACAAATGCATTAAAGATGTGCGATAATAGAATAATTTCAGACAAGTATCTAAGTGGTGGAATGGGAGATGGTGGTGGTTGTCATCCACGAGACAATATAGCGTTAAGTTGGTTATCACGAGAGTTAAATTTATCTCATGATTGGTTTGATAACATAATGAAACAAAGAGAAAATCAAACAGATTGGTTGGCAGATTTAATAGAAGAAACGTCTTTTAAATATAAAGGATGTCTAGATGGTTATCCAATTTTAATACTTGGTAAATCATTTAAACCAGAAACTAATCTTACAGTTGGTAGTCCATCTATATTATTAAAGAATATATTAGAAGAAAGAGGTCATAAAGTTTTAATGTGGGATCCATATGTAGATACTAATAAGTTACCTACTGGTAAAGAACCAATGATTTATTTTATTGGAACTAAACATCCTGATTTTACTTCTTATGAATATAATGACGGTTCTATTATAATTGATCCTTGGAGATATATTCCTAAACAAGATACGTGTGAAGTTATTCATATAGGAGAAAATACGTGAATGAAGTAATAAAAAAAATAAAAAAGGATAGTAATTTAGCACTTATTGGACCTGACAGTAGAATTTTTTATGATAAAGATTTAGATAAATTAATAGTGGACCAAAGTGATGAAGGAATGACAGAATCTATAGCTAACGATTGGAAAGTATTTTGTAGAGATAATGATATTCCAATTAATAAAATTTTAGTGTTAAATAATAATCCAATGGTGGAAAGAGAATTTTTATATTCTTATGATTATTATTTTATGGAATGTAAACGAGTGTTAAGGTTTGGAAAATATGCTTTTGGTAAAAAACAATATAGTAATTATCAAGATATAAATTATGATATAAAAAAAGAAAAGATATATAATTGTTTGAATAATAATATTAGGGCACACCGGACATTTATATTTGATGGATTGAAAGAACGAAAATTATTAAGATATGGTTTTGTTTCTTACCGCAAAGAAGATGTATTTTTACCGAAAGATAAAGATATTACTATTCCTAATTGGAGATGGGATACTTTGATACCTGATATGGTAAGTAAAACATATTTTAATGTAGTTACCGAATGTGGGTTGCAACCCAAGTCACAATCTAATCCACTTGGGTCGGACGGATGTTTTATAACAGAAAAAACTTGTAAGGCTTTGATAACACAACCTTTTATGGTTGTTGGTAATTATGAAATATTAAAGTATTTGAAAGAAGGGGGATTTGAAACATATCCAGAATTATTTGATGAGAGTTATGATTTAATAGAAAATCCCCAAGATAGATTTAATTTAATTTTAGATGAAATAGAAAGATTATGTAATATGGATAAAACTGAATTAGAAGAAATATATAAATCTGTTTTATGGAAAGTAGAACATAATAGAAAAAGAATGTTACATTTGGAAGATGACGAATTTGCAGTAAAATATTTATCCCACTGGAGGGTATAAAATGATAAAATGGTTAAAATATTTGTGGTTTAAGATTAAATCACATAGACTATATAAGAAAAAAATAAAAGAATTACGAAAAAGAGATCCTTTTATTTATAAATGAAACATTTAGTAACAAGTGGTTGTAGTTTTTCGGACTATGAAAATACAAACAGAACTTGGCCATTGCATTTACAAGATTTAATACAAGATAAATATCGTTTTTATCTTCTTGGTGCATGCGGTCAAGGTGAAGATTATATAAGTCGTTCTGTTATATATAAAGTCAATCAGTTATTAAAAGATAATAATTCGGATGATATTTTTGTAATAGTTGGTTGGTCAGGGTTACAAAGACGTGCTATATTAGTGAATAATGAAACTACAAAAATGCATTATAGGTTTAAAGATTGGGAAATGAACGACCAAGAAACTATGAGAGGAGCTCATATAGGTAGTTGGCAAGATTTTGATGAGGAATACCTTAAATTTTTTACAGAGGAACAAAATATAGTTATTAGTTTAGAACATATGATTAGAACACAAGATTTTTTACGAGCAAATAATGTTGATTATAAGTTTTTTGGATTTTGTAATTTGTTTGCAAATTTAGATGAAGAAAATTTTTTAACAAAGGGTAGGGGAACAAGGATAGATAAAAAATATCCTAATACTTCTTATTTATTTGATATAATGGATTGGAATAAATGGTGGTTTCATAATGAATTTGGTGGATTAGCGGATTGGGTTAATGATAATATAACAGATGGATTTGATGGGGCAGGTAAAAATACTGGACATCCATTGGCAAATTCACAAAAATTGTTTACAGAGAAGGTTGTTTCAAAATGGATAAAATAATAATAACATCAGGTTGTAGTTTTACTAATTCAATGGGAACTTGGCCATATCATATAAATAAAGAAAAATATGGGCATTATTTTAATGTGGGAGATACGGGTGCAGGAAATTCATATATTAGTAGAAGTGTAATATGGGAAGTAAATAACCAGTTAAAGCTTGGAAAGAACCCAGAAGAAATAGTCGTTTTGATTATGTGGTCTGGTGTATCAAGAAAAGAATTTTTATCCACCAAAAGAGAAAATTTAATGCATAAACTTTGGGTCGATGGACCCCATAAAAATTGGATGGGTAATTTTATTCATGATCAACAATGGAATCGACATCCAAATGAAGATTCTACTTGGATAAAAAGTAGTATCCCTTATATGCAGTGGGGTAATAGAGCGGTAACAAAGTTTTTAGATTTATATTGGAAGCATTTTTATTCAGAGGAAGAGAGTTTAATAAATACATTTGAATCTATTTTGAGAACTCAATGGTATTTAGATAGATTAGGAATAAAATATAAGATGATGTGTTGGGCAAATATATTTAATAAGTATTCATTTAAGGTTCCAAGCGGATGGGCAAGAGAAGAAGGTGATGAAATATTTGGACATGAAATATGGAATCTTGCTTGGAGAGATAATACACAATGGAAACCTGATAGATATTGGCCAGACAATGCTACTGGAAAAATATCAAAAGATACACCATTGTTAAAAGACTTATATCCAAATGCAACTTATTTATGGGATATGATAGATTTTGATAAGTTTTGGTTTTATGAAGATGATCAAGTAGAGTATGGGGGGTTGGCAGAATGGGTTTGTTTAGGAGCTAGAGATCCTTGGGGAAATGGCTATGAGGATCCAGGACATCCATCACCAGAATCACATAAAAAGTTTTATGTTAAAATTATAGCACCAATGCTAGATGATTGGAAATTTTTAAATGAGAGAAATCTAATATAGTGGATATTTTATTTGTACAAACTAATTCATCAAAGACTACTTTTCAATCTCTAGTAAAATATTCTGCTATAGAATTGCCTATTTGGGCATCCTTGTTAGCGAATAGTATGAGAATCCTCGGTGTCAGAGTAGATATATTAGATTGCGAAGCATTACAATTGTCTACTGAAGAAAGTTATAATCATATAAAACAAATAAATCCTAAGTTGGTATGTTTTGTTCAGTTTGGACAACATCCATCAGCATCTGCACAAAGTATGCAGGGAACACACGAGTTGTTAGAAGTAATGGATTATGAATTTAAAACTATATTGGTTGGGTTATATCCATCAGCATTACCAATAAAAACTTTACAAGATGAGAAATGTGATTTTGTATGTGAAGGAGAGGGAGTAGATACTTTATTAGGATTATTCCAGAGTGATTTAATTAACGTTAGTAAAGTTCCACGATTGTGGTATCGTGATGGTAAAGAAATAAAATTTACACATATGACATCAATTATTGGTAATCTTGAAGAAGGTTTACCTGGTATGGCCTGGGATTTATTACCATCAATGGATAAATACAAAAATACAGTTCATTTTTCAATGACAAATAATAATGATAGATCACCATTTGTAGCACTTTATACTTCACTTGGTTGTCCTTATAAATGTGAATTTTGTTGTATTAATGCACCATTTGGAAAGGCTATTTTTAGATATTGGAATCCTGAATTTATAATAACAGAGTTTGATAAGATTGCTGATATGGGGATACGAAATATTAAAATAGCAGACGAAATGTTTGTATTAAATAAAAATCATTTTTTAAAGGTATGTGATTTGATTATTGAAAGGGGATATGATTTTAATATTTGGGCATACGCTCGAGTAGATACTGTTAGAGAAGAATATTTAGAAAAGCTAAAAAAGGCAGGAGTAAATTGGTTAGCTCTGGGAGTTGAAAGTGGTAATAGAAAGATTCGGACTGATGCAGTAAAAGGTAAGTTTGAAGAAATCGATGTTGTTGATATAGTGAAAAAAATTGAATCATTTGATATAGAGGTACTTAGTAATTATATGTTTGGTATGTCTGGAGATACTATGGAAACTATGCAAGAAACTCTTGATTTGGCAATAGAATTAAATACAAGTTGGGCAAATTTTAATCCGACAATGATCTTCCCTGGTTCTCCTCTTTTCACAGAACTTCATAGTAAAGGATTTAAATTACCACCAACATATTCAGGTTATTCATATTATTCTAAAGATTCCTATCCAAATCCAACAGATAGTTTAACAAGAGAAGAAATTCTTAAATTTAGAGATGATGCTTTTATTAAATATTATAATAGAAAAGAATGGTTTGATAAGATTAGAAATAAATTTGGACAAGAAACAGTTGATATTTATAAAGATTTATTAAAAATAAAATTAGTGAGAAAATAATGAAAATATTAGGAATAAACGCATTAAATCATGACGCTGCTATAACTATGATACAAGATGGTGAGATTTTATTTGCCGGTCATAGTGAAAGATATAGTGGAATTAAGAATGACTCTGATTTGAATAGAAGATTATTTAAAGATTGTTTTAGATATGGTAGTCCAGATAAAATTGTATATTTTGAACGGCCATGGTTAAAGAAAACAAGACAATTACGGGCTGGTCAATATGGTGAAGTATTTTCACGTGATAATTTACCATCTTATTATTTACGAGATTATATTGGTAATGCAGAAATAGAGTATGTCCAACATCACCAATCTCACGCTGCAGCAGGTTATTTTACAAGTCCATACGAAGAATCAGCTATTGTAGTTATAGATGCTATAGGAGAATTTGAGACGTGTAGTATTTGGTATGCGTGGGGTAGTCATTTTGAGAAACGATATACACTAAAATATCCAAAATCACTTGGATTGTGGTATAGTGCGATGACTCAACGATTAGGATTGAAACCACAAGAGGATGAATACATTCTTATGGGAATGGCAGGTTGGGGAACGGTTGATGAAGAATTAAAACAGAACATACGAAACGATTTCTTTAAAGATAGTGATAAACTTATTGATTTAAAAGATAATTTACATAGAGGTTGTTTAAGTTGGAATCCAGAATATTATCCAGATGATGATAGTGAAAAATGGAAATTTGATATAGCAGCAAATGTTCAGGCAATATGTGAAGAAGAAATCGTAAAGGTATTTGAATTAACAAAACAATTAGTTCCTGAAACCAATAATTGTGTTTATATGGGCGGAGTGGCACTTAATTGTGTAGCAAACTCAATTATAGCTCGTGACCATTATCCTAACTTATGGATATTACCAAATCCAGGCGATGCAGGTTCCTCACTAGGATGCGCAGCTTATGTGTTTGGCGAACACGTAAATTGGACTACACCATTTACAGGTTATAATATACAAGGTCGTTATCCAAAAAAGAAAGTATTAAATGAATTGTTACAAGGAAATATAGTTGGTGTGGCAAGCGGTAGGGCAGAATTTGGACCGAGAGCCCTAGGTAATAGAAGTTTATTAGCAGATCCAAGAGGAATAGAAATAAAAGATAAGGTTAATGAAATAAAACATAGACAAGAATTTAGACCATTTGCTCCATCTGTCCTAGAAGAATATGCTAATGATATCTTTGATATGCCAGTTAAGAAGTCTCAGTTTATGCAGTTTGTAGCACCCTGTAAAGAACCCGATAAGTATCCTGCAATATGTCATGTAGATAACACTTCACGAGTTCAGACAGTTAGTAAAGATGATAATCCAGGTTATTATAAACTTATTAAGGAATTTTATGAGAAAACGGGATGTCCTATGGTGTTAAATACTAGTTTAAATGTAAAGGGTAAACCAATAGTGAATAGTTATCTTGATGGAGTTGGATTTTCTAAGAAATATAATGTTAAGGTTTTTTAATGGATGTATTATTTTTAAGTGATATCTTCACTGAACAAAATGATAGTGAATTTGGTAAATCAAAATTACCAAGAAATGCACATATACAAATCTCTGAAACGGATGATAGGCTTATAGATTATATTAAAGTTGATAAATCTTTAGAGTCTTATGATTTTTTCAACGGACTTAATTATTTAAAGGAAGATTTATCTGATAAATATATTATTTTTTTTGATGTGGAAGATGGGTTCGCTTCATTTCGAAATTTAATTAATAATTATGAAAGAATTATTGATGAATTGAGAAACAAAAAATGTTATATTTTATTTTTTCATCAGGACTGTGTTCCGTGGCAATTTAATACAATATCAAGTATAGATGGGAAAGAAAATTATTGGATAACTTTTAAAAATTTAATAAAAGAATATAATATAGAATTAGATAGATTTGGGTTTATTTTTCATGAAATAGTTTTAAATGAAGATAAGTGGAAAGTAAAAAATAATATAGGCGTGGATATTTTTTACCATAATAGAAACGCTATATATACTTATCGCCCTGATAATTTCGCTAAAACTTCTGATGTAGATATATTGACATTAACTAAATTATTTAATAATACAAAGGGATATTATAGACAATTTAAATATTGTTCTCATAATAATAATATAAAAGATAATCGTGTTGATTTATTAATGTTTTTAATAAAAAATAATTTATTGGAAGAAGGAATTACAACGTGGTTTGGTGGCCTCGAACCAAAGGCACACGGAGTTGATAAATTAGATTTTACTAAATATAATCGTCAATCACCCCCCCATTATGGTACAATTATGGATTATAGTAGAATATATGGAAAAGAAGTGGTTGATATTGCACAAGATTTAATTCCTAATAGTTATGATTATAAAATAGATGGATTACAAGATTATTTAAATGTTATTCCGTATTATAATAGCTATTTTAATATAGTGACAGAAAGTGGTTGGGGTCCAGGGTATGATATTGAAAAAAATAAATGGACTAGTCCACAAAAAATACATATTACTGAAAAAGTTTGGAAACCAATAATATCGTTTCAACCATTTATTTTAATATCAACTAAAAATAATTTAAAAAAATTGAGAGAGTGGGGATTTAAAACATTTGATGGTTTTATTGATGAATCTTATGATGAGTTGGAAACTTATGAAGAAAGAAAAAAGGTTATTAATAAAGAAATTTTAAGACTTTGTAATATGTCAAGAAAAGAATTAGATAAATGGTATTGGGAAATGGAAGATATTTTAGTGCACAATTTTGATAATTTTCCAAAATTTATAAATTCAGAATATAATAATTTACAGAAAATGTTTGAAAATGGATGGAATAAAATATGAGACAAATTAATATTTTATTAGGTGAAGTCAGACATGAAAAAGGATATGCATATGAAAATGATTTGGGACCTTTGAAACCAGATGCTAATTTTAAATTAAATGAAATAAATTTTTCAGATTTAAACGATGATATTCAATTTATCTTACCTATAAGTTGTATTGGGCTAAACGCATATCTTGGGTTGTATGATGAAGGTGATGAAAAAACTTTTTTGGATTTTACTAATGAAAGGATAGTAGATTTAGTTAGAAACAAAAATGGATATATTTTGATAAGTTATATACAAGAAGGTCATGTTACGCGCAGAAATTATAAAGAATTGCATAATGAATTATTTAAACGTAAAATACCTGCAAATAAAGTTTTATTCGCGGCAAGTAATCTAAATGGTAAAAAACAATATAAAACTTTTTGTGATAAGATGCCAACATTAACAAAAGAAAAAATACATATTTTAGAAGCAAATCATATGTTGGAAGGTAGTAATGAAATATATAATCTTGTTCTGACAAATAATTATGATAAAAGAATAGATAAAGTTCAACCATATAAACAATCATTCGTTAGTAAAAAAGATTTAGATGACATGAGAGATACTATAAGGGAAAAGTATTTTTTATCTTATAATAGAGTAATCAGAGAATATAGATTGGCGTTAATTGCAATGATTTATGAAATGGGATTAGATGATAAGGGAATCATAAGTCTTGGAGCAGAAAAAGTAGATAGTGCTTTTGGTGGCGTCTGGCCAAATAAAATTAGTGATTTTATAGAAGATAAAAAACAGAATGAGATAGTCAGTGATGCAGTAAAAAAGATTAAACCATTATATCCTATTGATGCTGATGGTGATATAGATGCAAATTGGATATATGATAAGGAAGGCGAGATCATTGGTGGAATGGTAGGTCAATGGTCTAATTTTTCACATCAATACAAAAGAATTTATTTTAATATAGTTACAGAAAGTTGCTATTATGAAGATTGTATTTATATGAGTGAGAAAATATTTAAACCTATTAGTAATTTAGTTCCATTTATAATAGTATCTAATCCATTTTTTCTTGATAAGTTGAAAGAGATAGGATTTAAAACATTTAGTCCCTGGATTGATGAGTCTTATGATAACGAAGTTGATAATGATAAAAGACTTTTTATGATATTGGATGAAGTTAAAAGATTATGTAGTATGTCAAAAGAAGAAATACATAAATGGTATTATGAAATGGAAGATATACTTATACACAACCAAAATCATTTTGCAAATTATAAAATGCAAGATCATAAAAATATATGGAATGAAATTTCGGAGGTTATGGGTGGTTAAAAAACTATTAGTAAATGGTTGTAGTTTTACTGTTGAGAGCGTGACTATGAAGGACGAACCTCCTATAGATAATTGGGGGACGTTATTAGCAAGAAAACTTGGAGTATTAGATAGTTATACAAATTTAGCATATGGTGGTGGTGGTAATGATAGAATTTATAGAACAACAATAGAATATTTAGAAAATTTAAATGTTAAATATTATAAAGACTTGATGGTAATAATTTGTTGGTCATTTGAACCGAGAAGAGAATATTTTTCCGATGGTAGATATAAATTTATTACCTGGGAAGATCATCCCTATCTTTGGGATTTATTTAACATTGGTGATAAAAATTCAACTGGCCATGAACTATTTACGACTACTGCTGTAAATTATGTTATAGGACTTCATAATATCTTGGAGAATTTAAACATAAATAATTATCACTTTTTTGCTGACAGTAAGGTTTTATCTGAAATTAAAAAACATAAAAAATTATTAGATTGTAATAAATTTTATTTTGATAAACCTTATCATAACTATACCAATTCATATACACCTAGCGAATATCTACAAATAGATAAGATTTCAATTGGTGATGATCATCCAGGACCAAAATCTAAACGGAACGTTAGTGAACTTTTATATGATAAAATAAAACATAATTTTTTAAAATGATTAGAAAAGAAGAACTTGAATATATAAAGAAAGTATTTGATGAAAAACCAGTTGGAGATAATAGTTGAATAGATTTGATACAAAACATAAAGTGATTTTTCAACCTTCTTTGGGAAAAACGGCTTCAAATTCTGCGTTAGAATTATTTATTAAGTTTAAAGACAGTGATATGAAATGCGATGAACCTTTATATGAAGAAATTACTATATACCATGATTACGATAATATAAAACCATATCAATATATTGGTAATCCAGGGAATGTAATTGAAGAACAATTTATAGATTTAATAAATATACCAGTTGATACAGAATATCAGATTTATAAGACACATATTGATCAGTTAGTTGATAAACAATGGGTATATGATTTATTGGATAATCCACCATCTAATTTTATAATACTTGTTCCCCTTAGACATCCTTACTTGTCATTATTAAGACAATATAATGATGATTATTATATACGTACTGACCGCGAAAGAAGAGAATGCGTTATTAATATGTTAAATAGATTATATTCTTCAATCGATGGTAAAAAAATTATACCGTTCCCTACTGATTTACTTTCTTGTTTACCAAAGAATGTTTTAAAAGAAGAATTGACATTTTTCTTCAAAAAATATTTAGATATTAAATTTAAATGGTACGAAAAATATGATGATGTTTTTTATAATAGAATTCAAAAACAAAAAAATAAAAAAAGTGAATTGGTTTTCAATCAAGAAATTTGGAATCTGAGTTTACCAATAACCGATGACTTGAAAAAATTTGGTATTGATTATACCGAAGATTTACAAAATTACAATAACTTTTCTTTTAAGAACTTACCATGACAAAAAATTAGGAACAGAAAAATGATTTTATTATCAAACCACTTATTGACTCTACAAGAATTTGAAAAAGTAGAAGGTGTAGTCATTAGAATCAATATGGCCCATGTAAAAGATATATCAGAGTTGAAAAAGTTCCTCAAAATTGATTATGATATATTTCTTGATTATCCTAAAGGTAGAACTAAACCACCTATCCCAACTTTGAATATTAATGATGCGTTGAAAGTTATGAATCAATATAAAAATATTAAATATTTTGCTCTATCTAACATCGAGGATGTATCAGAGGTCAATATGATTTGTGATATTATACCAAGTCATGTCCAGTTTGTACCAAAAATAGAAACACTCAATGGTGTGTTAAATCTAAACGATTTATTAAAAACAAATCGTATCAAACATATAATGTTAGATTCAGAGGATTTATATACGGATATTAAAAATGATGTTTCATTATACACTTATTTGATAGATAGAGTTAAAAAAACTTGTAAAAAACATAAAATAGAATTATTACAATTATATGGAGTTATATTCAATGGAGAATAAAATTATATTTTATTGGAATAATAAACCAGATGAAGAATATCATACTCATATGTGGACAAATAGAATTTGTACTGAGAAGTTATTAAAAGAAAATATTAATAAAGAAACTCATATTTTTTTTATACCTGTACCACATGATAATGATGATGTGTTTGAAGTTATTGATTCGGTAGTTGGTAAAAATTATAAATTAGTTGTGTGGTTTCTTGATCACAGCACGTTTGATGATTATTATGATGGAAGAATTATTCAATTACATCAGATAGGTGAAGATATTATAAAAATTACTCCAGATATGAATATTAAAAATGATTATCCTTTTAAAATTTTGAATAATTATTCAATGGCAGATCCTGTATTAGAACAGCAACAAAATGATAGAAAATTAATTATGGGATTATTTAAGAAGAGTGAAAAATGGGGTAGACTTAAACATTTTTTATCATTTAATGGAACTCCAAAACCCCATAGAATAAATTATGTAAATAAACTTTATGAAAATAATTTATTAGACTATTTTAATATTTCATTTCTATCTTGGTTTACTGTTGAAAATAATAGATTTAATCTTACAGTTATAGAAGAAGAGATGTTGCATGTATATGATTCTCTTTTATTACCTAAAGAAATGTTACCTATGCATTTAGATTTTGGTAATGAATTTGGAACAACTTTACTAAATTTACCTTTATATTTTAATTCATATATTGATGTGGTTACTATGGCAAAATATGATAATAGGGGTGTATATTTAGATGAAAAAATATATAAATCATTTGCATGTTTAAAGCCCTTTATAATAGTAGGACAATATGAAACATTGAAAACTTTAAAAAGCTATGGATTTAAAACTTTTTCACCAATAATAAATGAAGATTATGATAGCGAACGAGATAGTGAAAAACGAATGGATATGGTTATTCAGGAAATAAAAAAGTTTAGTGAGATGCCTATCACTGAAGTGGATAGAATATTTTGGCAATTTAAAGATATTTTAGTACATAATTTTTTACATTTAAAAAAGTATATAAATGATATAGATGATATTTTAATAAAAGAAATATGTTTGTAATTTATTAGTGAGATATTTATATATGAAGTCATGTGGTACTAACTCGGGTAAACAACCCTGAAAGTCCTAACCAACCACAATAAAATGACTATAAACACGGAGGCACTTGAAATAGTGTCCTCTTTAACCAGAGGATTTTTAGTTTTATGGACAATATAAAATATGTATATAGTAATGGTTGTAGTTACACCGAAGGTTGTGGTTTAGATAATCCAGAAAAAGAACGATATTCCAAATTTCTTGCCGATAAGTTTGGTGCAGAAGATATTAATCAATCTGAAGGTGGTGGTTCTAATCAACGAATATTTAGGACTACGTATGATTGGATTTCTGAAAACCAAAATAAATTAAAAGATACTTTCTTTGTATTACAATTATCATATCCAGTTAGAAATGAAATATGGGTAAGTAGAACTTGGCTAGATACTGAGACTTTAAGCACATTTTATGGAAATAAGAGTCATTGGTTTGGTTCACAATTTGGGCACGATGGGTATACTGCATGGGAACATAGCGAAAGAGATACTTCAGTAGATAAAGATAAATTTAATTTTAATTATATTCCTGATAATAGAACAGCATCAGAAATAACTTGTAGATATGTAATATCATTACAATCGTTTTTTAAAATTAACAATATTAAATATATCTTTTTTGAAGGAGCTAGAGATCCTGAAGGTAAATTAATTAAAACTACCAATACTGCGAAGTTAGTTGATTTTGATTATTTTTATCAAGAACCATTTTTGGGTAGTGCTGGAAATAGAGTAACGGAATGTAATCATCCAAACGCAGAAGTTCAAATAGAATGGGCAGATAAGTTATATTCTTTCTATAAGGAAAAATATAGATGAGAGTTTTAATAACAGGAATAACAGGTTTTGTCGGCAGTCATATGGCTGACTATTTATTAAAAAATGTTCCAGATGTAGAAATCTTTGCCACTCGAAGGTGGAGAAGTAAAGAAGATAATATTAAACATTTATTTGGTGATGATAGAGTTATATTAGAAGAATGTGATTTATTAGATAGAGGTAGTATTGCTAGAATGATAAAAATATCTAAACCAGATATAGTTTATCATTTTGCTGCTCAAAGTTTTCCAGAATCAAGTTTTCTTACACCAGTTAGTACCCTAACAACAAATATTATAGGAACTACAAATATATTAGAAGAATTACGTTTAGCAAAGGAGAGAAAGTTATGTAATCCTATTATATTGAGTTGTTCATCTTCAGAAGTTTATGGTAATCCAACCGAAGATGAAATACCAATTACAGAAAATAATTATATTAGACCAGCTAATCCATATTCAATATCAAAGGTAGGACACGATTTAATATCTCAGTATTATCATAAAGCATTTGATATGAAAGTTATTATTACTCGTATGTTTTCTCATGAAGGTAAAAGACGAGGTAAGAGATTCGCACTATCTTCATTTGCACACCAAATTGTTCAATATGAAAAGAAAAAAGATTTTGGTAAAGAAGGTAGTTGGTATGAAATACATCATGGTAATTTAGATTCAGTTAGAACATATAATCACATAGATGATGCTGTTCACGCCTATTGGTTAGCAGTAAATAAATGTGATTATGGTGAAGTTTATAATATAGGGGGCGATGAAACTTGTACTATTGGTGACGCTTTAGATATGTTGATTTCTAAATCTAAAAATCCAGAGTCTTTTATAAAATTACCGGATCCAAAAAGAATTAGACCAACAGATATCACACTACAAATACCTGATAGTACGAAGTTTAGAGAAAAAACGGGTTGGAAACCAACTAAAGGGTTGAAAGAAATATGTGATGATTTGTTAGAGTATTGGGGGGAAGTATTATGAGTAATTTTAAAGTAGAAATAAAAACTTCAGAGGTATTACCTGAAGTGAAGATATTAAAACCCGATCCCTTTTTTGATTATAGAGGTGAGATGTGGACTTTTTGGGAAAAGGAAAATGAGATATTACCAGAAGGAAACGAATGGAAAATATCTAAATTTACTCGTTCAAGAAAAAATGTTCTTCGTGGATTACACGGAGATAATGTGACTTGGAAAAATATTAGTTGTGTGTGGGGCGAGATTTATTTAGTAGTAGTGGATAACAGACCAGAATCCGAAAATTATTTAAAGTGGGATAGTTTTATTATATCAGAAAGAAATCATTTAAGTGTTTTAGTTCCACCAGAATTTTTAAATGCTCACTTGTGTTTAAGTGAAGAATGTTTATTTCATTATACACAATCATATCCAAATGATTATGTAGATTGGATGGATCAAGATGTGTTGAAGTGGAATGATGAAAGAATTGGTATAGAGTGGCCTATAAAAAACCCTATATTAAATTGGAGAGACAATAGTTGAAATATTTATTTACAAACGGAGATAGTTGGACATGGGGACAAGGTTTACAAGAGGATCAAGTGTTTCCCCCTTTTCCTCACAAGAGAAAACCACGCGGTCAATGGCCCGAAGTTTTAGGTGAAAAATTAAATATTGAAGTTATTAATATAGCAGAAAATGGGTCATCCAATGAGAGAATATTAAGGTCAACAATAGAATGGGTGGTAGATAATAAAGATAAAATTAATGAAACTTTATTTATAATTGGATGGACAATATCAGACAGGTGGGAATGGTGGAGTAATTTTAAACAAGATTGGGAAAAATGTTATGCTTCATATTGTCTTGATTATGAACATGGTGATATTGAATATGGATTACCAAATAAATGGTGGAATAATTTTCATAGAGAATATTTTGATATAAATAAGATGTTATATAAAACTACATTAGATATGGTTTATTTACAATCATTTTTTAAATTTTATAATTTAAATTATTTGTTTTTTGATACTTTTGGACATCATTTTAGAGAAGATGAAGATTTGAATTATGAAAATGAGGGAAAAATATCTACTCCTTGTAAGGATCACCCAAAATTATATAAAGAGTTAGATTTTGATAATATAGTTATGACTGAAGATTATAAAAGTATGGAACAGTTTATGAAATTTATTTTTGATGATTTTGAAGATGCAAAAGAACATATACATGGGCACCCAAATAGAAAATCTCATGAGATGTGGTCAGAAGAATTATATAAATTTTTAAAAAAAGAAAAATTATAAATGTCTGGATTAAATTGGAGAGACAAATGATAGATAAACAATTTTTAATAGATTTTGAAACAGAAGTCAAAGAACGATATGAAGCAGGTGAGATTACAGCACCAGTTCATTTAAGTTCTAATAATGAAGAACAACTTATAGAAATATTCAAAGATGTTGGTAAAGATGATTGGGTATTCAGTAGTTGGAGAAATCATTATCACGCATTACTACATGGTATTCCAAGAGATACACTTATGGATTTAATTGTTCGTGGTAAGAGTATGAGTGTATATTCAGAAAATCCTAAATTTTATTCATCTGCAATTGTTGGTGGTATTATACCAATAGCACTGGGTGTTGCAAAATCAATTAAGATGAAAGGTGAGAAGAATAAAGTGTGGTGTTTCATTGGAGATATGACTTTTGAAAGTGGTATTTTTCATGAATCATATAAATATGCAAAGAATTTTGATTTACCACTTCAATTTGTTCTTGAAGATAATAATCTTTCTACAAATACCCCAGTTGATGAAACTTGGGGTGGAAAACAAGATGTACCTGATGATGTAATTTATTATCAATATAAAAGTGATTATCCACATCACGGAACAGGAAATTGGGTTTTATTTTAATGAAATACAAATACGCTATAGGATCTGGATGTAGTTTTGGTAGACCAGCTTGGTTAAATCCGATTAATAAAAGTTTGGGCGAGAACTCGATTCTTCTTTCAAATCCAGGTGGCGGTAATACTCAAATAATATTTAGACTGATTACAGAAATTAATAAACTTATTCAATCAGGTATTGAACCAGAGTCTATTTTAGTAGTTAATATGTTGACTGATTATAATCGTGCAGATATTCTTATAAACAAAGAAGATATTATTGAATATAGTCAAATTGTAGATACTGCATATGATTATGGTGGAGTAGATAGAATAATGTTTATAGATGATAATGGTGGTATAGAAGAACGACATAGTAGAGAAGAATTAAATAAAATACCATATCCAAATCAGGCGTTTTTAAAAACTGGTGGATTAGAGAGAGATACTGGCCGTGATAATTACTTAAAATTTATTAGGGAGTGGTATAAAAAATATTATTCAAAAGAAAGTATGTTTGTTAATACTTTAAAAGAAATTTTAATTTTACAGGGATTTTGTAAAGAAAGAAATATAGATTATTTTTTTACGGTATGGCAGAATATTTTTCATCATCGAATAGGAGAAGAAATTAGACAATGTGAATTGGATAAAATATATTTTAAGTCTTGTGATAAACCATTGATGAAAGATGTTTATCCAATGTCAAAAATTTATTGGGATATGATAGATTTTGATAAGTTTATTTTTTATGAAAACTCAGAAATTGAAATGGGTGGAAATGCAGAGTTTAGTATCTATAATGATATTCCATTAGGGTGGGGTGATGGAATAGATACAACTCATCCAAGTGACGGTGCAAATAAGTTATTTGGTGAATACATAGAAGATAAAATTAAGGAGTATTGTAGTGAAATATAAAGATGAAATAATAAGAAGTATGGAGTGGTTATCTGAAAAAGATGATACAATCTTCATGGGACAATCAGTTTTGTATAGTGGTAATGCAATTTATAATACATTGAATACATTACCTGAAGAAAAAAGACTTGAATTACCTGTATTTGAAGAAATACAAATGGGAATGAGCACAGGTATGGCGATGAATGGTTTAGTTCCCATTAGTTGTTTTCCAAGATTTGATTTTTTTATGAGATGTATGGATGCATTAGTAAATCACTTGGATAAAATGCAACATATGACTGAGAATACTTTTAAACCCAAAGTAATAATGAGAACTTCTATTGGTTCAACAAGTCCGTTAAATGGTGGAGTTCAACATACAAATGATTATACTGAGCCTTTTAAACATATGTTGCGCGAGGTTAATGTTGTGTTATTAAATGAACCCGAAGAAATATTTCCAGAATTTGAAAATGCATATAATACAGATTGTTCTACATTATTAATCGAGTGGGGCGATTATTATAATGAAAAATAAATCGTTAGATTTAACAGGACAATCATTATGGAAATATCCACTTGCAAGTGATACTATAGATGAGAATGATATAGATTCACTAATAAATTGGTTACGAACAAATCCTAGACTTACTATGGGAAAAGTTACAAAGCAATTTGAACGGAAGTGGGCAGATTTTATTGGAACTAATTATTCAGTTTATCTTAATAGTGGTTCGTCTGCCAATTTATTAATGGTTTATTCACTATTAAATGCGGGTAAACTTAAAAATAATAAATTTTTAGTTCCATCTTGTGGATGGGCTACTACATTAAGTCCATTTATTCAATTTGGAATTGAACCAATCATGGTTGACGCGGAAGATGGTAATTATAATATTGATTTAAATATAGTAGAAGATTATTTGAAACGAGGTGATATAGATGGTTTTATTTTTGTTCATGTTCTTGGTGTCCCACATAGACGAAAAGAATTGTTGTATTTAAAAGAAAAATACGGATGTTATATTCTTGAAGATTCTTGTGCATCTGTAGGTGCTAAGTACGATGATGAAAGTTATGTTGGAACACTTGGAGATATGTCATCCTTTTCGTTTTATTTTGGACATCAATTATCTACAATAGAAGGTGGGTTTATTAATACAGATGATAAGTTTTTATATGAAGAATTGTTAAAGTTAAGATCACACGGTTGGGTAAAAGATGTTGTTAATGATGAATATAGAAATGATGAAAATTTCCCATTTATATTCAATGAACCTGGTTTTAATGTAAGGTCAACAGATTTACAGGCATATATTGGATTAGGACAATTAGAAAAGGCTAGATTAATATTTACAAAAAGAAATAAAAATCATATACGATATACACAAATGTTAAACGATAGATTTGAATTACAAAATTGTGAAAATACTACACCAGTTAGTTTACATATTGGGATATTGGCAGAATCAAATGAACATCGAAAATCAGTAATTGAAGAATGTAACAAAAATAGTATTGAAACAAGAGTTTGGTCACATGGAAATCTTGGAAAACATAAATTTTGGACAAGTAGATACGGTGAATTTAATGGAGAAGTTGCTAATAGAATTTATGAAAGGGGTTTTATTGTTCCAACCCACCCGTCTATAGATTTAGAAGATATTGATTTTATATCGGGAGTTTGTAATGAAACTTGATAAGTTTGTAGAAAATGGATATGTAATTGTTGATGACTTTTTACCAGTAGATATTGCCCATCAACTAGAATATATATTTACAGAACATGAGAATTGGGAATTAATTGATCAATATAGGGATAAAAAATATGGAAGTGGTAAATATGGTCATTGTAAAACAGGATCCCCATTTTTCCCGGCCGAAGACGAAGTATATACTGCAAAATTTTGGAGAAATGAGGAATTGGAATCCAATGAGAATATTGAAATAATATTTGAAAATCATTTTATTGAAGTGTTTAATAAATTATCAGAGTCAGAATTAACTAAGTTTGATATTAGATGTTATAAGATGGATGAAGGGTGTCATTACAGACAACATATGGACGATTGGGTAGGTGATATTGGATGTATGTATTATTTTCATAAAAGATGGGTTTGGGATTGGGGCGGAATAACATATTTAGGATTGGAAGATGATAGTGATTCAGTTATTCCAATCTTTCCAAAGTTTAATCGTGCAGTTTTTAGTAATCATAAGAAATATAGATTTCCACATTTTGTTAGTCATGTTGCTGATTATGCAAAAGAAACAAGATTATCTTTAATTTCATTTGGTAAATAAGATGAAAATTTTAATAACAGGCGGTGCAGGATATCTAGGTTCAGTAATTGTTTCTACTTTATTAGAAAAAGGACATCATGTAACTGTATATGATAATTTATTATACAATCAAACATCATTATTAAGCTTGTTTAACAATAAAAATTTTAAATTTGTGTATGGAGATGTTAGAGATTATACTAAATTGAGTAATTATGTTAATAAGGCGGATGTTATTATACCTTTAGCGGCAATAGTTGGATTCCCGGCATGTGATAGAGATAAATCATTAGCCACCGCGATAAATTATTATCAAATTAAAAATATTTTAAAAAATACTTCTAAATCTCAGAGAATTATCTTTCCAAATACTAATAGTGGGTATGGCCAAAGGACAGAAGGTATATGTACAGAGGATCAAAAATTAACTCCTATAAGTCATTATGGAGTTACCAAATGTGATTCTGAAAATCTTCTTTTAGATAGTGGTAGAGCAATAACTTTAAGATTGGCCACGGTTTTTGGTATGTCTGAAAGAATGAGATTAGATTTATTAGTAAATGAGTTTGTATATAAGGCATTAACAGATAGATATATTACGTTATTTCAAGCAAAAGCAATTAGAAATTATATTCATATTAAAGATGTATCTTCAGCTTTTGAATGGATGATTGTTCATTATGAAACACATAAAGGTGAAGCATTTAATGTTGGGTTGAGTGATACTAATATAAGTAAATTAGAACTTACAGAAAGAATTAAAAAATATATACCAGATTTTGTTGTAAATCAGTCTGATTATTATGAAGATCCAGATAAACGAGATTATATAGTTTCAAATGAAAAGATTGAATCTTGTGGTTGGAAACCAAAATATTCTTTGGATGATGGAATAGAAGAACTTATAAGTGGATATCAAATAATAATTAACAACGATTTAAGTAAATTTAGAAATGGATTTCCAATAAAATATGGTCAAGAATTATAGGAGTTAAAATGTTTGAAAATAAAAATGTATTAGTAACTGGCGGAACTGGAATGATAGGGAGAGAGTTAGTTCAGATTCTTTTAGATAAAGGTGCAAAAATTAGAGTTGCTTCACTCGATGAATCAGTAGATTTTTTCGAAAATGTGGAATTTCATAAAGTTGATTTAACAATTTATAAGAATTGTGAAATGGTATGTGAGGGGATGGATTTTATATTTCACGTAGCAGGAATAAAATGTTCAGCAGAAATGCCAAGAATAAAACCATTGAATTATTTTATACCTATGATTAGGTTTAATACAAACATGATGGAAGCTGCATACCAAAGTGGTACTAATTGGTTTCTTTATACTAGCTCTGTAGGAGTGTATAGTCCCGCAGAAATAATGAAAGAGGATGATGTGTGGAAAACATTTCCATCAGACAATGATAAATTACCTGGTTGGTCAAAACGAATGGGTGAATTACAGGCTGAAGGTTATAAAATTCAATATGGTTGGGATAATATATCAATAGTAAGACCAGCAAATACTTATGGAAGGTGGGATGAATTTGATGCAGAAACAGCGATGGTAATTCCATCTTTAATTAGAAAGGCAGAAGAGGCAGGAGAAGGTGGAACTTTAAGTGTGTGGGGAGATGGAACACCAATTCGAGATTTTGTTCATGCACGAGATGTTGCAAGAGGAATGATTTTTGCAGTAGAAAATAAAATAACTGAACCATTAAATCTTGCTAGTGGAGAGGGTGTTAGTATTGCAAAGTTAGCATCAAGTATAGCGGCACATTTTAAGTGTGGAATTGAATTTGATAAGTCAAAACCAAATGGTGATCATAAGAGAATATTAGATATGTCACGTGCATATTCTTATGGATTTAAGAATACAGTTGATATAGATGATGGGATAGATGATACTATATCTTGGTATTTAGAAAATAAAAATAAAAAAGAAAATTTAAATTTTAGATATAATTCGTTTAAAGTATAGGAGAAGATTATGAAGTATTTAGTTATTGGTGGATGTAGTCATGCTGTAGGCACTGGACTAGTAGAAGCTTTAGGTCATGATACTGAAGGTGGAGTGAATGTCAAGAAAATATATAGATATAGTGCTTTATTATCAAAAAAATTGAATCTTGAAGAAATTAATTTAGGTGAAGATGGAGCACCTAATATTAATTTGTATTTGAAAGTAATACAGTGGATAATGGAAAATAAAGATAAAGTTAAAGATACATTATTTATTATTGGTTGGACTTATCCAGATAGAGGAGCTATAACATTAAGAGGAGAATTTCATTCGGATGACTCTACTCATAAGATTTTAAAATATAAGAAATTATTATATATACCAAATTTACCGCGTGGTTCAAATACTATCTATTCTCCAGGCTTTGAGACTTCAGGATCTTCCTGGGGTTTTGATGTAAAAGCTTTAAATTATTATACTTATACTAATTTGTTTCCTTATATATTCGGATTAAGTTCGTTTCTTAGTAGTCAAAATATAAAATATTTACAATTTCACTATGATGCATTTTTTAATAATGATTGGAATTATCAGCACGTTGGAAAACCCGTTGTATCTAAAGATCCCACTGCAGATTTGGAATATATAAAACAATATAGTAATTATTTTAATACTAAAAATTATATCTTAGATACAACTTATAGACATTATTGTCGTGAAGATATTATTACACCACCAAAATATCCTATTCATGAAGGACACATTGGACCCGAAGGACAAAAGTTATGGGCAGATTATTTATATAAACAAGTATTTGATAGAGGTATAATAGAAGAAATATAATGTCTAATAAAGATAAAAAAGATACTATGTGTATTTTGCCATGGAATCATGTGTATACTAATACAGATGGAATGGTAGGACCTTGTTGTGTTGCGAATCATAGTGTATATAGAAACTACGAACCAAAAGCTCTCAGTATAAGTAATCATAGTGTTCTTGAAGCTACAAATAGTAAATTCATGAAACAACTTAGAGTTAATATGATGAATGGTATAGAGAATCCAGCCTGTGAAACTTGTTATTATCAAGAAAGTTTGGGAAATCAAAGTGTTCGTTGGGGGAAAAATAATGGTTTTAAGTTAAAAGAACAGAGAGATAAACTTTTAAAGAATACAAAAAAAGATGGAGAATTAAAATCATTAAAAGATATACAATATCTTGATATTAGATTTAGTAATTTATGTAATTTTAAGTGTATTATGTGTAATCATCAGTTTAGTTCTGCATGGCATGAAGATGCAAAAAAATTACAATATGATGGTTGGTGGTTGTATAATGAAAACGATCCACAAGTAATTACTCCAGGAACTGATGATGATTTGTGGAGTAAAATAGAACCATTATTACATGGACCCATCGAATTTATATATTTTGCTGGTGGTGAACCATTAATAACTGAAAATCATTATAGAATTTTAGAAAGACTAATAGAGTTAGAAAAATATCCTAATTTATGGTATACTTCTAATTTTAGTATTATAGAATATAAAGATCATAATGTTTTAGATATGTGGAATAAATTAAGTGAGGGCGGAAGTGAGATCACAGTCAATGCTAGTATAGATGGTAGTCATAAAAGAGGTGAATATATAAGACATGGATTATCGTGGGACAAATTTATTGAAAATAAAAAAGCTTTTGATGAGAAATGTCCAGACATAAATTTTGATATTACTTCTGTGTGGGGAAATACAAATTCATTACATATGACTGATTTTTTTAAAGAAATGTTAGAGTTAAAAATTGTTGATACTCCGAATAGATTGACGTTTAATGATGTTGGTGGAGCAGACTTTTTAAGTATTACTTCATTATCAATTGAATATAAGAAAAAAGTAGAAAAGAATATTAGTGAATTAAAAGAATGGGTAGAGAGTAATTTTAATTCTGATGATTATCTTGAATTTTTTAAGAAACTTGATAATTATATAATTTATATGAATGATAAAGATGAATCATCACAATTACCTTTGTATTTTGAAAATATGAAAAGATTAGATAAAGTTAGAAATCAAAATTTATTTAATGTTTTTCCAGAATTAATTAATTTAAAAAAGAAGGAAGTGTGAGACAGTTTAAAGATAAAAAAATAGTAATTACTGGTGGTGCTGGGATGATTGGAACACACTACATAAAAGAACTTTTAAATCGTGGTGCTAAAATTAGAACACATACACATAATAGACCTTTGAATGTAGTTGATGATAGGATAGAGGTATTGGAAAATATTGATTTAGAGAAGTTTGATGATTGTATGAAACTTGTAGAAGGAGCAGATTATGTAATACATTCAGCAGGTAAAATCTGTCATCCATCTGAAGTTCCAACTGATTTTAGGATAGCACTTAATCAAGTAACTTTAGTATCTAATTTATTAGAATCATGTCATAAGAGTGGTGTAAAAAGATTTGTAGATATTAATAGTTCTACTGGATATCCTAATAGAGAACATCCAATTACAGAAGATGAGTATTGGGATGATGAACCATATATTTCTTATTATGGTTATGGATGGTCAAGACGGTATAGAGAAAAGATGATGGAACATTTATCACATTTTTCAGATATGAAAATTTTAATATGTAGAGGAACTGCTATGTTTGGACCACATGATAATTTTAATCCTAAAACTTGTCATGTTATACCAGCACTTATTAATAGAGTTTTAAAGGATGAGAATCCGTTTGTAGTATGGGGAAGTCCAGATGTGGTTAGAGATTTTCTCTATGTAAAGGATGTTGTAAATGGTGCATTATTGGTATTAGAAAAAGGTGAATCTATGCGACCATACAATCTTGGTTATGGTTCAACTATAAACATAGGTCAGATAGTTGATACAATTTTAAAGGTAACAGGTAAAAATCCTAATGTTGAATGGGATAATACAAAACCAACAACTATTCCTTTTAGAAGTTTTAATACAGATAGAATTACAAAGGAATTAGGGTTTAAACCTAAATATACATTTGAACAAGGTATAAAAGAAACTGTAGAATGGTATGAGAAATATAATGGGTGATTTTATAAAATGTCGATGAAGATGGGTAATGAAGAGTTTCCTTTTATATCAAGATGTGATACATGCATGAGTCAAATACAAAAGTATTCTATTCAAACAAGTGGTTTTAAAGAGTTTAAGATTACAAATAGACAACATGGGTACGACCCATGGAATAATCTTATCGCTCCGGATCATTATGGAATGATCAATGCTCGTGTTAATCCAAATTTTAAATATCATCTTTGGTTTGTACCATCCAATGATTTGATGTCACATATTAATGAACCAACTATGGGACAATTTCTTGAAGACATATTCCCACCAAAAGAACAAACTTGGAATGATGATACATTGACAATTGTAATTGATAGAAGGATAGAGCATATACGTAATAATTTTGCCCACGTGGCAGGTAAACAATTCGAAGAGTTGGGTTATAATTCAAAAAGAATTAAATGGTTATCTGGTGGAATGGATAATTCTGAACCAAATATTACTGTTCATTTTCCCTGGGAATTATTTGTACGAACAATGAGATTTCAATTAAATGATAAAGATTTTGGTTATCAATCTATGGAAGTAGATAAATTAATAAATGATGATTATGAAGGAGATTTGGTGGACTATAGAAAATGGTTACTTGATTTAGATAGTACTGAATTATTAGAAAAAAGACCATACACTTTTTTAAATTATAATGGTTCCCTTATGTCCCATAAAATGTGGTTATTATCAGAAATTTTTAATAGGGGATTGGATAGTAAAATTTTATTTTCTGCTTTAAATAGATATGAATATTCTAAAGAAGATTTAATGAAAGAAGTAGTTATTGCAGATAAAGAATGGGGTGCAAACGGTGAAATAGTGAGAAGTGTAGAGGAGTGTAAACTTTTGGATAAATTACCTATATATCTTGATGTGGGAGATTGGAATAATCCATATCCAGATGCACAAGTTGGACGTATATGGGATGGAAAAGATATACACGTTGTATCTGAAATAGGTGATTCAAATCCAAAAAAAAGTCATCATAATCAAACATATTTTGCAATATGTAATGAAACAAATTTTGAGATTACAAGACTAACTAGCTCACCAGTAAAAACAATTTTATTAAATCCATTTTTACTTGTTGCAGGTGCAGGAAGTTTAGATATACTTCATTCATTTGGATTTAAAACTTTTCCAAATATATTTGATGAATCTTATGATGAGATAGAGGATAATGTTACAAGACATAAACATTTAGTTAAAGAAGTGGAAAGAATTTGTTCTTTGAGTGAAGATGAAAAACATCAATTATATTTAGAATCAATTCCTACAATTAAATACAATCAAGAACAGTTTAAAAAGATAGATATTAGAAAGTTTTTTCTGGACATTTTTTATGAACTCGTTGATGAAACTCCTATTTATTAATATGAAAAACCTTTTAATATGTGAATTTAGTAATATTTTTGGATACGGGGAAGTTCGGTTGCCGTATAGTACTGGTGTAATATGGAGTCATTGTAGAGCAGATAAAATAATATCTAAAAACTATGATGTTAGTAATTGGATATATTGGAAAGATAATAAACATTCTATTATGGAACATATTACAGAGAAACCAGATGTGGTATTCTTTTCTTGTAATGTATGGTCTTGGAATTTATCCAATGAAGTTGCCGAATTAATTAAACAGAAATGGCCTAATTGTGTGGTTGTTTATGGTGGACAAATGCCACCCCGTTCTAATGATACAAGGTGGGTTAGAAAAAATCCATCAATTTTTGATTTTTTTAAAGTAAGACCATATGTAGATGTTATTGTTCATCACGAGGGTGAAGAAACTACAAGAGAGTTATTAGTAGAATTATTAAATGATAAACCAGATTTAAGTAAGATTTTGGGAATTTCTTATAAAAGTAAAGATTTTTCTACGAATATAAATTTACAAAGGGATAGAATCAAAGATTTAAATTCAATGCCAAGTCCTTATCTTGATGGAACATTTGATAAATTATATGATACGATGCCAAACCATATAAAGAAATTTAAAATGACTATTGAACCATCAAGAGGTTGTCCATATGCATGTACATTTTGTGAAATTGGAGATACTTTATATACTAAAATAGAAAGACATTCTATTGAAAAAATATGTGCAGAATTAGATTGGGCAGCAAAAAGAGAAATAGAGTTTATAGATTGTGCAGATTCTAATTTTGGTTTATTTCCAGAACATAAAGATTTGACAGAACATATGGCAAAGTTAAAACAAGAAACTGGATTCCCAATTAGATTTTCAGTAGCTTGGTCAAAGGGACATGCCGACAGAGTGATTGAAATATATAAAATAATGGCGGATGCAGAACTTGATAAAACTGGAGTAACTATAGCACTACAATCAATGAATCCAGATACATTAAAAGCAGTTAAAAGAAAGAATATTGATAATGGGAAATTAGAAGAATTTATTGCAAAATACGATTTAAAGGATCTTGGTTCTTATGTTGAATTGGTTATGGGATTACCAGAAGAAACTTTAGAATCTTGGGTAGATGGGTTATGTTATTTAATGGAAATAAATCAACATACTTCAGTAAAAACTTTTCCATTGGCAGCATTACCGAATACACCTATAGCAGAAAAAGAATATGGGGAAAAGTATGGTATAGAGTATGCATCCATTTATGAATCAAATCATACACCATATAATCCAGAAGCACAATCTGGTGGTTGGGATATTGTTATTGGAACAAATACTATGCCACATAAAGAATGGAAACGGGCATATATGTTTAAATGGTTGACAGGATGGGCACATTGGTTAGGATATACCCAATCTATAAGTAGATATTTAAGGTCAGTTCTTAATATTTCATATAAAGATTTTTATTGGGGACTTTTTAAATATGCAGAAAATAATAAGAATACTTTTATTGGTAGTGAATATAGGAAAACAGTAGAGAGTTTAGAATATGCAATAAAAAATGCATCTTCATTAGGTAGAATAATAGAAGAAGTGGATATTGATATTAATAAAAATCAACTTATTTGGGACTATGATGAAGCTACGGCAATAAAAATACACTTGGGAAATAAAGAAACACTATATAAAGAAATTGAAGATTTTATAACTAATAATTTAAATGTTAAATTTGACAATAAGATTAAAAAGAATTTGTTTAAATATCAGTTAAATTCAGTCGTTAATCCGTTTGATGTGTATCCTATTGTGGAAACTTTTGATTATAATATTCATGAGTGTGTTGTAGGTAAAACAAATATACCAAAAAATAGTGGACATAAATTTAGATTTGAACAACCAGAAAATAAAGATGGATATTATGGTGATACATTTCAGTTTGCCTGTGAAAAATTATGGTGGTTAAGACATCGTGGGGAATATAAAACCAATGTAATAGAGGAATCAAAATGAAGAAAAAATTATATTTTGTTGAAGTAGATTCCGTATATTCTAATTTTGAAAAAAAATTAAAGTTACCATATAGTACAGGTTTAATTTGGTCGTATTGTTTACAAAACCAAGAAATCAAAAATAATTATGAGTTATCCGATTGGATTTGTTATAGAGATGATATAGATGAAGTTTTTGATAAGATAGAGAATCCGTCAATTGTTGGATTTTCTTGTTTTACTTGGAATTGGAAATTTAATAAAATTTTAGCACAAAAAATAAAAGATAAATATCCAAATTGTTTAATAGTTTTTGGTGGAAAAGAACCACCAAATGAACAATGGTTATTACAAAATCCAGAATGGTATAAGGATTATCCATATTTAGATATCATAGTTCATGGTGAGGGGGAATTAACATTTGAAGAAATATTACTTGAAACTCTAAAAGATAAACCAGATTATACAACTATTGAAGGATGTAGTATTATAAATAAAAATAGTTATATAACTACTTTATCACGACAAAGAATAACAGATTTAAGAGAATCACCATCACCTTATTTGGATGGACTGTTTGATGATATTTATGAAAAATATAAAAAAGAAGGTTTTATTTTTTCAGCTGTTCTTGAAAGTGCACGAGGATGTCCATATTCTTGTACTTTTTGTGAAATAGGTGATTCATATTTCACTAAGGTAAATCAACAACCATTAGAACAGTTATTTTCAGAAATAGAATGGATTGGTTCACATGGAATAGATTATATTGATGATGCAAATTCTAATTTTGGATTGTATTATGATAGAGATATGGAAATAGCAAAATTTTTAGTTCAATGTAATGAAAAGTATGATAATCCACAAACTTACCGTGTTGATTGGGCAAAGAGTAAAGCTGAAAAACTATTTAATATAGCAAAAGTTCTTCATAGTGTAGGATTACATAGGGGTATGACTTTGGCTTTACAATCAATGAATGAACCAACTTTAAAATCTATCAAAAGAAAAAATCTTGTTGATGATAGTGATATGAAACGGATTACTAAATTATATGAGGATGCAGGAATATCTACATATGTTGAAATAATACTTGGATTGCCAGATGAAACATTAGAAAGTTTTAAACAAGGACTATGTAAAATACTAGAATTGGGTGAACATAATTATGTAGGTATGTATGTTTTATCTGCACTTAGAAATACACCTTTTGGTGATAAGAATTATATTAAAAAACATGGAATAAAAACAAAGAGAATATTGGCACCAATAGCAAGATGGGTAGAACCTTCAGATAAGATTTATGAAGAAGTTGATTTAGTAATTGAACATAATAAATTGACAACACCTGAATGGGTAGATATGTATTTATTTTCGTGGATAGTTTCTACGTGTCATCATATGGGATTCACACAATATATTTCAAGATTTTTCAGAGAACATAATGATGTTGAATATGAAGAATTTTATAAAAAGTTATTTAGATATGCATTTGATAACCCAATGTCTATTATAGGACAAGAGTTAATAGAAACTAAAAATCATATAACTAAAATAATTACAGAACCAACACCAAAGACACTTTGGGGCAGAACTATAAAAGAATTTGGTAATTTTCAAGGAGAAAAAGAAGAAGTATCGGCATTAGTATTTATAAAAAATAAAAATAAATTTTATAAAGAATTTAGTTTGTTTTTAAAAAGTAATTTTGATATTGATATACAAGTATTAAATTCTTTGATTAATTTTCAAAAAATTAATATGGTAGATCCTACTAATTATTATCCAATGCAGACGAATACACTGTATAATTTTACAGAAGTTATACACAATAATAAAAAACTTAAATTGGGTGATTATAAATTTGAATTAAATGCAAATAATTATGATGGTGATTATCATCAATATGGTAAAGAGTTATGGTATATAAGAAAGAGTGGAGCAGGAAAGGCAAATATAATAAATACAATATAGTGAGAATATTAATAAAGGATATAAAATGATTTTTGGTTTTAATAAATTTAAAGAAGAAAATGGTGATCCATTACCTAATTGTGAAGATTATGAATTTCAAGGAAGAAAAATTTGTAATTGCGGGAATGTATTTTTAGGTATGTTTCAGGATATTACTATAGATTATATAAAAAGTTCAATCCGAGAATGGGAACATTTAAATGTAGAAACTTTACCTGTAGATAAAATTAAATCTAATTATGTTTATCCTATTGATATAAATTCTTTTGCATACTCTATGGGATATAATAAATGGCCTGATACATTTGAAGATGTGAGTGTTTTTGATTCTATTTCAAGTAAAGTAATAAAAGATGCACAGGATGGAAAGTGTAAAATTTTACTTAATTATGGATATGAGGGACTAGGATCACATCATAGAGATTCTATTTTACATAAACCTCTACTTGAAAGATTACATTTTTTATTAGATAAAAATAAAATTGCACAAAAAGATTTTATTTATATGGATAGTAATAATAGATTAGATAAATCACAGATAGATACAGATATTAATATTATACAATATGAATATTGTGCAATAGATTGGTGGAGATATACATCACAGTACGCAAGAATGTTATATCACGGTAATTTAAAATCATCAAAAAATATGAAAAAGTGGTTGAATATTAGAGATAAATTAAGAAATAAATATTATCTTTCATTTAACAGGATACCGAAAGATCATAGAGTTGATTTAGTTTTAAGTTTAGATAAAAATAAATTATTGGATAAAGGATATGTATCTTTTGCAAATAATATAAAAGATTCGACTTTTAATTGGAGAGATATGGTTTTGGATTATGAAGAAAAATCTTTAGAGAAAAAAATGCCGTTAGTAATTGATGTAGAAGATTTAAGTACTACAAAATATTCATATGAACAATTTGATGTAAAATATTATCTAGACAGCTATTTTCAGATTGTTACTGGTAATAATTTTACTGATTTTAGTGATCAATTAATTTTTAGTGAAAAAATATGGAAACCAATAACAAATTTTCAACCATTTATTTATTTAGATGATGTGGGAGCATTAAAAAAATTACGGGAATATGGATTTAAAACTTTTTCACCATTTATTGATGAGAGTTATGATGACGTTTTAGATATAGATAAAAGATTTGATATGATAGAAAATGAAATTATTAAATTATGTAATAAACCAATAGAAGAAATTCATGAATGGTATTGGTCAATCGTAGATATTTTAAAACATAATTATTATTATTTTTATAAAACATTTATTCCTAAGTTGAAAAATAAATTAATTGAAGATATTGAGAATACATTATGAATAATTTAATTTTTATAAGTGAAGAATTACCATCTAATGATAATGATATTAAAAATTCTCATGATAAAAAGACTTTTATAGATTATATTTGTAAAACAAATCCGAGTATTGAGTCTCATACGTTTTATACTCAATTAAATGTTTTGATGACAATTCCAGAGGAAAAATATTTTGTATTTTATGAATCTTCAAATTTTTATAATTCGATGTTAAAATTAACAACAGATAGTAATTATAAAAAAATTGTTGATGATATGAGAAATGATTTGTGTAAAGTAATTCTTTTTACTCCTGAAATTGTGGATGGAGATTATAGACCTAATTCTTCTTTGTTTAATATTACAGATATTCTTAACAATAATAAAATTTCTACCAAAAATGTAAAATATATGTTATTCGAATCTATTATTAATAAAGAGAAAAAGGCATTTGAATTAAAGGGAGAATATATAACACATAACAGGTGTGCGAATAATATATACTCCGCACACAACCATATGAAGGATAACACTTTTTTTCATATATTAGATAATAGTAGAAATTATTATAGAAAGTATAAATATATTACATTTAATAACGCAGTTAAAGAACATAGATTTGAGTTATTAAGATATTTGAATAAAGAAAATTTATTGAAATATGGATTAACATCTTGGTTTACAGGAGAAGATTCTGGATTAACTTCTTCGATATTAAATATTTATGATAGTATGTATAAGTTTACTGATGAAGAAAAAAAACTCATTGGTAATAAAGGAGATTTAAAAGTTCTTGGACAACAGGACTACTTGAATATAGTACCACATTTTGATTGCTATTTTAATATAGTTACGGAAAGTGCTTGGGGTCCTGGTTATGATAATACAAATCCACAAAAAATTATGATTACAGAAAAAGTATGGAAACCTATAATATCTTTTCAACCATTTATTTTAATATCAACTAAAAATAATTTAAATAAATTACAGGAATGGGGATTTAAAACATTTGACGGTTTTATTGATGAATCTTATGATGGATTAGAAACTTATGAGGAACGGAAAAGAATAATTTATTCTGAGATAAAAAGATTGTGTTCTAAAAGTATAGAAGAATTAGATGATTGGTATTGGAAAATGGAAGATATTTTGAGATATAATTATAATCATTTTTTCAATACTTTTATTATTGATGAGCATAAAAAATTAGAGAATTTTTTAAAATGGTAAAAATATATAATGATACAATAGCTATTCCAGATTTAGAAGTAGCTAAATTTTGGAGAGATTCTTTTAAAGACGGAGTTAATCCTATTATGAATAGTGAGCATTATTCATTTCCAAACACTGGTGAAATTTTTGTAGATAAATTTGACAAATATATTAAATCATCAAAGTTAAATAATTTGAAAGGATTGGATGATTATAAACATAGATCCTTTATTCATGGTACAAGTCAAGCATTTGATTCTTTTTGGATTAGACACAATAAAAAAAGGTTTAGATGTTTTAAAGGAGAATTTTTCTATCATCAGGCTAATTGGAAAAAATTTCATAATTGGTGTTATTTGGAAGATGACCATATTCAAACAAATGATGCGGTAGTTATTAGTTTACCATTTTCAGATTATGGTAAAGAACATCCAAAGATGAGAGAGATATTAGATGAGTGTGAAAGATGGGAAGTGCCTGTATTGATTGATTGTGCATATTATTTAATTGGACAAGATATAGAGTTTGATTTTACAGAGTATAAGTGTATTGAAGATATAACATTTAGTTTAAGTAAAGGTTTTCATTTAGCTAATAGATTACGTGCAGGAACTAGATATTCTAAAAAATATTATGATGATAATATTCATATGTCTATAGAATTTCATCAATATAGTTTTTTATCAGCACATCTTGGTACCGAATTGTTATCTCATTTCCCTCCAGATTTTACGGTAAATAAATGGAAAGATAAACAACTTGAGGTATGTAAAGAGAATAATTTGAAACCAAGTGATTGTGTTATATTTGCATTTGGTGGAGATAAATATAAAGAATTAAATAGGGGAACGGAAGTTAATCGTTTATGTATCTCATATGCAATAGGTGATAAAATAAAATGAAAAAGTATAAATATAATACAGACAAATATAGATTTAGAGAATTGGTATCTGAATTATTTCAAGTAGATGATTTAGAGAAAATACATGAAGATAAATCTGATTGGGTTAGAGATGAATATAAAAAATTAAATGTTCATAATGAGAACACTACTGATTTTCACGAAATATTTTATAAAAGGTTAAATGATAATTGGACAGAATTGTACAAGTCTTATGATGATTTTATACATACTGAAATTGTTCCGATATTTAATGAGAAATTTCATTATCAATATTTACCAAGTTTTAGAATACATTTGCCATATAATAATCAGGCTATACATACTTGGCATTCAGATTCAGATCAATTACATAAACATCCTAAAGGTGAAATAAATATTTGGATACCATTAACTAAATGTTATGGAACAAATACTATGTGGATTGAGTCCGAACCATTCAAATTAGATTTCAAACCATTAGAAGGAGATTATGGAAACTTTTGGACTAATGAGGGGAATGTTTGTATGCACGGAAATAAACCTAATGTAACAAATATGACAAGAATTAGTTTAGATTTTAGAATTATGCCACTTTCTAAATATGATCCAAATTTTGAGGAAGCATCTAACGATAAATTAAAGAAGTTTTTACTGGGAGGGTATTATAAAGAATTATGAAGAAGATTATTGTATGTGGTGATAGTGGCCACTTTTTCGGTTATTTAATGCTCGATAATCAACTATTTTCAAATACCGAAGAAATAGAATATGTAAAAATGATAGGTATTCAAAATAATGATGAATCGCCAAATATAAAAGAGTTAATAAAACTTGAAGAATTTGATGTATCCGAAGATAATTTGTATTTATTCCTACTTTCTTATAATGATATTTTAGAAACGAATATTGTATTTGATGAAAAAATATTGAAAGAGTTATCACGAGGTAAAATAAAATTAGTTATTGATAGGGGAGGTGAACTTATCAATGAATTTGATGTATCAAGTATAATACAAAAAATAAGTAAATATAATTTAGATATAGATATAGTTTTTATAACAATGAATCTTGGAAAAAAGTATAATAAAGAAGTTGGGTTTGACCAACAACTTGTTGAATGTGCATTGTATGTACCAAAAGTTTTAGATGATGTGGATGATTTTTATTTTAAAGATTTGTCTGAGTATAAAAAGACACATAGATTTATATGTTTAAATGCTACTTCTACACCCCAGAGATTATTGATAATTAGTAAAATATTAGATGGAGAATTGGATAAGAAATCTATGATATCTATGGTAAATAAGTGTAATGATTCAGAAGATAAAATGTTATCAGACTTAAAAGAATTTTCTAAAAGTATTGATGAAAAGTCTATTAGTAGAACTATAAGTAAACTACCAATAACATTTGATATGAGTTCGGATGATTTTAAAAATCCTATTTATTTTACAAATTCAATGTTAGTTAATAAAGATTATATTTTAAATCTTAAAAAATCATATTTTAGTCTGGTAACTGAAGCAGAGATGCTTCCATTTTTTAAAGATAATCCTTGTAAGATAACAGAAAAAATTTACAAGGCTATATCATTTCATCCTTTTATAATTATTGGTGGGTGTGGTATACTAAAATATATTAGAAGTCTGGGATTCAAAACTTTTCCTGAAATGTTTGATGAAAGTTATGATGATATAGAAGATAATTATGAAAGAATTGATTTTATATATAAGGAAGTTAAGAAACTTTGTGATATGGATGATGAAGAATTACATAAAATATATGTTTCAATAATACCTAAAATAAGACATAACTGTAAAATATTACATAATATAGATATAGAAAAAATAATAATAAAGTTATTTAAGGATATAGAAAAGAAAAGAGAGATGAATAAATGAAAAAAGCATTAGTTTGTGGGGCAGGTGGATTTATAGGCTCACATTTAGTTAAAATATTAAAAAAAGAAGGTTATTTTGTTCGTGGAGTCGATTTAAAATATCCTGAGTTTAGTGAATCAGAAGCAGATGTATTTATTAAAGATGATTTAAGAAAATTATCTGTTGTAGATATGTGTGTAGATGGAGTTGATGAGATATATCAGTTAGCAGCAGATATGGGTGGAGCTGATTTTATTTTTACGGGTGAGAATGATTCAGATATAATGCACAATTCAGCGATGATAAATCTCAATATAGTAGATTCTATGAAAAGACACGGAGTGAAGAAAGTATTCTATTCATCATCTGCTTGTATGTATCCTGAAGATCATCAATTAGAAGTTGATGTTCCCGCATTAAGAGAAGATATGGCATACCCTGGCAATCCTGATTCTGAATATGGTTGGGAGAAACTTTTTAGTGAGAGGTTATATTTAGCATATGCAAAGAATTATGATTTTGATGTAAGAATAGCAAGATTTCATAATATATTTGGTCCAGAAGGAACATATGATGGTGGTAGAGAAAAAGCACCAGCGGCACTATGTAGGAAGGTAATTGAATCCAATGGGAAAATAGAAGTTTATGGAGATGGACAACAAACTCGTTCATTTCTTTATATTGACGAATGTATTGAAGGAATTAGACTATTGATGAAATCGGAGTGTATAGAACCATTAAATCTTGGTTCAGATGAAGTTCTTTCTATTAATGATTTTGCACAAATGATTATAGATATTTCCGAAAAAGATGTTAGTATTAATAATATAGATGTACCACAACTTGGTGTTAGAGGTAGAAATTCAGATAATACCTTGATAAATGAAAAACTTGGTTGGAGTCCAACACAACCATTACGAGTTAGTATTGAAAAAACTTATAAGTGGATTGAAAAACAAATGAACAGTATAAAATAGATATTATATATATTTATACATAGAGTACTTATCATTAAAATTGGAGTGATTAATATGAAATCTGGTGTAAAGGCGCAATCAGATAAATTTCGTACATATAAGAAGGAGTCTGAGTCAGAATTTGACCACCCGTATAAGAATCCTTATACTGTTAAGACATATAAGAAATTAGGGGAAAATGTTATCGCTATTGCTTATGAGAATAATAGCAATAGTGTTTTTAATATAATAGAAAAAGTAGATGGTAAGTGGAAATCATTATATAAAGAGGAAGTTCCTATGAAAATAACTAAATCACAATTAAAAGAAATAATTAAAGAAGAACTTAAGTCAGTATTAACTGAAGGAACTCGTTGGTTGGTGGGTATTGAAGCACCGAGTGGTAAAATAGCATCAGTATATGGGCATTGGGATGGATATCCTGAACACGTTGGTAAAATGTTGAAAAAACATTATAAAAATCCATCAAAAATAAAAAAGTTATTAAAGCTTGGAAAACAAGGTATTTCTTCAATTGATAAGGATATTAGTGGCGCAAAAGATCATTCATTTTCTGAACCAGTAGACGGTCAAACAGTATTTTATGGACGTGATAGAGGCGAGAAAGGTAATTTTTCAAAGACTTGGAAAAATAGGGATGCAGTAAAATTTAATAGTGGTGAAGAATACGGGTATGTTTGGTCTGTGAAAGATAAAAAATGGTATTATAAATCACGATATAGTAATCCAAAAGATTGGACAGAATTGAAGTGATTAGTTTAAAATCATTACTTAAAAATTTGAAGGAAGCACAGATAACTGTGCCAAAAAAAGGTGTGGAGTCCCCTTTGGATGCAAAAGTACAGATACCTGGATATGGTGTAATGACTAGAAAACAAATGCAAAAAAGTATTCAGAGGTTTGTTACTGAAGTGTCTAAGTATATTCGTAAGGGAGAAGTAGAAAAAGCTCACTCAGCATTATATAATCGTAATGCATTGAAGGTATTTTTAGAAACAGAAATTAAACATAGTGGTAAATAAAATGGATAAATATAATAAATCAATACAACATACATGATTTCACCACGCAACTTGGGGGTCACCCAAGTATGAAAATAAAGGTGTTGGTGAAGTAACTTGGCATTCACTAACGGAAAATGGTAAAGTAGAATTTGTAAATATTAAATTTGGTAGTAGGGTTTATGAAAATGTAAGTGTTAAACATTTGAAACCAGTTGATGAATCTCAACATTCTCACTCACGAAGTGGTAAGGAACTTGATGATAAAAAGAAAAAGAAAGTTAAAAAAGAGAGTAAAATGATTAAGTTAAAAGATTTAATTAAAGAAGGTGGAATGGGTATATTATCTAAAGATCAAGCAGATATATTGCAGGGATTAGTAATGAAACATAAAAATAAAAATGCTGCTGCAATATTAAGACTTGTAATTAAGAGTGGACATTTTAAAGGTGTAGATAAAAAAGAAATGTTGGGATATATTGAAGGTGCTAAAGATTTTGCTAAATATATGAGAATGTAAGATGATTAAACTAAAAAAATTAATAATTGAAAGTAAAAATCCAAATTTTGATTGGCAACGGAGACAGTTGGATATGCATTATGATATGTTTAATGCTGTACCAACTAATTCACATAGACAGCATTTACTTGTTAATTCTTTAGTTGAAATGTTAAGTTTGATGGAAAGAGAAGGAATGAAGGGGGATAAAGAATATAAACTTTTAAATAAATTATATAAAGATTTAGTAAATGTTCAAAAAGAATTTAGTAGGGTTGAATCAAAAATTAAGAAATTGAAGAATCAGATGCCAGTTTTTAGAGCTATTGATTCGTTTAAGGGGAAATGAAATGAAACAAACTATAAAAGGTAATATAGATTTTATGAAAAAAACAATATTACCAATGACTAAAGACGCTGGAATTATGAAGGTAAAGATTACTATAATAAAACCTCAACTCCCGGATGATAAAGTAGGGATGGAAATAACCTTTGATACAGATAAAGAAAAGAATGCTAAATTATTGGCTTTATTAAAGAAAAAGGTAGGTCAAAAACGATCTTCTAAAAGGAAGAAAATGAATTTAACAGTTTCTAAAGAACAAATAAAAGAAATCATTAAAGAAGAATTACAAAAATTTAATGAAAGTAAAGTTAAAGAATATGGGTTTAAAAGTGATGTTGAAAAGTTTAAACAAGAGTATGATACCCATCAGGGAGAGTTTAAACAAAAAGCATTGAGTCTTCGTGAAAGACAACAGACTATGAAGGCTGTAGGTGTTGTTAATCAAAAAATTATGGAAATGTTAAGTGAATTAAATAAATTACCTGTATCAGATGCTTTAGAGAATGTAAATAAAAGTAGTGTAAAGAAATACATTAGTGCTTTGGAGACATTAAAAGGTATTTGTGAACAAAACGCTAGTTGGATTGAAGAAAATAAATAATGAAAATGGATATATCACATATAATTTTATCAGGAGCTACCTTGATTTTAACAGGAATGGGTGGTTGGGTATTATCAACCGTAGATGAATTGAAAAGTGAAGTTTCGTTGCTTAGGTATGAAGTAACTGAGCTGAAGGAAGATGTGGATGTTATGAAGGCAGGACTTTATTTAACAGACCCAGATCATGATTCAAGAACTTGTCCAATTTGCTTACATCAAAAAGTGGGATATTAAAATGAAAATAACTAAAGCACAATTACGAGAAATCATTAGGGAAGAAATTCAATCTATTAAAGAAGCCACAGAAAATGCCGAATGGACAAAGGAAGAAAAAGCGTTAATAAAAAGGACGAAAGTAAAAGTTGATGGTAAAATGCACAAATTTTCAATTGAAAAAGGTGGGCACATCAAAACATTAAAGGTGGCAAAATTTGATGTGAAACATAAAGATAATCCATCATACGGTATAATAGAAAAACATCTTATTAAAGGAAAAACTTCATATTCTGGGTTTTTTTCAGGGTATGTAGGTCAAGGAATGGGTTGGAAAAGTAATGAAGTTAAGGACAGTAAAGAATTTGATGAAGAACAGAATTTAAAGTTGTTAGCTATGCAATTTAAAAAATTACAAACAATAATTAACCGAGTGTGGTAAAAATAAAATGAAAATAACTGAAGCACAATTACGAGAAGTTATTAGGGAAGCCTATAAAGATGGGTTTTTTGAGGAAATAACAGAAGATATATTAAATGATGATACGGAAATGTCTTATTTGATGAGGGCATTTTTATCAGAATTGAAAAGAAAACGGGTAGTTCGTGGTAAAAAAGCTAAATATAGAGTTATTTGTCCTAAAGGTAAAAAGTATGTATCTACAAAAAAACAATGTGTTAGGGTTGGTGGAGCTGAAAAATTTAGAAAAAGAAGAGGAGCAAAAAAGGCGGCAATTAAAAGAAAACGTAAAATGTCAAAAATTTTGAAGAAACGTGCTAAATCTATGAAAATTAGAAAATCTAGAGGAATGTAGTTCCAAATGCCTTTCAAATCAGAAAAACAGAGAAAATGGATGCACGCTAATAAACCTAAAATGGCTAAGAAGTGGGAAAAGGAAGAAGAATCTGTAGACGAGGAAAAGAAAAGGGATTATAAGGATGAATATAAAAAATTTCAGTCATCTGATAAAGCAAAAAAATACAGAGCAGAATTAAATAAATATAATAGACAAAAGGGTACTTATGGTAATAATGATGGTAAAGATGCATCACACAAGGGAGGCAAAATAGTGGGATTCGAAAAAGAATCAACTAATCGTGGTAGAGCCGAAAAGAGTAGGTTAAAGAAAGAAGCTATTTCAAGAGATGAATGGGCACAATATCCGAAGTATGCAAGAAAATTAAAACCCTATTTACAAAAACTTTTTAAAGTACCATTAAGAGTTAAAGTTATAAAACAAGCTAATCATAATCCCTGGATTGATGTAAGAGTGGCTAGATTTGGAAAAGATATAATCCCAAATGATTTCAGGAAAAAGGCCGCTAAAGTTATTGGTGCAAGTGGAGTCAGAGATTGGGATAATGTAAATTATGGTAACATAAGAGTAAATTCAATATCGCTACAGGCGGATGATTGGAAAAAATTGTTAGGAAATAAAGTTAAAAGTGAATCTGTAAATGAAATTATGGCAGGTTCTCAGATTCCAAAAACACCTACAAAAAAATTAGTAAAAATATATAAACAGATGGCGGATGAAAGATTATCTAGTGGGGCTGCGTTAATTTTTAGAATGATTGCAAAAGAATTAATAAAACGTAAAGCTAAGTTAGAAGGTGGTAAAGATTGTTGTGGTAATTGTAAAGAAGGTAAAGAGTGTTGTTCTGAAGAATCCGTAAATGAAGCTAAAATTTTAACCGATAAAGAATGGCGAATAGCTCACGGCATTTTTATAAGAAATAAATTTTTTCCAACGATGCAAAAGAATTTTGAGAGAGCAATTAAAAATAAAGATAATCACAATTTTAGAACAGCCATAGAGAGTGTTATAAGATATATGAGAAGTGCTCCAAAAACTCAATTAAAGATGAAAATTAAGGAATCTGTAAATGAGAGAAAATTAAGTTCTTATCAAAAGAAAGCAATATCGATAGCTATAGAAATGAGTGGTAATATGACGGGGGCTACTAAGAAGATTGAAAAAATTAAAAAGGGATTGTCTAACGACAAAAAAGTAAAAGATGCTCTTCGACTTGCGAACGAATCCGTAAATGAAGCTAGAACTATTAATGTAGAACCTAATTGGGAAGGCATGTGGAGATTTTTTAAGCGGATGGCAAAAACTAACCCAAGAGATTGGAAAAAAATGGAACGTAAGTTGGGGGGAGAGTGGCTTAAAATAGATAAAATGGCACAACAAAAAGGATGGAAATCCGAATCCGTAGATGAAAGTGGTATTTTATATCGTGCTGGTGTAAAAAAATATGGTAAAGAAGGAATGCGTAAAATACAACAAGCCGCGGGTAAAAGAAAATCTCATGCAGAAATAGGTAAAATTAAAGATAAATATGAGAAAGAATCACTTGAAATAGAAGAAGGATTTGGTAGCTCAGAATTAATGGGAAAAAAAGACCTAGCAGTATTTGAAAAAACAAGACAGAAAAATGCTGAAGTTTTGGGTTATAAATTAACAGGAAAATCAGATATTAAACCTATAAAGGAAAAATCTAAAGTTACAAAGTAATAAATGAAAGTTATATTTATAAGTAATGGAATTACGTAAAATAATAGAATTTTTGATTTCATTGTTTAAAAAAAGCAATATTGAAACAGATCAAAATAGTAGGAGCAATACAATGCGAGAAGAAGTTTTAACGTCATTTGACGAGATAATTGAATTAACATTAGAACACGAAGGCGGTTACGTTAATGATCCAAAAGATTTAGGCGGGGAAACTAATTTTGGAATCGCAAAAAGATTTTATCCAGATGTAGATATTAAAAATTTAACCAAAGAGCAGGCAAAAGATATTTATAAAAAAGACTATTGGGATAAGAATAAGGTAGATGACTTACCAGAAAACTTAAAACATATATTCTTTGATATGGCAGTCAATCAGGGAAGAGGTTCGGCAGTCAAAATATTACAGAGAGCAATAAATGGTAAAGGTGGTAAGTTAACAGTTGATGGTGGTTTTGGACCTGGAACAAAGGCAGCATTAGCAAAACATACCCCCGAATTAGATAGAGTTCGTTGCTATAGAGTTAAATATTATATGGATTTAGTAGCGAGAAAACCTGAGCAGGAAAGATTTTTGTTTGGGTGGTTTAGACGTGCGTTGGAAGTATAGTGCTTAAATGGCATAGGAAAGTTAAATGGATAAATTAACTGAATGGTTAACTAAACCTTTTTTGGATGAGAGTGTAGATTTACCTATAGAGATTGGTGATACAGTCAAGATGGGAAAATTTAAAAACAAAAAGGTAGTCGTTAAGAAAATAGATTGGAATGAAAAAGGTGATTTACTAATAAACGGTAGACCAGCTTTAAAGTTCAGATTAATGCCCAAAACTAATATTTTTGATAAAGAAGAAGTTACTGAAGAGTGGCCTAAAAATTGGATACCTACAGGGTTGGGTATGAGAAAGCGACAGAAGCGGGTTTATGGTAGATTAAATCGTTCTATTAGAGAAGGAGTAAATGACCCAGGTATATTTAAAGCAGTTTTTCTTGCAGGTGGTCCTGGAAGTGGAAAGTCATATGTTGCTGGTGGATTGTTTGGAATACCAGATAAAGTAAATGTTTCTGCTTATGGATTAAAACTTGTTAATCAAGATACAGAATTAGAAAATTTTCTGAAAAAATACTTTGGTACAACGGATTTAGATAATATGCCAGATGATTTATTTAGACAGATTACAGACCCAAGTTATAGTGCACATATGGGTGTTAGAAAACATGCTAAAGCCTTGAGTAAACAAAGATTAAAGTTATATTCACAAGGTAGACTTGGAGTTATTATAGATGGAACTGGTCATAAATTTAAAGATGTTAAGAAAGAACGACAAAAATTGATTGATTTAGGTTATGATACCTATATGGTATTTGTAAATACCTCATTAGAAGTTGCACAAATGAGAAATAAATTAAGAGATAGAATTTTACCTTCTGAACTTGTAGAAAAATATTGGAATAATGTACAAAAAAATATGGCATATTTTCAAGGGATGTTTGGTGGTTCTAATTTTATGTTAGTTGATAATAATGCTACTTTAAATCCAAAACAAGCACAGAAAAAGTTTAATATGTTGGTGAAAAAGGGTATTGGTAAATTTATTAAAAAACCAATAAAAAGCAGACAAGCTAAAAAGTGGATTGAAAAACAAAAAATTGTTAAAGAGTTTATTGGAATAACTGCTGGAGATGGAACTATATCTGGTGCACCCGATCCTAAAAAAGTTAGGAAAATCAAGAAAAAATTAGATAAAGAAAGAGAAGATGACCAATATCGTACGATAGATGAAGCTAAACAAAAATTAAAATTAAATATACCAGCAGATATAAAAAAAATACATAAGTTATTTAAAAAGAATAGAAAACAACTTTATGTGGTAGGTGGAGCTGTGAGAGATGCCATCTTGGGTAAAAGTCCAAAAGATTTTGATATGGCAACTGACGCCAAACCAGACGAAGTATTAGCTATTGCAAAACAAGGTAAATTTAAAACAGTAGAAGTTGGAAAATCTTTTGGTGTTGTTATGGTTAATGGACATGAGATTGCTACATTCAGAAAAGATATTGGTAAAGGTAGGAGACCAGATGCGGTAGATTTTACTGATATAAAAGGAGATGTTAAACGTAGAGATCTTACTATCAATGCTTTATTTTATGATATTGATAAAAATACTATAGTAGATTTGGTAGGTGGAATTAAAGATTTAAAAAAGAAACAAGTTCGTACAGTAGGATTAGCAGATGAAAGATTCGATGAAGACCCATTAAGAAAACTACGAGCACTACGATTTAATGCAGCACTTGGTGGAACGATGCATGTAGATACATTTGCAGCATTAAAGAAAAACCCAAGTTTAAATGGAGTAAGTAGTGAAAGAATTAGAGAAGAATTTGTAAAGAGTTTGATTAAAGCAAAATCACCAAAGAAATATCTTCAATTGGCTAATAATCTTGGAATGTTACAACAAATATTGCCAGGACTTAGCATAAATAAAAAATTTATAAATTCTAAAGATTATATAGTACAACTTGCATATTTGTTAAAAGATAATAATCCTGGTAAATTAGGTAATAAATTAAATTCCATGCGATATACAGTTAAGGAATCTACAAATGTATTATTTTTAGTATCTTTACAGAATTTTAAATCAGAAGAAATTTATATGTTTAAGAAGTTTCAAGAAAAAACAAATTTAACAATTGCTCAAATAAAGGAATATGGAAAATTAATTGGTAATGAGTCAGATGTTGTAAAGATGGCTAAATTTAAATTATCTGTTGGTAGTAAAGATGTTTCTAAAGATTTAAAAGGGCCTGAAATAGGTAAAGCAATAAAAACAAAGGAGAAAGAGAAATTTTTAAATGAAATAGCAATTAGACCAATTAAATCATTCAGAGATTTATATACTGCATTACCATCTGATTTAAAAAAGAGAGTAATGGATTTAAAAAAGGTAACGCAGAGAAAAGATGCTCATCCAGAGGGTAATGTTTTAAAACATACTATAACTGTAGTTAATAGAGCAATGAAATTGAATCCAGGTGATATAGATTTGGCACTGGCTGCATTATTCCACGATATAGGTAAAGATGAAACCGCAGGCATTCATCCAAAAAAAGGACATCCAACTCATTATGGACATGAACATGTTTCTGCTAAATTAGTTAAGAAATATCGTACGTGGATTAAATCAATGGGTGGTAATCCAGTTGATATTTATTATATAGTAAAACAACATATGAGAGTTAAGAATGTAGATGTCATGAAGATAGCAAAACAAAGAAAGTTAAAACAATTTAGGTCTTATGATAAATTGAAAAAATTTAGTGATAAAATGGATACGGGTGGTTTAAAAGTTGATGAAGATTTTATTTTGGAATTTGTAAATAAACCAAAGATGAAAAAGGCATTGAAAACATTAATTGATAAAAACGTATTACCAAAAAATTATGCTAAGAATATAAGTAAATTACAAACATTTCTTTCTAACAATCCATTAGTAATGACACAATTATTAAGATTACTTGGTGAAAATATTAATGAAAGTAAAAAAGAATTTGTAATTTGGGGTATTCCTCCAGGTAAGAGACAAGAAGATATACTTTATACAAAAGCCAAATCTCATTCCGAAGCTAAAAAGATAATAAAAATATTAACAGCAAAACATGGAGTTACGAAAGCTAGAATACAAGTTTTAGATATGGCACAAGATCCAAAAGATATTTGGAAAGCTGATAAATTATTTAAAGAGGAAACTTCAAAGATTAAAAAAATAGTAGGAATATATGCAGGTAGGTTTCAACCATTTGGACCTCATCATAAAAAAGTATATGAGTGGATGAAGAAACAATTTGATGATGCGTATATAACTACATCAGACATCAAAAAACCACCTAAACATCCAATGAATTTTAAAGAGAAGAAACGACATATGCTTAAAATGGGAATTCCATCTAATAAAATTGTTAAAGAAAGACAACCATATGTCGCGGTAAATACACTTAAAAAGTTTACAGAAGATACTACTGCAGTAGTTTATATTTTTGGAAAGAAAGATGCTGATAGATTATCTGGTGGTACAAAAAAGGGTGGCGAAAAAACTTATTATCAAGATTATAAAAAGAATAAGAAAAATTTAGTGGGTCATAATAAACATGGATATATTTTAACCGCTCCACATTTTTCTATACAGGCAGGTGGTATGGAAGTAAGTGGTACTGCTATGAGACAATTACTAGGTTCACCAAAGTATGCAGATGATAGGGAACGGAGATTTAAAAAATTCTTTGGTTATTTTGATAAAGGTGTTTATAATATGATGACTAATAAATTTAGTAAATTATTTGGTGAAAATGTTGTAATAACAAAAGAACTTATAAATGAATTTTTAGTAGATGTAGATGTATCAAAATATTTGAATGAAGCAACTTTTCAGACTAATGCTCCTATAGATGATGGGCCCGCTCATTATTATAAAGGTTTTGGCGATTATAAAAAAGGATCTACTGAGTGGTTAGATTCTATTTTTAAAGAAACAGGATGGACAGTTTTAAATTATATGCTTGCTGATGAAGCACATGACCCAGCTTTTGATTATACATTAAATTATAGATTTATGCCAACACCTTCTTATGGAACTGTAGGAATAAAGGGTAGACAGAGTGAACGTAATTTACATAACAAGTATAAAGAAAGATTAAATTTTGTATTGTCTAATTTAGGATTTGAAGTTATTAAGTGGTTAGGTTTAGAAGATAATGTGTTAAAAGTACAAGTACAAGAACCAGTATTACCTGGAGCAGATGATGAAACAGAAAATACTGATTTAAAAGAATCAAAGTTGTTTTCAAAAGAGTGGTGGAATAAAGAATTGTTAAAAGAAGCTGGCGAAGAATACTGGACGGATAAGTCGGTAGACGCTCAACAAGATTATATAAGTAAACATAAAACTTCTAAAAATGTAGAACCAGATAATCCATCAGGTAAAAAAGAAAGAGATCCTTTTAATCTAAATTATAAAGATTATGATAATGCTCCAGATTTTGGAGATAACACAGAGGAAGGTTTTAAAGAAAATCGTTGGAGAGACAATTATATACATCAAACAGAGGGTGGAAGTAGTATAATTGGAACAAATCATGGTCATAAGGTATATGATGAAGAACAAGATACGGATATTTATGCTATAGAACATTCAAAAAATTGGGCAATAGAGAATAAGGTACTTCCTGAAGTAAAACAGAAAGTAAAAGATGCATTAGATGCAAAAAAGAAAGTTTGTTTTTTGACTGAAGGTGGTAAAAGTGATGATGATCCATTTGCAGGTGGTGGTGGAGATGAACAAGAATATATAGTTAAAGAATTAAAGAAAGAGTTTGGTGATAAAATAGATTGTGTAAAAACTTGGGATGGAGAAAATTCAGATATATCAAATCCAGACGCGCCAATATATGACCAAATCGCAGACGAAACAGGAAATATAAAAGAGGAAGAACAGGCTTTTATGTTTGCAAATATGTTTGGTCAAGGTGATGAGGATTCTGTTCCCGCAGATAAATTAACTAAACAAAATAAAAAAGCATTAAGAGATGCTGGGTATAAAGGTGGATTTCCACCAGGATCAGGTAATGGAGAAGTTGAATCATTAGAGGGTGATGCAGATTACGAAGCTGATAAACAATTATTATATCTAATGTCATATCCTGGTGATTTTGAGTCTGGACATAAAGATTTTAAATGGGCAGAAAAGAAATATGGTAAAGACCATTTAAGTAGTTTAGTTAAAGGTAAAGCTGGAAAATCAGCTAAATCTTTCAATAAAGCTCGTGATATTCAAATGGATAAAAAAATAAAAGAAATAGAATCTGATGGCAAAACTGTTGCTATAGTAACACCAGGTGCATCACACTCATATTCAATGGGCGATGTTGTAGGTGGATGGAAGAAACAAGAATCTGCAACAGAATCGGTTATAATAGAAGGTATGACTTTAGAAGAGGGAGTCAAGTTTAATAACTTTCTAAAAGATTGGTCTAAAAGGGCAAAACAACCATTATCTAAAGTTAGAAAGTCTATGATGAATAAGAATACTTTTTCTGTTGCTAAATTAAATGATTTTAGTGTGGATAAAGTATTTGAGGGCGCTAAGAAAGGATTTAAAGCATATCAAAAAATTATTAATTATGTACCTGATAAGATAGCACAGAAATTAGCAACAACTAAATTTGGGCAAAAGAAAGAAAAGTCTTTAGTTAAATTAGATAATTATCTCAGAGAACATCCAAAACTAAAAAGAGTAATGGGTATAGGTGCGGCAGCAGCGGTAACTTACGCATGGACAAAGATGACTTTTATCGGAGACCCAGAATATGATTTAGATTTATCAGCTGCAGCGACAGCGGCGGCGGTTGGAGATGTTTCATTTGCACAGTTATTTAGTGGTGAAATGGGAACTAAGTTTTTAGTATTAACTGCAGTGGGAGCAGCGACAGGGTTGACAGCACCTTATGTAAAAGCTTTTGGTCGTGTTGGAACAATGGCGGCGGGAGTTTCATTTGGGGCTTATAGAGCATATAAAGCTCGGAAACAAAAGAAATCAGATGCAGAAAAGAAAGATGCAGGAAAGTTTATGGCGAACGCACCTGATACAGTAAAAAACCCCAATCCAAAAGGTAGAAAGAAAACAATAAGTCGTAAAAGTGCAGTTCAATGGGTGGCTAAAAATAAAGGAGATAAGGCGGCTAAAAAATATGTAAAAAGTTTGTCTGAAAAAATATCAATAGTTGAGGATTTAGATTTATTAATTGAAGGTGGAGCATATGGACATATGAATCATCCATTTGATGATAAAGATTTGACATTTGGAGATTTAAAGAAAATAATTACTGATGGATTAGGCGGAAATCTTAATAGAGAAGATGGTGTTACAGAAAAATTAGATGGTCAAAATTTAATGATTAGTTGGAAAGATGGAAAATTAGTTACAGCCAGAAATAAAGGACAATTAAAGAATTTTGGTGAAAAGGCTATGACTACTAAAGGTGTTGCTTCTAAATTTGCAGGTAGGGGTGATATTAAAAATGCATTTGTTTTTGCAATGAAAGATTTAAGTAAATCTATAGGAGCGTTATCGGATGCTCAAAAGGAAAAGGTTTTTGGTAATGGTAAGAGATGGATGAATCTCGAAGTTATGTGGCCTAAGTCATCAAATGTCATAGATTATGATAAAGCACAAATAGTATTTCACGGTACTTTAGAATATGATGATAGTGGAAATCCTATAGGACAGCCTAAAGGGTCTGCAAGAATGTTAGCTGGTATGATTAAACAAGTTAATCAACATATACAAAAACATTATAAAATTGGTAAACCACAATTTTTAAGTGTTCCTAAATCACAAAACTTTGATGCTAAGAAGAAAACTTTTTTAAGTAGGTTAAGTAAATTACAAAAAGAATATGCATTAAAAGATAAAGATACTTTAGCACTTTACCATCAAAGGTATTGGGAAGAATTTATTTTTAACGCAGAAAAACAATTTAGAGTAAAAATAACAAATAAAGCATATAAATCTTTAGTAAAACGTTGGGCATTCTTTGATAAATCATATAAAATACCAATGATTAAAAAAGATTTTAAGAAATATCCTGATTTTTTGGATTGGGTATTAACTACAGATAAGGTAGATCATCAAAAAATGGTAAAACAAAATATGAGGCCTTTTGAAGTTTTATTTTTTGCAGTAGGAACTGAAATTTTAAAAAATATCAGTGGATACTTAGCCGCATCTCCAGATGATGCAGTACAAAAAATAAGAAAGAATGTAATTGGAGCAATAGCTAAAGTAAAAACCGCCAAAGATATTAAGAAATTGGAAGCATTAAAACTACAAGTAAGTAAATTAAATTCAATAGGCGGGTTAGATTCTATAGTTCCATCAGAAGGAATTGTATTTAAGTATAAAGGTAAAGTTTACAAATTCACTGGCGCATTTGCACCAGTAAATCAAATTTTAGGGTTATTAACTTTTTAGGAGAAATTATGGCAGGATATAGTAAAGAAAATCAAAGACAGAATGAGGCATTACAAAATATTATGGATGGGGGAAAGCCTGAAAAACGAGTATTTGTAAGTGGTGTTGATAAAGAGTTTAAAAAAGAATTAGAAGAAAAAGAAGCAATAGAGAAAAAAATAAAAGATGAAAGATCAGAGATTTTACAGGAAGCTAGAACGCCTTGGTTTTGTCCTAAATGTGATAGGATAATGAAAAAAAGGATTGATAGTCAGTATTATCGTAGATATAATCATTGTTTGGATTGTCAGGTAGAATTTGAGAATAAATTAGCGGTACAGGGAAAATTAAATGATCATATCAAAGAAACTGTTAGACAAAATAAAAAATCTTATCTTAAAGAAATGAAACAGTCTATTGAAGAGTGGAAAAAAGCTCCAGATACAGTTACTTTTCTTAATCAGGTTAAACCAGATGGATATTCACTTGATGAAGAGCAGTGGGAAGTAGATAAAGACAATATTAACAAAGAAATTGAAGAAGCCGAAGAATATTTAAAAAAATTGGAAGAATCAATTTAATATATTTATATATTTATAGGTGTAGGATTATATACAATAGGAGAAGTTCATGTCGGACATAAAGAAACTTAGAAGTATGGTACGAGAAGAAATCAAATCCATTATATCAGAAAAACAGTCAGAAGGTGGATTAGATAAACTTGATGTAAAATTACCAGCTCAAGCACAAAGATTTTTAACTAAGGCGGTCAGCGCGATAAAAGGTGCTAATTTAAATCGTAGGAAACAAATTGCAGCATTAGCTAAAATAATTGATGGTTTGGGGTTGGATAGGAAGGAATTAGCCAGATATATTACTAAAATAAAACGGGAGTTATAGGTTTGGGAAAAATAATAGCTCTAATTTTAGCTTTTTTAGGAATATCAGGCAAAGCATCATCCATAAAACGGGCAAAAGTAAAAAAGATTGATAAAAAATTAAAAGATTCTACTAAAAAGATTAAATCTATCGGTAAAAAGGTTAAAACAGCAAAAAAAGAATCTAAAAATTTGAAAACTAAGGCTGCAGATATAGAAAAAGAAATAAAAAGTGTTAAAAAAGGCAGTAAGAAGCGTAAGGAAATTAAAGATTCAAAAGACGCTGAAGATTTTTTAAGAAAATTTGCAAAAAAATAGGAGTAAATAATGGCAACAGCAGTACAAGGATCATTTGTAGGGAGAACTAAAGCAGTTGAAACTACTCAAAATGCATATGGAGAAGTGGTGCAGGCGGTAGGAGCAAGTACAACCTTTGAAGCTACAGGGTCAAATTTTAGTACAGCATTTATAGTTAATGCTGGAACTAATTATACTTTGACTCCAGTTAATGGTACAGGAACAATTAGCGCAGGATTAGTAACAGGACAAATATATCCAATCGCATTAAAAAAGGTCGTCAATGTTGGCGGTACTACCGTAACTTTATTGAGATAATTGGATCTTTTTAATTATAATGAAATGGATATTAATATTATTAATAACTGCATTTTGTTCTGCTCAAGTTACGCTTACTGATGAAGAATCAAAAAAAATTGCAATAAATGTTCAGAATTTACAGTTTGAAGTAGATTCTTTAAAAAATATTGTAAATCTACAAAATAAGTTGATATATATACATAAGGAAGTTATATTTTCGGACAGTACTCTCACATTAAAATTAGAAGAAAAAATTGATGTTTTAGAAAATGATGTTAAGTTACTTGAAAAAAAAACAAAGTTAGTTAAATCATCTTGGTACGAAAATAAATGGTTATATTTTACATCTGGCGCAATTATATCTGCGGCGATAACGTATACTTTTAATCGTATAACTAATATTTTATAATAATGAATACAGATAAAAAACAAATAAAAGAAGCTATTAGACTCGAATTTAAAAAGTGTGCAAAAGATCCTGTACATTTTTTAAGAAGATATTGTTATATTCAACATCCACAAAAAGGTAAAATAAAATTTGATTTATACAGTTATCAAGAGAAAACTTTAAAAGAATTTGTTAATAAGGATTATAATGTTCTTCTAAAAGCCCGACAGTTAGGTATATCAACATTAACTGCAGGGTATGCATTATGGATGATGACATTTTATGATGATAAGAATATATTGGTTATTGCAACTAAACAAGATGTAGCTAAAAATTTGGTTACTAAAGTTAGGGTAATGCATGCTAGTTTACCAACTTGGCTAAAACAAAAATGTGTAGAAGATAATAAATTGTCATTAAGATATAAGAATGGTTCTCAAATAAAAGCAGTAGCAAGTTCTGAAGAGGCTGGTAGATCAGAAGCATTGTCATTGTTGATTTTAGATGAGGCTGCATTTATTCCTAGAATAGATTCAATATGGACTGCTGCATCTCAAACTTTGGCATTAGGTGGAAGATGTATAGCACTTTCTACACCAAATGGTGTTGGTAATTGGTTTCATAAAACTTGGATTGATGCTGAAGATGGTTTAAATGAATGGAATATTTTAAAGTTACATTGGTCAGTACATCCAGATAGGGACCAAGAGTGGAGAGATCATCAAGATAAATTATTAGGTCCTTCAATGGCAGCACAAGAATGTGATTGTGATTTTGTAACTTCTGGTCAGATGGTAATTGATGGTCGTATATTGGAAGAATATAAAGTTGATCATGTTAGAGATCCAATTGAACGACGAGGAGTAGATAGTAATGTTTGGGTATGGGAACAACCAAATTATACAAAAGATTATGTAGTGAGTGCTGACGTTAGTAGGGGCGATGGAACAGATTATTCAGCATTTCATGTTATGGAAGTAGAAGATTGTAAACAAGTAGCAGAATATAAAGGAAAGATTGGAACTAAAGATTTTGGTAACTTACTTGTAAATATATCACAGGAATATAACAATGCATTATTAGTTATTGAGAATGCATCAATTGGTTGGGCAGCTATACAACAGTGTATAGATAGAGATTATGAAAACTTATTTTATATGTCAAAAGATTTACAATATGTAGATACACAAAAACAAATGACAAATAAAATTTATGGACAAGAAAAACAAATGGTTCCTGGTTTTACAATGTCTATGAAGACAAGACCATTAGTTATAGCAAAATTAGAAGAATTTTTTAGAGAGAAATCTGTTATAGTTTCTTCCCAGAGGTTAATTGATGAATTATTCGTATTTATATATAACAATAATAGGGCAGAAGCTATGTCAGGATATAATGATGACTTAGTGATGTCATTTGGTATGGGATTATGGATACGAGATACCGCTTTACGTTTAAGAGCGGAAGGAATAGAATTACAGAAGAAAGCTATTTCTGGTATAAGTATGAATCCAGCTATATATACTCAAACTGATGAAAATGATAGTTGGAAATGGGAAATTGATAAGAAAAAAGAATCATTAGAATGGTTAATTAAATAAAGAGGTAAAAATGGCTGATACAAGCTTAAGAAATAGATTAAGGAGATTATTTTCAACAAACGTAATTGTTAGGAATGTAGGTGGACGACGATTAAAAGTGGTTGATACTAGTAAATCTCAATATATGCCAACTAGAGGATTGATTGATAGATATAAGAAGATTTATTCTACTGGTGGTGCAGGACTGTCTGGTTATTCAGATAATCAGTTAGTTAAGTCGTTACGACTTGGGTTATTTAGAGATTACGAATCAATGGATGGGGATGCTATACTTTCTTCTGCATTAGATATATATGCAGATGAATCTACGATGAAAAGTGAGTATGGAAATGTACTTGAAATCAATACACCCAATGATAATATTTTTAAAATTTTACATAATTTATATTACGATGTATTAAATATAGAATTTAATTTATGGCCGTGGGTTCGTAATATGTGTAAGTATGGAGATTTCTATTTAAGATTAGATATTGATGACCGTTTCGGTATTAGAAATGTAGAACCTTTATCTGTTTATGATGTAACTAGATTAGAAAACGAAGATCCAGAGAATCCAGAATACGTAAAATTTAAATTAGAATCAGGAACTTCTGGTGGGGCTGCTCAACATTCTATTAGCAGTAGGATAGAAGAATTTGAAAATTATGAAATAGCACATTTCAGATTACTTTCCGATTCAAATTATCTTCCTTATGGCAAATCAATGATTGAAGGTGGTAGAAAGACTTGGAAACAATTATCTCTTATGGAAGATGCTATGTTGATTCACAGAATCATGAGAGCACCTGAAAAAAGAATATTTAAAGTTGATATTGGTAATATCCCTCCTGCAGAAGTTGATAATTATATGAATCAAATTATTGATAAGATGAAAAAAGCACCAGTTGTAGATAAGGCTACTGGCGATTATAATCTTAGATATAATATGCAGAATATTACTGAAGATTTCTTTATGCCAGTTAGAGGTGGAGATAGTGGAACTCAAGTTGATTCATTGCCAGGATTGACATATGAAGCAGTAGAAGATATAGAGTATTTAAGAAATAAATTATTGGCTTCATTACGTATCCCAAAACCATATTTGGGATTTGATGAGAATGTAGGGGAAAAGGCAACACTTGCGGCAGAAGATGTAAGATTTGCTCGCACTATTGAAAGAATTCAAAGAATTGTAATGAGTGAATTAATGAAGATTGGTATTGTTCATTTGTATGCTCAAGGATTTACAGATGAAGAATTAGTTAATTTTGATTTAGAATTAATGAGTCCATCTACAATTTATGAACAAGAAAAAATTTCTTTGTGGAATGAAAAAACTTCTCTTGCGTCATCTATGTTAACTGATGGTTTACTTTCTTCGGAATGGATTTATAAGAATATATTTAAGTTTACAGATGAAGAAATTAAATCAGAAGATAATAAGATTGTATATGATTATAAACAAAAATTCCGTCGAGGTCAAATTGAAAATGAAGGAAACGATCCATCAAAATCTGGCGAATCACAAGGAACACCTTCAGATATGGCGATGGGAAGAACTGGACATGAATTAGAAGATGATGATTTAGGTCCAGAAGGTGGAAGTCCAGAAGGTGGCTGGGAAGGTGCAGGTAGACCCAAGGAACCATCACATTATAAAAAAGACAGTCATATTAGAGGCAGAGACCCATTAGGGGCGCATGAAAAGAAAAAACAAGCATCTAGTAATCCAAAATACGGTAAAATTATGGCTTTAGCACATTTGGATAAGCTTAAGAATACTTTAAAACGTAAATCTGATATAACCCTAATAAATGAAGTTGATGAAATAGATGAAGAGTATAAAGAAGATGTTAATAATAAGTAAAGTTAATCAATATTTAAGAAGTTTTATATTTATTTATGACAAACTATATTGGAGTGATTTATGTCTAAACGATTAAGACACACTAAGATTAAAAATACTGGTGTGCTATTTGAAGTATTGACCCGACAGGTGACTGCGGATATAATGGAAAATGTAGAGTCAAAGGCAGTAGCTTTGATTAAAAAGCATTTTCATAAAAATTCTGCTTTAGGAAAAGAGTTAGAATTATATAATATACTTACTACAGAAACATATAAGCGTCGTGATAAGGCTGATAGATTGGTGGACGCAGTAATTAAAAGTAGACAAAGACTTTCAAATAAAACACTTAGATCAGAAAAGTTTAATCTTATTAAAGATATTAAAGAAACTTATGACGTAGGTGCTTTATTTTCTACTAGAATGCCAAATTATAGACGATTAGCATCTATTTATAAATTATTTTTATATGAAACTACTGGGGAAGATATAAATCCGAAAGAAATTGTAGATTCTAGAGATTATATAGTTGAATCGCTAATTACAGAAACTTCTAAACAGAAACCAAAAAGTGAATTAGCTCAAGAATATATTGATGAGTCTAAAGATGTTAAATTATTAGCCTATACTTTAATGGTAGAAAAATTTAATAAAAAATATAGTACATTAAGTCATGCTCAAAAAGAAGTTTTGAGAAAATATATTAATAACGTATCAAATACAAACTCCTTATCAGAATTTATTGAAGGTGAGGTGATTAATATTAAGGATGCTTTGAAAAATTTGGTACCTAGTGTAACTGATGATATTACTAGTATAAAATTAAAAGAAGTAATTGCACAGGCTGATGCACTTTCGGAGAATAATAAAGGGACTGAAAATAAAGTAATTACTCTAATGCGATATTATGAACTTGTTAAGGAATTAGAAGATGTCTCAAGAAAATCTAAAAAACTTCATTCGTAGAACAATAATAGAATTGTTAGATGATGAAAAGTTGGCCGAAACAACTTTTACTGGAAATGTACCAGGATATCAGACTCCGTTTGCATTTAGTGGAAAGGGGAAAGTTAGTAAGAAGAAAAAGAAAGAGCTAGCTACTAATTCAACTGGGTATAAAATTGTTGAAGGTAAATATCACGATTATAGAAATGATGATAGTATAACACCTAAACAAAAAATTGGTCGATCTATGAGAGAGATTAGAGATCATCTTGCAGAAATTGATAAATTGACTAAAATGAATGTAAGATTGAAGAATGAGATGGATGTTGATTCAAGGTCATATTGGAAAAATACTCATAAGGCTATGCGAAGAATTAGTGAGCGATTAATAAAGTTGGCTAAAAGAGTAGGACAATTATATTAATGTTGAAATTAAAAAATCTTTTATTTACGGAAGATATAAAAGATATAGCAAAGGCTAAAAAAATTAAAAGACAGATTCAAGGAGATGAAAGTCGTATGAGATTACATATGAATGCGTTAGCAGATAGGATGAGAGCTGATATACCGAATGGAAAGTTATCAGACCAATTAACTAACTCATATCAGAAAAATGTAACAAAATTTATGAGAGAAATGATCTCATTAGTAAAGAGGATGAAATAATATGAATCGAGAATTATTAGTAGATTATTTACCTTTTGAAATAACAAGAGAACAAATAAATGAATCTATGAAAGAAAATAACGGTAGATTAGTTGTTCGCGGAGTATTACAGAGGGCAGAAGCTAAAAATCAAAATGGTAGAGTATATCCAAAAGAAGTATTGATGAGAGAAGCTAAAAAATATACGGAATCTTTTATTAAAGAACAACGAGCTTTAGGTGAATTAGATCATCCAGAAAGTTCGGTAGTAAACTTACAAAATGTTTCTCATAATATTAAAGAAATGCATTGGAATAATCATGATTTGGTTGGTACAGTAGAGGTATTAGGAACTCCAGCAGGTAATATTTTAACAGAATTATTTAAAGCAGGTATTAAGTTGGGTATTTCATCTCGTGGAATGGGTTCAGTAGAAACTGTATCAGAATCAGGTGATGACGAAGCACAAGAAGTGCAACCAGATTTTGAATTGATAGCATTTGACTTCGTTTCCAATCCATCTACACAAGGAGCTTTTATGTATCCAATGCAAGAATCAGTAGATCGTCAGAATCCTGTAGGTAGAACTTGTGGTGATTATTGTAAAGCAGAATCTATTATTAATGATATTTTGCGAGGTGCATAATGAAAATGCATGAAACTTTTAGTTGGCGTAAATGGAATGATTTTATTCTTGAAAAGAATGATGTTTTTGAAGAATCGGATTATAAGTTTGTTTTAACTCTACCTAAACAAATTTATGGTGGAATGAGAGCGGTGTTTAATTCAAAGAAGGCAGCAGAAAAATATATGGAAGACAATATTGGTTCAGAAGCTTGGAAGCATGTAAGAATTAAAAAGGAAAGAGTTAAATGAAATCATCATATAAAAATATAATGGAAAGAGAATTGAATGAACTTCCAGCATTTAGTTCACCAGAAGCATCTAAACAAGTTGATATTGATCTTGTTAAAATGTCAAAGATTTTAGGTAAAGCATCAGAACAAGTTATTAAAACTATGATGAATGGAGTAAAAAGTCATAAATATGATGCAATGGATTTACAAAGAGGAATTCAACAGGGTGATGTTCGAAGAACCCATCATGGAGAAATAAATTTTATACAACAATTATGGACTAAGGTAAGAAGTGGATTTAGAAGATACACACCTACTGGAAAATTGAGATAATTATGGAGAATAAAAATGGCTAAAAAGAAGAAAACAACTTTAAAACAAATGGCAGAACATATTATAGCTGGTGGATTTGTATCACAACCTGCAATGATGGATATGGATATATTTAGAACTAAAATTAATCCAAAAAAAGTGGAAGATAAGAAACCTAATATTAAATTAAAAAGTCTTGTTGAAGAAGAGGAAACTCACGCACCAGTCAATGCAGGTAAATTTAATCATGCATTGAAAGCATTTCCAAAATTGGGTGAAGCAATTTATGGTAAACATGATCTAAAAAGTGTTGCTGAAACTCTTTCTTATTTAGCAAAAACATCCAGACAACATGCTTTAAGTGAAACTGAAGAATGGTTTGATAAAATTACTGTTAATCGTAATATGAAAGAATTAGGTGCTCTTTCAGGACAATTTAATAAAATTTCCACTGAAGCAAAATCACTTCAAGAGAGAATGTCAGCTTTATATGAAGATATGGGACATATTATTAATAGATATTATGATATGGATGAAGAAGAAGAGAAAGAATTGGATCCAGTAGGACAGGAAGATGATGATATAGATAATGACGGAGATTCAGATGATAGTGATGAATATTTGAGAAATCGCAGAAAGGCTATTTCAAAATCAGTAAAAAAAGAATCTACAGATCCTTGGAAAGATAGAAATTGGGGTGATCCTTTACCTACTTTGGCAGATTATGTAAAATCTACGTTGAAAAAAGAGGAAAAAGTTGAAGAAGCACAATCATCTGCACAGAAAGCTGCATTTAAAAAAATGTTAGATAAGAAAAAAGGAAAAGATGATGATGATAAAGTTGATGAAGCTGCAGCTGACCCAAAACTTAAAAGTATGAGATCAAAGTTAAGTAAATTAAGACTTAGAATTGCACAAATGGAGAATGAGCCTGGTGGATCTGCAAGAGCTGAAAATCTTAGAAAACAAAGAGATTCTTTAAAAGATCAAATTGCTAAACTTTCAGGATCGGCACCTAAACAGGGAAAATGGTCTAAGAAACTTGGTAAATAAGTGATTAAGTTAAAAGATATTATAAAAGAATCTAAATGGTCAGACCGAAAATGGGGTGATCCGTTACCTACTTTAGAAGATTATATGCCTGAAGCCGTAATGAAATTAAAACCTAAAGGTGGTGGTAAAACAGTTGTATTTAAAGATAAAGACAACTATGATAAGGCTAAAAGTTCAGGTAAGTATATAGACCCCGATAGTACAAAGGGAGATGACGACAAACCATCTGATAAATTTAGTGGTGGAGATTACGAAAGAGATTTTGATGATGACCCCGATGATATTGATAACTTAGATACAGCACTTGATGATGATCCTACTCGTGGAGACCCTGATGATTCTTGGGATGATGAAGAAGGAAGAGCAAAACCAAAAGGTAAAACTGATGCAGATACAGATGATGATGATTTTCATTCTAAGGGTATGGATAAAGCATCAGATTTGGCTAAACAAGGAATGGGCGGAGATACAGGAACTGATGCAGATTTTCAAGGTGAACCACCTGAAGGTGCAAGAGAACCAGATGATGAAGGGGAGCCAGATTTTTATGATCCAGAGGATTATGAAAAAATATATCCTGATAAAACAAAACCAAAAGATGAAGTTGGTGATATAAAATATGGTAAAGGTTTTTCACCAGATAGTGATCATATGTTTGATTCTGTAGCTAATTCAGCACCTGATGCATCTGATAAATATTCTGGAATGGTAGATTCAGCAAAGAGTGGTAATTGGGAAAAATTTAGAGCAGGAATTCATGATATATATGATGAAGATGCGAGAGAACATTTGTTAAATTTAGCAAATCATGTAGATGCTGGAACATATAAAAGCGAATTTCCTAGTGGTAAAAAAGGTTTAAAATTTGGTAGAAAAGAAGTTATGGATATGTTTAGACAGGCGGCTGAGTATGGAGATGAACAATTCGGTGGTGACGAAGATGAAGATGATTTGGAAGACCCAGCAGGTGGTAAAGGTGATGCTTGGATGCATGGTAAATCAGAAGAATCAATTACTATTAATGGTAAACAATATAAAAGAATTTCCGAATCAGTAGAACCTACAGTAT